>Ga0078972_1016212_pt1 | contig 11107 bp, 22 predicted proteins | sample YelNatPaOPGAMG01_FD_67568 | JGI IMG/M metagenome (GOLD analysis project Ga0078972, IMG submission 67568) | Hot spring thermophilic microbial communities from Obsidian Pool, Yellowstone National Park, USA - OP-RAMG-01 (SPADES assembly) (version 2) | ecosystem: Environmental > Aquatic > Thermal...
ATACCGCTACTGCATGGCAATCTACACATAATTTTCGCAGTTCATACCATATTTTTTTGCCCAACTTAACCACCATAAGCTACTATACTATACCATATATTTAAAACTTGCGAAAAAATATTTATACTATAACATAATATTTAAAACTTGGGGGAAAAATATGAGTGAAAGAGGATACAGAGGTTCTACGTCGCTGCGTAAAACGAAAAGTATGAGGGCAAGTGATAAAAGACAGGGTTATTATGTTGGTAGGATCAAAAAGGTGCGACTAACGACATGGAAAAAAGACCTTGAACGGATGGGACTTAAATCAGGTATCAAGGGCAATATCGTTTATAAATATTATCGTGGGAAAAAAGGCGAAGCAGTAAAACTTGAGGCAACCAATAGTTAGACAGGTTTATATTTTTGGTAGCTGCGCCTAATGTAAAGCTGAAGCGTCCGCGGGTCAACCTTGATGTAGTCGCTAACCGCTAAAATGTCTTTGCCCCAATTGTCGTAAAGGTAATTTTCACAGTATGCCCTTAACCAATGGCATGGAACACCAAGCAGATTATTAATTATTTGCCATGCTCTTTGTCTGGTGAATGGAAAAAGCAAATCATTATTATCAAGCAATCGCAAATAGTTTAAAACAAGTTCAGTTAAAGCGGAACGCTCACCTCGTAAAGGCAACCATGCTTCTTCCCTAAACTGTTCCCGTCTTGGTCGGTTCTTATATCTACTTTTACTAAGCTGGATACCGCGCACTATAACCCTATCCCGTTCAATAATAAATTGGTTCTTTTTTAAACGCAATATTTCACTTACTCGTCCTCCAAGCAGATAAGTTAAAGATGCCAGAGCACGATCACGAGCGTGGTAAAACTCCGCATTTTCCTTATAATTCCAACCGGGTGAACTCGCAATTTTCTGGTAAAGTTCCATTGGAGAAGGATAATATTGAATGAACTTTAAAGTGCGCCTACCCTTCCCAGTCATGATTTCTGCTCTCCTTTAATTTGGTCAATTCTTTAGCGTAAGATTCCAGTTTAATATCTACAAAGGTAACCCTATGTTGTTTTTGGCGATGTTGCAGTAAAAGTAAAGCTTTATGCATTATCTGAGCTTCTTCTTTTTTGATAATAAGGTATGGTATGATGTTAGGCAAAATTTTCCTCAGAATGTTTGAGTATACAATGTAATAATAAAATGGTTTTCCGTTTCTAACAACAGATGTTATTATCCCACCTACTTCTTTTTTAAACAATTCCAAAGGTCGAATATCACTGTTTGCTATCCTAAGACTTGGATTCCAACCAAATCCAGTTTTCACATTTCTGTTCTTATGCTTAGTTAACATGAAGCAACCTTCGCCATCAACAAGTCCAGCGAAATACGCCCACACAGTCCTATCCATTTTTGGTCAAATATTTATTCTCTGTTCGATAATATAAGCATATTGTAAAACAATACATAAAAAAGTGTTAAGTTATCACATTAAGTATTGCCTATACTATTCCTCATCTCTGTATAGTGACATCACTCTTAGTTTCTGCTTGCAATACTTTCTTTACGAATGGTCTGACGATGCGGTTGAACTGTTGTGGATGTAATCCCAATTGATGAATTGGTTTATTGTTGACTGCCCATTCCCATAGGATTTGGCGTTCCTTGTCTTTTAATGTGGATGGGATTTGTGTAGGACGGGTTAATTTGAATGGTGCGAGTGCATAGGGGTCAAATGGTATATTGGTTTTCGGAACGGGGTAAAATTCCATGCTGAATTCTCCGTTGGGTAGGGGTTTGGTGAAGCTGATAAATCTTGCGTGGTATTTGTTGTCTTTTTCGATTAAACCTTTGCACCAGACAGTTGAAGTTAATTCCTTGTCGAAACCTTCGAGATTATGCAGTATCATGATTAAGCGTGCCCGTGCTTTGCTTATTTCGGGCATTAATGTTACGACTGCTATGTTCTTTGCGGACATGCTGCGTCTCCTATGAACGTGTAAACCAGCTTCGTCAAAAATGTATAGCTTCCGAAGAATGTTGTCTCCGTATAACCATTCTCTTAATGTTGGAAGGTCGGAAATGAATGTTATGCTGTTGCCCTTAGTTTCTATGTTGCTTGCCACTTTTGAAACTATACCCAATTTCAGCATTCTTTCAGCAAGAAGTAATGAGAAATCAGTTTTCCCAGTTTTCCAATCACCCACTATTAGAATCATTGTAGCGGGTTGGTCAAAGAACGCTTTAACGCACATGTCAAAGTCATTGTCTATCACTTGTTGCTGTTGCATCTAAGCGTTCCTCCAATTCTTTCGGTAAAGTTCCTTTTTCTTTTGCATAACCGAGCTTTAATCCCATTTCAGTTAATACATCCCTATTCCAGGTAACCATACCCAACATTTTAAATGAAGGAATGATTTTCTTATCCAAAATTTCATTAAGTTTCTGGTTGTTCGGGAAAAATAATTTGATGATATGGCAATATGCGATTAATTCTGCTTCTTCTTTTCCAAGGCATGCAATTTCACGGAAGAAGGGTTCTTTTGTGCTGATTTGTTTACTTAAAAGTTTTAATTCGCTGAATAGGATTCTATCGAGACTCATACGTTATTCACTCCATTTTGGCAATCACAAACCATGTAAAATCTTTAGCGAATTTCACCGCTTCCTTCAGTTTCCTTACAACCTTCTTTATGATTCCTTCCTTCCGTTCCATCAAGTTCCCTCACTATTTTAATTAAGCATATTGCAGATAAGGATGCTCCTATGAGTGCTAAGGTAACTACAAAAGGATAAAGTGGGTGCAATTCTGGATTGGCATGCTTCTCCATTTCTAAAGCGTAAAAACTCATGGTTTGACAAAGGAACATTCCGAAAACTGCAAGAACCAAAAGCATCCATAAACTCATTGCTCCCCTTCCGCTTCTTTCTCTTTCTTGCCAAACCCAAATCTGCTTTTCTTAGGCATCTCAGCACTCAACGTTAAACCTTTAAGAAGTTTGCCCTCAGTTAAAGCGCCAATAAAGTTTATTGCTTCTTGCCTTCCCTTTCCAGCTTCACTGATGTTTGTTTCGCAAATTTCCTGCGCTAAATCTCTTAGGGGTTCAAACACTTTCCATTGATTCGCTAACCAATGTGCATCACTTACAAAATCAACTTCGCTATCGCTTAGTCTTGTCGTAGTCTGCAAATTTTCTGGATTCAACAGTGGGCGTAAGCGGTTGCCAATTTCCACTTTGCCCCTGAAAATGTCCAGCAGTTTTCGAACCATGTTTAATTCTTCATCGCTTATCAATTCTGGAGTAGGCGCTTGTTCTGAAACTGTTTGCGGTTGGGGCGGAGTTTCCTTCTGTTCGATCTTGACAGTTTCCACCTTTGTTATGGTTGTGGTTTTCGGGTCGTTCTGCTGTGGGGCCTCTGAAGCTTGTCTTAAAAGGTCAAGCGGGTCTTCTTCTTTTTTTCGGTGGAAAAACTTAACCAATACGCACTCCCTTCATTGAAAGGATAACCAAGATTATTGTTATTATGTGTAGAATCAACAGTATGATGAATAGGTTTAGGGATATTGGTTTAATCTTGGTTCTTGCCTTCGCAATTTCACGTTTAATTAACTCGCTTATTTCTCCATAGGTCATAGCTGGGAAAAGCCCGGGAATGTTAACGGTTGGGTTGCCGATTTTTTCAGGTTCAGGCTTGCCTTCCTGCAGAATCAGGCATGGCTGTGGCGGAAGCAGAAACCGCTTTCGCAGGAAAAGGTGTTCTGGAGAAAATAGCACTTCGCGGTCTTTAGCGATTATTAGTTTGTTTTCTTTGTATTTGAATTTTTTCTGTTCAATGCTTTTGTCTGGATGCACATAATAAGTTAGGATTTTGCTCATTTGCAAGCCTCACGGAACATTCAGTTTCTTGTATTGTGAAATCACCTTTATATATTTTCACATTGGCTATATGTAGTGTGCAAACTTCACGGGACGGTCAAGAGGATGGAAAGGGGCAAGCGAAAAAGAACGCTTGCCTTACCGCTCCCTTCAAAATGGAAAAAAATAGTTTGGGGGTAAAAATAATTGGATGAAAGTAAAGCAACAGCTTGGATAATGTTAACAATTACTCTAATCTTGGGAGTCATCCTTGTTCCGATCATCGTAGACCAGGTTCAAACAACAAACACAACGGGATGGACGTTTACGGGATATCAGGGTGCGAAAACACTATTCCTGCTCTTACCATTTATCTTCATTGTAGGCATAGTTGTGTATTTCATAGGTTCACTGCTTAGCAAATGGTAACCCCCCTCTATATACAATTTAACTGGGGGTGAATCCAGTGACGCAATACTGGATTCAGAAAGCAATCAAACGCAAAGGCGCTTTGAGGGCGCACATGAAACGCAAATATGGCAGCAGAGCATTCACAAGCAAAGGAACAATAAAACGAGAGTATCTGGAACGCGAAGCCAAGCAGCCAGGCACTACGGGTAAACGTGCAAGGCTTGCCATGACTTTGCGGAGAATGCGCAAATAATTCTCTCCCTTTTTTAGTTAAAGAAAAATTCAAATTCGAGAACATGTAAGAATGTAGTGGTGAACGGCTGTGAGCGCAGGAGATGTTAACCTGTTAGATTTGCCACAACAGTTAGCCAGTAGGCTAGGTATCCCTTTGTTTGCCGGTCAAGTTTTGGCAGCTATTATTATGCTGATGTTTTGCCTTTTGCCGATTCTTTATTTGACTCGAGGTAAAAGTGCGATTGCTGTTATTTTTGGCGGTTTTCTTGCGTTGGCTTTGTGTACGGCTCTCGGTTGGTTATCCTCTTGGGTTATACTTGTTATCGCGTTGGTGATTGCTGCCATGTGGAGCGGCAAAATTAAGGAGTGGATAACGTAACGTGGTTGAGATTAGCACTGAACAGTCCATGCTCATTACGGTTGTGAGTTTCTTAAGTGTTTTTTTTATTCTCGTAATGACAATGCCTACTGCACTATTAACATCCGCGCCACAATATCGGACTGTAACCACTCCTGAATATTTTGAAGCCGTAGACATTCAAAGTTTTGCACAAACATATAATTTTAGTTTGTCAACGTGCGAATGGACATCCAACACTTATCTCAAAACCTTTAATTTAGGGGGATGGAATCTCTATTTTCGGGCAATACCTACCCATTGGATTGAAAGTGCGCATTATGCGCAATGGTGGATATTTAGTTGGGACTTCCATTATTTCGAATGGTATGACAAACAAGGTATCAATTACGGTAAAGAACTGGAACTAACGGAGCTTGACAGTGTTTTTCTCACATTGAATCAAACTCAACCATCAAGCAACATGACAATTATGGAGTTCACCATTAAATCTGACCAAACACAACTAAGCGTTTTCTTTTCATGGAATCACACACAATGGGGTTATCCATCTAATGCGATAAACAATGGAGATTTTCACATACTTTATTGCATTGGTTTTGACAAAATAAACACAAGTATTAACGCATGGAATCTTGTCGGAATGATACTTTTCTTTCAAGCACCAAACATTCACCCAGTTCTAAACGCTATAATTGCAATTCCCATCTGGGTCGCCATAGCATACCTTATTTACATAATAATACTGAAAGCAATACCATTCGTAGGAGGGTAAAAGATGGAAAAATTAAAAAGCCTAAACAAAACTAAAATAGGAAAGGGGGGATTAACCATCCAGAAGAAAAAAATCGTAACATTCTTTACAGTTGCACTATTGATGATAGCTGCGTTCTATGCAGGATACACTATCTCTTCACCATCAAACACATTCACCATTTCCAGCGGAGTCTATCCGGGAGCGCCTTCTTACACGATTTCGACTGATGGCGAATATTACTATGCAAAGAATGCTTATGGAGCAATAGATTACAGTGGAACAGACGTAGCATCGGTAATACAAGCGGCTTTAGATGCCCTATCACCTACTGCAGGCGGTAAAATACTATTCAACGAAGGGATTTACACAAAAACTTCAGTGAATAATGTAACAAAACCTAACGTTCACATTCAAGGTATGGGAAGAGGAACTACCACTATTCAAGGGAATTCAGCGGGATTTGATGTCTATGGAGAAGCTACTGGATTTCAAATATCTGACCTTACCTTAGATGGTGCGAAACCCAACAACATTTACGATGAAAACAAATTTGGCATACGATTCAATCATGGCACAACCGCTACAATTCGTTTTATTCAAATTAGGAACATAGCTGTAACCCACTATGTAGGTGACGGAATCGTATTTGAAGGAAATGAAACACACTACATGGATTCGGTATATCTCGACAATGTTGACATAGACACCTGTAACGGTGATGGCATAAAAATCGTTGGTTGTAATTTCAGTGACTTCAAATTTGTTGGCATGTATATAATCAATAATTTAGTGTACCAATTCTATTCACAAGGAATTTGCACAAGTGAAATTTTGGGCGGTTCATTTATTCTTCCAGGAGGCTCAACCTACGCCGCACTACAATTTGACGCAACAGAACCTTATGGTTTTGGCGTTAAAGTAATAGGTGCAAGCATATATCAAAATGACGGTAGTCAAGGAATTGGAATTGGTAGTAACTTAGGTTTTGACTATTTGATTGTTGAAGGTTGTTTCTTTAATAGTTTGACGTATGGTTTGAATCCGGATGGTAATGCTACGAATTGGAAGGTTACAAATAATGTCTTTGGGACAGTTACGCATCCTATTGGTTCTAATATGCATTCGACATCAGGTCATATAATCAAATTCAACACTGGCTACGTTACAGAAAAAAGTGGAACCTTCTCTTCTGTCTCAAACGGCACTTACATCGCTCATGGTTTGGCTGGAACACCTACAATCGTAACTATAACTTTATCTGTTCAAGGTTATGCTTGGCTTGGCACAACTAACAGCACATGCTTCCGAATCTATGCTAGTGTAGCAACAATTAGCGGAAGCTGGTACGCCGAATACAAACCTTAGAAGGTTAAACCAAATGTGGAAGCCCAACTTTAGAAAACCTAGCTTTGCAATCGTAGCCTTAATCATCCTAGCTTTTCTCTTAGCAGTTAAGCCCTCTGCAAGCGAAACAACCATTATCTCAACGGGGGCTTATGGAGAAACAAAACATGTATACCTTAACAGCAATTCTCTACCTAGGGTAACATTATCGAATTTTAATTCTCAACTTTCTAATTGTTGGGCTTATGACAATGGTTACCTTTACATTAAAGCAATCACGTCAAGTCCCGCAGTAATAACAGCAATATTGGCTCTAGCCCCAGTTACTAATGGTTTCAAAATTATATTTGAAACGGGACAGAGTTTCCGAATCCAAGCTTGGTATGATCCTAATCTTTTCTTAACGTTTACAGTGCAATCAGGGATTCTTAATGGTACTGGAACGTTAAGTATGACTGGAGAGGGAGCAGGAACATTGACAATTATGCCTATTACTAACGCGACAGTAACGATTACCGCGTCAGAAGGAATAGAGTACACAGTTAATGGAGAGCGCAACGTGACGAGTTGTACGTTGGAATCAAGCCCCATCACTATTGCTTGGGGGCTTATGAGTTACACTATTCCACTGGATACGTACCTCTTGGTTGGAATGGGTATTTTCGGTTTTGCAAGCATAATTTTCGCTCCACTGTACATCGTTAAAAAGTTCAAGGAGCACGATGCGCTTGGAGCTTTGACAATTGGCTTCTTAATCTTTATAATTGGGGTTGGATGTGTAATAGTATGGTTATGGGAGTGACATAACATGGCGGGTGAATTTGCAGAGTTTTTTAATGAATTGTTGTTTGGAACAGGTGCGTATCTTGGCGCAATACTAATTTGCGCCATAGTACTATTGGTTACTTATAAGGTTAAGTACAGTGGTGCATTGTTTATGCCAATCACGATTTTTCTTGGCATTCAATATCTAAACACAGTTCCGCAGAATAGCAATTTAATATGGGTTGGCATCTTAATGTTTATCATGTCAATCTACAGTCTTGGCACGCTAATTAATGGAGTGGTTAGGCATGGTTAAAAAATTGTTACTTGCAATTCCCCTTTTTGTTGTTCTTTTGCTGGCGCTTTCGCCAAGCAAGTACGCAATGGTTAATGTTGTTTTTGCTTCTCCGGCTGACGTTTATGGCAACGACATTAGCTATTGCGAAGTGTGGCAGTACAACGGTTCTGACTGGAATCTTGTGTACAATTTCACGTCGACTGGCGGAAGTGTTAGGATACATGACAGTTGGCAGGTTAAGTTTGTTGTTGGAACAAAATTTAATGAAACATTAGCATCTTCTCAATCTGAAGCATTAGAATACACTAAAACATTAATGAACATAACTTATGGAAATCCCCCTTCATACATTTGGCAAAACATAGAATTAAACAACACGTCAATAACTCAATCGAATGGTTTTTATTGGATAGTTGAAACGGGAATATGGACTTCAAATCTTCCACAAGAAGGGGTAACTTACAATTGCGCCATAGACTATCGACAATATTATTAATTGCTATTTGCGTTTTTGCCTTCTTAATCTCGAATGTTCCATTAGGCTTTTGCACAACAGAAACACGTTATATGCGTAATGCTTTGACGGCGAATAAACAATTTGCGACAAACTACAATATTATTAGGGGAAGTTTGTCAAGCGGAGCGTTAAGTAACCTTCAAGCAAGCGACAACGTTTACATGGTTTTTGCTTCTGCATTGGTCAGTGGTTTACACACCATCGAGGTTGAGTTCAACGGAAGCATAAGCGGTCACATGCCTTTTTTGCAGGTGCAGGTTGAAAACCACGTTTCCGTCTCGCAGTCATATGGAGTTAGCGAAATTCGAGCCTACAATTATCAGACGGGTGCTTATGAAACAACAGGAAGCATGGTTGCCACGCTTGGCACTTCAACCGCGGACACTACAAAGTACATGTATAATCTGCTTGGCAACAAGGGGAAATATGTTAGCAGCACTGGCGAATGGAAAGTTAAGATAAAATTTCAAGCAATAAGTGAGGGTTCTGCTTTTACTGTTTCGCTTGATTATCTGCATTTCCGAAGCGTATCTTTCCAGCTTGGCACGTCGCAGACGACAAGCTACTCAAGTGGCGACGCGGATGTTGCGGGTTTGAGTGTCGGCATCAGAGTTTGGGGAGTCAAAAGCGACGACACAGAAGAAGAAATCACTTCAGGCACGATTGTCGCTACAGTAACTGGGCCGGATTCTACTACTACTTTGAGTGCTACATGGAATTGTCCATCAACAACGCAGTATGTTGCCTACTTCATAATTGTTTACTGCACCACCGACTTTTTAAAAACAGCAGCCTTGGCCAGTGGCGGTTTGCCTTTGATTTTCATGACTGAAGACTTGAACGCTTCGTTGTCAAGTGCAACGTGGACTGTTTATTATGCGTTCTATTACAGTGCAACTGCTGACCAGACTTTCTTTCGTTTTGGCACAAGCACGTATAACAGTCGCATAACAAACTTTTCATGGTCAAGCACTCCAACTAAATCATGGTACAGCATAACATGGAATTTTGCTTTGGCAACAAAACAATGGCACATAATCACCTGGATGTTTAACCTGGCAACAAAACAATGGCATAGCATCACATGGATTCTTGAACTTTTAACAAAATCATGGCATCATATTCAATGGAACTTTATTTTGGATGCATCAACAAAACAATGGCACAGCATAGTCTGGTTCTTAACGCTTGGAAAACCATCCTACACAATATATATAGTTGGAATCCTCTTTTTCTTTCTAATAGCACTAATCCTTATAGCCTACCTAACCAAATAACCATTTCACTCTTGTTAAACTTAAACTTCCCCATAACACTCAAGACTTTTAACAACGCCCTTGTGAAGGGGACAAACGTAAAGTTTCTGTTGCCCCTTTCCGTACCCTTGAAACTTTGCAGGAGCGCCACAAACTATGCATACAGCTTGCGCTGGCATGCCGCCAGCCATGCCTTTCTTAATGTTTAAAGCGTAAGAATTGAGAATCTCGTTGAGGAGTTTGCCTAAAGTTTTGCCTTGTTTAAGTGCTTCCTGTGCAAGTGTAATGTACGTGTCATCTTTTATTATGAGTTGGTATCTTGCCATTTTCGCCGCCACCAGTTAGTGAATAATTCTCTAATTATATATATATATAACTATCTGTGAAAGTAACGTAAACGATAAAGTGTCTACCTATAAATCAACGAAATTGCTTCACCACGTTTTTTCCAGTGGAAGTCAAGGTGTGCTTTTCTCCTTTTCCTCTTGTTCCTCATCACTTCCTAACCGTATTTGTTTGAGTTTCCGTTCCAACCTTAAGAGTTCCAGGTACACTTGTTTTGCAAGTCGCCAGCATTCCGCTTCGTTCCTTAGCTGCGCAACTTCCGCCGCGAGCATTCTTAGTTCCGCCGTGTGCAAGCGGATTTTGTAGGCTTTAACATTTTCAGCGTCGTTCACGTTTGGCTTTCTCCTTTTTCTCGCTTAGGTACACAAGCGTCCAGCCTACCATGAAGAGTACACATAGGACTGGAACGAGCAGGATTATTAGCGCGTCCTTAAACCTCATTTTAGTTTTCTCCTTCCGTTGGATACCAATGCAACAAGCCATCTTCTTCTTTTCTGCTTTCAACCCAGCCGATGCTTCGCAACTCTCTTAAGCGGTTGTCTATTCGCGGTAGAAACCCATAGTCCCGCTGCTCCAGCTTTGCGCCACAACGCCAACACCTACTCGTAGTACCGTTCTCCATGCGGAGGTATCCCCCATTTCCTACGAACCTCACAGTCCACCGCGCAGCCCAACGTGGTTAAGCTCTTCCTGCACACGAGCAGGCAATAGTTCAACGCTTGCGCTTTATTTCTTATTTCGTCAGGCTTGTTTGGCACGGCTTCTTTACGGTTACTCATAGGACTCATTTCGCTTCCTTCTCCTGAATAATTTGGGCTAACTTTTCAACTACCTTAGCAAGACGCAAACAAACTTTCGCATGCACTTTCTGTTCTTCAGTTTTGGCGTTTTTCTGCATAACGCTACCCAACAATTCCAACGTTTCAGCTTGTCCAAGCAGTATCTTTACTCTGTAACTCAATTCTTTTTCTTTCAAA
>Ga0078972_1016213_pt1 | contig 11106 bp, 13 predicted proteins | sample YelNatPaOPGAMG01_FD_67568 | JGI IMG/M metagenome (GOLD analysis project Ga0078972, IMG submission 67568) | Hot spring thermophilic microbial communities from Obsidian Pool, Yellowstone National Park, USA - OP-RAMG-01 (SPADES assembly) (version 2) | ecosystem: Environmental > Aquatic > Thermal...
GCTACGACGACGGATCACCCAGAGGGACTGGGCAGCCGCTGGGCATGAGTTGCGCCGGTGGGTGTATGGCGGCGGAAAAGTGTTGCCGGGACTGGTGGCACGGCGCACCACAGAGGTAGGTCTGCTGCTGCAACAAGTCTGACGGATGCAACAATCAGATAAGCGCTCTGCGTACAGGAGCAACTCGATGGTTGTACCGGCAAGCGCCGACAATGCAGTGCTGATCGTGAGTCTATACACCAAGACCTACTGGAAATACAATCATCGTTTCAGCTCACGCACTTGACTCAGCCAAGTCAAGTCTACCCGGAAAAGAAAATACGTATGCAACCCAAAGATAATCTGGTAACCATAAAAAACAATAAGGCGCAAATCGAGAAGTTGCTATTCGAATTGGTTTTGAATCCACGCCTTAAGGCTATTGAATGGTCAAAGATAACCAAACAAACTCCAAACATTAAGATTGGTTACCCAGGTCAGCACTTGGCGTCGCTGATTACCGGAATGGCTGGAGAGAAGACTGGTGCACGCGGAAATGATTTAACAGATGGTTCTGAGGTTAAGTCCTGCTCGCGTATTGATCAGCTTGACAAGTGCAACTCCTGTGGGGCTGGCGTCGCGCGCCTGGAAGATGAGTGTGCAGAGTGTGGTTCGAAAGACATCAAGCGTAACAACGATTCAAAGTGGCTTTTTACAATTCGAACCAAAGAAGACCTGACGACGCTTCTGGAGCGCGTTGGCCGAGTAGTACTGGTCTTGGGCGACTACCCCGAATTTGATTCCGGAAATTTTGAAACACTGCGATTCCAAGCATTCGAGATTTGGCCGGGGCATGCCAGAAATCGGCGATTCGGCGAGATCATGACGAATTACTATAACAAGATATATCTGGAGCACAAAAAGAAGGATCCTAATAAGACCCCTGCACCCAAGAATTTTTGGCCCGACCAATATCAGTTCTATCTTTGCAATCCGATACGTACATTTCTCTGCGAAGTCAAGAATGCCAACACCGACCCCAAGCTTGACATCCTAGAATACGTGGAGCCCGCCGTCAGCCGGGAAAATCTGCCGTCCCTGCCGATGCCCAAGGATGTTCTCAAGAAAGACGAGCTGACGTTTCTTGAGTCTGCGCCTATCGAAGAACTCCTGGCATCCTTGCCAAAGGATGTCGTCCCAGCGGCGAACGCTAGCCCAAAGGAACTGATTTCGCAGATGACTCATATCAGCGAGCCGCTACGTAATCGATTGGAGCTCCGCGATACCGATAAGATTTCGACTTCTAAGTCGGAGTACAAACGGAAGAGCCAATTCTAAGACGAAAATCCGGTCCGGGTTGAACAGACAATATGAACGAACAGACCAGCGTGAACGATGCTCATGCGAGTGATGAGCATCAAACCGCAAGGCAGCGGTTGTGCTATGCGTTGTCACGTGATCTCGCCGATAGTGTATTGTCGGATTCGCATGGGGCTGCCCGTTTAGCAGAGATGTTCAGTACAGGATTTCAGGGATTCTCGACGGTGTCGGATCTGGAACTCATCGTGGCCATTTTTGAGGCTGGGCTGGAAGATAACAACATAGCCGACGTCGAGACGCTCTATAAATATGTGGCCGTTTAATTCACGGCCCCTTTCAGATTTCAGTTGCCGGCGGCGCTAATAAGCCCCACCGCACCTCCTATGCGATCTCCAGCGCAGCCAGCTTGGATTCCAATCGCCACTGGAGATGGCTTGACTCCCGGGCGAGTCGGGCCTCTTCCTTCAATATTCCTACGATCTCCTCGACCTGCGAATTCGCCTCTAGCAGTCGATGCGGAACCTTCAACATCGCAACGTCCTTCGGATGCAAGTGGGCCGTTTGACCTCGAACCATCCCTTGTATCTGGTTCATGACTGCGGGACTACGCAAAAAGGCCAAAAGAACGAATGGGTTGATACTATCTGGCTTGGCACGGATGAGCATTACCTCGCCAACGAGTGAGGCTTCGCCGCCAACCCATTCCGGGATTTCTGTAATGATATCCACCTTCTTAGCGATATAAACGGGACTATGTGCCGACGACGTCATCAAGATGTCACCGACTTGAAGAAGTAGATTGGCCTTTCGTCGCTTTTCTCGTTCGGAAAGAGGAATGAAATTTCTATCTCGCGCAGCCCACTCAATCCCTTTTCCAGACAAGTTGCCGACCTTTACCAAGAAGAGCCCTTCGTCTGAGTATGCGCTCCGTGCAGGCGTTCTGCCCGTAGTGATGACTTCAGTTAAGTCGCCCAACGGAATGCCGTCTATTTCCACTTCTTTATCGGATGCAAGAAGTGATGGCAGCAACGTAAACGAATCCTGCTTCTTGTGTTCCCCCAGCCATCTGCTGTTTGGCCCTGATTTATCACGATCAATAAGCTGACGAACTTCATCAGCAATTGTCGAAAGCTGCCCACCAGTCTTCGGTCTCCCGGTGGAGTCATATCCACAGTTTGTAATGTCAGCGAGCCAAATGCGGCTGGACTCACTTGCTTCGACTGCCTGTTTGTACTTTCTGGCAAACAACACAACGGTATTTGTTTGAGTGCCCGTTGCATAGAAAGTCTCAGGAGGTAGCGACATTACTCCCTCAACATATCCTTGGGTACCGAAGTATCTGCGCGGCAGATCAACGCGGTCACTGTGATTGGTGACGACACTGCGTGGCAGAACGATTGCCAGTCTCCCCCCCGGTTTCAGGAGTCGAAAGCACTGCTCGATAAATATGATCTCGCTTTGCTGCCGGGGATATGGACGTCCATCCGCGCCAATGCAGGTAGTAAACGCCGCCGCATCCTGCTTTTCTGGGTCAATATATACCCCGAATGGCGGATTGGTAAAAATACAATCGAAGGAGTTAAACCAGTCGGCAGTTTCGTTTCTGCCGATGTCGAAAAGCGAATCCTGCAGAAGGCCATTGAATTCCAGCCACGGAACGTGCCCGAGGTTTAAATCCGCGAGGGCAAGCATGCGCGGATTCTTATCGACACCCCAGACCTGTGGATTGCGCCCGTCGTTCTGACCCCACAGGCGGGCAACTTCCAGAAGAAACGTTCCTGAACCGCATGCGGGGTCAAGCACTTTCTGGGTCGGGCACGGGGCTACGATTTCTACGGTCGCGCGGACAACCTCGTCTGGTGTTAGGTAGATTCCAAGGCCCTTACGAATCTCCGGAGGCACGAATTCTCTTAGCGCAGCGCTTCTGACGTCTAGGCCGATAGCTGTGATGCTGATCTCTGCAAAGATAGACGCAACGCTTGCTAGGCACTCGTCACTCAACTTTAGCTTTGCGTCGGGCCATATCTGCCTAATGGCAGGCGGAGCATCCTTCACGAAAGCTTTGAAGCTGGCACGTATCTGCTTAGCCAACGCGCCAACCGGGAGCGTAAAACGACCCTTTGGATCAACACTCGCTATTAGATCATGCTGGTAACTGGGCGAACTTTCATCGTTTTCCTTAAAAAAGAGGAACTTTAGCAACTCATCGAACGACTCCTGTGGCTGCAGGCCGTCGATGTTGCGCATCATGTTGTGCGCCTCGCGGTAGATCGAGGCAAGCGCTTTGAAGTCCATGGAAATATTTCCTATGGGGCGTTAGAAGGAGTTCTATTGTGCCATTGTCGGCGCAGTATAGCAACGACAGCCCTTGTCGGGCGGGAGCCATGTAATGCCAGATATCACCAAAAAAACTGTAGAGAAAGCTCGCCTGACCTTTCGTGTTGGCGAGAAGCTGCATGCACAAGCGTCACAGAGGGCTTCGTCTCAGGGAGGTCTCAGTGCATCTCATTACATACAACTTCAACACCACCCCGTAACATGCCGACTTTTCGAAGGTCGTGGGGTGGGCGCGATGAGCTGGGCGGCGGAGGAATTCAAGGACATCGACCTGGGCGACCGTCGCCTGGACAAGCGTGCGGTGCTGTTGGCCGAGCGCATGGCCGCTCGCTATGCCCATGCCCGGCAGTGGGCTCGCATGCACCGCACGATCAAGCGCCAGGGCACGATCGTGGGGCGCCTGTTATACAGTTGTTCGGCTGTCACTCCTGCCTTGCGCAGCCAGTAGGTGACAGCCGCCGTCGTGATGTGCTCCCCATAGCGTCGCCCCGGAAAGAGGTAGGGATTGGTCTGCACGTCGTCGAGCGGCATGATCGCCTTGCGCAGATCCAGCCAGCGGCGCGGGACTGCGCTGACATTCGGGTCGAGCGCGATTTCCGTCTTGGCCAAGGCGATGCGATAGCGTCCGTCCCGGTCTTCGATCAGGTCGGACAGCAGTCCTCACCCCTACGCGTAGGGGAACAACCCTTCTCAAATCATAAACAAAATCAAGGAGTTAACCTGAAACAAAAGACTACCGAAAGATTCACCGTTTTTCACCCGTCAATCCTCCCCGCTATGCGCCACAGAACGGCACTGCAAACGGCAACACCCAGCAGGCCGATCGCGCGTCCGATCCAGTCGGTTGCGTTGCCGATGCAAACAAAACAAAGCAGCATCAGGCAGAGCGCGAAGAATTCCGCGAAGACTTCGGCCCAGGACGGGGCGGGTTTTCCTGAGAACGTCTTGAGATGAGTTTGCGATTTGGTGCGAGTTGGCATTTTTGGCAATCCAAGCGTTAACCACGTTCGTTTAGAGCCCAACTGCAACTAGGCGTTCGAGCGCTTGATGCGGGATTTGCGGCGGATTTGCTCCACGAGTCTGGATTCCATCGCCAGAAAACGCTCCCGGCTTTGGGCAAACACCTCGGCAACAGGCACACTGCGCACATCCTGGAGTACACCGATTTCACGGCAAAGCGTGCGTACGAAGGATCGAGACGTGCTCGTCAATCGCCGCACTCCGAACAGGTGCTCGGGCAACCCCAACGCATTGACCTCGATTTCGAGTGCCAACTTGTCTACCTCTTTGATGGTCGCCATATCGTATGGAGTCAACTCACGACGCAGACCGAGGTGATCCAGCAGGCGCATCTCGAGGTCTTTTTCCCGGTCTGCGACGCCAAGCCACCGTTTCACCGGCGTGATGATGTCTCCCACAAGGGCTTCATGGGCATCATGAAACAGTCCCGCCAGGGCAACATCGGGGCCGTGTCCAAACTCCCCGAGCAGTGCAGACACCAGGACGCTGTGATCGGCCACGGAGTGCCATTGCACCGGCCAGTCGTCCCGCCGCAGCGTCCCGTTGTACCGGCAAATCCTCGCCAGTGTCGACGCGATTGCGTCAGAAGGGATTGGGCCCTCGATCCTGTCCAGGTCAATCAGGCGACCGTCAAAGTGGATTTTGCTCATGACTGTTCCGTCGTCCTTTCTGTGCCTTGCGCAGGTGGCGCAGGCTCCTGAGTTGTTCACGAAGGCGGGTGATGTCTGCACGCAGGTTCGCCGCCTCGTCCTGGGCGTCCTGCGCTCGGATCTGTGCTTGGCCGGCCTGCTCACGCGCGGCGTTCAAGCGCTGCTCCAGTTGGGCGATGCGCAGCGTGGCGTCCGAGCGTTCCCGCTCGAATTCCGATTTCCAGTGCCGCGCTTCGCCGCGAGCGTTCTCGATCTGCATCTTGGCGAAGTTCACCTCGCCTCGCGAGGCATCGAGCTGCCTGCGATAGGTTTCCTCGCGTTCATTGAGGGTGTTGTGCAGGCCGGCAATGGTGGCGTCCTTCTCCGCAAGCAAGGCGGCGGTAGCGGCTTCCTGTTCTGATCGCGCCCTGTCCATCGCATCGATGCGCTCGCGCAGTGCGGATTTCTCGGCGGCATCCTGCTCGCTCTGCTTTTGAGCCTGATCCAGACGATCCTGAAGGATTTTCGCGTGAGCCTGCGACGAGGCTGAATTGGCCTGCTCCTGCAACAACTGCTGGCGAATCTCCGCTTCACGGCGGGTCATCTCGGCCCGAGCTTCGCTCAATCCTTCATCGGCCTTCTTTTGAGCGAGATCCCATACCGACGTCAGGAACGTGCCGACATGATCCACGATGTCCTGTGGGAGATCGGGCGAGGTCAGGCGCACCTTCATCCGGCTGCGGACATCATCCCAAAACATGCGCAGATCGCGGGCAATGTCCGTCGTGCTGCCTTGCCCGGTGATCTCGCGCACGCGCTGGACGGACGGGTATTCACCGGCCTCGAAGAACAACCAGGCTGCAACAGCACGTGTTTTCTCGGCCCGCGAGGGCAGGGCAGCGATGCGCTGCGCAATTTCAGTCGTGTCTTTCATCACCAAACAGTCCCGCTTGCGGCATTGCCAAGACGGTAGCACCTTGCTCTGCGGCCTTCAACGCCCAGACTTCAATGGGTCGACCGAGCAGCTGAAAGTCCGGAATACCGGGGGTCTCGACCCGCAGGAAGGCGTCGCGGCCGTGCTCCTTTACCTGCTCGCGCAGTTCCATCAGCAGCCGACCAAGCACGTTCATGCCTACCAGCGTATCTCCGTCGCCAACGGCCTTGGCACCCCAGAAATCGTCCTTTCGCGACTGCTCCACGATTGGGCGGTCACCGGTCCTGAGCAGCAGATCGCTGAACGCGCTCCAATTGTTGGCCAGCTTCATTCGCAAGCACCAGCGCATGATTCGGATGCGGACTTGCTCCCAGTCCCGACGCGAGTTCTTGCGGTAGGGCTTGCTACGCATCTTGGCCGTCATCGGGCTGTTCTCGCCGATGATCATCCGCTGGACGTCGGGCAGATGCGGAAATCGGCAGGCCTGGTACAGCGCCTCGGACGTCAGGATGCGAATGCCGTTTACACGGATGGGGTAGCCTCCGGCCATGTTCGAGAGGCCGCCAAACGGCTCGTCGGTTTTGAGGAAGACGACGCTCTCGGCTCGGCTGTAGGTGCGGGGCAGTGGCATGGCGTTGGGCGCTTTCAGCAGGCAGTTGGCAGGTTTTTGTTCTTGTGCGGCTCTATCGTAGCACAACGTATAACGTCGTGTCCATAACGGTTTTTGCCTGTCACCAATGATAAGGCCCATTATCGTTTGTTGTGGGGCACCCACAAGGCTTTGCAATCCATCTCGGGTGATGTTCCACGGGCAAAAGTCAAGAAACCCCAGCAAAAACAACTACATAGGCAACATCCGTGTTGTTCTGGAATTGCCGTGAAACATTTTTGGGATGGGATGGACGATGCGGCAGCGTTCCCCACTTGACGAGCAGGTCGCGTCGCCTGCATCATTCGATAACAGATCGTCAACAGCGATTCTGGGCGTGTGGTGAGTCTCCTCTCCAGGCAACCCGCTGCGATCACGCCCCGCAGCGGTCTGGTTTGCCGCGCACCGTTCCGTCAGTCCGGTGCGCGGCCTTTTCTCAGCTTCTCATCCGACATCAGCATGCTCACTCGTGTTTTTTCACCCGAAGCCACCACCGCGCCGCGCCGCCGCTTGCGGGACTTTCTGGAATGGTTTGCCGCATTCATGGGGGTCGGCCCGTTCTCCAATTTCCGGGACCAAGAGTTGTCCGATCACCATTGGGCGGCTCAATCCGGGCTCCTGCGAGCGATCCGTAACAGCGATCTCGAACGGGTCAGACGTCTTTCGCCCCTTGTGGCGGCCATGGAGCGCGAAATGCGCCGCAGGGGGCTTGTATGAAGCGCCGAACCTTCCTCGCTGGAGCTATCTCGGCCCTGCCCACCCTCGCCGCCGCCGGGGTGATCCCCAAGGCTCCGCCCTTGCCGTTCATGCCGCCGTTGCCTCACGACTCGAACGCTTCGAGCGACATTCTCATTGGTGAGGTCGCTCCGTTCTCGGGACCGCAAGCCCACTACGGAGCCAGCCTTTCAGCGGGCATCGAGGCGGTTTTCAAACAGATCAATGACGCAGGTGGTATCCGTGGCCGTCGCTTGCGGCTGCTCAAGGCCGACGACCAGTTCGACCCAAGGCGCACCGTGGCTGCGTATGACAGTCTGGCTCAACAGGGCGTCGTGGCGTTCTGCGGGAATTTCGGCACGCCAACCACTCTGGCCGCTCTACCCTGGATCGCCTCGCACCAGATTCCAGTCGTCGGCGTTTATTCCGGGTCAAGCGCGCTGCGCACCCCGGTCAATCCATACATCTTCAATCTGCGCGGATCGCTTGTCGACGAGTCGCGCGACATCAAGCGCACGCTTGATGCGCAGGGGATTGACAAGGTCGCTGTGCTTTATGAGGACGATGCCTATGGCGCGGCCGGCCTTGAGGCTCTACGCTCTGTTTATGGCAAAGGCGGGGTGTACGCATTGCCGCTGGCCGTCAATGCCACGGTCGCATCGACGCAATCCGCTGTTCAACGCCTACTCACCACCAATCCGCAGGTTGTCATCCTTGTGCTCACCACGCAGGTTGGGGCGCGAGCGATCACAGCGCTACGCGCGGCTGGATTTGACGGCCCAATGCAGCAAATCGTAGCGATCTCCGGCATTGGCCCAAGCGCCATTGCCCGTGCACTTCCAGCCGCCGATCGGCCCAACCTGCTTGTCTCCACCGTGGTGCCCTATCCATTTGGCGGCGGTTCAAACGCGCTGTTGAGCCTCGCGTATCGCAACAGCATGATCGCATCCGGATCGTCGGCCCAGATCGGCTTTTCGAGCATGGAAGGTTACATCGATGCCAAAGTGCTGGTGCATGCGCTGAGTCATGCGACAGCATTGACCCCAGATGGCATCGTTTCCGCGCTCAACCAAATCGGCACATTCAACCTTGGCGGCGATGTTGGCGGGCTACGCCTGACGCTGAGCAAGGACAACCACGCGGCAACCTCGTTTGCCAATCTTGTCTCACTCCGCGGCGACGGGACGTATAGAAACGATTGACCGGCGTCAGACGTGCCATTTCGTGATGCCAACACCCATCCATCAAAAGGTTGACCTGCTTCAGGGAGACAGCCTGACTGTCTTGCGCGACCTGCCAGACAACAGTATCGACGCTGTGGTGACGGATCCGCCTTATGGGCTGTCCGATCATGGACTCACCGATGTGGTGGATTGCCTAGCCGCATGGATTCATGGACAGCCCTACCTGCCGCGCACCGCAAAGAAAGGCTTTATGGGGAAACCCTGGGATGCCTGGGTGCCTGGCCCTGAATTGTGGCGCGAGGTGTTGCGCGTTCTTAAACCCGGCGGTCACGCCTTGGTGTTTGCCGGAACGCGCAGCATGGATCTGATGAGTATCGCGTTGCGTCTATCGGGGTTCGAACTTCGGGATTCCATTGGGCACGCGCACGATGACGCAGGACATGGACCACTGATGGCATGGGTACATGGGCAGGGCTTTCCCAAGAGTGTCAACGTCTTCAGGGCGATCGCTGAGAAGTTTGGCGATGCTGATGCAGCGCAGGCATGGCATGGCTGGGGCACGGCTCTCAAACCGGCGTGGGAGCCGATTCTGCTGTGCCGCAAACCGCTGATCGAGAGAACCATTGCGGACAACGTGCTACGTCACGGCACGGGCGCACTCAACATCGACGGCTGCCGCGTGCCAACCGGGATGGAAGACGGCCAGATCCAGTCCTGCGTGCTGCCTCCGGATCGCCGGGAAAGCGCAGAGGGGCGGGACCTGGACACCGCACATGCAACCCATTGCCAGTCTGCCCAACCTGCTGGTCGCTGGCCCGCGAATGTGATCCATGACGGCAGCCCCGATGTCATGGCGGTGTTTCCTGAGTCGGCGGGGCAACTTGCGAACGTGAGCCGTCGCCGCGCAGACAAATTTCGAAACACTTACGGCGCCTTCAAGGGGTGCGACGAGCGAAGCGAGAAGCGCGGAGACAGCGGATCTGCCGCCCGTTTTTTCTACTGCGCCAAGCCTTCGCGGGCGGAGAAAAATGCCGGAGTGGAAGACACCCACGCCGGTCAGTGCTCCCCAGGTAGCCGGAACACACACCCGACAGTCAAGCCTGTCGAACTGTGCCGCTACCTCTGCAGGCTGATCACCCCGGTCGGCGGCGTCGTACTGGATCCTTTCATGGGGTCTGGCACCACGGGTGTCGCGGCGATTCTAGAGGGTTTCAGTTTTACCGGTATCGATGCCGAACAGGATTTTGTTGACATTGCGCGCGCGCGGTGCGCACATGCAGAGCGCGAGGTCAATACGCAAACGCAACTCTCAACCCAAACCCAATTTGATCTGTTTTCCTGTTCATGAGCACTCCATCCGTTCGTGTTGAGTTCGGCCACGTACTGGATGTGCTCCAGGGCATGCCTGAACAAAGCGTGCAGCTGATCGCCACCAGCCCGCCGTACTTTGGGCTACGCGACTCACCCCACGTGCAACTCGATCTTTTTGAGGACGCCTATGTCTGATCGCATCCCGGCCCATCGTGTCCGCGACCTGCTGTGTGGCGCACCCAAGGCAGGACGCAGATCGCTGCGCATCTCATGGGCGCAGGCCAAGCAAATCGGCTTTCTCCCGCCCAAAACAGATCGCTTGAAGCATCCTCGCACAGGGCTTGATCCGCAAGCCCTGCTCACCCAGGCGCTGCGGGACAGGCTCGGGGCTGATGCCGTTCTGTCCGAGGTGAAAAACCTGATTCCCGGCCGACGCTACCGGGCAGACATCGTGATCCCGGCCGCCCGCCTGGTCATCGAGTTCGACGGCTTCCAGTATCACCGCAGCAAAGCGGCATTCCAGAAAGACCGGGAACGCCAAAATCTGTTCGTCGCACATGGCTGGCGCGTGCTGCGTTTTTTCAACCGACAAGTCGCGTCCGATCTGGATGGCGTGGTCAACCAGATCGTCAGCCTTTGCAAGGATCTTCCGTGAGTCACAACACCTCTCACGCCATGGCGATCATCCTGCTCTCGCTAGGCGGGGCGATCCTGGTCAAGGCAATCCTTCGGCGCCTGGAACCGCTGATCCTGCGCCTTGCGGCGCACGCCTTCCCGAAACACATCGAGCCTACCCAAGAGGACGACCAGAGCATCCCTCTGCGCCTGCGGATCGACGAGTTGGGCACCCGGATTGGAACCCTCTTTGGACATCCGATTTTCGAAGGTTTTCAGGCGACGGTCCAGGTTGGAGCACAGCCGCCGACGTCGACCACCTTTTCTTTTGCTGGCGCTGCAGACCCCGCACTTGGGCAAAACACCCTGATCGGCCTGCAGGTCGGTCAGTCGACATGTCGGCTGCACTTCATC
>Ga0078972_1016216_pt1 | contig 11106 bp, 5 predicted proteins | sample YelNatPaOPGAMG01_FD_67568 | JGI IMG/M metagenome (GOLD analysis project Ga0078972, IMG submission 67568) | Hot spring thermophilic microbial communities from Obsidian Pool, Yellowstone National Park, USA - OP-RAMG-01 (SPADES assembly) (version 2) | ecosystem: Environmental > Aquatic > Thermal...
TGATATCTAACGAAGAATTCTGGGATACAATTTGGAATGGCATTTATTCAAAAATACTCAGCGGTAATTGGTCAGAAATTATTGATACAGTAAAATTTATTCCTGTAGACCTCCAAAACGATATGAAAGATGTTAAAATATCAGATTAAGCTTTGTCTTCAAGTAAAGAGTCCATTGAAAGATTATTGAAGGGCGATTAAAGGTAAACCGATCTGACATAGAAACATCACCTTCAAAGCATCCTTTAGTATATGATTTACAGGAACTGTTCAGATATGTCGTTGACTATTCCGGAATTGAATTACTGGAAACTAAGCTCAAAAAATCAGATTTCATAACAACTGAGAATTACCATATCAGGTTGAAGCCTAACACAGCTAAGCTCTTTATCGAGAAAATCAAAAACAATTTCAATCAACGTTATGAATTCAGGAATAAACAGCACACTCTGGAAAATATCATGTTTGAGAACATAAGGGAACTGAGCAAATACATCACTGGAAATAGTAAAAGTCTGGAATTCTCAATACCTGACATAGCAATCAAAAGAAATGATAATTCTCAGGTCAGGGATAAGATTATGTCAATCGATTCTGAGAAACGGAAAGAGTTGAAGATAAACAAATCAACGTTATGGTATCAACAGAAAAAGATTAAAGAGGGAAAGACTCTTAAAGTTTATAATAAGACTAAGGGGAAGATCAAATGAACGTAGAATTCAATAAAAAGATAATGGAAGAGTTAATGAAAGAACTTAAAGATAGAAGACCAGTTTTTAACTCTGAGGACGATTTCAAGTTTTCATTGGCGTGGCTAATTAAAGAAAGATATAGAGACGAAGTAGAGATAAGATTAGAAAAGAAAATGAATAATAATAAATATGCATCTAGCAGTGAGGAAGGTGATCAGAAGAATAAAAACCAAAGAGTGGACATTTTTATCATAGTCAAAAATGAGAATAATATGGAAAAGATAGGTATAGAATTGAAATATTTTACGGCCAAAATTGAGTGGGAGGATAATAGAAATGAGGAGACTTTTATATTGGCAGAACAAGCTGCGAATGATATAAAGTGCTATGATGCATGGAAAGATGTTGAAAGATTAGAAGATTTTATTAACAGAGATTTAATAAATAGAGGGTTTGTAATTTGGTTGACTAATGTTAACTCACTTACTAGGGACCCTACTGAAACTAAGAAGCGGAATAATAATACAACCTATCACGATGAATTTAAAATATTCAATGGAAGAGAAATAAATGGTCCCAAAATTCTGGAATGGGATAAAAAAGCGAGTCAAGAAACTATCAAAGGCAGAAAAAATCGAATAACTATTAAAGGAAATTATAAGGTTCGTTGGAAGGTTTACGAAGATTTAAGTAATGGGGAAAAAAATATTGATGGAAAAAGGTCTAAAAATGAAGAATCCAAGATGGTATTTAAGTACGCCGTACTAGAGGTTCAATAAAAAAGCAGAAAAAGATTAAAGAAGGAAAGTCTATAAAGATATATAGAAAGATGGTGCACAAATATGGAAAAGAATGAGCAATTGTTTTATGATAAATTGAAAGATATATTCATAGGAGCAAAAATTGAGGGCAATTCGGGATTTGTAAATTTAATGAAAATAAAATCATCCTATTTCGATATAGTATTCAAAGAATTGAAAAAGGAAATTGATGAGAAATTAAGGGAATTTCCTGATTTCAAGGAGGAGATGTACGATAAGCTCAATACATTCTTTTCCACCTATTTTTCTGAATCTGGTTCTATATATTTCACATATACACCTTTAAAAAGTAAAATCTATGACAAAATATACACCGATCAGGATGATGTTATACTATTCTGGAAGACAAGAATGTTATATTACGTGAAGACGGATAGATTATGGAATAATTTAACAGTGGAATATAACAAGGATAATGTCAAATACATTATAAAATTTGACGTATCTAAATTAGAGCACAAATCTGCAAATGAAAAGAGAGAAGTAATATATCAATTGTATGATATAAAAAACAATGAAATCTCATTTTACGTTTTATTTTCAGAAAGGGGAGGAAAAACCGATTTAGAAGAGATAAGAAAAGAGTTGAATAAAAATAAGATTTATCTTTATGAGGATGATATTGATAAAATATTCAAAATATTTGAAAGACAAAATGAAGTAGATTATTTCATTAACAAGGATGCTAAAACATTTTTAAGAGAACAATTCGATCTATGGTTGAAGAATTATGTTTTTGATGATGAATCGGATTTTTCTGAGAAAAGAATAAGAGAATTAAAAACTTTAAAGGAAATCGCATATAAAATAATAGATTTTGTATCGCAATTCGAAGATGAATTAGTTAAAATATGGAATAAACCTAAATTCGTTTTGAATTCCAATTATGTCATAACTTTAGATAGAATTGCTAATAAAAACAATGGGATAGAAATTATAAAGAGGATATTAAATCATAAAGGAATCGATGAGCAGATTAAAGAATGGAAGGAATTGGAAATTGTTGATAACGATTTTAAGAAGGAAGATATAATTCAAATAGGCTCGTTAGAAAGTTTAAATCCTAAATATAAGTTTCTACCAATAGACACGAAATACTTTAAGGATTTAGAATTCGATATTCTATCATTATTTGATAATTTGGATAAAGAATTGGATGGGTGGCTAATTCATTCTGAGAATTATCAGGCATTAAACACTATTGCACCAAAATTTAGGCATTCGGTTAAAATCATTTATATAGACCCACCTTACAACACAGATTCTTCTCCAATAGACTATTTGAATAACTACAAAGACAGCACATTCTTAACATTGATTAAAAATAGGTTTGATATATCTAAACAATTTCTTGATAGAGATGGCCTATCAATAACTTCTATAGATGATGTTGAGCTCCGTTATCTTATTTCTATGCTTGATCAAATATTCGGTAAAGAAAATTATGTAACAACAATTTCAGTAGAGTGCAACCCACAAGGTCGAGTGGCAAATAAGGTATCACAGACAAGTGAATATCATATAATCTACGCAACCGATATTGATAAAATCGATAAAATATATGTTGAAAGAATTGAAGACAGATCTCCTTCTCCTCTTAAAAGAACTGGAACCAATTCAAGAAGAGAGGAGAGACCAAATAGATATTATCCTATCCTAATCAAAAATGGAATTATTACAATGATCAAGCAAGAGGAATTCGTAAATATTTACGATCAAAAAAATAACATTTTTAGAGATGAATATATCGAAGATTTACGATCCCGTTATGAGAGTGAGGGATTTACATTTTTATTACCTCTATCCGAACAAGGAGAAAAACTTGTTTGGCAGAGGACCTATGAGAGAGTGTGTCGTGAAAAAGATTCTTATATTGTCAAAAATAATACTATTTATACTCCTGCGTTCACAAAAGAGATACCAAAGACACTGTGGAAGAATCCACTCTATTCTAATCCAGAGTACGGTAGTGAATATTTAACAAATATGTTTAATAGGCATGTATTCGACACCCCCAAGAGCTATTATACGTTGGCGCGACTGATATCAATGGGTAAGCCAGGTATATGCCTTGATTATTTTGCTGGCTCAGGAACTACGGCTCAAGCCGTGATGGAGCTGAATAAAGAATCAAATGATGATGAAAAAAGAAAGTATTTGTTAATTGAAAACGGGGAATGGTTTTTTTCGGTCATAATACCACGGATAAAAAAACTATGTTTCTCAAATAAGTGGAAAGCTGGCAAACCACTAGACAATAATGGCATTTCAACTTTTGTGAAATACTTTGATTTAGAGCAATACGAACAAACACTTAGAAGATGCCACTATATTCCGTCTGAACCATTCTTTAATTTGGATGATAAATCAATTTATGAACAGTATATCTTCCTTAAGGATCCGAAATTGATTGATGCTATGGAACTTGATTACAAAAACAATAAAATTAGCATAAAATTTGATGAAATTTATCCTAATATAGATATTGCAGAAACCTTATCAAACTTGAAAGGCAAATGGATTAAGAGGATTACAAAAGATTCAGTAATATTGGTAGATGATAATAACAATGAAGAAGAGATAAAATATTATAATATGGATTTCAAAAATATAAAGCCGTTAATATGGTGGTGAGATGTCAAGCGATGAAAAGTTAATGGCAGCTTATCAAAAAATAATTGAAGATATAACATTAGAACCTTTGTCTGATACATGGGATTTTAAGATTGATAGATTCTCAGATAAGAAAATACTGTATGATTATCAAAAAAACGCCCTTAATAGTGCCCTTAAACTATTGTACTACTATTATGCAAATCTAATGGAATACCCTAAAAAATCCAGCGAAAAAGACATTTTAGAAGCTAAAAGGAAGCTCTTCAACGATTTAAAAAAACATATTAGACACATAGATGAACTGGGAATCGATAATAAGAATAATAAATTATTCTCAATTGCAAGCAGATATTATGAAGAGACTGGCAAAAAAATACCGTTCTACAACTTTACCAATAGAATGGGTTTCTGGATGGCTACCGGTAGCGGTAAGAGTCTCGTGATTGTTAAACTAATTGAAATACTATACAAACTCAAAGAAAGGGATTTAATACCTGACAATGACATTCTATTTCTTACATACAGGGAAGACCTAATGGATCAGATAAAAAAACACATTGACGAGTTCAATTCATATTCCTCACTTAAAATAAGATATTGGGACCTGAAAGAATATGATAATGTAAAACATAACCTGCTATTCAATAGAGATGATATAAATTTATTTATCTACCGTTCGGACTTAATATCAGATACATCCACCGAAAAGCTACTTTCTTTTGAAGACATAGAAAATAATGGAAAATGGTATATTATACTAGATGAAGCCCATAAGGGTAACAAGGAAGATTCCAAAAGACAGGTGTTCTATTCGATCCTTTCTCGATTAGGCTTCTTGTTTAACTTTTCGGCGACTTTCACAGATCCGTGGGATATAATAACCACGGTCTTCAATCTCAACCTTGAACCATTCATCAAAAAAGGTTACGGGAAGAATGTTTATGTTTCTAAACAGAGTCTTGAGGTTTTTAAGACGTCCGATGATAATGCAGATAAGGAGGAAAGAAAAAATGTTGTAATGAAAACATTACTGACTCTGGCAATGGTTAAGAAGGCCCGCACTTCAATATCAGAAATCTGTGCTAATGCATATCATAATCCAATGATGGTACTCTATGGCAATACTACAAATGTCGAGAATTCAGACCTTCAGATATTTTTTGAAATATTGGGAGAAATAGCACTCGGAAAGGTGAATGGAGAATTATTCGAAACTATCAAGAATTCTGTTTTAGACGAGTTTAAAAATAACCCGGAATTCGTATTTGGGGATCAGAGGATACCACAAAATATGGCGCAATTCACGAATCTAAACTTCTCTGATGTCTTGAAATTTGTCTATAACTCTGACACTCCAGGAAAGATTGAAGTGATTAAAACGCGAGCCAACAAAGAGGAGCTTGCCTTTAAATTAAAGACCTCAGACAAATATTTTGCCTCAATGAAAATTGGTGATATTTCAAAATGGCTTAAGGAAACTCTCTCAGAATACGAAATAAGCGAGAGTCCTGTAGATTCGAGTTTCTTTGAGAAAATAAACAGTCCGGAAAGTTCTATAAATATACTTATGGGCTCCAGAGCTTTCTATGAGGGCTGGGATTCCAACAGACCAAACGTGATGGTATTTATCAATATAGGAACAGGAGATGCGCGAAAATATATTATACAGTCAATAGGCAGAGGTGTTAGAATAGAGCCACTAGCCAACAGAAGACAACGAATTCAAACTTTATCCAAAAACGGTGATGCTGAAGCAAAACAATTGTTATCATTGATTGTTGAAAAAAAAGCAGAAAACCTAGCGTCTCTGCTGGAAACACTGTTTATATTCGGTACTAATGGGCAGAACCTAAAAGAGATCATGGAAAGTATAAAATTTGAACGCCAGAAGGCCGGAGAGTTAATCGATGTAAGAAAAAATGACTTTGACTTTAAGCCTACCCTGCTCTTACCCGTGTATAAGGAAATAGAGGATGTTCGGATCACTGATTTGCCAAGGTTTCCAGGCAATTTCAATTTATTAAATAATTACTGTAAATGGCTGGACGACGATAGAATTCTTTACGCTATTCATTCAGACGAAACAAAACCACGTGTATTGGAAAAGCTGCACGTTTATCTCTCTTCTGGAGATAACTTCAAGAATGATGATTCAGGAAACGCACTCAATCAAATGCAAAGGCTTCTGGATCATCTCAATATGTCCTTAAAGGAAATGGACAGGTTTAAGGAAATTGAAGACGAAATTGTGCATTTCAAAGAGATCAGTGTGGAAATAGTTTCGGACGAAAAGAAAAAAGAATTATCAGAGAAGATAGAAAAAATCAGAAAATTCAAGAATCCTGAGGTACTAAAAAAAGAATTAAAAATGCAGTTTGAATCTAAACAGATAGATTTAGATGAATACACAAGGCAAATAGAGAAACTGTCGAAGGTCGAAAAAAAGGCTTTGTTTGACTATGATGAAAGTAAAATAGAGCTAATTAATTTAGCACAGCACTACTACTTGCCCGTTATCTTGTCAGCAAGTGAAAAAGCAGATTTCATAAATCATGTGATTAAGGTTCCTAGCGAGAAAAAGTTCATACACGATTTGGATTCGTTCATAAACAGTGATCAAGTAAAAAATATAGACTGGTGGGCATTCTCTAAGATAGATGAGAGTCTTGACAAAGTAAGTATACCATATTTTGACGGCCATAGGATGAGGGATTATTCTCCGGACTTCATTTTCTGGATCAAACAAGGAAGCAATTATAAGATAGTGTTTGTTGATCCGAAGAGCAGCAAATACTCAGATTATCAGAAAAAAATAGATTATTTCAAAAAACTCTTTGAAGAAGAAGATAAACCGAAAGATTTCAAATATCGCGATTTTACAATAAGAGTATACCTATTTATGAAAACAGATGATATCAATGATGTCGGAGAAGGCTATAAAAGATACTGGATGGAAGACTTAAAGAAAATATTCACTATCTAATAATATAATTGATATGGGCTTCGGCTCAAATTCATCCCGACCTAAAGGCCACCCCTCTTTGAGCCTTCGCTGATTGCTATGTGCCCTCCGCTCGCCTGCACGCCGAGCACAGGACCCCATGCTTCGCCTCCAATCAAAATTCACCCCGTCTTGCTTTCGCAATCCACCCCTCTTTTGATTTACGCCTCGCACTCTTCTTCGAAGAGCCCCTCATTCGCCATGCTCATTCAGGGTGGTGTCCTGTGCTCGCCGCTCGTGGTGTATGTGTGGTGTTTCACACCTTCGCTTCGCTTGGTGTTCACACCACCCACCGCTAACGCTTACACCACTCGGTCTTGCTTCGCAAGACTTCCGGCTCGCTTCGGGCACATTATTCACCCTTGCAGGGAGCATTCTTAGGTGAGGGGGGCTTGAGGGGATGCTTGACCGCACAATGCCGCTTCGCCTAATGCGAAATAGTATGAGGGATTTTCATGTGTGCTGTTTTTCTATTATTCAAAGGGGTAATAGGCACGGCACCGCGACCATACCTTTTGGGAAAGGTAGGCGAAAATATATTAGTTCCGATAGATTAATATTTTACATGAAACCAACTGATCTGTTCCTCCCTGAAGTGAAAGTGGAGCCGTTGGGAGATCTAATGTTAGACTTTCTTATCGACCGTGACAACGAATCTGCGTACGTTGACTTTAAGGAGGTAATTGATATATCAAAGGAAGGGCCATTTGCAAAAATTGCAAAGGATATTTTCGCTCTCTCTAACTATGGGGGTGGATTCATATTAATTGGATTCAAAGAAAGGAAAAATGAATCCCAAGTGAATAAACGAGTTACAGAACTACCAAAACGAACATTCCTTCAGGTTGGTCTACAGGAAGATTTCCATATAGACCAAGCATCACTACAGGAGAAATTTAACGCCTATGCTAATTCTCCGATCGAACTAGGATACCGAGAATTCTGGAGGAAAATTTATGGCACACAAAAGAAATTTGCCGCGATATACGTTCCCGCTTCTCAGTCGGTTTTAAAGCCAGTTAAGAGAGGGCTATATGAAGATTTCAGAGGGAAAACTAAGACCGCGTTTGACATAGGAACGATTCTTATTCGCAGAGGAACGCAAAGTATAGTGGCTTCAGATAGAGATTTGGCTTGGATAAAAGAGCGGTCTCGCGAGGCAGAATATTCGTTAAGCGTGTTGACCGGAAAACCAGATTATGTGAGGGAGACATTGTTCTCTAATTTATTTGAAATCATTAAGCTTCCTGCGTCAATTTGGAGTGCAGAAGAAATGGGATTAGATGAAGTAGAAGGTATCGAGAGTGGCGATGGCTTCCAATCATTTGTACCTTGGAATAGAAAGATTGTATCGTTTTATAATCTTCTTCAGATTAATGAGCCGTTTGCGCGAGGCATCATCAAGGAATCTATCGAAAGAGAAGATGTCCAGTCGTGGGTACAAGATCCCGATAGAAGAAAGGTAATAATCTCTTTGCTTAACAAAGAATTATCCCTCCACATTAGCAGGATTGGGCTTTCCGAGGAACCTAACAAACACAAGTTCTTTTATTCTTCTACAGAGGAATCAAGAAAGGAGGCATGGAGATCTAGATTTAGGGCGTCTTCTGAAAAAACGGTCGCGCAGCGAATTTGGGCTGAGCAAGTCCATTCTTTTGTGTATTGGCATATCGCGGTAAATGCTAATTTCACTTCTCTTCACAACCATCTCTATCTAAGACTGATCCCAACAATTCAGATAACAGAAGATGGAAGAAATGCAATATTCGGAGAAAAGGAAGGGACCATAATAACTAGGCTCATACATAACAAATACAACGCAGATTATCTGAACTCTGTATTGTTTTGGATTCAGAAGTTAGCAAATGGAAACGATGCTTTATCCCTCTTCGACGGCCAGATTGTTGTATCAACCAATCCTGTTGAAACGGACGTTGAAGTTGGAATACGTGAAGATGTTCCACCCTCTGAGTCTTCGCTAAAGGTGAAAGGTGTAGATACGGAAGTTAATGTAAAGGCTCAATCGACAAAATTACGGTCAATATATATCGAAGAGCCTGATCTTGTGTTTGGAGGAAAGCGCGAAGAGAAGGATCCTAAAATTGGGTTGAGGTATCTTGGGCCATACCAATATTCTTCAGAAGAAAATCCAACACCAAGTGAGGTAAAAGTGGGTATCGTGGGTAGCGGTGTTTCGATTGGTCTTACGAAACAAATCCTTCAAAGGCTCAGCGAGCCTATAGAATCTTCAGAAAGCAATAAATGGTTGTATCCGGATTATCCTGGATTTAGGGCAGACACTTCAATTCGTTGTAATTTTGTCACTTCAGCGAATTGGGAACTTACATTGAAAGAAGTTGAAATGAAGTCCGTACTTTCAATAGCTGATGACGTTAACAAAAGAATCGCTGCGGGAGTCAATCTATTTAGAGACAAAGTCAGAGCGCTTTCGATGGAAGATAATAGACCAGACGTGATTATTTGTGCAATGCCGAGTGATATTGAAGAATATTGTGGCATTTCAGAGAAAACTCGTGGTGCGAAAAGACCAAGATTTACTCCGGAAGAGAAGTTGATGTCAGAATTGAAGGCCAAGGGGAATAAATTTCTAGACGAATGGGGGCTGGAAGTTCAAGACCCAACAATAAGGGATCTTGACCTGGACTTTCATAATGCGCTTAAGGGGAAAGTTATGGAGTTCGGCATCCCAATTCAAATACTTCGTGAATCCACTGCCAGGGGGTTTGTTGATTTTGGCAATCCCTCGGTTAAACGGATTCAGGAGCCAGCTACTTTCTCCTATAACTTTGCAACAGCATTGTACTATAAAGCCAATGGAAAGCCATGGCGCCTGGCTAAATTGAGACAGGACACCTGCTACGTTGGAATATCTTTTTTTCAAAAATTATTGAGCCCAAAGCTTGACGTTGAAACATCGATGGCACAAGTTTTCACACATAATGGAGAAGGAATGGTTTTACGAGGTACTGATGTTGTAATAGATAAACGCACAAAAGAACCTCACATGAGCAAGAGACAGGCATATGAATTAATGAAAGAAGCTTTAAAATCTTATGAAGTGAGAGCGGGGAGGCAACCTTCTCGTGTTGTAATTCACAAGAAGACGACATTTTATGACTTCGAAAGAGAAGGTTTCATGGAAGCTATAGGAAATCAGTCACACGACTTTGTTGCAATAACAGATAGGCATTCTTACAGATTCGCTCGAACAGGGCAGTATCCAGTCTTAAGAGGTACAGGAATATGTCTTTCAGAAAGAAGATGGCTTTTGTACACCTCTGGCTATATCCCAAGAGTGAGAACCTATCCAGGACATAGAATTCCTAGCCCATTGCTTCTGAATCATCAAGGAGACTCCCAGATTAGTGAAATATGCGAGGAAATTTTGGGGTTGACTAAATTGAACTGGAATACGACATCGTTCGCGACTATTTGGCCAATTACACTTGAATTCTCTAAAGATGTGGGAAAAGTTCTATCCGAACTGCCCGAAGACTCTCAAATACAAAATCACTATAGGTTTTACATGTAGTGCCTTGTTTCTACTCTGTTTGGGAAAACTATCAGATATCGTCTTGGTATTCCCTTAAAACATTAATCAAATCCCGACCGGTCCATAAGTATTAGAACCTATTTTTATGCTTTAGGATTTGTAATAACACTCACTTTAGCAGTACAATTGCATTTGTACCCTGAAGGGGATAAGATATATCTACTGACTTTGTACTAAATTTTTGGTTATACACAACTGTTATATATTCGCTATAGATAATCTATCTCTAGTTATAGGTGATATATAATGAAAAAGCAGGACTTCACAACGATACAGTTAAAAAGAGATTTAGTATCAAAACTGAAGGAAATTAAGAGGTACCCAAGAGAAACCTATGAAGAAACTATAGAAAGGTTGATTAAGAATGAGACAAATAATGTCGCAATAGATCAGTACGATAAGT
>Ga0078972_1016219_pt1 | contig 11102 bp, 9 predicted proteins | sample YelNatPaOPGAMG01_FD_67568 | JGI IMG/M metagenome (GOLD analysis project Ga0078972, IMG submission 67568) | Hot spring thermophilic microbial communities from Obsidian Pool, Yellowstone National Park, USA - OP-RAMG-01 (SPADES assembly) (version 2) | ecosystem: Environmental > Aquatic > Thermal...
TGGAGAGAATTTTTCGATGAGTTGAATGTGTTGGTTGATGAATTTAGTTTTCTTGGATGGATGCATTTTTCTCACGAAGGCCTGGAATGGTGTTTCACAATCATCGATATTTAGGCTCCGATGGGGAAGTTTGAAATTGTAATAATTAACATCATCAGCCCAAGCCGAAGCATCCTTTAGTTGGAATAGAGTATGCCAAAAACTTTGCCGTTTAGATTGGAGATGTCTAACACTTGCTTTCACATGCTCAATCTTTCGCCATCTTCCGTCCTTATTTTGGATATGGATATTCTCCACTCTCTAAATACCTTCTGTATATTCTCGTGCCCATATCGGCGTTATCTTTTGACTTTTTGCTATCTTTCTCACAGATTCCTCTACCTTCTCCATTTCTCTTATGCTCTACCTTACTTTTTTCTTGTTAGTTTCCTCATTTTCTCAGGAAAACTTTTACTTTTTTCCGAGAGGAAGTAAATTCGTGATACTACACAAAATGCTTTGCTCATATTTTTTAAATCTTCTAAAATCATTATTTTCTGGCTTGGACGGTCTTTTGCATTGGCTTGGATATCCAAAGTTTAGCAAGTTCGCTTTTATCCAACCACACCATTCCACAAGACGGACATATATCTACTTCTATACCGTTTATTATTTTTGTCGACATCAAGGTATTGCATTTTGAACAATGGAGTATCCTTTTTACAACCATCTGAATTCCAAATGCGCTTTCTATATCTCTTCCTAAGACAAACGCTCCTGCACAATGCGGACAGATGTTCATTTCCATGTCCCTTACTATCTTGCAAGACATCGTTTTTTTGCATACCGGACATTGCATCTAATCACTGCAAAGAAGTATTGATAAGTGTATATTTAATAATTTCACAACATCAATCTACAAAACAATCAATCATTCAAAATTCCAACTCGACCTAAAAAACATTATTTCAACAACATGCTTAATTCTTTTAAACTGTTTGCTTCGCTAATTTAAATTATTATTGGTTTATGTTTAATTTCTTAATGGAAGTTCCTGTAATACTGTGAAGTTCCAAGCCATTTTCATTCTTCTTTATTCTAACTTTGCTCACCTCTACGTTATCTCCAATTTCAAGTCCATCTACAAAATCAGCTGCACTACCCCAAAGCACAACATCAACAGAACCTGTACCATCATCGATTTTCAAATTCGCAACCTTACCTTCACCACCATCCTTTCTGATAAATTTACGCATCTTCTTCATGTCAGTTATTGTTGCATTTATACACACAACCGTTTTCTCAGAAAGTGTAGAAAGTGTTTCAATATCATAGAATCTTCTTGCAAACTTTAGTCCAAATACTTCTTTTAGTCTCTGAGATGTTTTAACATTAGTTATTATCTGTTGATTTACCTCTGGATTTACCTCGACTGCACCCCACCATCCTAAGGTAAGTTCAAGTTCATTCTCGTTAATCTTAACATGGGCATTCACAACCTTTAACTTGCATCCTCTACTGACAAGCCCATCTTCAACAACCTCTGCATGTTTTCCCAGAAGAACCAATTTGCATTTTCTACTTCCGTCTGAAACGAGAAGTTCAGATATCCTACACTGCGAATTTTTAGTAGCAATCGTTCTTGTGCGTATTATTTCATCAACTGTAAGAAAAAAAGAGGAGTCTTCGCCATCATGAACTTCAGAAAGGTTAGAGTAGGGTAAACAGTTTTTTCCTATCATATCTACCAAAAGAAAAGCCGCACATTCATCGTTCACTAATCCACCTAACTCATTTTGGATTTCTTTGATTTTTATATCATAATCTTCTCTTGTTAAAACATCTTTTACAAGGGTGTATAACTCCTCATTCAACGCATTCATTGAATGAATATAGTTTTATAAGGATTTAATGCTTATCAAAAAATAAATCTAATTTAAAATGTTCTCTTTATAAAATATACTTGTTAGAAATCTTTACTTAAATTAGTTAAGTTCCTTACTTTATTAAATAAGATTAAATCAGTAAAATACCATTTTCCTATCTGTGCAAGGGATGGAATCTGAGACGCAGGTTAGGGCTGCACTCTATCTTAGAGTATCAACAGCCGAACAGGCTCAAGAAGGGTACAGTATTGACGCACAACGAGAAAGACTAAAAGCATACTGTTTAAGTCAAGATTGGAAAGTTGCTGGTATTTACGAAGATGCAGGATATACTGGCGGTAACATGAACCGCCCACAACTTATAAGACTCAAAGAAGACATACCAAAGAAACTTTTTGATGTAATACTTGTTTACAAACTTGATAGGTTATCAAGGAACATGCGAGACCTTTCTAACTTTGTAAATGACCTGCAAAAATATAACATCCATCTGAAAAGCGCAACAGAACCATTCGATACAAGTACACCTGCGGGAAAACTTATACTCAACATGCTAGGCTCTGTTGCTGAATTCGAAAGAGGCATGATCGGTGAACGTGTAAAAATGGGAATGCTTGAAAAAGCAAAAGAAGGTGATGGCTTCCTAGGATTTAATCACCCATACGGTTATGATTATTCAAACGGCACTCTTACCCTAAACCAAATGGAAGCCGAAGTCGTTAGAACTATTTTCAAATTATATCTTCAGGGCGAAAGCATGGGAAGAATCGTCGAACATCTTAATACTCTAGGCATACCTTCAAAACATGGAAAAAAATGGGCCAAGGCAAAAATCGATATTATACTCAGTAATCCGCTGTATTGTGGTTTAAAACATTGGGATGGAATAATCACAAAAAGCAACCACCCGCCAATAGTGTCTATAGAAGATTTTAATGAAGTTCAGGAAATTAGAAAGGTGAGAATAAAAAACAGAGAAAGATGCCGAAAATTACCTGCACGTATCGAAATCCAATAGAAATCCTATATAAAATAAAAAGTTATAGGAAATAAAAAGTCAACCACATGATAACACATAATAACGCATGACACGGCTTGGTTGCAAGGCTTGGTAGATTACACAGAACCTAAATGTTCGGAAGGATGAGAGTTGCAGAGCGTATAATGATTGTAAAATAATAGAATTTTAAATGCTAACGTTTAGCGGAACACTTTTTGGAATAACTTCGACGGAACTTCGTCGAGGAAAAATATGGAAAAACATTGTCAATTTCGGTCTACCGAACCTGACTATATCTTGAAAAATAGTATTTTTTAATTGATAACATACCTCATGACACACCATAACAACATCTCTAAGGTTACTATTTGAGTTTATCCAACTCTTTTACTTACCCTGCTTTCAAAATAAAATAGGTAACATAGGCTTGGGGAAATGTAGAAAAAGTGAAAAGTTAGTGTTAAATACTAACATGTCGATTTGCCAAGTGGTGCTAAGATGGTTTCGTTGAATTATCTATTTGAGAGGGGGCTATCTAGGATTGTCTTTTGGATAACCTTCCTGGTAGTGCTAGCGATTTTGGGCGGTGGTGCTTATGCAATTGATGTTCTTGGAATAATACCTGGTTTTTTCACCGATTCATTCTATTGTATATGTTTGGGGTCTGTGATTATCGCCACGGTAATTAGTGGAATAGTTACTGGACTAGTGAGAAAGTTGAGACCTACACAATTTATCCAAAACCAAATGGGTGGAGGAGGTTTCTTCTAACCTTGTCTATGTTTTATGATATATCCTTATGATTATGATAGAGATATATATCATATATTATATCTTGAACGAATCATCAATTCTACAAAAGGTAGGTGCTTTGCATGGGTGGTGATATGAAGAAATGCCAAGAATGTGGAGCCAAATGTTGCAAATATGTAACAATACCACTTGTTCCACCAGAAGATGACGATGATTTCGATAATTTCAAGTGGATTGTTTGCCACCAAGGAGTATCTATATTCTTTGATGAAAGCGGTTGGAATGTAATGGTCGAGACGCCTTGCAGATACTTGAAGTCTGACAACAGTTGCGGTATTTATAAAAATAGACCTGGAGTATGCAGACATTATACTTATGAAGATTGTGCAAATGGTTCTGATGAGTTCGAGTTCGAAATTTGGTTTAAGTCGCCTGAAGAGATAGAAACATACCAAAAACAATTGAATTTAAAAAAGAAAAGTAAGAAGGAGAGCAAAAAGAAAAGTAAAAAAAAGAAAAATAAAGAAATGAATTAAAAAGGAATAATAAATAAAAAATCAAATCTGAAAATAAATGAGGAATCATACAAAGACGAACTATACAAAGAATTACACAAGATGGTACTTTGCGCCCAAGAGTCTCATGTCTTCAAGAAATTTTGGATATGATACAGATATACAATCTGCATTCTCTATCTCAATCCCATCTTGCAGACACATCCCAAGAATAAATGCGCTCATGGCAATTCTATGGTCTCTGCAAGCATCTACTTTCACTCTGTTTTTTTGTCTTTTTTCTTGAGTGCACCCAAGTTTTTCTTCAAGATGTTCTCCAAGTTGCTCCCCTTTACCCTTCCCTTTTCTGTATATATCATCATATATTATGTTATCAGATATATTTTTGAAATCTGCATTGAAATCCACATTACCGAAAACTTCCAAGCCGTCGTTTCTCTTTTTCGTTTTAATGCCAATCGAATTAAGAATGTTGTACATCGCCTCAATCCTATTGGATTCTTTATATGCAAGATGAGATGCACCATATAGTTTTGATAAGCCATTAGTTTTGGTAGCGAGGATGCAAAGGGGCGGAAAGAGGTCTGGACAGTCTTCTAGGTTGATAGCGAATTCCTTTAAGTTAGAAGGTCCTTTCACATATAAAGTATAATCTGAGAATTTGAGATCTGCGCCTATGGTTGGCAGGAAATCGAGCAGATACTCGTCGGCTTGGAAAGTTCCTCGTCTTATATTTCTGATTTGCAGATGTTCACCAGATAAGAGGCAGGTACAGATTGGATATGCGATAGAAGAAAAATCTATTGGGATTTCTATTTTCGGTGGTTTGTATTTATCGTATCCAGGTATCCTAAACATTCTGTAATCTTCTGAAAATTCGATATGTGCACCTGCAAGTTTTGCAAGTTCCAAGGTAAGTTTTACATAAGGTTTGCTGAGCAAGTTATCGACTATAATAGCGCTTTCTCCCTTAAGAAGAGGTAGTGTTAGAATCAGGGAAGACAAGGCTTGGGAACTGTATAGTTTTCTTATTCTTACCTTTCCCGGAGTTATCTTTCCTTTCACTTCTATAATTCTTCTTTTTTCTTTATCAGAATAATAAATATCGACATTTGCACCGAGTTGTTGTAGCGCATCTGCAAGGTCAGCCACAGGTCGAGTGTCAAGCGAGGAATCGCCTAAAAGTTTTGTTTTTCCTTCTATAAGTGCAGAGATAGCCATCATCATTCTTAGGGTGGTTCCAGAATTGCGGGCGTTTAATATGCAGCCACTTTTGAGTCTTCCCCCAGAAATATGCCATTCTTTTTCTGTATCTTTCATTATCCTTGCGCCAAGTCTCTCTATACACTCTAAAGTTGTATTTGTGTCGTCTGAAATTAGAGGATTCGAGATATTTGATGTGCCATCTGCAAGTAAGGCAATTACCGCTGCCCTATGGGTCCAACTTTTGGATTTTGGAGGTTCGTAAGTACCTTTTACCGTCGAGGGTTCTACGATAATTCTTTTATTCATGCAGATTTCCTCAAATTCCCTTTGATTACAAACAAACCCCCTATACTTTACATGTCTAAAAATCGTTTTGTGCATATTTTTGCATTCAATATGATTTGCGTTATGATTTACATTTGATTTATATTATGATTTGCATTAAAAATTAGATGTGTTTTTCGCATATGAATTAAATTTATTTATTTGGCATAACATAATACTTAATTTTATTAAGTATAGATTTTAAAAAATGTAATCTTCATGGAGATGGATTTTGTGAGAATGCATATAACCAAATATAACCAACCTTAGTTTGAGCAGCATGTTTTTGCATCCCTTTACCTTTATTTTGATTCCTTCACTTGCCCATCATATTTTGGCGCTTGTCTCGTTATTAAATAAAGTTTGTATTCCATATATGTAAATTTAATTAAGTATAATGTTGAACAAATATAACAAATTTTAAAAAGATTGATATTATTACTGATAATTATTTAATAAAGTTAAGTTGATATGGTAACCTAATTTATAAAATAAAGATATATTTGAAATTGTCCTTGGCAAAACCTAAAAAAGGGACAATTCAATAAGTGAGGACTGAATAGAATGGCTCTAGATTGGACTGAAAAATATCGACCCAAAGGCTTGGATGAGGTTCTCGGTAATAAAAGTGCAGTGAATGAACTCAAGGAATGGGCATTATCTTGGGAAAATGGAAAAGTAGCGCAGAAAGCAGTTATATTAGCAGGCGACCCAGGCATAGGAAAAACCTCAACTGCGCTTGCTCTTGCATACGATTTTGGCTGGGGTATTATAGAATTAAATGCATCAGACGCAAGAAATGCAGAGGTAATAAAAAGAGTGGCAACTACGGGTGCGGTCAATGAAACATTCACAGAAAATGGCGAGTTTATATCAAGTAAAACAGGGGGTAGAAAACTCATTATTTTAGACGAGGCAGACAATGTGTTTGGGCAGGAAGACGTTGGAGGAATGCAACAGATTATTTACACAATTCAAGAGACAAAACAACCTATTATCCTTATTGCAAACGATTATTATGCATTAACAAAAAAATCCCCTGCATTGAAAAATCTATGCATAACCATCAGATTCTCTCCTGTTCAACCAAATATCTTGAAAAACGCGCTTCGTAAAATTTGCATATCTGAGAATTTGGATGTGAGGGACGAAGTCCTTGAAAAAATCGCAGAACGTTCAGAAGGAGATATCAGAAGTGCGATAAACGACTTGCAGGCAATTGCAGAAGGAAAAGAAAAGATTGTAACTGAAGACATAGACGCGCTAGGTTATCGAGACCCTCGCATAAAGATGTACGATGCAATGAAAATCATATTCGAAAGTAGAAATGTTTACAAAGCAAGAGAGATGCTTGCAGGGCTCGATGAGGAACCTGATTTTATTCTACTTTGGGTTGATGAAAACCTTCCCTATTCGTATAGAAATCCAGAAGATTTGCTTAAAGGTATGAACGCGCTCTCAAAAGCAGATATTTTCTTATCTCGAGTCAAGCGAAGACAGTATTTTGGTTTTTGGTCCTATGCGCTCGACATGATGACTTCTGGAGTTATGTTCGCAAAAAGAAAGGATTCTCATATTAGGGGTACAAGATATAACTTTCCTGCTTGGCTAATGCACATGAAAGAGACTAAAGAAAATAGACGAATTCTAGATTCTGCATTAGGTAAAATATCAAGATACTGTCATACATCTAAGAACCAAGCCAGAGAAGTTCTTCTTCCGGGATTTAGGGAACTTTTTAAAAGAGATTTCAAGTTTGCAGTAAAGATGACTGCCGAGATGGAATTAGAAAAAGAAGACGTTGCATTTCTTATAGGCGAAAAAACAGATTCTAAAGAAGTCAAAGCAATAATAGAAGAAAGTGAAAAAATTATCGGCGAAACAATCGAAAAGAACGTCTATCTTGCAGGCTTGGAACCTTCACTTTCCAAGACAAATCCCAAAGAGAGTAAAAAAATCGAGGATGAAAAAGAGAACATACCTGAAGGCGAAACAGACTATCAAAAGAGCGTTAAGAAGAAAAGAGGAAAAAAGACGGGCGATAAAAGTATCGAAAAAGAGGAGAGAGATATAGAAAAAAAGAAAGACCTAAAGAACCTTGGAGACCACGGCTTGGAGAGGAACGGAGAAACCTTAGAAGTTAAAGGCTTGGAGAATGTGGATAAAAAACGAGATAAAAAGGACGATGGAAAAGAAAGAGAAATTGATATACAGAATAAGAAAGATGAAGAACTTGACGATGTTGATGAGGTTGTAAAGAGGCATATCGAGGAAATAGCATCTGAAAAAAAGGATGTAAAAACAGAAAAGACGCCTGATAATCAAGACTTAAAAGATGCAAAAAAACAAAAGAGTTTATTTGAGTTTTAGAATATAAAATTTTATAAAACTCAATCCTTTTTTCTTTAATCCTTTTTCTTTCTGAGCGAAATAGGTTTTTCTGCTTTTGGAAGGGTAATCTCAGGTTGTTCTATTTGTTCTATCGGCATGCCTTCATTCGGTTGAGTTGTGGGCTGAGGTTCTACTTGCTCTCTATACATACCATATTGCATATCTTGCATTATTCGATTGGTTGGTTGTCCTTGTTGTAAGCCCTGAGAAAAAGATGGTTGTGGTTGTGATGGTTGGCTTGGGGGATTGGGTTGATTGGGTTGAGATACAACTTTTGGACGTCTCATGCCTTTTGCTACGATAAAAATAATTGCCAAGACTATAACGATGGTAACAAGAGCAAGTAGATATGTTATAGTCTTTGAATCTGTATTTTTTTGTTCTGTTTTTGTGATTTCGAACGAAATTGATTGTTCGGTTGTATCTTTTCCATCAGATACGTATGCAGTAATAGTATGATGTCCAACTGAGAATTTCTGGATAAGAACACTTCTTTGACCTAGTGTAATCCCTCCTTCTTTCCAAGTAATTGTTAATTCGTCTCCATCAGGGTCTTGACAGTGAACAGTAAAAGCCAAGCCAACAGTATCAGAATACCTCAATTCCTCAGAAGGTGGCGATGGCTCAATCCCTTTTATGATAGGTGCTCGATTAACATTTTTAACGGTTACATTCCATTTATGAGTTACGAATGCGTTACTTGAATCTTTTACAATTACAGATATTGTATATTCACCTGCAGAATTGTAATCGACTGCGAATGTGAAATTCCTTTTTTGCAATTCCAAATCCTGCAATTCATCGTTAACATACCAATAGAACCTTAAAACATCGCCGTCAGGAATATCAGAATCTGTGGCATTTACTCGAAACTCCACGCTGCTGTTTTCGTTCATTTCGAATTGCAGCGATATTGGGAATGTGTTTGTTATAACAGGCAGGTGATTTGTTTGATTTACAGTAATGTTCCATTGATAGGATGCACTTGCACCATCTGAATCTGTTACAACTACACGAAGAGCATGCACTCCTGCCGATGAGGTGTTTGAAATATACGTGAATGTATTCTCATTTCCACCAACTTGTATTCCATCAAAAGTCCATAAATAAGAGAAAGAGCCTGTTTCGTTATCAGGGTCGATTGCATCTATTCTGAATGTTAAAGTTTCGCCCTCTAACATGTACTGCTCCCCTTTCGGAGTTGCATTCAGGCTTGGAGGTGTATTTCGCCAAACTACATTCACTGAGAGAACATACTCCCCGCCTCCAAAATCCTCGAACGCGCGTACGCAAATGTATATTCTGCAATTAGTCTGCACCTGACAATCTACGCTTTCCAAGCCACCAAAAGCCGCAGTTTCTGATTTGTCTAAAGGTGCAACAGAATCGTACACAACTTCTTCTCCGTATATGTAAAGGTCAAAATCAGCATTCTGAGGAAGGGTTAAATTCACATAAACGGTACTGTTTGCTCTTACTTCGATATAATACCAATCGATAAAATCGCGCGGGATGCCTACAGTAGCATGTGTTTCTCCAGGATAGATACGAGTTGCATTCACAGGAAGGTCATTACCATCAAGATATTCTGTTGTCTTTTCAATCTTTAACTGATAATTACCCGACGCAGCTCCGCCAAGAGGAATGAATATCTCACCGTCAGACCAATAGTTCCCATATGCAATTACCACAACATAATAAGTACCACTTGTAGTTGCGCTCCCGAATATTTCTACACTTTCGTTAGTCAGCCAATAGTCCAAATTCCTAAAATCAGGGTCGAGAAGCATTATTGAAAAGAAAGTATAGTCTGTAGCAAAAACAGTTAGGTTTACCATAACAGAATCGATGCGAGTTTCGTTCGCAGTAAGTTCAAAAGAATACCAATCATATATATCATAAACCTGATTTACACTTCCTGTAACTGTGCAAGGAAGTTCTTGTTTGCTCGCATTTGCAAATATGTTGTTACCATCAGACTGATGTTTACCTACCTCAAATGTTATTGAATAATTACCACTTCCAGAATACCATAACACACCTATGTAATAGTAACCTGCATATGAAGCAGCACCGCATACTCGTTCTGTTTGGTTTTCTGTCATTGAACTGTTTATCTCAAATGAATAATCATTTCCCCAAAGGTCAAGTAGTAACAGGTCATAATCTGCATCCTCGTTGCAGGTCAGATTCACATAGAGTAAATCGCATACACTTTCATTCGCGTCAAGATTAATTTTATACCAATCCTCTTTATCAAAATATCTGTCAAGCGTACTGTTTACGGTCTGTTGATTTGATACTAATTGTGCAGTCTCAATTTCGTCGTTTCCATCAGAGGGAGGAGGCGTTACTATCGATAGCAAAAGTTGATAACTACCGCTTCCGTAATAACTTGTTACATATACATAAAATGGTTGACCGTCTGATCTTGCAGCCGCAGTCTCTATACTATTTTCAGATGCACTGTAATCGACATTATACTCTGTCGAATTGAATATATAGAGGTCAAAATCGTTTGTTTCCAAAGTAATATTCAAGGTTGCAGTAAATCCCAAGCCGGAAGGAACTGTAAGAACAAAGTAATCGTCAGGGTCTGTTGTCTCGTCGAGTGTGCCGAAGATTGTGGCATTATTGTTCGTAAAAGTTACTGGCGTGGCATTCGCGAAATCGTTATTAGGCTCTGTATCGGGCGCACGCAGATTGCAAATATTTTGATTATTCGGAATTTCGGCGCATGCATCACGAGCAGATATTACCATCATAAATGAAATTAAGGCACATGCTAAAATGGTTACATATACTGTAAGTCTCATAGTTTGCATTCTATCAGTCCAAGCCAAATAACCACCTCATACCTCATAATTACTATAACTACCTAGCGCATTGCTTAAAACCTTAAAATTCTTTTGTTTGCGTTTAGCAAGTGTGCTGTCCTGAAATTAGTTCCTCTCTAAAAATCGAGGTCATGTTGAAACCACCTCTTGTGCATCCTTTTTAGAGATAGTAAGAAATTGTGGAGCGTATTTTTCGATGAGTTGAATGTGT
>Ga0078972_1007664_pt3 | contig 11099 bp, 15 predicted proteins | sample YelNatPaOPGAMG01_FD_67568 | JGI IMG/M metagenome (GOLD analysis project Ga0078972, IMG submission 67568) | Hot spring thermophilic microbial communities from Obsidian Pool, Yellowstone National Park, USA - OP-RAMG-01 (SPADES assembly) (version 2) | ecosystem: Environmental > Aquatic > Thermal...
TGCCTCAATTGCTCCTGATACAAAGCTTCATTCTGTGCAGCTTGCAATTGATTCTGAGCTTGTGCTTCAAACTGAGCCTGTTGAGCAGCCATTCTCTGCATTTCAATAGACTTTTTAACATAATCTCTCATTGCAAATATAGCCTCTTCATAAGAAGCTTTACCATATATCTGAGAATATATATCCTTATCAATTATACCAGCTTGCAACCACTGAGCTGCTAATGCATCCACAACCTGACGTTCAGCACCTGTATCAGCAGAAGCTGAAATTTCTATCCTAAAATTCTCCAAACGCATATCTTTTGAAACTTCAATTATTTCTGCGAAATCATCCCCAACAGCATCAATAAGCTGAACTTCATTATCTATATAATATCTTTTCCCACAAGAAGCCACATTCTGATATATATTCTTAAATAACAATGCTAAAGCATCATAAAAAGGCTGCTGAATTATACTCCCTCTTTGAATCATTAATTGCAAAACACCAACTAATTGATCAGGATTACTAACCTGTCCTGTAAGTGCACTATTAACACCAGTAATCTGTTCTATTGATTGTTTATAATTCTCAATTAAGTTAGCAAAAATAACAGTATTATCTCTTATTCCTGCATTATAAGCACCTATAGAATTCTGAATACCTCTACCTCTACCATGTACACCTATAGGCTGTCCACGTTTTATTTTAATATTAATATCCTCTTCACTATCAGTAGTACCATCCAAAAACAAATCTTTATCCCATACAATACCTGAACCTCCTGAAGCATTAATTTGAAATTCCATAACAGACAAAAATCTGTTAATCATACGTTGTGGATTTATAGCAACACTTACAGGAGCTAATACCTCGCCATCAAAATAACTCCACGTACCAACTTTGTACGGTGGCATCATATTAATAGGACTATACAGATTATTTTCCTGATATGGCAAAACACCATAATCCAAAATAACATCTAAAACCTCATCATACTTATTTTCCCCCACATTCCTAATCATTGATTCATATGGAATAAATTTGCAATATCTCCACTGATCTACAATCAATGATCTTTTATTCTTACCTCCTAAAACTTTCTTCTGATATTCAGTTAGACTTTTTAATGGTAATAAATCCTTATCAGTATATCTCGGCTTATCTTCATTCGGTTCAATATAATTTACTCTTACTAATATAGTTTGACCAAATTCATCTCTTATATAACCAAATTCAGATTTAACACAATCTCTCCAAACAGCAGTATATACAGGTATTCTATAACCCATATTAATATGACTAACAAAAGGAGTATTTAAAAATGATATTTTAACTCTATCTTCTATTTTCTGTCTTTCTTCTTCATCAAGATCAGGATACATTTCATATAAACTAGTAACAATAGCAGGTTCAAATTCATAAAAAAACTCAGAATCGGAAAGATCAGGATTTATAGCTGCCCTATCCCATCCAAACCTATCAGGAGATACTCTCCGCATCATCCATTGCCCATTATATGGATAAGTAGTTGCAATAGCTATACCTGCTAAAGCTAAATCAGCTGCAAACTGCGGTATATACATATTAATATTATTAATTGTATTAAAATACCTTATTAGCCTATTAATAGCTATTACAAACTTATCTACATACAAATTTTCAAACTTACCTATTGTACCCTCTTCAGTACTTTCTATCGGAACACCTTGTGATTTTAAAAAATCTCCAAAAGACGGTAAAATTTGTGCTACATCCCTGTAAGAAAGAAGTCTGTATAACTTCTCATCTCTTCTTGTCTTTGCTAAAGGAGAAACAGAATATGCCTTATGATTGAAACGCATACGTGAAGCACTTCCTCTATATTGCTCAACCATAGGCTGTATATAGTTCCTAGTGACTTTTATTCTATTTCTATCATTACCGGAATCATCAAGGAAGAATGCTTCAATATCTTCAGGGTCAATCCACTGATTATTTTTATAAAAATTATAATTGGTTGCATAATCAGCTAAAAACTCATAATGTTTCTGAGTTAAAGCATTACCAATTACCCATCTAGCATATTTAGAATGATATGCCTTATCCTTTTCATTCTCCTTTATAAGTCTATCCGGCTTTATTGGAATTGCTGATATAGGAAAAACATTAATCATCTTCTATATTATTTTCTAAATCTTTACTTACAGTACTTGTATAATACCAACTTCTTGAAAAAACTTCTTTGGCTTCCTGTTCTTCTTCAGATGATGTGTAAGTTATGCCATACCCTTCTTCCATCTTCTGAATAAGCATAGGAAGTGTTTCTACAATCTTAGAAGTTGTATTTACAAATGAATTATAATTAGTTTCACCATTAGCTCCAACAAATCCACTAACACCAGCAGATACAATTTTTTCATATTCAGATATTATTGATTCAACCATCATCTTTGCCCTGATTCTAACATCAGGGACAAACCTTCTCATTCTATCAATAGCTATGGATAGATAATCAGGAAACTTCAATTTCAAAATATCTTCCTTCTTACCAGCACCATTAAATCCTGACTTCTTCATAGCTTCTGCTACCCTTTGTTTATCATCCTTTATAGATGTAACAAGCGGACTTGTAGGATTTGAATACCACCATACAAAAATAAGAGCCCTCTCATCCAAACCATTAAACTCAACAACAGTATCCAGTTCTGGATACTTTACTCTGTACTCATTTACTTTACAAACAGTAGGATCAAACAGTCTCATAGTTTGCAATTATTTCTTTTTGTTTACTAGGAACTCGTATTAATCTATTATTTTCATCTCTCGTCAGTATAAATTTTACTTTAGTATGAACAGTTGCAGGATTATCCTGTGTAGGTTGTAAATGATTAAATGATAACCTACAAATATAAGCATAAGTAGCTGAAAATAATGCATCATCAAAATGAGCTATTTTACTAGCCGGTTGCCATGTCTCTTTACCCGATTTTGTTATAACATTTGTAAAAGTTTGTAACTGTTCAAAATAAGTAGAAATAAAAATATTCTTGTAATAAGTTCTAAAAAACTCTGCCATATAATCTATAATAGCAGCAGCCCTGTTATTAGCTCCATATGTACCATGATTATCAATACCAGTTTCACATCCACCAACTAATTTATCTGGTAACTGAGAATTAAATACAAGACTAGAACCAAATCCTTTATCCCTTTTATAATCTATATAGTTTGTACCTATATTACCTTCTACTAATTCCTTTATACCGCCTTGACCAACTGTATCATAAAATAATCCAGCCAATACACTTTGCAAAAAACACCATTTATGATTGTGCTGTCTTCTTATATTAACCAGACAAACAGGAGCTTTAATTACATCATCCCAAATTGTAGATGCAAGTTTACTATGTCCAGTTTCTGTGGCAATAGGATCAGTACCCTGCCAATATCTATATTTCCATCCTTTCTCAGGATAGCTGACAATAACTGCAGAAGCTTTTTCTATTTCAGACTCATCAACCGGAATAAACTTTGCACCTATAATTTTATATGGTACATCACTATTCTCGTGCATCCTGACCGAATAATCATACAACGGTTCAAAATAACCATAAACAGGTAATTTATCCGCTAATTTTCTACAATTATCAATACCATAATCAATAATCTCACGGGAAATAAGAGTTCTGGAAGTTTTCAAAAACATATCTCTCGGACTACTTGGATAATGTTGATGAAACTGTATTTTTGAAGCATCACGATCTATGTTCTCAGCTGAAGCTCTAGCACCATAATACCATAATTTTTCTTTTTCATATTCTTCTTTTGACATCCTGCAATGCCAACTGAGAAATATTGGTACAAATCCTAATGAATAATTCTTTTCTGCCCACAATTCAATAAGTTTATTCCATTCCTTTTCAAAAGAAGTACTTCCAGAACTTCTGTAAATTCCTGAACTCCATGCTATAATCTGACGTTTAAATTCAAGTTTATGGGTTTTTGGATTTCTCCAGAATAAGGTAGGTCTTGCTTCATTCAACATCTCACTAAAAATATCAATGGAGTCAACCTCGTCCAGCAATACACATTGGGGAGAACCACCATTTATAGCAGTAACTTTTGGAATGATTATATCAAGCCTACTATTTGGGTAACCTCTTTCACCTTTTTTCTTTTTATCTGATAACCAAAAACGTCTATTGGAATCTGAACGTACTAAAGGTCTTAACCATAAAGGTAATTCACCAAATGGATATTTAATCTTATCCGTAAAAATTTCTTCAGTTGTATCTTCATCAGTAGCAATAAATTTTATATAAAAATTGGGTTGAAAAATCATCTTTTTTATTCCATACATACTTTCACTAATTTTACTATCATAAGATTTCTTTTCTTTAAACTTTAAAAAAGAAAGTGGTACACCAAGATAACTTGCTAAAGCAATGTTAATTACCTTTGAATAATTATAATCAGGATGATTCTGAATATACTCATCAATTTTAGAAATAACAACATTGTTAATTCTTACTGAAACGAGTTTTGAATTTACCATAACAATAAAGTTTTAAAAATTTCACATTGCAAAGATAATACAAAAATTCAAAAAAGTAATACTAATTTATTTAACATTTAAAAATTTAAAGTGTTGAAAAATTTTTATCATCTTTAAATTTTTGGCACGGTTTTTGTAAATTATAATCTAGATATACTAGATATATTAACCTTAATGCTTACGCATTAAGGTTAATAGTAAGGTAAATACTAGCGTATTTACCTTACATTAACCAGCTAGATTATTTTTTTATTTATTTAAAAAGAAAAATAGAATAGATGTACAGATGTACTGGCTGTATATTGATCAATATTCAAAAATCGTGCCAAACTGAAAAAATTTAACATTTTTTAACATTCTTTAACATTTAAATTTTTTCTATTCCTTTCCACTTAATTTTCAACAAGTTAAAAAATTTTTTGTAAATTTTTTTGATTTTCGTATTACAATTTTCAAATTTTTGTCGTATATTTGCATCGTGTTTCACCATTTAAACTTTACAGCTATGCCGAAAGATTATGAAAAGATGAAGGCTGCCATGATTAAAGAATATGGCAAAAAGAAAGGGGAAGAAATTGCTGCCAAAACCTGGAATAAACATCATAAAGGTACTGGGCAGACAGTGGGTAGGGGTCGTAAGTAGCCATTTATTTAATCTTATGGCTCAAATTTGGAAGATCATACCCTAAGTAGTATAAACATATCACTTTAGGGTATCAATTCAAATTTGACCTATTTAAATGCAAAAAATACATATCATTTAATATACATTTGAGAATGAATGAATTACAAATTGATGATATTGTTATAGAAAATATCAGAGTATATGCAGTAGGTAAAAACTCTGATAATTTTCCTGTAAAAAAATTTCTTTGTTACACCAGTGATCTTACCCAGTACGAAAATTCACTGGTTAAAGTAATTCAAGAATTAGATTCGATGAAGAAGAATTTTCAAATTGAACTAGCCAGGGAAATTCTTCACAAAGAGTTATTAATGCATATGAAGTCAAGAGCCTTCATATGGAATGATTTCATAAAGAAGGCTAAAAAAGATAAAATAAAATTGATATTATTTGGGGTTGCAGTCGTGGGGTAAGACTCCCTTGTCGGGGGGTTTGAAGGTATAGAAGCTGAAACTATACGTTCCCCATCCGCCAATAGATAAGCTGGCGTATAGTGGAGGTTAAAGCTGGACTGCGTAATTTTTCATCAGCAATTCTATACAAAGACTGACAGCCTGGAAAGACAGGCACTTCTAAAAAAGAAGCTACTAACTTAAATAATAGCCGTATGGAATTAAAAGAAAAAGTTATCAAAGTTATTAAAAGTTGTAATAACTTTGAACAATTAAAAACAGCTGCTGATTATATGCTCCTATCATTCAAAAAAAGAAAGTTTACTCATGATGATTATAATGAAATAATTCAAACTTACTTTACAAAAAAATTAATGTTATTATGAAAGATAAAGTTATTTGTCCAAATTGTAAATCTGTTATGGATTTCAGAATTGAAGAATATCGTATAGGATCTGAAATTATAAGAACTAAAATTTATAATTGTCCTAATTGTAAATTTAATTTCAAAGAGTGATATGGAAACCAGTGCAATTATAAGCCCGTATATTTTTATAGGCTTAGAAAAAAACGAAAGAGAAAAAATACATCAAGATTCTTTGAATAATATTTTAAAATATACAGTCAAAGTATGTGCTGAAGAATTAAAGGTAGATCCAGATGAAGTTTGGGAATTTACTCGTTTAAAAACTTATGTTGAACCAAGAAGATTTATATTCTATATAATGTATCTTGTAATTGCTTCTCAATTTATTGAAAATAAAGGTAATTTTTCTACCATTTTTTCTAAAATAGAAAAGTTCACAGGATATGATAGAACTACTGTCAGACATCATATTTTTAAGCTAATAAATTTTTTAAAAATATATAAAAGTAAATACAATCTATGGTTTAGTTTGTTAAACGTTGTAAATAAATTAGTTGAGAAAAATTTAATTAGTATAAACATTTATAATATCATACAATCAGATGGCTATTTTATTGCAAAATCATACGATAAAACTAAATACTATAACATTATGGAAAAACTAGATCCTAAAACTTCTATGGAAGCATTTCAGGAAGTAAAAAAATTAAGTAATTTTGTAGAAGAAATTTTAAAAAGTAATTATCCAATAAGTAACAAACCATTTGTGTTTGAAAAAACAAAGCTTGTTAAATATGCAACAAAAGCTATGAGAGCAATTTATGAAATTAAAAAATATGAGTTAGATGAACAGTAAAGAATTTTATAATTTCATGTTTCGTAACACTACCTTAATGAAGATTAAGGTAATAATTATGAATGAAGAAATAGAATATGACTTTAAGCCTGTAAAAGGAAATAAACACATATATGAAGTTTATATTCAACCTTCTTCAATAGAATCAGTATCTCCTTGTATAGATGCTGAAACTATGGAAGAGGATAAAAACAGATGTTTTATAAGAACTTTTACAGGTAGTGTATATATGGTTAATGAAGGGTTCAAATCTTTTCTTAACAGATTAAATAAATATCTTGCAAAAAATGTTTGTATGAATTAACTTTGCTGCAGTTCTCAATTCAGCTTAATTCTGATTATGGGCTTTGGGGTTATCGAGATGATAATCTCAAAGCCTTTTTAATTTAAAAACCCTACTACAACTATTGCAGCAGGGTTTTTATATCCAAAAGCCGGAGAAACAATATATTTGGTATGGCAAGCGATACAAAGGTAATATATAAATCATTTCCGACAATAAACAATAAATTAATAGTAACTAAGTGAATTTTAATGTATTATATGTTTTGTATTACACATCTGTAATACAATCTTTGTATTTTATTGATTTTTAATTTATTAATATTAAAATTAAATTTGTAATACACTTTTAGGTGATTTGTAATACATTCCAATTTTAGTATTACAAAAACTGTAATACAATGCTTTTAACAATCTGTAAATCAATAAATAAACATCAAAATCAGGTTGTAATACACAAAGTAACATTGTAATACATAAAAAGTAATACAATCTTTATAATTTATTGATTTTCAAAATATATTTAAAAACTTAAATATGTAATACTAAATGGCTATTTTGTAATACAAAAAATCATAACTTATTGGTTATCAATTTTTATGACCAGTTCATCTCAAATTTGGTTGAGTATTACAAACATAAGTATTTACGTACTTAAAATACCAAAATAAATTTATTTTGCTGATTTACAAATACATAAACAAAAAATGGTAAAATTTTTGCCAAAAAATTTGGAAACTACAATTTTTTGTATTACATTTGCATTGATTTTCCAAACTTAAAATTTCAAATAATGAAACGAATAATTTTTGTATTCTTATTTTCCTTCATAACAGGAAAATCATTTTCCCCCACACCTATATATAATATAGATAAGGGAATAGAAATGACAAAAACATTTGCCAAATATATTGACCTTTTAAGCCTGCAATATGCATTTTCAATGGTAGAAAGCAAAGAAAATATTATGGCGTATAATTTAAAAGAAGATGCAGCAGGTATCCTTCAAATAAGACCTATTATGTTAAACCACGTAAATTCAATTCAAGATTCTATAAAGTTTACTCTTATAGACAGGTTTAACAAAGAACGTTCATTAAAAATGTTTACAATAGTAATGTTAAACCACAATCCGAATCTTGATATATACAAAGCTTGTGTTATATGGAATGGTAAAAATACCACTCCTTACTATGTAAATAATGTAAAAAGATTTTACAACATAAAAAAGAAAGAACTTACCAAATATTTTAACATATGAAAAAATTTATAATTGTTTTTTTAAGTTTGGTATGTTATATACCATCTTATAGTCAAATTATTGGATTAAATTTAGAAAATGCTCCCTATCTTACTAAGAATAATTTTAGATATGAAAAGCTATTTAGAGTTGATGTAGGTACTATTGATGATGCTATAATAAGAGATTTAATAGATCAAGCTTATATAAGTACGTTTCCTTCCACTGTTTCCGGATTGGATAATGCTATGAAGGCTTTCTATATCATAGCATATGCTAATGGTAAGGAAGTTAATGATATAGATGATAATAATTCTTATTATGGTTTTGATATAAAAGAAAATTTAGATAATCCTTATATTATTCACAAATCCATAAGTAATTATCAAACTGAAATAAAATGGTCTTTGTACTTTCCTAATGGATGGGTTGTTTCACTAAATCTTATTTATGATTCATATTATATAACAGTAATTCATGTAAGAGGTTTATGAGATATTTTGATAAATACGGATTTATTCTTGATTCATCTAATACTGTAGATGAAGGAAGAGGGGATAGTATAGGTACACTATCTCTTATGTATCTATGTACAGGTGATAAAAAATATTTAGAACCTTTATTTTTAACACACGAATTTGATTATTTACTCCACAAATTTCAATTATATAGACATCCTGATTATATAGGTAAAAGAAATGATATTTCAAGAGATCATACCATATATTGGGTAATGGCTCTTATACAGGCATATAACAAAAAGAGAAATATTTTAGCTCTTATAAATTTAAGAGTATTTCTTAAGTATAGAAAATGGAAAGTTTCTGATAAATTTTGTAGGACTATTGATATGTGGATTTGGGAAAATATAGTTTTAAGGAAGGTAATAAAGATTACTTCTTTTAACAAATTAAAAAAGATTTTTCTTGCTTCTAAAATATGGGATTATGTATATTATATAATAATGATACCCCAGATGTTTATTACAATGTTATGGAACAAACTTATAAGATTTTTATTTAAACTTGATAAAGAAGAAATATTTATGCTAAGCTCACTGGATGAGTCATTTTGTGGTAAAGAAAATTATAACAAGTGGGCTAAATTATTGTTTCCGGCATACGCTAGACATATAGCAGCATGGCAATTATATTTACTTCCAGATAGTATAGGCAAGAAAATTCTACAATGGATATATATAAAAATGGATGTGGGAAATGCGGTTATAAGAGGATTGTGCGGAAAGACATTACTAGCTAAAATTCTTGATATTATATATAATCCAGTAACGGGGTATAGATGGAGTACTGAACTTAATAATACATCTGATAGACATATGGTTCATTATAGGGATAATGATATTATGCCTGACAAGACTGTATTAAGATATGTTGCATTGTTACCATAATAACTTATCATAAAAATTAAACTATGACACAAGAAAAAATCGAACAACTTTCAGAGCAAATATGTTCTGAATTTGTAACTGACAAAGATACAACAGCAACCTTTGGTGTTGATTTTGAAAGAAAAGACATCATTAACGCCTTAATTGCTATGAGTGATGAAGTGATAGAAAGCATCATCACCGACTTACAAACAGCTTATAATAATACAAAGCATAATAATGATTTCAAAGACGGAATAAAATGGGCTATTGACTGTATTAAGAATAATATTTAAAACTATGACACCAGAGGAAGTGGATAAATTAGCTGAGCAAATTGCTCAGGAGTTTAAACAAACTATAAGTAGAGCAGTAACATACGATGAGTATAGTCTCATTGTGCACAAACTCAAAAAGATGGGATATGCTGTCTTAGAAAGCATGTTACAGAAAAGAAATTCATCCTTGTATTGTGAATGCTCTATACCTCGTCAAGTGTATATGATTAATAGTCACTTTTTATGTTCAGTATGTAATAAGCCAATTAAACATGAATAATAATAGACTTAATTAATATGAAAACACTTAAAACTTATAAGCTTGCAAATGAAAACCATTTACTTAAATTGTTTGAGAATAGTACTTGGGTTGCAGAAGCTGAACTTAGCATTGAATCACCAGATAAGTTTTTTGATGAAAATTACGTATCAGTTTGTGATTTGGAAGTATTTGAACCCTTCCAAGGAGAAGGTTATGGAAAACAATTACTTAATAAAATATTTGATTATGTAAAAAACGAGTTAAAATTAAACATTATTACCTTAATAGTTGAAAAAGCTAATTATAAAGCAGTAAATCTGTATTTTAATAATGGATTTAAAGTGTTTATGGAATACAAACATTCGTATTCATTAGTTAAAAAATTAAATAATAATAAATATAAATGATATGGAAGCAATTACGAATTTTCAAAATTTTCTGGAAAATTGGGTAAAAGAATATGGAACTAACATAGACTTAGTTATTTACCCTTTAGCAAGATTGAAAAGTTCAAAAGAGAACGGAGTTTTCATTACTTGTGAAAATGATTATACAAGCAAAAATTTTTTTGTTACGAACAATGCAATAACAGAAATTATTGAGCCTTGGTCTGATTATATTGAATTTGGAAATTGGAATAAGTAATACTATGAAAACATTTAACTCACTTGAAGAACTTCATAAAGAGTGGGAAATCAACGATGCTTGTATAGAAGGTATAGAATTCAATCATTCTTGTAAAACATTACAGGAAGTATTTGAAAAGTGTCCACTCAAATTAAGATTATGGAGACTTTCCAGAGGTTATGTTCAGTTTGAAGAACATTGTCC
>Ga0078972_1016222_pt1 | contig 11099 bp, 5 predicted proteins | sample YelNatPaOPGAMG01_FD_67568 | JGI IMG/M metagenome (GOLD analysis project Ga0078972, IMG submission 67568) | Hot spring thermophilic microbial communities from Obsidian Pool, Yellowstone National Park, USA - OP-RAMG-01 (SPADES assembly) (version 2) | ecosystem: Environmental > Aquatic > Thermal...
CCCTCCCGCAGCAGGTTGATCCCCACCACGACGTCGTAGACGCCCATGCGCAGGTCCCGCAGAATCTCCACCCGCTCTATCGTCTGCACCTCGCTGTGGAGGTAGTGGACCTTGATGCCCAGTTCCCGCAGGTAATCGGAGAGGTCCTCCGCCATGCGTTTGGTGAGGGTGGTGACCAGCACCCGTTCCCCCCGCTCCACCCGTTCCCGGATGCGGCCGATCAGGTCGTCCACCTGCCCCTTCGCCGGTCGGACGATGATTTCGGGGTCCACGATGCCGGTGGGACGGATGATCTGCTGGACCACCTGCTGGCTCTTCTGGAGTTCGTACGGGCCGGGGGTGGCGGAGGTGTAGATGACCTGGTTGACCCGCGCCTCAAACTCCTCAAAGGTCAGGGGACGGTTGTCCAGCGCGGAGGGGAGACGGAAACCGTACTCCACCAGGGTTTCCTTGCGGCTGCGGTCGCCGTTGTACATCCCCCGAATCTGCGGGATGGTCATGTGGGACTCGTCCACGATGAGCAGGTAGTCGGCGGGGAAGTAGTCCATGAGGGTCCACGGCGGGGAGCCGGGTGGGCGCTGCTGGAGGTGACGGGAGTAGTTCTCAATCCCCGCGCAGTAGCCGACTTCCCGGATCATCTCTATGTCGTAGCGGGTACGCTGTTCCAGCCGCTGGGCCTCCAGGAGTTTCCCCTGGGCGCGCAGTTCCTTCAGCCGCTCCTCCAGTTCCGCCTCAATGTCGGCCAGGGCTTTTTCCCGTTTCTCGTCGGGGGTGATGAACACTTTGGCGGGGAAGATGTGGACTTCGTCCAGGTCCTTCAGTACCTCGCCAGTGAGGGCGTGGATTTCGGCGATGCGTTCTATCTCGTCGCCCCAGAAACTGATGCGGTAGGCCGTCTCGCTGTGGGCGGGCATCACTTCCAGCGTGTCGCCGCGCACCCGGAAGCGGCCGCGGGCCAGTTCCATGTCGTTGCGCTCGTAGTAGATGCTCACCAGGTGGCGGAGGACGGTCTCCCGGCGGTGCCGTTCGCCTCGCGCCAGCCGCAGCGTCACCCGTCCCCACTCCTGGGGGTCGCCGATGGCATAGATGCAGGAGACGGAGGCGACGATGATGACGTCCCGCCGGGAGAAGACGGCCGACATCGCTGCCAGGCGCAGCCGGTCAATCTCCTCGTTGATGTCGGCGTCCTTCTCAATGTACAGGTCGTACTGGGGGAGGTAGGCCTCGGGCTGGTAGTAGTCGTAGTAGGAGACGAAGTACTCCACGGCGTTGTGGGGGAAGAACTGGCGGAACTCGGCGTAGAGTTGGGCGGCCAGGGTCTTGTTGTGGGAGATGACCAGGGTGGGCCTCTGGACGGCCTCTATGACTTTGGCCATCACATAGGTATTGTGGAGAAACATCCCCCCCTGTCCAGCGAGGAATGTTTCATTATCCACCACGCTCACGTCGTACACGAAGGGTTTGTCGTAGGGCACGGGTTCCACCGATTCCACGACCGTCCATCGCAATGCCCCCAACCTTTCCAGAAATGCCCATTCTTCCCACCACAGGTTTGGGGAATTGTGAGACCGGGCAACCTCGCGCAATGCGTTCAGGATCCTTTCTAACGTCGGACGGAGGGGATTCCGCCGGCCCGTTTCAAAGAGATAAATGGCGCTCCGGCTGATCCCGACCAGGCGAGCCATCTGTTTTTTGCTGAGCCCCAGTTCTTCTCGCAGGTACCTCAGCCGGTCCGCACACCCAGGAACTACGTCTACATTGGAGTGGCGACCTTTGGAGAGTTGTTGCTCCAGGGCCAGGGATTTCGCTTTTACGCCGAATCCAATGAACTGCCGGAATTTTTGTAGATTTTCCTGTCCGGAAATGGTGATTTGCCAGTACCAGGCTCCGGAATGGGAAGAATTGGTGGCCCGTTTCCAGACCCGGCGAATTCGCGCCCAGATACCAAAGCGCAGAAGTGCCCAGGCTACATCATATGCCAGGTGCTGGCTGGCCGTGGTGCAGCAGATCGCGCTGGACCGTTCTACGTATCCATCTCCATCAAAGTACGCGCGAAGCAACAGGCCCAGTTGGGCGTCGGAGAGTTGAGGCCAGAAAGGAGGAAGGTGTTTGTCGCTTGCTCGGGAGCCCGCCAGGTGCCGGAGCAACAGGGCCAGAGGTGCGGAAGAGACCTGGTAATCTTTGGCGTTCCGGCGCGTGAAGGGAATCCCCAGCGAGGTAAGCGCATTTTCAAACCCTTGCTGAATTTCCGGGGAGAGATTGGACCATACGAAGTAACCACTCTGGCTCTGGCTGTTTCCTTCGGCGAGGTAGTAGCCGATCAGTCGCAAAAGATCACCTGAGATGGGAATCGTGGCGGGCAGAGAACACCGATCTAACTTCCCAACAATCCGTGCTTCCTCAGGTCTCCAGTAAAGGCGCAGACGAGGGCTGCGTTCCAGCAGTTCTTTAAACACTCCAACGGGAATTCGGGATCCCCGTTGGTTATGGAGAACAGCGTAGAGTTTGTCCCAGGGTGCCTCGTAATAAGGCCTCAACAGGGCCACCAGTTCCCGATAGCCTCCTGCGGCGACCATTTCCCGTACCTGGTCCTGAGCGGCCACGTAAAGGTTCTCTTCCGCCAGAACAGACAGGAGGTTCAGAGAGGTGATCTCTGTGGAAGGGGCGGGAAGACGGGGAGGTAAGGGAATCCAATCCCCCTCACGGATTTCTGCTGTGGGCAGCAAAAGCATCTGCCCATCCCGAAGAATCCAGAAGTTGTGATCGCCTGTGACCAGGGCTTCGCGGCCGCAGGCAGTCCGGACACGGTACATCACATTCGGGGCCCGATGGCGGATCAGGCTGGTCACAGGCTTCCGTTCGGTCTGCCCGGTGGAGGGGTTCAGGCTGAGCACCTGGTAGGGCGAGTCCTCTGGGGAGAAGGAGACGATCCAGGTGTCGCCGATCCGGACCGATGCAGGGTGAGATTCCATCCACTCATCCACCAGTTTCCCGATCGGCAACAACTGGGGAATCCACCCTCCGCCTTCTTTCTGCCAGACAAGGATGGGCTCATCACCATCCAGACTCTTCCCGGTCCCTGTCGCTCCTAACAGGGTCTGGTGCTGATAGCCGCGACGGAGCCCCTCCACCAGCGCGGCGATGGCCTCCGGCTGGTCGCCGGTGGGCTGGAATTCGGAGACTAACTGGAAGCGCGCCATACCGGAAATCCTCACACGGAGACACAAAGACACAAAGATAACCTCACACGGAGACACAAAGACACAAAGATAACCTCACACGGAGACACAAAGACACAAAGACAACCTCACACGGAGACACAAAGACACAAAGATAACCTCACACGGAGACACAAAGACACAAGGATAAAAAGAATAAATTTAATCTTTGTGTCTTTGTGCCTTTGTGTGAGAATCAAAAAGACAACCTCACACGGAGACACAAAGACACAAAGATAAAAAGAATAAATTTAATCTTTGTGTCTTTGTGCCTTTGTGTGAGAATCAAACGGCCTGGCGGGCCAGGGCGATGGCGCCCAGGACACCGGCCCGGGCCCCCAGCGCGGGCGGGACGATATATGCTCGCATCTCCTCTTCATCCAGAATCGGGCGGGCCTGGATGTAGCCGTTGAGCAGTGCCGGCACTTCGGCCCGGATGCGGGGGAAGAGGTGGTGCTGCCGTATGACGCCGCCGCCCAGGATGATGCGCTGGGGCGAGAGGGTGCAGATGAAATTGGCCAGGGCCAGGGCCAGGTAGTGGGCCTCCAGCGCCCACGCCGGATGGTCGGGGGGCAGGGTCTCCGGCCGCGCGCCCCAGCGGGCCTCTATCGCCGGTCCGCAGGCCAGCCCCTCCAGACAGTCCCCGTGGTAGGGGCAGGTGCCCGCGAAGGGGTCGGCCTGCCAGTCGTGGGGGATGCGGACGTGCCCCATTTCGGGGTGGAGCATGCCGTGGATGAGGCGTCCGCCGACCATTCCGCCGCCCCCGATGCCGGTCCCGACGGTGATGTAGATGAACGTGTCCAGTCCCTGAGCCGCGCCCCAGAGCCCCTCCGCCAGCGCGGCGCCGTTGACGTCGGTGTCAAATCCCACGGGGACGTTCAGTCCCCGGCAAATCTCCCCCGCCAGGTCCACGTTCTGCCAGCCCGGCTTGGGGGTGGAGGTGATGTGGCCGAAGGTCGGCGAGTCGGGGTTGGGGTCCACGGGACCGAAGGACGCGATGCCGACCGCGCGGAGTGCCTCCCCCAGTCGGGCCTGCTGTTCCCGGAAGAAGTCCAGGGCCCGGCGGATGGTCTCCTGAGGGGTTGTCGTCGGGAAGCGGACTTCGGCGCGCAGGTCGTCGGGCCCGGTGCCGACCGCACAGACAAACTTGGTACCACCTGCCTCAATACCGCCGTAGAGCGTCATATCATAAAACCCCGAAGGACACGAAGGAACACGAAGGATTTTTCGCGCCTTTCGTGCCTTTCGTGCCTTTCGTGCCTTTCGCGCCTTTCGTGCCAGATTGTACCGCGCGCGGGTGGGTTTGTCAATCCTGTATTCGCTTGCGCTTTTTATTGAATGGCATATAATTGCAAAACAGAAATCCCCACAGGAGGTCAGAGATGGCCAGACTCCAGCGGTTGTCCATCCTCTTCATTTCCCTGCTTGTCCTGATTGGGCTGGTGGGAACGGTCGGCCCGGGATGGGCCCAGGCCCCGGGGCCGCTGCTGATCCTGCATCCCCCTGATGCCTCATCCTCGCCGCCGGACGTGCGCATCTACGCTTCGGTTCTGGACCCCGACCAGGCCCAGAGCATAGAGGGGCTGGGGGCCGGCAACTTCCAGGTGAAAGAGTCGGAAACGCCCGTCTCCCTGGCGGGAGTGGCCTACCAGCCGGTGGGGCTGGCGGTAGTGGTGGTGATGGACCGGGGAGGGATTTCGGCCCAGGGCGACCCCCGCCTCAAGCAGGCCACGGACCTGGTGCGGGAATTGCTCAGCCGGCTCAGCGTGACCCAGGCGCCGGAAGACGACGTCATCGCCATCGTGGGCATCGGCGAAGGGGGGAAACTGTCGCCTGAGGAGAATTTTACATATAACCCGGTAGATACCAACCTGGTCTACAACGCGCTGACGGCGATGGAGGGGGAGGTCGTTCAGGGGGGCACGCCTCTCTACGACGGGCTGGACGAGGCCCTGCGCCTGCTCACCAACAATCCGGACAGCGCCATCCGGGACGTCCTGACCCATCGGCGCAAGATCATCGTCGCCTTCTCCGATGGAATTGACCGGGAATTCAGCAACAGGGCGCGGGAAGAGGACATCATCCGCAAGGCGAACGAGGCGGGCATTTCCCTCTACACCATCGGAATGGCTCGTCGGGGGGGAACTCTGGCCCGAGAGGGGGAGGTCAGTCTCTCCCGCCTGGCCTCTCAGACCGGCGGTAAGTACCAGATTCACAACAGCGACCAGACTCACCAGGAAGTTCTGGCCCTCTTTGACCGCCTGATGACCCAGCGGAACCAGTATGTGCTCACGTACACCACCCGTCAGCCCAAAGGGAGGTATACCCTGAAGGTCTCCGTGAGCACGGACACCGGTTCGGCGGAGAAGAGCGTCTCCTTTGACTCCAAACTGGAGCCGCCGCAGTTGGTCCTCACCGCCCCCTCCGATGGGCTGGAGATCACCGTTCCCTACTCCTCTACCGTCGGCGGCTACACGGGGACGCTGGTCCTGAGCGTTCAGGTGATCCCCCAGGATGGCATCCCGCGCAACCCGACGGAGGTGCGCTATTTCGCCAACGGGACCTACATCGGAAGCAGCACAGCAGCGCCGAATTACGAGTTGGCCTGGAACCTGGGCACTGAGGTCAGCCCGACGCTGCGGGCCCCCACCCAGGAGTACACTCTCCAGGCCGAGGCCGATGACCCCTACCTGGGCACCCGCCTCACCAGCGGGGCCGTGAAGGTCCGGGTCCGCTGGGAGGAACTCCCGATCTGGCGCCGGGCCCTGCTCTGGCTGGCCTCCTTCTGGTGGATCCTGCTTCTTATCGTCATCCTGGGCATCGGCCTGCTGGTTCTGCTGGCCCTGCTCCTGCGCACCCGCAGCCAGGTGGCCCAGCGCATCGTCACCGGCACGACGGGCGTTCTCAAAGGGATGACCCGACGCCTGGGGGCCACGCCCCCGGCCTCCGCCCGACTGGTCGTGGTCAAGGGCTCCAACGTGGGCCGGGAAATCCCCCTGAGCGCCCCAGTCACCAAAATCGCGCGCGACCCTCAGTTCGGGGACTTCGCCCTCTACGACGAATACGTCTCCAATCCCCACTTTTCCATCCATCAGGAGCAGACCCAGTTCTACATTGTGGACGAGGGGAGCACCAACGGGACGCGGGTGAACGGAATGCCCATCCCGCCCCATACTCGCATTCTCCTGCAACCGGACGCCATCGTTGAAGTGGGCATGACCCGCCTGCAGTTCAAGCGGGTCGGTGGGACGACCCGCCAGTTGCAGCAGCCGGGCATTCCGGCCGCCCCGCCCGCGCCGTCCTATCCGGGCCCGGTGCCGCCCACGCAGCCGGCGCCGCCCTATCCTCCTGGCGCGGGCCCTGTGCCGCCCACCCCGCCCGGCGGCCCGACCAAGAAGGTGCCCTGACGGCTGATCAGCCTCACCCCTCCCCCAGCGGCTTCGCCGCTGCCGCCACAGGCGGCGGGGGTGGGGTGAGGAAGCCTGAATCGTTACCGCTTTAAGAAGCAAAGGGTCTGGGTCAGATGAGCAGCGAGGAACTGGACAAACTCCTTCCAGGTACGATTGTCGGCCCCTACCGCATCGTCCGGGGATTCCGGGGCCGGGGCGGTATGGCCCGGGTCTTTGAGGTGGAGGTCCGGGAAAAGTACCGGCGCCCGGGCTTCCCCATCCGGATGGCCATGAAGGTGGCCAAACCCGACCATCAGGCCGCCCTCTCGGCCGAAGCGGATTATCTATCCCGCTTTGACCACCCCAATGTGGTGCGCATCTTCCCCATTCTGGGATACCACAGGCCGGTCTACGCCGCCCTCGGCGATTTCCCCTTCGGCCGGGGATGGTATTACACGATGGAACTGCTGACGGGTGGGTCTCTGTACCATCATCTTTGCCGCCCCACCACGCTGACCGGGATGATACGCCCACTGGCGGACGGGGAGGAGCACCCTCTCCATCTCCTGCAGGCGGTCGGCATCGCCCGGCAACTGGCCGCCGCGCTGGAGCACATCCACCAGCGCTTTGTCATCAATCTGGACGTCAAGCCGGGGAACGTCCTTTTCCGCCAGCGGCGCTTCCGCTATCTCCAGAGCAGTGTCCCCCAGGCGGTCCTCTGCGATTTCGGCATCGCCCGGGACCTCCGCTACCCCCGCACCGGCCTGCTGGGCGTCGCCACCCCCGAATACGTCTCCCCGGAGCAGGCCCTGGAGACCGGACGGCGGGGGCAGCCCGTGGATGTCCGCACCGACATCTTCTCCCTGGGCATTGTCCTCTACGAGATGATCACCGGACGGCTGCCCTTTGAGAACATCGCCCTGATCGTAGACCCGCAGTACCGCCCTATGCCCCCCCGTCAGATTCGCCCATCCATCCCGCCTGCGCTGGAGGAGATCACCCTGCGGGCGCTGGAGAAGGACCCCAACCGCCGTTTTCAGACCGCCTCCGAGATGCGCGCGGCGCTGGAGCGGGTGCCGGTTCCGCCCGACTGGAACGCCTGGGGCCGCCGTGCCCTGGTCGGCGGAACCGCCGCCGTTGTGCTCCTGATGGGGGGATGGGGCCTCTCTCACATCGGTGAGGTGACCCCCACCCCTCCTGCCACCGTAACGGTGACGGAGAGCCCAACCGCTGGGCCCCCTCTCGTGGAGCCGTCGCCGACCCGCACATCTGCACCGGTCCGTCCCACTTCCACCCCGGCTCCCACCAAGACGCCCACGCCCACCCCGCGCCCGGTGACCCCCACTCCCAGTCCAACGCCAGGAGGATAGCCGATGAACGCACATGCTCCCAACACCAGTGAATGGGCCGGCGCCCTTCCCGTAGAGGTCTGGGGAACCACCGATCGGGGCCGGGTGCGGGAGGGGAACGAGGACACCGTCTTCCCCCACAACGATGCCCGCACCTACACCTTTGAGCCCAAGCCGGAACAACTGCACCAGAAGGGGCAACTCCTGCTGGTGGCCGACGGGGTGGGGGGGGCCCGGGCCGGCTCCGAGGCCAGCCGCTGGGTCCGCCGGGTCGTTGTGGAGCGGTACTACGATTCCCCCGACCCCAACCCCTTCTCCGCCCTGCCCGCGGTCATTGAGCAGGCCAACGCCGCCCTCTATCAGTACATCCAGTCCACCGGCCTCCCGGATGCCGGCAGTACCATTGTTGCCGCGGTGATTTTCCAGAACCTCCTCTACGTGGCCCACGTGGGGGATAGCCGTGCCTACCTGATCCGCCAGGGGAAGGCCTACCCCCTGACCCGCGACCACACCCTCACCGAACTGAAACTCCAGCGGGGATTGATCACCCCCGAACAGGCCCTGGCCGACCCCGACCGGGGCGTCCTGGTGCGCTCTATGGGCGCCGCCCCCACCGTGCAGGTGGATGTTCTCCAGCAACCGGTTCCGCTGGCCCCCGGCGACGTGGTCCTCCTCTGCTCCGACGGTCTGACCGACGTCCTCTCCGACGAGGACATCGCCCATTTCGTCAACGGCCGCTCTCTGCGGGAGGTGGCCCGGCGGCTCATCGCCGAGGCGAACCGCCGGGGCGGCCCCGACAACATCTCCGTGGTGCTGGCCCGGGTGGGAGGGAAGGCCGCGCCAGCCCCGAAGGCGGCCCGCGCCCGGACCCCAGTTGCTCCCCGCCCCGCCGGCCCCAAGGCGTCTCCCCTGCGAGGGCTTACTTCCTCCCAGAAACGGGTCCTCCTGGCCATGGCTGTGGCCCTGGCAGTGGTCCTCTGTGCCCTGGCCGCGGTACTGGCCTGGACCGCCTACACCGGCAACCGGGGAGGCGGGGGCCCCGGCGCGACGGCGACCCCAACGTCCGCGCTGACGGCGACAATGCTCCCCGGCCCCGGCGCCCAGGCGACGGCCACTCCGACCGGGGAGCCGGGCCGCCCCACCTCCACCCCGGCCCCCACCCCGACGCCCACGCCCACCCGTCGGCCGCCCACTCCGACCTTTACCCCGACGCCGACTCCAACGCCGACGCCAGCGGGGACGCCGTCCGGAGGGGAACCGCCGCCCCCAGCGGCGACCGAACCGCCGTCGTCTCGCCCATAGGGGCAGGGCTTGCCCCTGCCCCAGGGGTTGCCCCTGCCCCCCGGGGGACGATTCACGCCTCAGGATTCCTCACCCCTCCCCCACGGCGAAGCCGCTGGGGGAGGGGTGAGATACTATGTAGCAGAAAGCGGTCGCTTGTGGTAAACTCATAGTGAAAGCCTATCCCGTGCGGAAAGGAGTGGAGCGATGAACCAAGCGACCTCTTCCCCAACTTTATACCTGGCCTTTGAATTGGGCAAAAAGCAGTGGCGTCTGGCCTTCACCGTCGGGCTGGGACAGCCACCCCGGGAGCGCACCATCGCCGCTGGCAATCTCACCGCCCTGCAGCGGGAAATCGCCCTGGCCAAGAAGCGGTTCGGCCTTCCCGAAGATGCCCGCGTCCTCAGTTGCTACGAGGCCGGGCGGGATGGCTTCTGGCTCCACCGCTACCTGGCCGCTCACGGCGTGGAGAACTATGTGGTGGACTCTGCCAGCATTGAGGTGAACCGCCGCGCTCGGCGGGCCAAGACCGACCACCTGGATGTGGGCAAACTGGTCACGATGCTCATCCGGTTTGACGCCGGAGATCAGCGAGTCTGGAGCGTCGTCCACGTGCCCGACCCCCAGGTGGAGGACCGCCGCCACCTGCACCGCCAACTGGCCACTCTCAAGGCGGACTGCACCCGGCACCGCAACCGCATCCAGGGGCTGCTGGCCGGACAGGGGGTGCGCCTCCCGGTGAAGGCGGACTTTCTGGAGCAGTTGGCCCGCGTGCGGTTATGGGATGGCTCTCCCTTGCCCGAGGGATTGCGCACTCGGCTGGAGCAGGAATATGCAGCCCTGCAGTTTACCGAGGAACAGATTCGCACCCTGGAAGCGCAGCGCCGCCAGATCATCCGCACCTCGGATGATCCGCTGATCCAGCAGGTGCGCCGGTTGATGGCCCTGCGGGCCATCGGCGAGAATATTGCCTGGGTATTGGTAATGGAACTCTTCGGCTGGCGGGAGTTCCGGAATCGCCGCCAGGTGGGCGGGCTCTCCGGGCTGGTCCCCGTGCCTCATCAGAGCGGGGAGGAGGAGCGGGAGCAGGGGATCAGCAAGGCCAGCCAGGCCCTGATTCGGGCCATTGCGGTGGAGTTGGCCTGGTGCTGGCTGCGGTATCAGCCGGAGAGCGCATTGAGCCAGTGGTATTGGCAGCGCTTTGGGAACGGGAGCAAACGGCAGCGCAAGATCGGGATTGTGGCGCTGGCGCGCAAATTGCTGATTGCCCTCTGGCGGTATCTGAAGTTCGGGGAGGTGCCGGCTGGGGCTCGGATGAAGGCATAAGGAGCGGCGTAGAAAGGGGCGATCCGGCCCCGTCTCGGCAGACCTCGGGGAAGCCGGAGGGAGCGTGCCGGTGGTCAGCCAGGGTTCCCGCCAGGGGCCGCGGGTGAGATGGAGCCGCTCCCGGGGGCGATGTCCCTGGGCGCAAGTGGTATGAGGTGTCTGGCCGCGTAGAGCCAGCACGGATAGAAGGCGGTTCGGGGCAGGAAGCCCAACGGTCCGGGCGCCCCCGGTGGGTGGCGAGGCCGGCCGGGTGCGGGGCGTGTCGCTCCCGTCTGCGCTGACTTGTTAAATAGCGGAAAAGGCGACCCTTCGGGGTCGGTAGTGGGCGCGCGTCTATTCACCAGAGCTTGACAAAAGCGACATCATAGAAGGCTGAACAGTTACGGAGGGAGCATGCGACGCTGGACTCTCTGGATGACCCTGTTGGTGGTCCTCTGCGGGTTGGGCAGCGCCTGCCGGGCACGCCCGCCCGCGGGCCCGGACTGGCACGCGGTGCACGATTTCCTCTACCAACTCCAGCACGTAGACCCGGAGCG
>Ga0078972_1016223_pt1 | contig 11098 bp, 9 predicted proteins | sample YelNatPaOPGAMG01_FD_67568 | JGI IMG/M metagenome (GOLD analysis project Ga0078972, IMG submission 67568) | Hot spring thermophilic microbial communities from Obsidian Pool, Yellowstone National Park, USA - OP-RAMG-01 (SPADES assembly) (version 2) | ecosystem: Environmental > Aquatic > Thermal...
ATTCGACAGAAAGTCCGTTATAGAACTCATCTTAAAAGAGACCAACTGCCACAAAAAGTTCGGAAAAATATCACTAACGGTAACCGGCAAATTTAAAGATGCAACAATATTCTCAGGAACCACCACCATAAAAATAATCAAACCACCAAACAGACACACTAAAAATAATGAACGCATTCCTCACCCATTTCAAAATTCCCTTCATTTTTCTCCATGATGCATTCTGTTAACGGTGACCAAAAGAACATACACGCAAGTAGGAAGAATTTGACGAAAAATTATTTCTAGATTGATGTTAGCTCTAAGCGCTAGTTTGTAACGAACTTTGACTTATCATGAAAGTGTTATATTACGACGTTTTCACGTTAAAGAAATAGATACTGTTGGAAATATTACTCGCATGACACATAGGCAAAATATCATCCGGTGGCTTGCCAGTCCCGCGCGCACATAAAACAGCTTAGCCAGCCTAAATTTGAAGGTATACCATGTTTAAGGCTAATTAATGCGTGTCAAAGAAAAGTTTAAGCTTAGAATCGTAATTTGACTTAACGTTAAGTGAAAAGGAGGGAATTATTGCCTTTGAAGAAGTCTAAAAAAGCTGAAGTTGAAAGTAGTGCAAGGCACGCTTTTGAACATGTTATACGTCTTGCCAGTTTTGGTTCTCGTTTGGCGGGAACAGAAGGTGATGCAAAGTCAATTGACTATATGAGCCAGCATTTTGCAAAGGCGGGATTAAAAGTTGAATATGATACTTTCACTGCGCCATCTTTCATCGAAAACGAAGCAAAAGTGTTGCTTTCACATCAACTTAGAAGGGAATTCAGAGTTAGAGCTATGCTTTACTCTGTTCCAACAGATCCGGAAGGCGTCAAAGGAGAACTAGTATACGCGGGCCTATGCAGAAAAGAAGATTTTGCGAAGATAGATGCTAATGGAAAAATTGTGATGTTTTCCAGAACAAAAGATAAAGATGCTTTTTGGGAAGAAGTCGCCAATGCGGCAAAAAATGGTGCAAAAGCGGTTATAATGATCGACTATAACCCATGGATTTTTACAGCCACTTTGGAAAGTGGCTATTTTGATATTCAAAAACGCTTTCTCCCGGTAGAACCGAATCCGATTCCTGCTGTAACCATAAACTCTAACGACGGACAATATTTGCTTGAACAAGTCTCTAAAGGAAAAGTTGAGGCAACATTAATTGTTGATGTAAAAAATGAGGAAAAAGAAACAAAAAACGTCCGCGCAACAATAGAAGGTGGAAAAAAAGCTGATGAGAAAATTTTAGTTATCGCGCACAGAGATACGGCGAACACTCCGGGTGCAAATGATAACGCTTCTGGATTAGCAACGTTAATTGAATTGGCTCATATTCTGCCAAATTATCAACTTGACAGAAGCGTAGAGTTAATGGCCGTTGGAGCTGAAGAAGAGCTTGGCTCACTTGGCTCCTACAACTATTGCAAGATGCACAAGAACGAGTTGGAAAAAATAAAGGCCGTCATAAATGTTGACATGGTTGCTGTTGGTAGCAAACTAAAAGTGATCACTGAAGGATTTTGGCCAGATAGAGGTAAGCTGGAAACCTCAAAGGAGATCAACAAGCTACTCATCGAAGAAGCGAATAAACTTGGCTACTTTGCTGAATATGGAATATGCACTTTTGCGACAAGCGATGAAGGACGGTTTATAGATACTGGTGTGCCAGCGTCTTGGCTGTGGAAGCCAGATGACCCGTACTATCACAGCATGGAAGATACTCCAGATAAAGTGAACCCGAACGATATAAAGGCAGTATGCGAAATAGTGAAGAATACCGTAATAAAGCTGGCTAAGGCGTAACTTGAGCTTTTTAGCCTTCTATTCTCCAATATTTTTCAATTTTGTCTTTGCTGATGTCTACCAAATACCCTCTGAACACGTTTCTGTCATATTCAGAACCAGGGTTCAAACACAGTGTCCGCCCAATTTTCACAAATCCTGACGCTTCGTGTATATGACCGAATAAGCCCAATTTAGGCTGATATTCTTTGACGATTTTTAGAACAGCTTTTGATCCGACGGGAATCATAACTGGTTGCCCAAAAGTGTAGATTGGAGTTAGCTTTTCATCCAATTTAGGAGCCAAATCTAGACCGCTATCGTATGGTGGGCAATGTGAAGCTAAAATCATATGCTCCCGGTCCTGCACCATTTCGCAGAGTTCTTTCAACATTTCTTCCAGTTTTTCTTCTGGCGCTTCTCTCGGAGTTTCCCACGGTGTTGGATTAACGTGGTCAAAGCTAACCATTTCATGAAAGTCATCGACTTTCACTATTTTTCCAAGCGGGTAAATTGCAATTCTACTGGTTTTTATGACTTCATCGATTTTTCTAGTATCATCGTTTCCTGGAATGAGGAAAAGTTTTAAATGCCCACTTTTAATTTTTTCTCCTATGTGCTGTTCTGCAATTTTTAGCCATTCTTTGATCGATTCCACAGCCATTTCGTCAAAGAGCTTTAAAAGTTCCGCTTTTTCTTGTGCGATTTGTTTTGCTCTTTCTTCAGTACACAAGTAAGGATATAGCCCGAAGTTTTTTATTCTTTCAATCTCTTTTTCTAAATCTTTTTTCTTTACGTTGTATGTTTTTTTGAAAAATGTAAACTTATAGTTTCCGTCTTTCTGTTCAACTATAGGCACTATGGCTTTTGCTGTTAAGTCGCCGCTTAGTATCGCAACATCCACATTATTACGCATTATTACTGTTAAGGCTTTTCGCCAGCATCCTATACTCCCATGAAAATCGGATGCAAATAGCAATCTGGTCATTTTTCATCTCCTGACTTTTTCATTTCTAAATGCATGTAAAAAATAAAAAGGTTGTGGGTGGGATGATAGTTAGGCTGGAGGTATTGTTTGATATAGTTCGCTTAATTTTATGCCTCTTTTCTCGTTGTACGCGTAGAAGGCTATGAAAAGCATTAGAGAAAACATCCACCAAAACACGTTCCACCATATGTAAGACCAGTCGCTCACTATCCACATCATCACTGGAAACATTAGCCACGCTGTAAAGAAAGCCGATGCTAAACCGATAATTGAGGCTACTGGAAAACCAGCAATCTTCCACGTGTACCCACGTTCAAACAAGTCTGGTCTGCTGTATGGCATTATCGCACATGCCCAACTGCTCCAGAAATAGCGCCAGAAGACACCGGCGAAGCAAATCATGCCTAAGAACCAAGGATTCCACCACGTCAAGAACACTCCTAAAATAATGACTATCATGCAGATGTTGATAGACCAAGAGGGACTGCCAAAGCGGTTCACAGAAGCGAACTTTTCAGGAAGCATTCTGTCAAAAGCCATGGCGAACATTATTCTCGAAGATACGAGTGGGAATATGGGTATATCGTTAAACATCCAGAGCGCGGCCGTGAACGCTACGATTAGACCTACTATAGGGTTGCTTGACAGTATTGGTCCATATGTGAACAGTGAAAAAGTAGGCGTTAAGCCAGGATTTATAGCTAGTTGATCAGTATATCCGCCAAGCACAACGTAGTCATACATAGATATGAAGCTTCCATAGACTTGGAAGAGCAAAGCCGCACCAATAAGGTAATATGCGCCTATAATCGCAATTGCGCTTGGTATTCCAATACCAAACGCTTTTGAAGGCTCCTTAACTTCGCCAGCAACATAGTTCGCCATGCCTATTCCCCACCATGCATAGCCGGAGCTGACAAGAGAAGCCATTGTAGCGTCCATAGACCATGCTCCGGGCCATCCAGGAGCGCCTGCAACATATTCAGCCCAGCCATTTTTGTTTGCAACTGTTACAATTTCATTCCATGCCCCTGCACCAAAGGTTGCATCCCACCCTCTTTGGATTGCATCGACGCCAGCATAACAGAGGTAAGCGTCTGTCGCCAGCGTAACAATTCCGCCTATAAGAGGTATTATGAAGAGTATGTTTATCCACCATTTATAGGCGCGTATGCCAACTAAAAGCAAGATCCAGCATATTATTAATACTAATATGGCAAAGCCTATGTAGAATGTCGGATTGGATAGTGGAACAGCCAAAGATTTTCCGAGGCTAATCCACCAGTTAGAGCCTGTTATCATTCCGATCACATGAAAAAGTTGTCCAAAAAACGCGGTAGTCGTGCAGGCCACAACAGCCGTAATAAAAGTGTTTCCTTGCCAGACTTGCCAGCTTGTGAAGTAACCAAGCACTGGATGAATTACTCTTGAAATGTGGATGTATTCTCCTCCAGCGCGCGGCATGGCAACGGTTAAGAAAAGCTCAGCCAATGCAACAAGCGAAAGCATTATACCAGCTATACCCATTGATAAAAGTATGTTAACTCCTGGAAACTGGTATGGAGCTTGGACCATGAAGTAATAGAATCCATCGCATATGACATAGCTAACGCCGATTGACATCACAGTAAAAGGACCTATTTCCTTTATCAGACCTGACGCCCTTCTCACGTATAATTCTTCGCTCATGCATTATCCCTTTCTTTCCACATTTATGGTAGACATTTTTCTTTTTTAGATCGTTTATAGGCTATAAGCTTTTTGCAGAACGACTATGCGTGCGCATTTCTGCTAAAAATCATTTAATTAAAGGTTTAACAGTAAACAATCTTGAAAAACGTTGCTTTTTAACAAGAACCACCCCTTCGTAATCACAATGGCGAAGGCGAAACTTGTTCTTGTCTGGATTGAGGCCATATTCTCGTATAACATCATTCATGTAAAAAATCACGTCTTGAGCAAAATCCTTGACCTTCTCTATTCTTGGTGCAAATCTCGACTCCAAATTTCTATAATACTCACGAATTCTAATACGCACGTAACGATCTAAATAAAGATATGAATTCGGGACAATTACTAAGCAGAGCAGCACCAACGCAACAAAAGCAGGATAGGAGAATTTTAAGGATACCCGAAAAAACGCAACAACCATAAATAGAACGATAAAACCCATTATGCTTGTCATCGCTACTAAACGCATAATTGTGGCAACTGCTATAAGCTTCCTCAATGGGCTTTCAATTAAAGCTTCGTTCATGGCGGTTATGTCTTTTTTAACACGCTTCCATTTCGCTAGGAGATATGAGGGACAAAGCCTTTGAATGGAGGCCTCAATATGTTTTGGATCTGCAACTCTAAATACTCGATAATCATCCATCCATCGGACAATCTTCATTAGCTCATCGACTTTTCGCTGAGCCTCTTTTTCTTTGCCGCTTTTCAAAAATTATCAACCGATTAACTGGCTTACTTTTTCTCTAATTCGGCGACGGGACGATACCATAACTTTTTAGTTCCCTCCTTTGCACGCTTATTCCATCGGTTTGTTTTTGGAGTTTCATCAATAATGTTGATAAGCTTTGTTAAGTTGCTTAATGCTATTGAGGCTTGCTCTTTTGTGAACTTATTCTCGTCCACAAATTTGTTAATGTATTTTTCAACGGTACGTAAATTATTCACAGCATCATACCAGAAACCCCAATCGTCAGAGAGGATGTTCGCTATATATCTACCGTTCAATCCGCTATGAGACGTCGAGTCTGTAATTTTGTGAGTTAATAAAAGCATGGAAACATCCACTATATCCTTATACGTGATGTCATGTATTTGCAGCTTTTCTAGGAGTAGATCTTCTGGCGGAATATGATAACTGAACAATTCAAGACGACCGCACCCTCGTGAATCTATAAATGGGATATCATGGCAAAACTCAAGTTTGTCCAAGAAAACGTCAATACAGTAATTTTTGGTCGTGTTGTAGTATATAAGTCGCCTGTTGCCAAAGAGGGCGTTTATCGCCATATCCGGTTTGAACCCTAGATCGCTTCTGAAAAATTTTTCAATATCCTTTTTTTGTTTAGCGTAAGCAGCAAAGTCTATGTCGGTAAACATTAAAGTGCTGTTGCCAAGTCTTCCTAGCTTTTTGTAGGTTTCTAAGTGATCCTTAGAAACGGTCGAGCAGCATACCACTATTCCCATAGCGCCTAATAGCCTCAGAACTAATTTCTTTTCATTCGCTTTCTCAATTATCCGACACGCTTCCCGTATCATTTCTTCATCGGAAATTATGTAACTGCTTTCGCCTTGGTCCATATTCAAACCCCATGTGTATTAACACTTTTATACTTTGAAAACAAAAATAAAAGTTGTTCCCAATACCAAGAGGAATGAGTCAGCCCTCCACTATTAGCTCAAGTTTCCAAGATGTAAACTTTAAAGTGAAAAAGCCAAAAGTCTTTAAACTACCACCCACTGTACTTTTCAATTTCAGAATTGGAAACTTTTCCTGCTTGGACGTCTTTAATCGCTCTCTCCAAGATTTCACACGCAGAATCAACATGTTTCTGGCTTATCGTAAGTGGTGGTGTGATTTCAATGACATTCGAAAACATTCCCACATAGCCCAAGATCAACCCAAGTTGCCATGCTCTATAACATATTTTTGCAACTTCCAGAGATGCCGGTTTTAATGTTTTTAAATCTTTAACGAATTCAACCCCTAAAATAAGCCCTTTTCCTCTTACGTCACCAATTATTTCGTATTTTTCCTTTAACTCTTCAAGCCTCTTTTTTAGCACATGACCCATTTTTTCTGCATTTCTAATTAATCCCTCATTTTCTATAACATCTATTGTCGCTAAAGCGGCAGCGCAACTCAGCGGGTGCCCACTTAAAGTGAACAAATGAGAACCGGGTTTTGAGTCTAGTATTTCGGATTTGCCAATGCAAGCGCTTAGAGGCATGCCTGAGGCTAGCGGTTTTCCTAGCGTAAGAACCTGCGGAACAACGTTCCAGTGCTCACATGCGAACATTTTTCCGGTTCTGCCAAGTCCAACTTTAACTTCATCTACACAAAATGTTATGTCATATTTTTCGCATAACCTAACTAGTTTATTCATGTAGCCATTAGGTGGTACAACGTCTCCACCATCGCTTTGTATTGGTTCAATTATTAGTCCTGCAACGTCCTCTGGGGGGCAGTATGTTCTGAATACGTAATCGTCTATATAGTCTACACAGTAGATATCACATGTCGGGTATTCATGTTTGAATGGACAACGGAAACAATACGGGTATGGCACTTTAACAACGTTGGAAAATCCGACAAACGCCGATTGAGACTTATGACCAGAAAGAGAAAGAGATCCCATAGTTTGCCCGTGATAAGAGTTAACAAACGATAAGAAACGTGATCTTTTCTTATAATAAGGAACAAGCTTAAACACGCAGTCATTTGCATCAGACCCTGTTAAACCAAACCAAACTTTTTTAGGAAAATCTCCAGGAGTGATCTGAACTAGTTTTTCAGCAAGTCTCACGGTTGTTTCGTTGGAGAAAGATGTAAACGAATTAAATAACAATTTGTCGATCTCTTTTTTAAGAGCTTGCACCACTTTGGGATGCCTATGTCCAGTTGCAGCGACGGACCATCCACCAAGAAAATCAAGATACTCTTTTCCATCAGCGTCCTTAACAATTACACCTTCACCTTCTTCGATAGACATGGGATAAAAACGGATGTACATAGACTTCGCAATCACTTTTGCATCTCTCTGCAATATTTCGGAAGTTTTATCTTTCAAATTCACAACCACCATTTTACTCTACTTCTGAAACAACAATAATAAAATAAAATTCTTTCCAAAAAATTTAAAGCTTCTCAATTAGCAAAAAATAAACTCTTTAGCTGGAGGAAAGAAAATGACAAAAATTAAAGGTCCAAAAATTGTCACGTCGATTCCAGGTCCAAAGGCAAAGAAGATTATAGAACAGCATCACAAATACGTTGCGACAACCACTAATGACCCCGAATATGCACCTTTAGTCGTAGAAAGCGGCGAGGGTGTATGGTTTAAAGATGTAGATGGCAACATAATACTTGACTTTTCAACAGGTATATCTGTCCTTAATACGGGTATTAGGCATCCAGAAGTGCAAAAAGCCATCGAAGAACAGTTAGGTAAAATATGGCACGCTGCCGGAACCGATTTTTACAATCCAAAACAAGTAGAATTGGCAGAAACTCTAGAAAAAATAACTCCAGGCGATTTTCGAAAGAAAACTTTTCTTTGCAACAGCGGAACAGAGAGCATCGAGGCAGCCATTAAAGTGCTTAAGTGGGCGACAAACCGCAAATTATTCCTAGCCTTTATTGGAGCATTTCATGGAAGAACTTTCGGTTCTTTAGGCTTAATAGCCAGCAAGCCAGTACACCGTTTAAGAATGTTTCCCACAATGCCTGGTGTGTTCCATATACCATTTCCAAACCCTTACAGAAACACGTGGAAGATTGACGGTTACGAGCATCCAGACGAGCTGGTTAACAGGGTCATAGATTATATCGAAGAGGAAATGTTCAATCACTACGTCCCAGCGGATGAAGTGGCGGGAGTTTTTTTGAGCCAATACAAGGAGAAGGCGGCTACATAGTACCACCCCGAAATTTCTTTAAAGAACTGAAAAAACTTATGGATAAATACGATATCAAAATGGTTTGCGACGAGGTCCAAACAGGCATGGGCAGAACTGGAAAAATGTGTGCAATCGAGCATTTTGGAATAGCCCCAGATATTGTTTGCCTTGCAAAGTCTCTGGGAAGCGGAATACCCATCGGAGCTACGGTTTTCAGAGAAGAATTAGACTTTAAGGTTCCAGGCGTTCACAGCAACACGTTCGGAGGAAACATGCTCGCATGCGCGGCAGCATTAGCTACCATAAAAGTTATCCAAAACGAGCTTATGCAAAATGCAGCGAAATTAGAAAAACTGTTTAAAGAAAGATTACAGAAATGAAAGACAAGTATGATATCATTGGAGATTTCCGCGGCATAGGACTAGCTTGGGGAGTGGAGTTTGTAAAAGATAGAAAAACAAAAAAGTACGCAAAAGACGCACGAGATAAAATTCTATTAGAAGCCTTGAAGAACGGATTGGCACTTTTAGGATGTGGAATAAGCGCAATACGTTTGATCCCAGCACTATGTATAACAGAAGAAGAGGCAAAAATAGGCTTAGACATATTTGAAAAAGCAATAGCCAAAGTAGCCAAAAAATAATGTTTTTCTTTCTTTTTGTGCTGATTTCATTTCCCTTTTTTCTATAACCAAACACTAGTGAATATAAAGCAAAGCCTTCATAGAGTTTTTCTGTTAGTAATGTTTAACTGTAAAAGCTTAACAAAACATTTTTAACTGTTTCTAAATTTAAATTTTCAGGACAGTTTACGGAAAATAGTGCAAATTGCATTTTTAATTTTGAAGTGGAAATAAGCTCCGCTCTGTAACTGTCTGTCCCAACTGCCACAAAAGACGGACACTTGACACATTAACCGCAAGCTTTTCAGCTTAAATGTCATTGTCAATTTGAGTTTTGCGCCGACGACATTTGAATCTATATGGGAGGGGTGGGCGCGCGCGAGTGTAAGATGCTTGCTTTTCCCGTTTTTTCAAGAAGTGTTATTCCAGCAAATTCTGTTGGAAGGACGGAGGTTGTAGAAATAAATGTTCCAATATTTTGTGGCGGTGTGCTTGTTAAGCCCGGTGATATTGTTGTTGGGGACGCGGATGGTGTTGTTGTAATTCCAAGGGAGAAACTTGGAGGTTGTGGAGAGAGCCTTAAAAATAGATGAGACTGAAAAGAAGATAGCAGCAGAGCTTCCCAAAAGCTCATCAATCCTAAACGTTATAAAGAAGTATTCAAGATTATAAGTTAAGCTATATAGTTAATTGGACCTCTGAAAGCGAAAGGTTAATGTAGGATTGCTGAAGTGTATTTTGGGGTTTGCCGGCCATAGGGCGCGGGACCCACCCGATCCCATTCCGAACTCGGAAGTTAAACCGCGCTCCGTTCCCGGTTGTAGTGTGGTCTTCGGCCACGCGAAGCCGGGAAAGCTGGCAGCCCCACCACTTTTCGGCTTATAATCTTAAGCATTTAAATTATTGTGCTTAAACCTAAATAGTTATATAACTTTGTCACTTTTCTGCGAAGGACGTGGATTGGTTGGCTTCAATAATGTGGGAATTGCTTCTTCCGATATTTGGCTTTTTGATAAGCATAGCTGCTGCTTTAACCGGTGTTGGTGGCGGAATATTTATTGTGCCATTGCTAACGCTTCTTTACAATTTTGAACCTGTTGTGGCTGTGGGCACAAGTTTAGCCACAATCATTATCACCTCTATAGCGTCGTCAATAAGCTACTTGAGGCAGAACCGTGTTTATGTTAAGGCTGGACTGGCTTTGGCTTGCGCCACGGCTCCTGGAGGTTATGTTGGAGCGGCCATCACGGCGGTTCCCACTATTAAAATGTGGCTCGGCGTCATTTTCGGCGCGTTCTTAATGGTTGTTGCTGCTCAAATGATTTACAAGGCTTTGTCCACCAAGTCGGTTAAGGGCTGCGGCGTTGTTGACAAAGCTTTTGAAAGGAGGCTACTTAAGAACGGCAAGAAAATGTTTTACGGTTTATGTTTAAGCTTCTTCGGCGGGGTGGCTTCGGGCCTGCTAGGCATAGGCGGGGGCGTTGTCCTTGTTCCGGTAATGTGCTACGCCCTTAACTTTCCAATTCACTTCTCAATACCAACATCCATGTTTATCATGATTTTCACTTCAATATCCGGCGTGGCCAACCATATACAGCAGGGAAATGTAAACGCCTTATACGCGGTTTACCTTGGAATAGGAGCCGTTATTGGAGCCCATGTTGGTGCTTACACGAGCAGGAAGCTTTCAAGTCGAAGCTTAAGCCTTGTATTTGCCGCCATGCTTATTGTGGCGAGTATAAACATGATATTGAAGAATCTGCATTATATTTGATTTCGTTGTGCGAGTAAGCTTGGAATATCCTAAAATTTATAACTAGGCGTTTGCTAGTTTTTCGGAAAGGTGAGTCTGTGAATCTAGTGGCAGCGCTGTTCGTTCTTCAAAGCCAACTATTCCAGTTTCCAGGAGGGGACATTTTCTCACAAATTTTAACCCTAATAATTTACGCTTTCATATTCATCTCCATATTTTACGGTCAACGGATTCAGCTTTACATCATGCTTAGGGAGGTTGAAGGCAGCCTATACAAGTT
>Ga0078972_1016224_pt1 | contig 11097 bp, 11 predicted proteins | sample YelNatPaOPGAMG01_FD_67568 | JGI IMG/M metagenome (GOLD analysis project Ga0078972, IMG submission 67568) | Hot spring thermophilic microbial communities from Obsidian Pool, Yellowstone National Park, USA - OP-RAMG-01 (SPADES assembly) (version 2) | ecosystem: Environmental > Aquatic > Thermal...
TAATACGTATACCTTCTAAAATAGAATAAATAAAATGCTTAAGCTCGTTTGTCTTATTTTCTCTAAAAAGAATCCAAGGTTTTTTATCCTCTATATACTTATTAATAGTATTTATAAATCTAAAAATATTTTCTAATGCAGTATAAAATTCAACATTTTCCATAAGATTGCTATAATTTTTAATTAATAAATCAAAATCCTCTTTAAATTCAATTGGTGTATCTTTTAATTCGCTTGATATATTTCCATTAAAATATTTATTAGCCATATTTAAACTTCTATAAACCAAATTCCCTAAATCGTTTGCTAAATCGCTATTTACTCTATTTATAAGCGATTCAAAAGAAAAATTTCCATCCATACCTATTGGCACCTCTCTTAAAAGAAAATATCTTAAAGAATCAACCCCTCTGTCTTTACCTCCTAATTGTAAAATTAAAGCATTTGGGTCTACAATGTTTCCTTTTGATTTAGACATTTTTTCATCCTTTACCTTCCACCATCCATGTGCAAACACACATTTAGGCAAATCTAAACCTAAAGCATATAGAATTATTGGCCAATATATTGCATGTTGTTTTAATATATCTTTTGCCATAAAGTGTATATCAGCGGGCCAAAATTTTTTAAGATTTTCTCTTTTGTTAAAAAATCCTACAGCACTTATATAGTTAATAAGTGCATCAAACCAAACATAAACAACATAATCTGAATCAACTGAAAAATCAATCCCCCAAAAAAGTCTTTTCTTTGGTCTTGAAATACACAAATCAATTAATTGATTTGTCTCTAAAAAACCTATAACCTCATTATATCTTGATTTTGGTCTTATAAAATCTGGATTTTTTCTTAAATAATTTTTTAACCAATCCTGATATTTTGATAATCTAAAAAAATAATTTTTTTCTTTTACCTTTTCTACCTGTCTTTTACAATCAGGGCATAATCCTTCAATTAAATTTGTCTCGGTTAAAAATGTTTCACACCAAACACAATAAAACCCATTATATTCGGAAAAATAAATATCTCCTTTTTGATATAAAATTTTTATAACCTCTTTAACTGTGTCTTTGTGAAAATCAAATGTTGTCCGGATAAAAAAATCATAAGATATATTTAGAGTTTTAAATAATTCTACAAAATTTTTTGAAACATTGTCCACGAAAACAAAAATATCTTTATTATTAGCAGCTTTTTGAATTTTTTCACCATGTTCATCTGTACCTGTTAAAAAAAATACATCTTTATTTGATAAACGCATAAATCTTGCTAAACAATCTGCTATTATATTTGTATATGCATGACCTATATGTGGGGAAGCATTAACATAATATATTGGGGTAGTTAAATAAAATTTATTCATTTTTTTTCTCCTCCTTTAGAGGATAATAAACCTTTTCAACAGAGCCATCTTCAAATTCAATATAAGCAAGACGTTTAAGAACATTAACTGAAGTTACTTTTCCTTTTCCTTTCTCTGTTTGAACGGTTTGACCTTCTTTTGGCAAACCACTTGACAATTCAGAGTATATATTATGTTCATAAAAAAGGCAACACATAAGTCTTCCACATACTCCGGAAATCTTTCCGGCAGTAAGAGGGAGTTTCTGTAATTTTGCCATTTTCATAGTTACTGCTTCAAAATTTTTTAAAAATCTTACACAACATAACTCCCCTCCACAAATACCTATACCACCAAAAAATCTTGCATGGTCTCTTACTCCTATCTGTCGCATTTCTATTCTTATCTTAAATATCTTAGCCAAATCTTTAACTAAATTTCTAAAATCCACCCTATCGTCAGATACAAAATAAAAAACTATTTTTTTCTTATCAAAAGAATACTCCGCATCAATTAATTTTATGGATAAATTGTGTTCTTTGGCTTTTGCAGCACAGGTTTTAATTGCTTCTTTTGCTTCCTGTTTATTTTTTTTTATCTGTTTCAAATCTTCAGGTGTTGCTTTACGTAAAATATTTTTTATCTCATAAGGCAGGGATTCTTCCTCGTTTATCTCCAAAACCTCTCCATAATCTATCCCTCTATCTATTTCTAAAATTACATAATCGCCGATCTTTATATCATCTGATATATGAGATGTTATAAATTGGCCAACGCTACCTAATTTAATTGTTGCTATCTTCATATAATTTAGACCTTAACAAATTTAATGCTAAATTTTCATTTATACTATTATATAGATTATAAATTTTTAAAACCTCATCTAAAAAATCTATTAAATTTTTAATAGAAAAATTATCTAAAGTATATAATATATCTTTTTCATAACCATCTAATTTTTTATTTGTCAACTTAGAAATTATAAATTTATTAAATAAATTAGCCATTGAATATAAAAAGGCGGCGAATTCGAGTCTATTTTTAAAAAATATACGTTTACCATTTAAAAAAGATAGAAATAAAGAATTATCAAATTTTATATCCTTTTCAAAAATAGGTAAAAAAATTTTCTTGCATCTTGATAATATTGTTGGAAGAATTGCATCTAATTTAGTTGCGCATAACGCTATAAAAGAATTATCCGGTGGTTCTTCTAAGGTTTTTAAAAGCGCATTTGCTGCATCTTGGCTTAAACTTTCTGCCTGATTTATTAAAACTACCTTATAATCTGACCTAAAACTTTTTAAAGAAAGAAAATGCTGTAGATCTCTTATATTTTCTATGCTTATACTTAAATTTTGGGGTTCAACAACAAATACATCAGGATGAAAACCTCCAACTACAGCATTGCAATCCCAACAGGTATTACAAAAATTTAACTTACAAATAATAAGTTTTATTATATCCTTTACTAAAATAAATTCATTACCTATAAAAAGATATGAACCTATAATTTTTTTATTAAATTTTAAAATTTTAAAATAATTAAAAATCTTATCTGTCATATATTGAATTTTTCCTTTAAAATTTTTTCAACATCTTTATAAATATCTTCCAATTTTTTTGATTTAACTATCTTTATGCGTTGAGGATATTTTTCTTTTAATTTTAAGTATCCTTCCCTTAATTTTTTATGAAAAAGAATTGGTCTGCTTTCAATCCTATCTTTATTCTTTATCCTTTTTAAACCTTCTTCCGGTTCTGTATCTAATAAAATTGTTAAATCCGGAATAATCTTAAAAGAAAGCATATCTACCAATTTTTCTGTAATATCAATACCTAAAGCATAACCCTGATACACTAAAGTAGAATCAAAAAATCTGTCACAGATAATAAAATCATATTTTAAAAAAGAATTCTTTATTTTTTCCTCAATCAATTGTGTTCTTGCGGCTAAATACAAAAGTAATTCTGTATAAGGAGAAATTTTATTTTTTTTATCCAAGAGGATTTCCCTGATTTTTTCCCCTACTTTTGTTGAACCGGGATCTCTAAAAATTTTATAAGAAAAATTTTTTTTAGATAAAAATTTAGACAAAAATTTTATAACAGTACTTTTACCGCTACCTTCTATCCCTTCTAATGTTATAAATTTTGCTATTTTTAAATTCTTCTTCTCCATTTTGTTCCCTCTTTGGTATCCTCTAATATAATCCCCTTTAAATAAAGTGCATTTCTAATTTCATCTGCTAATTGATAATTACCTTCTTTTCTTGCCTTATCTCTTTGAAAAATTAATTTTTTTATCTCTTCATCTAATTCTTTGTTTTCTATATATAAAATTCCAAGTATATCTAAAAATTTTTTTAATAAAAATTTGGAATTTTTTAAAAAACTAAAATCGTTGATATTTTTGTTTGCTAAATTTATCAAAACATCTATAATCGATAAAGCTTTTGGTGTATTAAAATCATTATCTAATACAGAAAAGAAATTATCTTCTAAATCTTTTAATTCTTTTATATTTAAATCTAAGGCTTCTAAATCTTTTACTTTATTTAAAAATATATCTATGGATTCAAATCTTTTTTTTGCTTCCTCTATTTTTTTATCACTATAATCAAGTGGTTGTGAATAATGTGCGCTTAAGAAAAAATATTTTAAAATATTTATATCATATTTATCTGCAAAATCTTTTATACTTATAAAATTACCTAAAGATTTTGCCATTTTTTGACCATTTATTGTAAGAAGTCCAGAGTGTATCCAATACCTAACAAATGTTTTTCTTTTTAATGACTCTGCCTGTGCTATCTCATTTTCATGATGTGGAAATATTAAATCAACCCCTCCTCCGTGTATATCTATTGTATCTGTTTTTAAAAATTTTTGACTCATAACCGTGCATTCTATATGCCAACCGGGCCTACCCCTTCCCCAAGGACTTTCAAAATATGGTTCATCGGGTTTAGAGAATTTCCACAATGCAAAATCCAAAGGATACTCTTTTGTCTCATCTGGTTCTTTTCTTACTCCAATTAGCATATCATCTAAACTTTGCAAAGATAAACGGCCATATTTTTTAAATTTTCTTACACTAAAATATATACCTGTCTCTGTTTTATAAGCAAACTTTTTTTTCATTAAATTTTCTATATATAATATAATATCTTCAATGTTCTCTGTAGCCTTTGGCTCGTAGTCTGCTTTTTCTATATTTAAGATCTCTAAATCTTTATAATAACTATCTATATATTTTTTTGTAAGCTCTTTATAGTTTATATTTAGTTGATTTGCCCTATTTATAATTTTATCATCTATATCAGTGATATTTCTTACAAATATAACGTTATAACCTCTATATTTTAGATATCTTCTTATAAAATCAAAAACATAAAGACTCCTTGCATGCCCAATATGGCAATCATCATACACAGTAACACCACAGGCATACATTTTTACTATAGAATCTCTTGGCTTAAAAACTTCTTTTTTTCTCTTTAATGTGTTATAAATTTTTATTTTTGGCAACATTTTTTAAAAGCACAATGCTTAAACAGGCAATAGAATTTCTTCCGCCTAAAATATCCAATTCTTCTTTTGACTTAATCTTAACATTTATATCTTCTATGTCAAAAATATCTTTTAATGATTTTAGAATATCTTTCTTATAAGAAGAAAGTCTTGGCTTTTGGACTATTATTGTAGTATCAATATTTATAATTTTAAATTTTTCTCTGATTTTATTTAAAACGAATTTGATAATCTCTTTGCTGTCCATATCTAAATATTTTTTAGATGGCGGAAAAAAATCTCCTATATCTCCTGAAGAAGCAGCGCCCAAAATCGCATCGGAAATTGAATGCAATATTACATCGCCATCAGAAATAGCCTCTAAAGAAAATTCTGACGGGATAACCGCGCCACCTAAAATCAATTTTTTATTTTTATTTTTTATCAGCCTGTGTACATCAAATCCTAAACCGGTTTTATACATACATTTTAATTGCATCTATAAATATAGAATCAACCGGATAAGTTATCTTTACATTTAATATATCTCCATCTATAACCTTAATCTCTTTTTTATAAAACTCTAAAAGTTGCGCATCATCAAAAACTTCTTTTTCTTTAAATCTATTATATGCTTCTAAAATTAAATCTTTTTTAAACCCCTGAGGTGTCTGAATAAAATAGATATCGTCTCTATTTAGAGTTTTTTTAACAAAACCATTTTTTACTACTTTTACAGTATCTCTTGATTTTATTCCACATATTACAGCCTGATTTTTTTTAAGATTTTTTATAATATTTAATATAAGTTTTTTTGAAATAAAAGGTCTTGCTCCGTCGTGTATTAAAACATGAGTAATATCTTTATCTAAAGAGATAAGCCCATTATAAACTGAATCCTTTCTTTTTTTGCCTCCCTCTATGATTTTTATATTGCGATTTTTGGAAAATGGAAAAATTATTTTTTTTGCTAAATTAAATTTTTCCTTATCTAAAACTAATATAATTTGGCTTATTAATCTTATCTTATAAAAAGCTTTAAATGTATAATAAAATAATGGCTTATTTTTTATCTCTATAAGTAATTTATCTTTTTTGAATCTTTTACTTTTACCGGCACATACAATAACAGCAGCGATTTTCATCAGAAAATTTACATTAGATTTTTAGAAAATCTGCAATCAGTCTTATAAAATCTTCTTATTAAATTTATAAAAATTCAAATTCCAAGCACCAAAATAACACAGGTTAACAGATTAGATTTAGATTACACAGATTTTTTAAATTTTAATCTTAATCAATTTAATCTGTGTTTTAAGTTGAGTTTAATTTATAATCTTGGTAAAAACAATTCTTCCGCTTGGACTTTGTAAAACAGAGGTTACTTCTACATTCACGGTCTTGCCAATGAGCCACTTTGCATTCTCAACAACTACCATTGTTCCGTCTTCTAAATACCCAACAGCCTGATTTTGCTCTTTGCCCTCTTTTATTAATTTTACAGAAAATCTTTCTCCGGATATAAATACTGGCTTTAAGGCATTAGCCAAATCATTTATATTTAAAACCTTTACACCTTGTAATTGTGCAATTCTATTTAAATTATAATCTGTAGTTAAAACTTTTGCTTCTAAATTTTGTGCTAACTTTACAATTTTTTCATCTACACTGTTTACTCCCTCCACATCTTCCTGATGTATAACAACCTCGATATTCGGTTCTTTTTTAAGTAGATGCAAAATCTCTATGCCACGTTTACCCTTTTGGCGCTTAAGATGATCCGTAGAATCTGCCAAAGCTCTTAACTCATTTAAAACAAACATAGGAATTATAAATCTTGCGTCTAAAAATCCTGTTTTTACAATATCTAAAATTCTCCCATCGATTATAACGCTTGTATCAATTATAACGCTTTCTTCACTCAACTCTTGCCTTTTAAATTTAACATAAGGTATAACTAAATTAAATTCACTCTTTCCTCTAATGCCTAATGTAACACCTAAATATATAAAAATAATTGTCATAAAAGAACTTAAAATTTGCATAAATTCAACTGGTAAATTGAACTGTTTTAAAACCTCTGAGAATATTTTTGCTAACAATAAACCTAAAATTATCCCAAAAACAGTGCTTGAAAGACCTTTTAAAGAGATATTTCTTGCAAAAGCCTCAAAAACTACAACTGCTATAGCAATAAGAAAACCAAATAAACCACCTAAAATATTATTAGTTAAAGAATAACCTGAAAGAGTAAATATAAAAACAAATAATATCCTTAATAACCATAAACTTTTCATATTACCTCCATTAATTTGATAAAATTATATCATATTTTGATAAAATTACAAAAAAAAGTCCAACCCCTTAAAAGCAAAAACTTTTAAGAAATTGGACTTCTATTTTATTATATTTTATTCTCTTCTGAATGACTCTTAGTAGATTTGCTCAATTCTTTTTCTTTATAATAAGCATCAAGTATTTTGCTCTGCAAATAATCTCTAAACTGCTGATTTATAGGGTGAGCTAAATCTTGATGAAGAAGTTGTCTGTTTGTATTTGAATCTTTTGGTGGAAGAGGCAATTGAACTCCGCAATGATTGCAATATTTACTTCCGATATCAACTTTTCTGCCGCAACGAGGACAAAATTGTTTCATTTTCTTTGCAGGCATAGCAACAAATAGACCGCTATTTCCTTCTACTATTTTTATGTTTCTCACAGCAAATGAGTTATCAAATGTAACTGTTGCATATGCCTTAAGCCGTTTACCTTCTGCTTCTTTTAAAGAAATTCTAACCTCTGTAATCTCCATCTCTCCTCCTTTTAAGAAAATTTAAATAGCTATACAGGCGCCCTAAAAAAGCCTGTTTTAAAATTAAACAGTCTCAACAGTATATATCTTGTAATCTTTAAAGAAATTATTCTTAAATTTAAGATTTTCTTTTAATGTAAACAAAGCACTTCCACTACCTGTTAAATAAATAGAAATACCATAACTAATAAAAAAATCTTTTATAAACCTTATTTTTTCACAAATAGAAATAGCGGATTTCTCTAAAGCGTTAAAAATCACTTTTTTTAAAAGAGCTAAATCTCCATTTTTAATGGAGTAATATATTATATTAGCATTAGATAAAAATTTTGTCAACTTAAAGTTAGATATACTATAAACTTTCTTAGTCGATATAGGTATATTTGGCCAGATAATAACATGTTTTAGTTTCTTGCCGCTGAAAGGTATAACTCTTTCTCCTCTTCCATAAGCATAAGCAAAACTACTTTCTGATATAAAAAAGTTAACGTCGCTGCCTATTTCTTCTCCTATTTTATAAAGTTCTTCTTTTTTTAGATTAAGATTAAACAATCTATTTATTGCTAAAATAATACTTGCGGCATTGGAAGAACCGCCACCCAAACCAGAACCAACTGGTATTCTTTTGTTAAGAAAAATCTTAAAACCAAAATTAATTTTAAATTTATCTTTAAGAAGCGAAATAGTTCTTGTGCAGAGATTAAAATTCTTATCTATATCTTTGCTATTGCTATAAAATAAAATATCTGGTTTTTCTATTACCTCCAAATAAATCTCATCAAATAAAGAAACTCTTTCTAAAATTGTCTCTATATAGTGGTAATTACAAAATTTATGTTTTGGCGGGTATTTTCCCAAAATATTTAAATAGAGATTTAACTTAGCTGGACTTAAGATTTTAATTTTACTGCCTAAGATATTCTTTGACTTTTTTAACGATGCAATCAGCTGAAAGCCCATAATGTTCTAATAACTCCTTAACAGAACCAGATTGACCAAATCTATTTTCTACGCCAATGCGCTCTATCTTTATTGGATATTTTCTTATTAAAACCTCAGAAATACTTGAATAAAGACCTCCTATAACCTGATGCTCTTCACATACTAAAATTTTTTTATACTTTTTTGCAATCTCAACAATCAATTCTTCATCTAAAGGCTTTATAGTATGCATATTTATAATTGTGGCTTCTATATTTTCTTTTTTTAAAATCTCATTTGCGCGAAGCGCTAAATCTATCATAATACCAGAAGCAATAATGGCTAAATCTTTACCTTCCTCTACTATATAACCCTTTCCTAAAATAAACCTTTTTTTATTTTCTATAGTTCTTACTTTTGACCTGCCTAACCTTATATAAAATGGACCGTCATTTTCATATGCTGATATAACTGCATCGCGCGTTTCATATGCATCAACCGGAACAACTATTTTCATATTTGGAATAGCTCTTAAAAAATTTATATCTTCTAAGGCTTGGTGCGAAGAACCATCCTCTCCGACTGTAATCCCGCTATGAGTTGCCACTATTTTAACATTGAAATTATTATAACATATAGTATTTCTTATCTGATCCAAAGCCCTTGCTGTAGCAAACATTGCGAATGTAGAAACAAATACAATTTTTCCACAACTTGCTAAACCTGCTGATGCAGCCATCATATTTTGTTCAGCCACACCAAAATTAAAAAATCTATCTGGAAATTCTTTTTTAAACAAAGATGTCCTTGTAGAACTCGAAAGGTCTGCGTCTAAAACAACTATTCTTTTATCTTTCTTCCCTAATTCTACTAAGGTTTTACCATAAATATCTCTTGCGTAAAGTTCTTCCATAGCTATAGCTGTGAATCTAATTTATCTAAATCTTCCAATTCTTTTAAAGCTATATCACATTCCTTTTGTGTAGGAGCTCTTCCATGAAAATCAACAACATGCTCCATAAAGGATACGCCTTTTCCTTTTACGGTATGGGCTATTATAACTGTTGGTTTTAATTTTATACTTTTGGCTGTTTTAAAACTCTCTAATAGTTCCTGAAAATTATGTCCATCACATTCTATAACATGCCAACCAAATGCTTCCCATTTATTTACAATTGGCTCCAAATTCATAATATCTTCAGTCCTGCCATCTATTTGAAAACGATTATAATCAACTATGCCACATAAATTATCTAATTTATAATGGCTAGCAGCCATAGCTGCCTCCCAGATATTACCTTCCTGAATCTCCCCATCTCCCATAAGACAATAAACTCTATAATCTTTATTATCGATTTTTGCAGCCAAAGCCATACCAAGTGCAACTGACAATCCTTGTCCTAAAGATCCACTTGCAACCTCAATGCCCGGTGTACGTCTATCAGGATGACCTTGAAGTTTAGAATTTAATTTTCTCAAACTCCAAAGTTCATCAATAGGAAAATATCCACACAAAGCCAAAGCTGCATATAGAGCAGGGCAACAATGCCCTTTCGATAAATGAAATCTATCCCTGTCCTCCCAATTTGGATTTTTTGGATCGTGTCTCATAACTTCAAAATAGAGAGTTGTTATAATATCTGTGGCTGAAAGAGAACCTCCGGGATGCCCGCTACCAGCACAAGTAGTCATACGAATAATCAATTTTCTAATTTCATTAGCCTTCCTTTTTAATTTTTTTACCTTTTCTTCCATAGATTTTTTAAAAAATATCTAATACAATAAGTTTAAACAGTTTTAAATTTGTTAATCTGTTTTGCTATTACTATAAAATAGAAAAATTACCTGGATTTATGTCTCTGCATTTTCCTGCGTTTTTTAAACCAATGTCTTTTTACTTTTTTTAATTTTCTTTTCCTTCCGCAAGGCATACTACCTCCTAAAAATTAATAAATAACTTTATTTAAAGAATACTCAATTATTCCTTCAGCTCCTTTTTCTTTTAGAAGCGGTAATAATCTCTTTAGCTCTTTCTCCTCTATAATAACCTCCAACGCGTACCAATCTTTTAAAGTAAGAGGAGAAATGGTTGGTTTTTTTAAAGCAGGTAAAACTTTTAGGACTTTTTTTAAATCTTTTTTTCTTACATTTAATTTTAAACCAACTTTTCCCTTTGCCTCCAGAGCAGATTTCAAAAGTAAAAGTAAATAATCTATCTTTTTTTTCTTTTCAGTATCTTTATATGAATTTTTATTTGCTATAAATTTAGTAGTAGATACACAAATTGTTGCTATCTCTCTTAAACCATTTGCACGAAGGCTGCTTCCTGTTTCTGTTAATTCAACAATCGCATCGACAAGACCGCTTTTTGCTTTTACCTCAGTTGCTCCCCAACTAAATTGAACATTTACATTTATCTTATTTTTTTCAAAAAATCTTTTAGTATAATTAACAAGTTCTGTAGCAATAGTTTTGCCTTCCAAATCTTTTATATCTTTTATATTAGAAT
>Ga0078972_1016225_pt1 | contig 11095 bp, 13 predicted proteins | sample YelNatPaOPGAMG01_FD_67568 | JGI IMG/M metagenome (GOLD analysis project Ga0078972, IMG submission 67568) | Hot spring thermophilic microbial communities from Obsidian Pool, Yellowstone National Park, USA - OP-RAMG-01 (SPADES assembly) (version 2) | ecosystem: Environmental > Aquatic > Thermal...
TTGTCCAGTTCCACCTTCACGACGGTAGTGCCGGGGTTGGCCGCCACGGCGGCTGCCTTGGCCTGGTCGGCGCTGATCGTTGCCATCCCCTGCAGGGCAGCAGCCTCGTCCGCTTCGCTCAAGCCCTCATATTGGGCCTGATCCACCCGGATACTGCCGGTATAGGAAGGCTCCTGCACCTGGTCATCGGGGCCGGCCTCTTGCTGAACCACAGTAGACGGCGCTGACGGAGTGGAGCTCTGAGAATACACGATGCTCGCTCCCACGCCGGCCGCCAACAAGCTGATGCCGACCACCGCTCCCACGATCCACTTGTTTACTTTCATGGTAACCTCCTTTTGAACGATGTCCCGTGCATGCTTGGGGGCATCATTCTGCCTTCAATATACAAGGGGCAAGTGAGAAAACCGTGAAAATATGATGAGAATTTTCTCATCGAAGCAAGCCGCTATCCGATCCCGTGTATCTCTTGGGGCGGAGACGGCAAATGCACGGTGAAAGTTGCTCCGTGACCTGGCTCGCTCTGCACCTCTATTGTGCCCCCATGCCAGCGTGCGATTTCATAGGCAATCGCTAATCCCAACCCGGCTCCCCCACTGTGGCGCGAGCGGGACTCTTCCACCCGGTAGAAGCGCTCAAACAGGTGTGGCAGGTGCTCTGGTGGGATGCCCGGCCCGGTGTCGCTGATGGCGACCCACACCCCTGTGCGTTCCTTCCCGGCCCGCAAAACCACCTGGCCTCCCGGTGGCGTGTACTTGATGGCGTTATCCAACAGGTTCACGAAGAGGCGGATAAGGTGGTCCGGGTCCCCCAGAATGGATAGATCGGGTGGCACTTCTTCGGTCAAAACCAGCCCCTTGTCTTCGGCCAGCGGTCGCATTTGTTCAACAACGGCACCGAGCAAATCGGAGAGGTCCAAGGCCTGCGGCTGCCAGGGCAGGCGCCGTTGGTCCAAACGAGCCAGGAAAAGAAGGTCAGTGCTCAGGCGGATCAGGCGGTCCACTTCCTGCTCCAGGTCGCGCAAGGCGTTTTCATACTCTGCGGGGGTACGAGGCTGGCTCAGCGTTACGCCAATCCGCCCTTTGAGGGCTGTGAGCGGGGTGCGCAATTCGTGAGAGGCATCAGCGGTAAAGCGCCGTTCGCGCTCAAAGGCCTTCTGCAGCCGGTCCAGCATGTTGTCAAAGGTAGTGGCCAGCCGCCCCACTTCGTCTTGCGGGCCTGTATAGCCGATCCGTTGATCCAGTTGGCTGGCGCTGATGGCCTGCGCAGTGCGGGTAATGCGGTCTATGGGCCGCAGGGCACGGTCGGCCAGGAAATAACCTCCTAACCCAGCCAGCATCAGGATGAGGGGCAGGCCCAGGAGGATCTGGGTGCGCAGGTTTTCTACCGCGTCCTCCACGGGTGTTATGGATTGAGCGACCTGGAGCCAAACCACGGATTGCCCATCGGGTGTCTGGATGGGTTGGCTGTAAACGCGCCAACGTGCTTCCCCTGTCCCCACTGTTCGATAGCCGGCGGCATCTGGAACCCACAGGGGCACTTCCTGGTAACCACCGAAACCATCCCACACCATCCCATCGGGCGCGATCAGGCGCACGGCAAAACCCGACTGGCTCAGACGGGCAGTCGCGAGCCGGGAGGCTTCGGTGTTCTGGAAGGCAAGGCGACCGTTTTCCTCATCCAGGTTCGTGAGCGCCTGGGAAGCTGTTACCTGGAGGGTGGTATCAACCTGGGCCAGCAGGCTACGTTCCAGCCGAAAGTACAGGTAGCCGCTGAAAAGGATCAGGGTCAGCGCCATCAGCAGCATATACCAGGCCGTCAATCGCACCCGCAGCGTAAGCTGCCCAGGATGCCACCACTTACTCATCTTTTTCCTCCGCACTGAGCCGGTAGCCGACGCCGCGCACAGTATGAATCAACGGCCGATCAAAACCCCGATCGATTTTGCGCCGCAGGTAACCAATGTAGACATCCACGACATTGGATCCGGGGTAAAAGTCAAAGTTCCAGATGTGCTCGGCAATTTGGGTGCGGGTGAGCACCTGGTTAGGATGTCGCATCATGTATTCTAACAGGGAGAATTCACGGGGACTAAGGTGAATCCGACGCCCGGCGCGACGCACCTCTCGCCGCACTGTGTCCAGTTCCAGGTCGCCTACTCTGAGCACGGGATCGCTCTGTAGCGGCGGGCGGCGCAGCAGGGCACGCACGCGAGCCAGCAATTCAGGGAAGGCAAAGGGCTTGACCAGATAATCGTCGGCACCGCTATCCAGCCCCTTGACCCGGTCCTCTACCGTATCGAGCGCAGTGAGCAGAAGGACTGGCGTCCGCACGCCCCGTTCCCGGAGTTCACGGAGCAGGCGCAGGCCGTCCATTTTGGGCAGGCGAATGTCCAAGATAATGAGGTCGTACGGCGCCGCCAGCGCATGACTTAGGCCTTCCTGCCCATCGGTTGCGAGGTCTACAGCATATCCGGCTTCGCTAAGCCCCTGGCAGATAAAGCGGGCAATGCCCAGCTCATCCTCAACGACCAGGATGCGCATTCTTTGTCCCACCCTTACGGGAAAGGCCTTTCTCCCGTAATTGGAGAAAATGTTGGCCTACCAAAAGCACAGCCATCATCACCCATGCTCCTCCTGCTGGTGTGTCCAATATGCCAAGGTCGGAAGGTCTGTCAAGGGGCACTGTCTTTTACGCCCTTCTAGATGATCGAACTCCTCGTTTGAGCCTCTTCTCAAAGTCTCGCAACCGGTAGGAATCCCTCGAGCTGTTCAAGACGTAACGGCGGTGGAGCCACCGATCGAGGAGCACCGTGGCCGTCGCTTCATCCCCAGCCAGGATCAGGCATTTGTCAGTTTGTTCACCGCGATCAGGATGCTACCCAGACCATAAAACTATTGGTCTTTTGCTACAATGCGTGTTTGCCTCTCCTCAAAACTAGGCCCATAGCCCCCAAAACGGGTTCGCTAGGGCCAGAAAATCCTTGGCGTTGTAGGTAACAAGATGCCTCCCTTCTTTCGTGGCAATGCGGAGCTCTTCTTCATCGGAAAGCCCATCGTTCCCAACCTCATGCGAGGAAAGGACATCAAAACCTTTGCTCCGCAAGGCTTGAGCTACCCGGCTACTCATGTCCTCGTCGAGGTAGAGTTTGATCATTAAGGACTAGGGAAGAGGTAGGGACAGAGTTCAGGGGCCCGGGATTTGAGCTCCTCCTGGCGGCGGACCTCCTCCTCAATCTCTTCGGGGTAAAGGCGAAAGTAGTGGAGGGCATCGCGGAGCTGCCGAGGGGAAAGCCAATCGAAGGTTTCCTTGAGCTTTTCGAAATCCTTACCGCAGTCCTTATAGGCTTTGACCACCTCCCAAACCTCAAGCCCTGCTCCAGCAAGGACTGGTCTCCTTCCTGTGGGTCCGTCCACAAAAACAATTCCTGGGCAGCGCCGCATCCGCAGCGCCTCCTCGAGGAGATCGCGGACCACAGCGCTCAAAGAGCGACGCTCCCCAGCGGCCAGCCGCTTGAGCTCCCCCTGGATCCATGGAGGCAACCGCACACTCACTCGCACTGCCTTTGTCATACTATGTCAGACAATAATACCCTAAACTCCAAAGCCCGAAACTTCTTAAGCCCCTTTCCGCTTATCCCACGCTTTGGTTGGCTAGTAGGGTAAACCGCCCTAGTTGCCCTGGAAGAGTTCGAAGCCCTCTTTTGCAAAGTTCGGATCGAAGGAAAGCTGCGAACCTTGTGCTCCCTCATCACCAGGAAACTAAAGCAGTCCACGAAGCTCAAGTCCCTTTTGCCCCGCTTCTCTAAAAGGTGTGGGCTGTAACTTCGCTTTCCTTTAGGAAACGAAGGGCTGGACCAAGGCCAAGACTACTTTGGAGAAGGACAGCGGATTCCACAATGATATAGTTGTGGAGAAGGAATCCCATGTCCATTTCCAAGGCTTTTATGGGTCCTACTGCCTACATCCCCTCAAGAATAGCCTTGCCAGGATCTAATCCTCAAAATTCCGTCCCCTGTTTACCATAAAGCTGTTTTTCAATAAAACTGGTTTTCCTTATTCTGAAAACGAGGCCTCTTTACCACCGCGTCCCGCAGCGCAAACGAGGGTTAAAAACTTCTTCCAATAGATAACCGATGTTTATGAAGGACAACGAAAGCAGGGTGATTGCTAAGCCAGGAAACAATACCCACCACCATAAGCCGAGCAAGAGGGCTCCTTGAGACTGAGCCTCAGCCAACATCTTTCCCCAGGAAATAGCTAACGGGTCCCCGAAACCCAAGAAGCTAAGCCCTGCTTCCGCAAGAACAGAAGCAGAAGCAATCCGAGCTGCGGTAACGGCTAGCAAAGGATATGTGGAAGGAAGCAAATGCCGGAACAAGATGCGAAACCAATGAGCACCATAACTACACGCTGCTTCCACATAGGATGCAGCCTTTTCAGAAAGGATGCGAGCCCGTACCATGCGAGATATACCTGGCCAACCCAGAAAGGAAAATAATGCCACTACTATCCAATAGCTTTTCCCAACATAAGTGGCCACTAAAATCATTAAGGGCAATCCTGGCAACACCATGATCACGTCCACCGCGAACATAAGCGCTCTGTCTAACCATCCGCCAAAAAAACCGGAGATTGCTCCTAGAACAGCCCCTAGGAGAGGAGTAATTATTCCTGTAGTGAAACCTACAATCAGTGCTACCCGCGTTCCATAAATAAGGGAGCTGAGGATGTCCGTTCCAAAAACATCTGTACCCAAAGGGTGCTTACTAGAAGGCCCCTGCGCACTAAAAAGGATATCCCTGGCCTTGGGATCGCAGGGGTCATAGGGTGCAATTCGTTTTGCAGCAAAAGCACAAACTAGGCATGCAACTAAAAACAATAAGGATAACATCCCTAAAGGCCGTCGGAAAAGCCGCAAATACCTAGAGAACCTCATGCTGCTTGTTCTCAGCACCTCTCTTGCCTTTTCAGCCATAGCGAATACGCGGGTCAACCCAGCCCTGAACTAAATCCGCTACGAAATTGGCAATAATAGTACAAAGAATGGTGATCAAAACCGCACCCTGAACAAGAGGAAAATCTCTGGCTTGCGATGCCCTTACCATTAAAAGCCCCATTCCGTACCAGGAAAATACCTGCTCCACAAGCACAGCTCCTCCAAATACTCCCGCGATCGAAAGGGAAAACATACTGATCAGAGGAAGGACGGCATTCTTCAACACATGTCGCCAAAGAAGCCTGGTTTGTGAGACCCCCTTGGCTTGGGCTGCCAAAATATAGTTTTCTCCCAAGACTGAGATCACCGCGTTTCGCATGACTAACGCATATCCAGGGAAAGAAAGGACAAATAAAGTAAGCATGGGCAAAGCAGCATGATAGGCTACGCTCTTTATGAATTCCCAAGGGGCGTTGGCCAGCGAAACCCCGGGCCGAGCCATTCCCATTAAAGGAAAGATTTTGGCCCAGTAGGCGAATACCATTATGAGGATCATCGCTAGCCAAAAGGAAGGGATGGAGTTTACAGCTGTGCCAAAAGTACGCAACAGGAAATCAAAAACGGTTCCTCGCTTCCAAGCAGCGTACAAGCCTAACCAAATCCCGCAAGCAATTGCTGCCAAGGTGGGGATGAACGTAATGGCGAGGGTCCAAGGAATTCGTTCGAGAAGCACTTCAAGAACCGGCCTTTGAGTGGTAAAGGATATGCCCATTCTTCCAAGAAACACGTTACGTGCGTACAAGAAAAATTGTTGCCATAGAGGCTTATCCAATCCAAAGATTTTGATGATTTCTTCTTTTGCCTCCGGAGGAACGCGCGGGTCAGCGTAGAAGCGCTCCGCTGGGTCTCCTGGCATAAGGTGAATAAGGAGGAAGTTAAGAACCAGTGCCACCCAGATAGCCAAAAAAGCTAGAACTATACGGCGGACAAAATAGCTACTTTGCATCTTAAGCGATCTTTTCTCCAGCTTTAGGACCGGGAGTTTTATTATATGCTTCCGTGGCCCAAATGCGATAGATAGCTGGATAATTACGCCTTACGCCACCGCGCGGAAGGTGAAATAGATCATGTAAGCCGGTAACGAAGCGATATTCCAATGTTTCGGGACCAAGAACTTCCGCAACCCCGTTGATAAGAAAACTCACATTGCGGTAGGACGAGAAAAGAACACTACAGCGTGGATCCCTTTGGATATTCCGCCAAGTGGTTTTTGCGTAAATTTCGATAGTTGTAAAGGAAAAAGGATCAAATTCCCATTCCTCATAAAGCTTAAGAAGAAATCGAAGGCGCCGCTCCCGCGTTTCCTCCTCTCCCTTCTGTAAACCCTCGGCAATGAGTTCCTCAATTTCGGGGACAAGTTCATTGATACCATAACGGGGCAGAAGCCCTATTCCTTTAGCGGCAATATTAATGGGGAAAGGCCCGGTTGGATTAAGAGTTGCCATATAGCCCACATGGACTGCGAAGTCATGATCACCTTCGCGGGTCATAAAATATCGAATGTTCGCGATTCGAAACTTGCGCTGCCACTCACGAAAGGCTTCGGGAAGGGGCACGAGAGGAACCACTATTGCCTCATCTCGATGCACAATTTCTATTTCTTTGGGCTCGCCCTTATTTGGCTTTACGACAAGTTTGTAATTCATTTTGTTATTTCCGAGCTTCTAGGTTGAACAACGTAGCGTCGGACAAAACCCCCTCCTCAGGTGTAGGTGCCCAGCCAACGAGTTTGTCATCACGATAGACTTCCAAGTTATCAGGAATATAAAGCGGGATACGCGGAAGCTTTTCAGCAAGGAGAACCTGAATGCGGTGGCATAAGCTCATTTTTTCTTCTCCTTCGGCCATGAGAAGCTGGGAGAGAATCGCATCGAGCTCGGGATCCGAAAAACCACCGCGATTGAATCCTACTACTTGGCCATCTTTGATTACCCCGCGGGAGGAATGGAAGTAATAGTAATACATATCAACCATAGTGAAGGCAGCAATGCTTTGAAGGGCTAAGGTAAATTTCGCCTGCTTTAGCGCAAGGTCAAAGGCATCCGGAGACAAAGGCTCAATTGTGAGCTTAATACCGATTTGGCTGAAATAGAAAGCAATTAGTGCCGCAGCCTCCACCGATGTTTTATCGGAAAGGCAGATTAACGTGAAGGAAAACGGTACTCCATCAGGAAGCTCCCTTATCCCATCCCCATTGGTGTCACGGAAACCAAGCCCTTCTAAGATCGCCGCGGCTTCCTTTGGATCATAACTGGGGTAACCCGCATTTGAGTTGAACCAAGCTCCATTCCTAGGGGTCATTAACCCCCACGAGGCGATTGCGCCAAAGCCGCGCAGGAGCCGAGTCAGCATGTCATCCCTGTCAATCGCCAAGGAGAGCGCACGCCGAAATTCCAGAGAGTCCAAAGGCGGAATTCTTACGTTGGGAAGAAGGGTGACCACGCTCGTGCCCGGAGAGCGGTAAAGGTAGACGTGAGGATACTGCTCCGGAGCAATGTCGATCCGCTCCGCCAGCACTGGGGAGATATTCCAATATAGATAATCGAAGTCTCCACGCAAAAAGCCTAGCATACCAACAGCGTCCGAAGTCACCATATGTACCACGAGTTCTTCTATTTTGGGTATACCCCGCCAATAGAAACCCGTGTTTTTCAAGCGTACATACCTTCCCGCAGCAAACTCAATAAGCCTAAATGGTCCAGTACCTACAGCATCCTCCGTATTTGGGAAAGCTAAAGGGTTTTCGATCGCTTGCCAAATGTGCTTTGGCAGAATAGGAATAGCTGGAGCCATCACGGATAGAACCATGGGGCTGTACTGCGTGAGATGCACAGCCACTGTGTACGGGTCGATAACTTCTGCTTTATCAACATAAGCCAAGATTACCCACATGGGAAGTCGTTTTTCTTTTACATAGTTTATCGTAAACGCAACGTCCTCGGCTGTAAGTTCCACTCCATCATGCCATTTTATGCCTTCCCTTAAATGGAAAATCACCACCTTTTGCGGGGGAACAACCTCCCAACTTTTAGCCAAAAAAGGCTCCTGCCCCCCAGGAACTGTGCGCGCAAGGGTTTCATAAAGCATGCCGACAACAATGCGTTCAGCTCCAGTTGTAGCTAGAAACGGATTAAGCGTATCAACAACGCCTAAAACAGCGATGTTCAAAGTGCCCTGAGCACTAACCACGAGACTAAATACCACCCCAAACAACAAAGCTCCCCATTTATACATCGCCCCCTCCTCGTTTTTACATTTTAGCTACGCAATTTCATAAAGTCAAGGGACATCGTCATGGCGTTCAGGCCTTGAGGAACATAGGCCAACAAACAAGTGTTTGCTTTTTCGGCTTATGTCAGGATAGATCCACAGGGCTTTCCGGACCAATTCCGCCATAGAGGCTCCTCCGGGTATGGGCTACCTCTTTGAGCCGTCTCTTCAGTGCTAGATGCGGTCAACCCTGCTGCTTTAGCCACAGCCCAGCATTTTTCGAAAAACTTTTCAGCCCATCTCGTCATTTATGGAGATGTGCTTGTGTTTTCCCTCTCGTATTTCGGTCCGCTAGAGCTTTTGGGTTAAACTCACCCGCATTGCTAGGTGGGCTACCCACGAAGTAGAGGCAATCTGGACCCTTCCCCAAGGGTCTGGGCTTCCTCGAAGCTGGACCCTTTTCCGTAGGGACTCAGGCATTAATGTCGGAGCGGGTGATCCTCCCCAATCCTTAAGGATCAGTTCCAAGAGAGCTTGACCGCGGAGTTTTACGGGCTGGGAGGAAGCCGAAGGTTTCCCGCCGCCCCAGGAAGCCACGCCTTCTTCAACTAGCGTCAAAAGCTCTCTTGGAGCTTTGTTTGTCCTTGCTGGAATAAGGAGGGCGACCACTTTGCTCCGGTGAGTCACCTCGATCCGTTCCCCATTCATCACCCGCTTTAGGTAGAAACTGAGTCTATTCTTGAGCTCTCTTATCCCGACCGTCGGCATAGCGCCCCCTTAAATTTGTAGCCACTTAAGCAAACAACTCTAGTACTTTAGGAAGTGTGCCAGGGATCAGCATGACAGCCTTCTCAGAAGAAGCCGGGAAAAGGGGAAGAAGGCCTATATAGCGGGCAACCTTTTGGGAGACCTTAAAGGAAGTGCTGCTCTTTTACCCAGTTCCCGAGGCACTACCGCTTAAGGTAATAAGAGCATCGAAAGATGTTCGTTGTAAGCCCCGTCTTGTGTTACAAAAACTCCACACAATCCCAGAGATTGGGATCTTGAGCGCTTCGGTTTAGGAATTCCTCGAGGGTTTTGATCTGGGCGCCAAGGTCATGGCGGGGGGAGCGCTCCTCCCTAAGGATGAGGATTTTGGGGAAACGCCGGCCCTTCTCGTACCACTGGTTTGCTAGGGCCAGAAAATCCTTGGCGTTGTAGGTAACAAGATGCCTCCCTTCTTTCGTGGCGTAGCCGAGCTGCTCTTCATCGGAAAGCCCATCGTTCCCAACCTCATGCGAGGAAACCACATCAAAACCTTTGCTCCGCAAGGCTTGAGCTACCCGGCTACTCATGTCCTCGTCGAGATAGAGCTTGACCATTAAGGCCTAGGAAAGAGGTGGGGATAGAGTTCAGGAGCCCGGGATTTGAGCTCCTCCTGGCGGCGGAGCTCCTCCTCAATCTCTTTTGGGTAAAGGCGAAAGTAGTGGAGGGCATCGCGGAGCTGCCGCGGGGAAAGCCAGTCGAAGGTTTCCTTGAGCTTTTCGAAATCCTCGCCGCAGTCCTTATAGGCTTTGACCACCTCCCAGACCTCAAGGCCTGTTCCGGCGAGGACCGGCCTTCTTCCCGTGGGTCCGTCCACAAACACGATCCCCGGGCAGCGCCGCATCCGCAGCGCCTCCTCGAGGAGATCGCGGACCACGGCGCTCAAAGAGCGACGCTCCCCAGCGGCCAGCCGCTTGAGTTCCCCCTGGATCCAAGAGGGCAACCGCACACTCACTCGCACTGCCTTTGTCATACTATGTCAGACAATCCTAGGATGCTGCTAAAGCAAGGTGGCTGGGATTGGCTACCCCTAGTTTAAACGGGGGTTATACGCGGGTTTTGGGGCTTTAGGGAGGACCGGGCGGCCGGGGCCGGATCTTTCCCCGGCCGCCCAGCCTAGCCCGGCTTTACGGGCCTTTAAATTGGCCTCCGCGGAGCCAAGCCAGGAACTCCGCGGCGCAGCCGAGCACAAGCTCCTTTGCCTCGGTGCCGTGGCCGGCGTACAGGCTTGCCGCGGCCTTAAGGGCCACGGCGCGGAGCATGCGCTCGACCTCCTCCGCGGCAGCGGGGCCAGCCTTGGCCTCCGGCAAGACCTCCGGCTCGGCCTTGGTGAAGACCACCACGTCAGCCTCGCCATTCTCGGCCTTGGCCTTGGCCGGCTCAGCCTTGGCATGGGCCGGGATTTCCACCAAGGCGCCGCGGGCAGGCGCAGGGCCGTGGCCAGTCCACCAGTAAACCACGTCGCCCACCCGGGCACCGATCCTTGTGATGCCCTTCCCGCGATCCTCCGTGTAAATGACCTCGCCCTTCATCATGGCTCACCTCCGTGCCTTCTCGGCGAGTTTTTCCCAAAAGCTCCTCCGGTCGTAGCGGTCCCAGTCGCGGAAGACCACTTCGAAGCCGGAGGGCGAAGACAAGAGCACGCCGGCGAAGTGCACGCAGGCGCCCTTCGTCGGCATGCCCACGCCCTTTAGGCCTACGCGCTTGCCGCAGTAGGGGCAATGCACGTAGGCCCAGCCGAAGTTGACCACGGACCACTCCAGGGTCATCGTGCCCACGAAGATCTTCTCCTCGGCTCGCAAGCGCAGCTTGGCTACGCGCATGGCTCACCTCCGCAAAACTTCGTTCCCGAACCGGTCCACGTAGCGGCGTGAACCGGGGACAAAAACCCGGCCACCATAGCCGTTGAGGGAAAGCGCAAGCTGAATCCCCACGGTGGGCTTTGGCTCAGGCTCTGGCCAGAGCCAGCCGCAAGCTGGGCAAAACCAGAGTTCCGACGAGAGCGGCCAGAGCCAGCCGCCGCACTTTGGGCAGGGCTGGGGCTCTGGCCGGCTCATGGCCGGCCAGAGCCCAAGAAGCCGAG
>Ga0078972_1016227_pt1 | contig 11094 bp, 9 predicted proteins | sample YelNatPaOPGAMG01_FD_67568 | JGI IMG/M metagenome (GOLD analysis project Ga0078972, IMG submission 67568) | Hot spring thermophilic microbial communities from Obsidian Pool, Yellowstone National Park, USA - OP-RAMG-01 (SPADES assembly) (version 2) | ecosystem: Environmental > Aquatic > Thermal...
TAAAGCATGCCCTGATGTAAATCAGGGTCCCTACTCCAATTTTAATTTGCCCCTGTTCACCCTTCTTTACCCCTTCTTATTGCCCTTTAGCCCTTTTTAGCCTTCTTGAGCCCTTTTCTACCGTGGCAGTAGCGCGTAGCAAGTAGCGAGAAGAATAAAATAAAAATTCTGGAGATTAAGATTTATTCACTGCCTTGAGAATCCAGTCTTTTAATTGATTTTTATTGAGCACCCTGCCCACTGAGACGAGTTTCTTATTTATCACAAGACCCGGGGTGGCAACCATTCCGTATTTACTTATCTCTTTTAAATCCCGAATATGTTCAATATCCGCAGCAAGGTTCAATTCCTGCACTACTTCCCTCACCTCTTTTTCCAGTTGTTCACAACTTGGACAACCAGGACCCAAAATCTTTATGACCAATCCAGTCTCTTCCTCTTCAACATCTTCACCCAGGAATCTTCGGTATTCGCGATAAAGTGCATTCTTGTAATCCTCTTCCACACTTGAAGGAATATAATTCTGTTCCTTCACTTTCTGTAGCAAAAAGTCTTTTAAGGTCTGCTCATCTGTAATCTGCGCCTGTTTTGCAGACTGAAAGACCTCATCCAGACCAATGATACCAATTCTATTGCCCCTGACCGTTATCTGCCTTACTTCCATTTTTTAATCACCTCATCCCCATATTTTAATTCATCCTGCGGCACACCAATGACCGCAAAGATTTTTTTATTTTTTAAGATTTCATTGGCATCCATATCTCCTCCTGGTATTTTTCTTTTAAAAATATTTTTTATTGTATGCTTCCAATTTTGCATCAACAAAGTGAAAACTCCACCCACAATACCAGCCAAGCCAGCGCCAACCGAGTTTTTCTGCAACTGCTAATATTGTCCCATAACCACAAAAGAAGTCAGCAACGATGTCGCCTTCGTTTGAAGAAGCAAAGATGATACGTTTTAATAGGGATTCGGGTTTTTGGGTCAAGATGGCTATGAATGAAAGTAGTTGCCCAATGCAATATGGTCGAAAGAAGTAAGCCGTATATGCTACATTATATGAAGTGGCGGCTTCAAGAAACATATAAACACCCTCCAGCAATCTTGGGTTCTTCAAATTCAATAGTTAAACTGCTCTCAGGTACTTCTTCCAACTTTTTTTGCAAATCATCCAACTCTTCTTTTAACTTTTTAGCTTCTTGCATCTCCTTTTCATATCTTAATCCACTGCTACGCTTCCGATTTATTTCTCTATTTAAACTTTCCAGTTTTTTCGTCTTTTCCTCTATTTTTCTCTCTGTCTCTTGCCTTTGTCTCTGCAAAGCGAGTTCCTCTATCTCTACTCTTACTTTTTCTATATCTGCTCTTATTTTATCTTTGATGTTATTAATATTCCTACTTAGTTCCTCTTTTGCTTTCTCTAAAATTTCCATATCTTTCTCGCTCAAACCTTCAATCTCTCCACCATAACAAGCCAACTCGTATACTTTAAATGTGATTATTTTAATTTCTTTTTTATCAATTTCATATAAAATCGGTGTTAAAATTTCCATACTTGTATCAATTTCCGCGGAAGGATTTTTAATCTTTATCGGGACCAATAAATAGATAGATACCATTTCTTTACCATTTGTGGTCTTCTTTTTCCAAAACTTTCCAAAATTCTGTTCAACGAGTAAATCAGTAGTTTTTCTGACAACCGGATGAAATGGACCAAGATAAGTGGGATTAAGGTTATCAAATTTATAGCTTTCTTTCCACACCTGCACCTCTTCAGGTTTAATTGTTAGGAGCGCCTTCTCATTTAGGGTGGATAGCTCTTTTATCCGCTTTCCAGCCATCTCATAATCTAAAACTATGAAGCTCTGATTCTCTATAATTGGTTGTAATCTAAAATCAAGTGTTTTTCTTCCAAGTTTTAATATCTCTCCAATAATATTTTCTATATTTTCAATTAGGTCATTTGTAAAACCAATTTGAAGGATTCCCGCTTCCTCAGATGGCAGTTCTTCTAAAAGTTCAAAAATCTCTTTTCTCTCTGTTATATGCCTTTTAAGCCCTTCCTTTAATGATTCTTCATTAATCTCTTTTAATTCAAATTGAGCCATTAATCTCTCTATCTCGGATGATATCGCTACCTCTGAAAGGACAACAGAATAACTCATTCCCAAGTGAGTTGATATTTCTTCTAATTTTCTTGTTAATATCTCATGCTTTCTTTTATCAATTGTATCTTTACATAAGAAAGAAAATGAGGTGATTTCCCTTTTCTGTCCGATTCTATGAATTCTCCCTACCCTTTGTTCAACAACCATCGGATTCCAAGAAAGGTCATGATGTATTATAGTATCTGCTATCTGGAGGTTTAGCCCTACATACGCAGCATCAGTAGAAACAAGAACATCTATCCTTTCCTCATCCTTGCTCCAGAGTTTTTTTATTAATTTCTCTCTTTGTGCCTCTTCAAGATCTCCATAGAAAAATCCTGATTTTATACCATCATTTTTTAGAATCTCTACAAGTTTTTCTCCAGTCTTTATAAATCCAACAAAAACAACTATCTTCTTATCTGTTGCCGGATTTAGCTTTTTTATTACCTCTACAACTCTCTTAACCTTGGCAAATTCATCTATTTTCTCTATCTCTTTAATTATCTCATCTAAAAATCCAAGATCGCCTTCAAGCCCTTTTTTGATTTTTTCGTCTATAGGTAGTGTGATAATTAAATTTCCTTCTTCATCCCTTTTAATTTCTAAATTTGATTGTGCTTCCAGTTCATCTTCAACAAATGAGCGAATTTCGTCAGCTACCAGACCTTCTGTCTCTTTTTTGAGCATCCCAAAATTATATTCAATAAATCCTCTATTTATAGCATCTTTTATCCTTCCTCTTAAATTATCTAAGGCGAAAATTGCTGCATCCTTTGAACTTATAAATTCTTCCAGATACCTCTGTTTCACAAATGGTGCGATATGCTCTATGCTCCTTGATATGATTTGATAATATTGAGAGCTTTTAGAGAGAAATTCTCGCAATTTTTCATATATTCCTATCTCTTTCTCAGAAAGCGTTATTACTTCTGGTGGCAAAACATGTCTTTCCGGAATTATATCACTAAGTTCATTTTTCTGTAACCTTCTTTTCATAAACGTCTTAAAAAGTTTCTTCCTGTCAACTTTTGAAATTTCTCTCCTGGTTGCCTTGCTTATTATCTCTTCTGGCACAAAGAGGAATAGTTGGGTAGCAATATCCTCAATTCTATTATGCATCGGAGTAGCGGTCAATAGTAAGAAAAACTTTGATTTTAAATCCTTAACTGCTTTAAACCTGAGAGTTTGACTATTTCTTATGAAATGCGATTCGTCAACTATTATTAAATCCCAATTATTATAAAAAGTGCCAATCCTTTCTCTTAAAAGGTCATAAGAGATAAGATAGATATTAAAATCTTTTGGAACAAATCCTTTCAGCTTTCTCGCAGTAATTTCTATTGGCTCTATACCAAATTTGCTTCTCAAATCCTCCATCCATTGCCGAATTATTGATAATGGAGCAACTATGAGTGCGTTTTTTATATACTTATGATAAAGAAGATGCTTTAGAATCATCCCTGAGATTATGGTCTTACCAAGTCCTACTTCATGGGCGAGCATAAGCCCTCTTTTACCCCCTGGCTGGAAGAAGAACCTGTTTACACCACTTACAGCATCAACATATTGGAATCTTAACGGTGCAAAATTACCAATGTCTCTTAAATCTACTCTTGATAGGTCTTTAACCAATAGACTTAAGAAAAGAGCCTTATTCGGGTCTTCTATAGTGATTGGAATTGGTGCTTCTTTTTTGCCCGCTAAGGTTATCTCTAACTCCAATTCTTCATCAATTGGGACTGCCTCTTGCCAGAGTTTCTCATACCATTCTAAAAAACTTTGCGCTTTCTTAGAGTTCAGATCTAAAATTTCATAAGTGTTTAGTTCAATGTTTGCCGCTATTCCGCCAAATGTAACATTGCTTGAGCCAAAAAGAAGTTTTAACTTGCCTTCACTTTTTGCCATAAATACTTTGGCATGTAAAAGTCTTGGTTTAATTGTCCTTGCCTCAATTTGTGGATTTTTTATAAGATAAAGTAAAAATCTTGCAGTTTGCGGTAAAAGATAATCTCTTGAGACATTCCCTATTAGAAGTCTTACTTTTCCACCATTTTTCAAAATTGCATCAACAGAATTTGCAAACGCTTCCCATCCAGAAATCTGGAAATATCCTGTAGCAATATCAAATGATTTAGCTTCCTCAAGCATAGAATTGAGTTTATCCCTTACAAATAGGTCAATATTATCAACTATTTCAAAGGGTGGTTCTAATGATATGCAAAATATTTTTGCCAGCCATTTAATAAATGTCTGAATCATTTTGATGGTAACCTCTTTAATATAAACTCTTTAATCTTTTCCGCTATTTCTATAGCTTCCTTTGCCTCTTCTTTTGTAGGTTCCTCTATTCCCGGATATCTCACATCTACAGCATAATCTGTAAGCCTTTCAGCAATGTCTATAAGTTCCATAAAATTATTATCTTCTGCAGAAGCAAGTCCAATAAGCTCACCCAGGTCATGAGTCTTTTCAAATTCAATTCCTTTATATACCAAATAAGCTTTCAGATATTTTTCAGCACACTGCTGAGCGTGAAAGCATATAATATCATAAGGAGCCACTGGCTTCAGGGTGAGTGAATGCTTAGCAACTATTAAATCATTTTCAGCCTTCTTTATCCATTCTTTAGAATGCTTAAGTGTCTCGTTCATATAAGATTCTACCTTTCTTTACAATACTTGTAAGGAAAGATTGAGGAACATTCTTCCACTTTTCTAAATCCTGTGGGGAAACAACAATGATATCTTTTCCTATAAGGTATTCTCTTAGCACTTTACGAATTTTGAGTCTCACCTCTCTCCTTGAATTCTTAATGTTATCTACTACAATTAAAATATCTATGTCGCTACCTCTTTCAGCCATACCATAAGCATAAGACCCAAAAAGAATAATCTTCACCGGATTAACAGCATCAATTATCCTCTGGACAACTTCCTTAAGAAGAATCTCATCTACTTTCTCAATTCTTTTAAGTTTAATTTCATTCATTTTCTTTCCTATACTTTTCGGATATCATCAAAGCATCTTCTTTTGAAGGCAGTTTTGAATACATCTCCTCATATTTATCTCCCCAGACAGATTTTTCAACAACTTGAATTTCATCTTCTGTTAAACCATATAAGGCATATACAAGACGGTCAATTGCACGGTCAATCTTTAAAATTTCTTCATCAAGTTCTTTTGCTTTTTGCATTGCGGATTTAAACCTTAAAAATCCTTCCTTAACTTTATCGTTAAATTCTGGAACCTTTACTGCCGCAATCTTCTGCCAAATTGATTTTTCTTTTGCCTTTGAAATTCTTTTCTCTCCTTCAAGAATCTTTGCCAGAAACTCAATTGCCTCTCTTTCCTTAATTTTTCCCATCGCTGCTTCATGCCATTCAGTTATATATTTACCTTTAATTTCAACTTCTTGGCCTTCCTCATTAATTTCTTCATATCCTTCAATTTTTCTTTTTATTCCATATTCAATAATTGCGAACTCCTCTTCAATTCTTACTCTTAAAGCGTCAAAGTTATCGGTTTTAACTTTAATGGATGATAAAACTTCAAAGTCCCTGGTTGCCATCTTTAAGAATTCATCAAGATTTATGAGGTTTGCTTTTGAAAAATCAATGTAATCTTCAATATTCTGGCTTATGGAATGGTATTCCTTTTTCTTCTGGATGATGGCATCTACAAGGGAAATGATAGGGGCTTGCTGGTCGGGGGTTGCGCGAACGATGGGAAGGGATTCAATTTCGTAGGGTTTGACATGATAAGTTTGAGAAAACAAACGGAAATGCCAATCTAAAAGTTGAGCGTTTAATAATCCAGCAACAAATCTTACATCTAAATCATTATCTTCTATAATAATATACCTAACCGCATTAGAGAGGATTTCATTTCCTGTGTAAATTGTAAAATGAAGTTTCCTTACTTCATCTCTATGAACCATTTCACGACCGATAATTTTAGGATTTTTTACAATTATATCTTTTGCTGATGGTTTATCTTTTAAAAATTCCGTCTTTTTCACCCATCTTGGTTGCTCTCCTTCTGGACTTAAATCTACAAAATATCTTCTAACATGAACACCCCTTATTAGCAAATCCCCTGTAGGTTTTTCACTCATAAATTTTCTATCTATAGTTTCATCTAAATGACCTACCCCTATAATTCCTATTGGTTTACCATTATTAACATTTCCAAAAGTGGGGAATTTTGATAGCTTACCCAGAATCTTCCATTCATTTTCCATGTCCTTAAATATTGGAACACGATAAGATTCATTTAAAGTTTTAAATTGTGAGAATTTTAGTTTCAATGGTATAAGTTCTTTCAGATTTCTCGCTTCATCAACAGTGATTTCGGTCTTTAGTAAAAATTCATAATCATCTGCCTGGTGTTTTTGATAAGTCAAAATAGTGGCTTCCATAATTAGTTGTCTATCAAATAATTCATAAACAGTAGGGACAGGAAAATGTAGAACGCTCTTAACGGTATTTCTTGCGAAGAATTCCGTCCTCAAAGGGATAGAATCACTCTCCCCTAAAAATGTTGCAGGCCATATCATAGAAAAGAAACCAGAATTTTTTAGCTCCTCGTAGCTTCTTTCTAAGAATAGTTTGTAAAGGTTGATATTTCCTCTCTGCAATTTATATATGCCACTTCTAAAATACTCTGAAAGCAAAGTTTTCTCGGTTCTATCAGGAAGTTCCTTTATCCTTCCCCATGGTGGATTCCCGACCACACAATCAAATCCGGGATTTTCCTTTAATGTTCCATCCTCATTAAAGAATACTTCAGGGAATTCTAACTCCCAGTTAAAGACCTTTGGCGGTTGGGATTTGCTTATTTCTGTTGCCCTATCTTTTACAAATCTTAATTCTTCTTTTACTCTTTTATCATCGGATAGAATTTCCTCAAGTTCTTTGTCTTTTAAGACCTTTTTTTCAGAGTTAAAATACCTAATAAGTGGTTTGTTTATTTCAAATTCAATTTTTTCTTTTATTCTCTCAATCCTTTCAAAATAGAGTTCTTTCAAAAATATCCTTGCAAGCCCTGTTTGATGAATTAAAACATCAAAGGTTTTTTCTATTGGTTCTTTCTTTGCCTTTTTATACCATTCATCAAGAAGTTTTTGTAACGGGGTGGGGATGGCATTAGGGTATTTTTCTTTTATGGAAATATAAACATCAACGATATCTTCAAAATTTTCCTCTATAAGTTTTTTTAATTCGTCTTCTTCAAGAAGGTCTATTCTTTTTTCCATTTCTCTTAGTGTGATAAGGTTGCTTATATCATCTTTAAATCTTTCAAGTTCGACCCTTGATATAAAGCCATTTCTTTTATCTGGGGATATAGCGGAGACCAAGGAGTTTCCAATTTTCAAATTTTCATTTATCATTGTTGGGCATCTTGCTCCGTCTTTTAACTCGTCATAGACCTGAACCATTAAAGTGAAAGCAGTAATATCAATTGCTTTTGGATCGATGTCAACTCCGTAGATATTGTTTCGCAAAGCAAAAACTCCTGAGAATTTTAATTCTTCAATCTCTTTTTCTATCTCATTATATTTTTTCAACAATTCATTTACTTCTTTATCATCTGTAAATAACATCTGCTCCTTTGTTCTTTCTCGTTTTAATGCATCGATCTTCTTTTTAAGTTCTTCTGCCTTGTTTTTAGCCTCATCGTAGAAATTCTTAAATTCAGCAAGAACTTTTATAAGAAAAGAGCCACTCCCACACGCAGGGTCAAGGACATGAAGTGATTTTACTTCTCTTAGCACTTCTATAAACTTATCAATCTCAAGATTATTTACTGCTTTATCTATTTCCTTTCTCTTCTCTTTCAAAATCTCGCCAAGCGTATTTTCAACTATGTAATCAACAATATATTTAGGTGTGTAATAAATGCCCCCTTCTTTTCTTCTTCCTCTTGCTTCACCAATATTTTTTAAAACTGCTTCAGGCTTACCTTTTCTTTCTTCAACCACAATCTCCTGTCCTAAAAATCTCTCATAAACAAAACCAATAATTCTTGCATCTTCTACCGGAAAAACCCAGCCTGTAGTAAAATCAAGAAGGTCAAAAAAGGCAGAATCTGGAACGGTTATGTAATCAACCCCTTCTTCATACATAAAGATTCCGCCATTAAACCTTCTTTCAAATTCATTCACAAGTGCACTTATTGCGTTTCTTAAGGTTTCCTCTTTCACTTCTGCATTCTGAACAGGCTTTGCTATTTTTCCATAAAGTTCAAAACTTCTTCTTATATCTCTTAAGGTAAAATTAAAGATTATACCAGAATCTTCAGCAAGTTTAAGGGATAAGAATCTCGTAATCCAACGGGTAGTTATTTCATTTAAAATTTCCGTGTTATAGGAACCATCTGGGTTTTTTAGATATGGAATATTTGTTCTTTCTTGAAGGACTTTATTAGCAATTTTTACTCTTAATACATTCAACTCTTGTCTTAGAGGTTCGTTATCTTCTTTATACAAAAGCTTTCTTGCAACTTCCTTGAATTTCCCTGATTCAATAGCATCTCGTGAAATAAGGGATTTTACTGTGTCAAACTCATCTTCAAGTCTCTCACCACTAACTGCATAAATTTCTTTACCATCAAAATAAAAGAACCATTTCTCAAAGTTTGTTACAACCGCTATTTCATATTCCGGTTTCTCCACTCCAACAGGAATGGTATCATTCTTTGCTTTAGGTTTATCAGCAGAAAATCTTTGTTCCTCTTGGATTGATGACACATATACAATTGCCTTTAGATCCTTGCGTATCTCAAGTTCTATAGTGCCTTTCCTGTCATCATAATTAATTTGGTCTGGATTGTAGCCTATGGTTATAAGAAAATCTCTAACAAGCCTCTCAAAAACATCCTTCCTGTGCCACTCTGAGAAAGGAAAAGTTCTATTTTTTTCAGCAGTTTTATATTCTTGAATGATTTTTCCTATCTCCTTCAATCTTATACCTCCTCACAAACCGCTTCTTTGTTCATTTTATCATTTTTTGTTATAATATCTGCAAAGGGCAACTTTTCTCCCAAGTCAATCCTATCGTATTTTTGATACCAGAGCAGTTCTACATATTTTTTATTTTCTGCCAATTTTGTCTCCCTTTTGGAGAAAAACTCCACGGACTTGCATCGAGATTTTCCTGTACAAATAATTCGGCATAGAACTTAGAATCTCGGGCAATGTAATTAGCAATCGTTTCAAGGTCAGCAGTGGCTTCGTAAGACCAAACTACTTGCCGAGCCATTTCGACATCTTCTTTTTAACTTGTTCTTGCGTATATATGCGTCCCTCTTCTGCATCTTTTAATCCACGATGTATTTTTTGAAGAACATATAGATGATATTGAATATCCTCTAACGAACAGTCATCTGGCAAACGTTTAAGAATTCTATTTACTTCCTGTTTGACTGTCGGCATATATACTCCTTTTTAGCATAGTATAATCAAATTAATGATAATGTCAACTATAAATGTTAACTTAAAATCTCCTTAATAAAATAATAGAACCCGAAGAGATGGCAATCGGTGCTGAGGGGCAGGCATTTTATTTTTTTACAAACCATTATTTGCTTAATCTCCATATTTTTTTCAATTGTAGTTGCCTGCCCGCTCTCGGAGAGCCCAGCCTTGTGAGGATTTTCCGCAAAGCGTGAATTCTCGTTTAAATCTGTTAAACGGAACCCGTTGCCACGGAACGAGGCTCTGCGGAGATTTATCAGGCATTGCCCAATGAATTGGGCAACTACATTAGAATCCTTTCAGCGCTCCGACCGGGCAGGTATCATAAATGTATTTTATATTGAGTTGATTACATTTTTCAATCACCTCATCTGACCACGAACCTGGTGGTATCCAGAAAATTGCATCAGGAATCTTTGCAACCTGGTCAATTATTTTAAATGTATTCTGGGGCGCTAACACCGCAACAATCACCTCAGGTTTTTCTGGCAGTTCATCAAGAGATGGATAGCATTTATGCCCGGATATCTCAGGGTACTTTGGATTTATCGGATAGACGCGATAATTATGCTCAAGCAGGGTATGAAAGAGTTCAAACCCATATTTTAATTCATCCTGCGGCACACCGATGACCGCAAAGATTTTTTTATTTTTCAAGATTTCATTGGCATCCATTATTAAATCCTCCTTTTTTTTATTAACTCAGGCTGTCTTATTTCAAATTTTTTATCTCTCAAGTAAATCTCCATAATCTCGCCGATGAGAATGAATACTGGAAGCGTCACTGCGGTTCGCAAAAGGGAAAATTTCAATCCCAAAAAACCAATTTCAAAAGTGAGCATCGGGATTTTTAGGGTTGAGAATGCACCAAGATAGATAAAGATATTTTTGATACTGCATCCCTTTTTCCATAATAAATATGCAACTGGAAATGCGCCATATAGTGGCCCTGCCTGAAGCATTGCAAGAAGTATACACCAGATTGTTCCTTTAATTCCTGATTCCTTACCGATATGTTTTTCTACTTTTTCCTTTGGAAACCAGACATCAAAAAGTCCAACCAAGATAAACATAAATGGCAGAAAGGTTATCATCTCTATAAAAAATAACCAGAAGTTCCCCTGGATAATTTTTGCTGGAGCAAAGTTAAAGATGCGTGAAACAAGGATGAAGACACCAAAAATGATTACTAAAATGTATTCAGTCTCGGCAATCTGCGCAATAATCTTCTTCATAGAAATATTCCGATAGCCAGACCAATGATTAACGCACCAATGAAACTCAAGACATTTCTGATTACACTGACTTTCAAGCCAAAGTATTTTGCTTCCAGAGGCAGGGTTAAGACACCAACCATTAATAGGGTCGTGATAAATACTGCCAGGACCCTGTATGATACACCGCTTTTTAAAAGTATCGCGGCTAATGGGTAAGTGATGAACATCGGTATAAGCGAAACCGAACCTAAAA
>Ga0078972_1016228_pt1 | contig 11094 bp, 9 predicted proteins | sample YelNatPaOPGAMG01_FD_67568 | JGI IMG/M metagenome (GOLD analysis project Ga0078972, IMG submission 67568) | Hot spring thermophilic microbial communities from Obsidian Pool, Yellowstone National Park, USA - OP-RAMG-01 (SPADES assembly) (version 2) | ecosystem: Environmental > Aquatic > Thermal...
CAAGGTAAAGCGCTCACGCAGTGAGGCCATCATGCGCCAAGCCAGCCATCCCGCGCCTGACGCTGAAATAACCAGTGCGCCGAACAGGGTGACAGGCGAGGTCACTGGACTCGTGGGAAGCGCAAGCGCGGCAACCGATGAAGCCAGCGCCAGTGCGGCAATTGTCTCTGTGGTTCCGCCGAACCTGAAGTCGTGGAAGGACCGCGCGACGGTACGAACTTTTTCGGTGAATGGGATACGCTCAAGCATGATGGTCGAAAAAAAATCTCCACAACACCCGAAGGTGTGTGGAGAAGTTGGTCAGATGAAGTCCTCAACGGATTCAACAACACCCAATTCAGCCAGGCGTTGTTGAACGGCTTCAATGAAGGCTGGAGCCTCGTCGCCGAAGAGCCCTGGGGCCGCCTCAACAGCCTTTTTCAGACGATCAGGGTCGCTGATCGTCGAAAGCCTGGTAATCGCCGAGCGCAGTTTCGCGCTGTGCTCGGTGTGCTCAGGCTCCTTTGCGGGATCCTCAGCCTGAGCCTCTGGCTCTGCCTCACCCTGGGGTGAAACCGGCGACGGGGTGGTAGCAGCACCTTCAGACGCATTCGGCTTTTGGCCGATCTGCACCGGTTGCATGTTGGCGATGTCTTCGCCAGCATAGGTGCTCAGGCCGTAGCCTGTCGCGACTGCGATTGCCTTTGTGAGGCAACGCATCACGGCCCTGTTCCAATCGTCCGCGCCAGGATTGACCAGCGGGATGTGATCCCGCTTTTTGCCATTGACTTCTACCGTGCCCATGATGGGCAGGTATTCGGTGTGGCAGATGCCTTTGTAGGTGACTTTCACACCTACAAGCCATGTGTTTCCGGCTTGAAGGGCGGGAAAATCTGCCAACTCACCCGTTTCCGGGTCGAGACGTTCTTCTTGAATCACTTCCCAGTGGAAATCCGGGTCGGTGATGCGGGCGGCGGCCAAAGCTGCCGCCCAGGACACGTAGGGAGTCTTGGCCTTCCCAGGCTTAATTTCTTCCAGGGGACTGATCCCCGCCAGATCGGTGTCCGGCTTGATGCCAAGTTCTTTGAGGAACTTGGCGGCCGATTTCTCCCCCGCGTAAAGAGGGAGCGTCACACCCAAAACCATCGCAGCCGCCTTGGCTCGGCAGCGGTTGATGGTATCGCTGACGTCCCGCGATGTCAGTTGGGTGAAAGGGATTGGCTTGTTCTGTGCGTTGAGCACAGGGAGCCAGGTGCGTTGAACCTGACCTGATTCAAGCGCCATGTCTACAGCGACAACAGCGCCATTAAACACCCGGAGAGCAAAACCCTCCGGGAAACGCACCACTTGCTGAGCAGGACGCCCAGCAAGAGAAAGTACCAACGGCCAGGAGACGTACTCCAGGCCGTCGGCTTCGCAAACCAGGTTGTCAAACTTGGTCTTAATACCTTCGATGAAGGGAATCATGTAATTACTCCTAAAAAAAATGCGCAGCTACGGTGTCCGCGAATGCGGGAAGGCGCTTTGAAATCCGTAGTGAGAGAGAGATGCGTTCAAGGGCGCAATGAGGATGTTGACCTGTTAAGATTGTGCCGGATAATAGATCGTCACCAAAATAAAGCACATCAATGGCTCGGATCGTCGAAATCACTGGATGTTTGCAAAGGTTGAGTGTCTACAGCGGTCGCTGGGGACGGGGATACCTGTCGATCACGGTCGCTGAGGCACGAGAACTTGGCGTGCTCAAAGAGGATGTGCTCTTCGCGCCGTCGATCACCGTCACCGGATCGCCTCTCGTGGGTCTCAATGAGGGGACGGACTACCGCATGCGGGGCAAGCTGGTCGTTCATCCCCAATACGGACCGCAGATCGATGTGGAATCGGCCAGTGTGGAGCTACAACCCCGCCCGGAAGCCCTGAAGAAGTATCTGGAGCGCAACATCCAGGGCGTTGGGCAGGTCACTTCAGCGAAGATTGTTGCCAAGTACGCCGCGGATGACCGGCTTGAAGAGCTGCGGGATCTTTTGCTCAACAATCCGCTTGCGCTGGATATTCAGGGCATTTTGGGTACCAAGACAGCCAAAAAAGTTGGGCTAAAGGGTGCACCAGACCAAGGGATCGAGACGTTCATTCACCGAGATCTATCGGTTCGTCTGGGCGGAGAAGGAGTGCCGGACAGTGTGCTGAGAAAGATCGGGGTCTGGCTGGCCAAGCGTCTTCAGAACCCGAACTCGCCTGATGCGATCACCAGGTCCTGGGAATTGTTCAGCGCCGACCCCTACAGGCCGATGCTCGACATCAGCGGATATGGCTTCGTCGCCGCGGATCTGATCGGACATCGCATGGGCGTGGATCGCAACGCGCCATGCCGTCTGGCTGCAATCGCCATGCATGCCGTGATGCAGTCCTGTGACATGAATGGGCACATCTTCCTGGAGCGCGAGGAGTTTGATGCCAGCGTGCATGGTGTGGATCACCAGGCCGATCCGAACGAATGCTTGAATGCCGCCATTCAGCGTGGCTGGCCCGTGCTCGTTGAGGGAAACTACAAGGGGCGGGTGTATCTGCAGCGGCATCACTACGCGCAGAATCGTCTGGCTGGACAACTCAAGGCAATGGCGGCCACGCAGTGTCAGCCCTTGTACGCAGGGCGTGATTTGCGGGTGGACATCGCCGGTCTTGAGCATCGCATGACGCAGAACATGCGGGCCAAGGCTGCAAAAGAAGGGGTTAAACCGCCGCCACCTTTCTGCCTGGATGAATCGCAGAAGCGGGCGCTGATCGGGCTTCTCACCTCGGATCGGCAGATTCATACCCTCACGGCAGGTCCTGGGTGCGGCAAGACGGCCATCATGGAATTGATGGTCGGTGTGCTGGGCCGTTCACGCATCGGCGTGTTCTGCGCGCCCACAGGTAAGGCGGCCAAGGTGCTGAGTGGCCGCCTGCGTCAATATGGGCAGGCTGCGAAAACCATTCACAGCACACTGGGCGTCAAAGAGGATGGTTTCGTGCACGATGAATCCTCGCCATTGTTCGCGGATTACGTCGTGGTGGATGAATCGTCGATGATTGACGTGGAGCTTGCCGGGCACTTGCTGGCAGCGATCCCGAAGAAATGCCATGTGATCTTCCTCGGAGATGCGAATCAGCTTCCTTCCGTGGGGCCGGGGCAATTCCTTGCCGACCTGATGCGCATGAACTTCGACCATCATCAGTTGAACAAGACGCACCGCAATGACGGCGGCATCCTGGATGTCGTCAACCAGGCTGCTGCTGGTGAGATGACCCTGGTGGATTGGAATGATGTGAAGTTCTCCCATGGGCTTCCCGTGGCGTCCGAAGAATCCATCGCGCCGATCCTGCTCCAGTATGAACGGGCCGTGGCAGAACACGGCATCGATTCGGTGGCGCTGCTATGCGCCCGGCGCAAAGGGGACATCGAGAAACCCGGATGGAACACGACGTACTTGAATGAAGTGTTGCGCAAGCGCATGAACCCAACGGGTGAGCGCATCATGGGTATTCGCCTGCATCTGGGTGATCGGGTCGTTGTGCGCAAAAACATGAATCTGGTGCAGCACCCAGCTGCCGACGGAAAGCCCGCGGTAGTGGAATCTGTAGTCAATGGCGATACGGGCCGCGTCGATTCTGTGGAGTACGGTCAAAAAGCGCATGAGCCTGAGAATATCAAAGTCCGTCTTGATGATGGGCGCCTGGTGAAATTCAGCGTGGAAGAGGCTGGCGCGCTAGGTCTTGCCTACGCCATGACGGTGCACACATCGCAGGGCTCCGAATATGCGGAAGTGCTTTTCATCTGCACAGGTGGGGTGCCGAGCTTCATTCACCGCGGCATCGTATTCACCGCGACGAGTCGAGCCAAGAAGATGCTTCGGATCTACGCTGAAGACAGCACGATCAGAAAGATCGTGAGGCAGCCCATTCCAAAGCGCAACAGCGCCTTGGTGGAGATGGTTGGAGAAGCGCCCCGAAGGATTGTTGCACAATTAGAGGGGAATGAACCTTCAGGACGCATAAACGATACGCAGGTATTCGAGAAGGATACTTCTCAAGGGGTCTCTCCTGAAGCGGCCTTTCTGGATTGGTAAATGGATAAGCGCATTTTGAGCTTGAATATCGCGTTTGACATCACCTGGGCGCACATGCAGGCCAAGCGCTGGCGTACCCGCGCCATTGATCGCCGCATTCCGGTGGAACATATAGACCACGAAGAGGTGGTGTCAATCATCGCCGAGTTGTGGTGGCGCATTGCCAGCGGCGAAACTGGAAATTTCCAGGCAAGTCATGCATCCTGCTGCGAAGAGGAACTTAGGGCGTATGTCGCAGGCTGTATTGACAATGAAATGCTGCGCTCCATGCGGCGCGAAAATGCGCCTGGCGGGATAGCGCTTCCCAAGGGAGGAAAAATAAGTTTCGATTTTTGCCCTGAGCCTCAAGATGGCGAAATCGATGAACTGTCTGCGCAGGAAAGCATCGACCCTTTGACTGAGTTATGCGATCGGGAAAATGTCGATGTCCACACTTGGGCTGGTCAACTTGGGTCGACCATCGAACACTATCTGGACAGGGCAAGATCGATGACGGTGCGAGAGTCCCGCCCACTGAGATCCCAGGTGCGCGAAAAGAATAAATTAACGCGCCCCAACACGGCGTGGGCCGTCGTCATGGCCGCCAATGAGCATGACAATGCCAACGCCAGAAAGCTGGCTCCGATGCTGATGGCCCGCTGGGTGGACCAGTTCGGCGGGTCCATCATGGAATTGCGCTCAAGCACCTACCCGTATCTGGACAAGGACCCGGAGAAAACGCGGCTGATTGCAGCGAACGAGGCCAGGTCTTTGCTGCGCTGGCTGGCCCGCGTCAGCGGGAACGAAACAGGCGTTACCAGCGCTCACCTCGACCTGGTTGCCCGTGATGCGTCGTCAGCTATGATGGGATGGGTCGGTAAGCGCGGTCCGTACAAAAAGACGAAGACGAGAAACAAACTCGAACGGGATTTTCTTGCGGCATAACCCATCGCATCGGATCTCGAAAACGCGCGGCATCCTAGAACATGGAACACACGGCCCCGTATAGCGTACTTCGAGCATGCCGCTCCATACCATTCACCGACTTCAGTTCAATCCGACGACGTTCGATTTCGGCGCCTTACAGTCTTCTGCGGGACAGAAGATCTTTGTGGCAATTGAGCCGATCAGCGCGCACGTTCTGCGTGTCACCCTGGAGATTCCGACGGCGCATGGCGTTCATTTTGTAGCGTCTCGTACAGCGCAGTATGTCGATGTCTTTCCACAGGATTGTTACAGGTGGTGGGTTGTTGAACCATCGGAGCGATCCGATGGGTTGTTACTCGAGATCTTGCGTGCATCAAGCGTCGTCATCACAACATCAGAGGAAGTTGGATGCTTGTTGAAGCTCCCTGATGGTGCCATCCACCACCTCGCGCGGCTGGAAAGGCCCATGCTGCTTTATGGGGACCCACGCAGGCTATGCCTTGAAGGCGATCTCGCATTCGAGGTGGATGCCAAGTCGTTTATTGATGCCGTAGGCATGCTTCGTGGGCGCGGCGGATCGGTGGCATCCTCTGTCATGATTGATGTTGCCATCCATCAAGCGTTGCCGGTTCGTCACAATGGCGAACACCTCGGCCATGTGCGTGTGCTCACTCTCAAGCGTATGGACAATCAGGCTCGCGTAGACGTCGTGGCCAAGTGTTCTCCCATGCTCCTTGAGTCCAAGGGGTTGCGATTTTCTCTGGCGAGCCTGGCTGCAAACATTCATGGCATTCGCGGTATCACAACCTCAGAGAGCGATCGGTTGGACATCATCAGCGTTGGATTCGATCTGGATGATCGTGTTGTGTGGGTCGGGAGATCCGATGACGCATGCGCCGCCTACTTCTGGAAACAAGACATGGCCATGCAGGCCATCACCGCCAAACCCGCCACACTTTGAGGTCAACGCCATGCGATTGAGAAATGCCATCCTGCCATCTCTTTTACTGAGCCTGAGCGCGTGCGCTCAGGTCAATCTGGGAAAAGAGCAAACCAAGTGGTTCATGACAACCTCCATGACTCCTGACGTGACAGCACTCGGGGCGAAGAAACCGGGAGCGGTCTCGGATGTGCGGCCCGCGGTGCGTTATGTGTTCGAGAAAACGCCGCAGTGCCGCCTGGAGCCAAAGGCGCTGAATGCCTTTGCGCACACCTCTTTCGGGCAGTGGTTGCTCGTCAAGACGTCTCCCTGCTACATCACCCACGAAGGGCAGGTCATTCAGGTGGACATGGATTCAGGGAAGGTCGTGCGCATCGAGCAGTTCGACAAAGCGCCGGTTTTTGTGGGCAACCGGGTGTGGGTCGGAAGCGATGGGGTTGAGAAAATGCCCGATGACGTTCCAAGGCAGGTTGTGCCCGCAACCACACAAGATTGTGTCGCTCCGCAGGCTGCACAGTCCTGTGACGACAAAAAACTCCCCTGATGCTGTTGCGCACACTGCGCGAACTCCTTGAGGCGCAGGCCGCGCACCTGCGAAAGAAAGTCGAGCCTGTTTTGTCTCGTGTGGTCTCTGAGCCCTTCACGCAGCAAATCATGGCCCTCGCCTTGACGGCGGCCTTGGTGTTTTACGCCCCGGTAGGTGTATTCCTGGTCATGCTCAGCGGCCGTTTCCGGCGCACGCTGGCCCAAGCTCTTGAACGCGCCGCAGAGGAACGAACAGCCTGGCTTTGGCTGCTCGCACTGGGTCCGGTGGTCGCCATCACGGTTGCGCACCCCTCACCGCCGGACGATCTGCTGCGCGATCTGCGAGTGTGGCGAACGTCTTTCGATTACAGGCCCTTGTTTTGGGGTTCTCCGGGCATTCAACCGGGCGATTACTACCTCGGGTTCGACTGGTGCGTGGGATGGATCGACCGACTCTGCGGTCACTTTGGTGTCCAGAACTGGTCTTGGCTGCCGGTGATCATGCTCGACGCACTGGCGTGGGGTGTGACGCTGGCGCTGATTCTGCGCCAAATCACTCGGCAGGCCGGGTCTCTGGTTTGGATGACGGGTGTGGCTTGCGTCATGCTGGTGTGGCTCACGCCGAATTTCACATCCCGTGTGTTGTCGGGACGGCCTGAGTCGTTTTTCGCGCTGTGGGCACTCTGCGCCGTTGCGGTGGAGAGTGTTCCTGGTGTCATCCTGTGGGTTGCTGCTGGATTCATGCTATCCACCTGGTATTGGTTCTTCTGGATTTATGCCCCGGCAGCGGCGCTTCTTTTGTGGCGCCAAGGATGGAGCGCACAGGCCTGGCGAACCCGCCTGCTGGCCGGGGGTGTGGTCCTGCTCTGCGGGGCCGTTTTCTGGTTAGTCGTCTCCAAGGTGGATTACCTGGGGTGGTTCTGGCACCTGAAAAGCGCTCTGCACAACCGGATCGGCTCCGTCGGCGAGAACGAAATCCTCTTGATGGGGCTGCTCAGTCCAGCATTCATGGGCCTTTCTGCTATCGGCTTTGCCGCGGGCATCTCGCATAGGACGCTGAAGCACTCCGAGATCTACGTCCTGGCGATTCTCGCCATCCTTTGCGCCTGGTTCGCTTTGCCGAACATGGTGCGCTACACCGATAGCGTGACGTCTTTGATGTCCGTGGCGATCATCATCCTGGCTTCGTCCGCGTGGGAAAACAGGGTCGCACATCCCCCCTGGGGGGCAGCGGCCGCCGCCGGAATCATTGGGACGTTTATCTGGACGGCGCTCACCTTGGGAACCGGATCGCGGCCCCTGATGGATCTCCATCTTGATGGTGCAAAGCCGGGAGAAAAGGTGTTGACCTGGTACTCCAGGTCAACGTACGACACGCTGTACCTGAACCCGACACTGCGCGTCGCTCCAGGCTTTGAGGTTGGATTCTCTCGTCAAGACGTGCAACGGCAAAGCTTCAATCTCGGCAAAGGGAAGGTCGATTGCAACTGGATTGAAAGAGAGGGTGTGTCCTGGGTGATCGCTCCTCCTGCCGACATTGATGTTGCCCGGTGGAATGCCTGTCTGCGCCTGGTGAGAACCCTCAAGGACGGTTCTTCGGTTTGGGATGCACGCAATTTTTCGGGGTCGAAAAACACGGTTCCTAGAACGAGGTAGCAGGGCAGATTCGTCCTGCCGTTTCTTTTACTCGACAGGAGCTTTTATGAATCTGACTCTCAAGACCCAAAACAAGCGTAGCGTGATGGCTCTGGGCCTGGCTGCAGTGACTGTGGCCGCCCTGGGTGTTGCTGCGGTGGCCGGCGGCGGTGGTTCTCAACAATTCGGCGGACTTGCAAATCAGCTGCAATCATGGGCTCAGGGATCCCTTGGCATCGTCATTGCCATCGCTGCCTTGCTGGTCGGTCTGAGCATTGGTGTGGTCAAGCAATCGCTGATGGCTGTCGTGACCGGCATCGGTATCGCCATCGCCCTGTACTACGGCCCGACCGTGATTATGGGTGTGCTTAACGCCGGTGGCGCTTTCCACTCGGTGGTTCCCGCCGTGGCTTCTCTGCCTATTTTCTAAATCGGTAGAGCAAGCTGCGCCGTCTGGTCACAGGCGGTCAAGGTTTTAACCGAGCCCACTTCGGTCCAAGATCGGGGTGGGCTCGGTCTTTTTTGTGTGCGAAAACACACGCCAGCCTAGAACCCTGGGTACGGCCCAAAACAAGCGGCCGGTTCACCAGGAAAATTCTGTGGATATTCAAAAAGCCATTCTTCCGGTTGCGATCGCCGTGGCTCTGGCGCAAACCGCATTCGCTGATAACAGTCCATCGGCGGTCAAGGGCGCTCAAGCCATTTTTGACAAGCTCGGCAATGGGCAGGCCCACATCACCAAATCGTTCGATGGACCGCCTGGTTCGGGCCTGACCGGACTGGCCGTTAGTCTGGGTGAGGGGCGCAACATGGTGGCCTACACTACAGCCGATGGCAAATACATCATCGTGGGCGCTGTGTTTGGATCGGACGGTAACAACTACTCACTTGCTGCGGCGCAGAAGTATCTGCCGCCACCCCCGCCGCCGCCCAATGTCGGCAAGAATTTCAATGACCTGAGCAAAACCCACACCTTCCTGTGGGGCAAGGCTTCGGCCAAAAAGGAAATCTGGGCGCTTGAAGACCCGGATTGCATTTTCTGCAACAAGTTCTCAAACGAAATCAAGCCATTCGTTGATTCCGGCGAAGTGAAAGTTCACGTCATCATGGCGGGCTTTCTCAAACCGGATTCTCTGGGTAAGGCAGCGGCCATCCTGGGCGCGAAAGATCCCGCTCAAGCGTATGAAAAAGACGAATCTGACTTCAACGCTTCTGAAGAAGAGGGCGGGATCAAGCCAGACACCTCGAATCAGAAGGCTGTGGATCAGGTCAAGGCCAACAACGAGTGGATGCGGAGCCACGGCATCGGTGGCACACCCTACATTCTGTACCGCAACAAGGAAGGCAAGCCTTCTGTAATGCCAGGCTACCCCTCAGACATCAAGGGTCTGCTCGACCAGGTGCAGGGCGGATCTTCGCCTGTGCCTTCAAGCTCTTCTGCGAAGTAAGCATGGCACAGGAAGCCACCAGCTTCATCGCAAACAATCCGCGTGAGGCGCCTCTTGCCGAGGCGCTCAACGGATTTTTCGAGGCGGCTGCAGGTGAAGGTTTTGCTGACCTTCACCTGGAAACCGTCATGGGTGGAGATCTTGTGCTTCGTGTCCGCACCCGTGAAGGCATCCTGGTGGAGCGTCACCGCTTCGATGCCAAGGATGCGCAACTGGTGCTCAATAAGATTCGGCAACGCGCCTACTTGTCCACCATTGACGCATCGACGCCCCAGGATGGGCGAATCGTGCAATATGCCAAAAACAGGCGTCTTGACGTTCGCATTTCCATTGTCCCGACCCTTCACGGCTCCTCATGCGTCATGCGGGTTCTGGACTCGGCCAATGCGGGAATCCCGATCGACCAGCTTCGGATGCCGAACGCTGTTCAACGGGCCTTTGAGCGTGTCATCAACCTGCCTGAAGGTGTCATTCTCACGGTTGGCCCGACGGGGAGCGGCAAAACCACGACGCTTTACTCGGCGTTGTCCCGGCTGAATACGCGTGAGAACAAAATCTTGACGGCGGAAAATCCGGTCGAATACGTTCTTCCCGGCGCGAATCAAACCCCGGTGGGTTCGGGGTCTGGCGTCACATTCGCTCAAGCGCTCAGGGCGTTTTTGCGCCAAGATCCGGACATCATCCTGGTCGGGGAAATCCGCGACAAGGAAACGGCGCAGATCGCCATGCAAGCCGGACAGACCGGGCACCTCGTCCTGTCCACGCTGCACGCCAATGATGCCTTGGAGGCGTTTACCAGGCTTTCCGAGTTGGATGTGTCGCCTCACGTCATGCGATCATCCATCAAGGCCATCATCGCACAGCGACTGGTGCGTAAAGTCTGCCCAAGTTGCGCCAAGCAAATCGCCATTACCGATGACGATGCGCTTGCCTTAGCCCAAAAGTATGGGGATTCCCGTGGCGTTGAAACCGTTGGACAGGGTTGCGACGCATGCAACCACTCTGGCGTTCGTGGGCGTCAAGCCATTTACGAAATGTTTCTCGTGGATCGGGCCATGCGATCTGCGATGCACGACTTCGATGGGCCAAGGCTTCGAGAGGTGGCGCAGAAGCAGGTTCAGTATCAAACCTTGGGCCAAGCTGCTGCATCCTTGGCCGCGCAGGGTGTTATCAGCTACAGGGAGGCCACTCGTGCCGTATCCGAACTTTGATCGCCGGGCATTGCTGCTTGGCGGTTTGATTTTTGCCACAACCGCGCGAGCTCAAACCGTCATGGGCTTTGGTGGTATGGGCGCGCAGCAGGGTTCTGTACCCCTTCTTCCTTACCGTCCGGTCAAGGTCAATCCCATGTACGACCACCGGGTCGTGGAACTCATCGAATTCACCTGCCCGTACTGCCGCCAGATCAACGCCGGCGCGCAGGCGTGGGGTGCAACCCTACCAAAACCTTTTGTGTTTGAGCAGATGCCCCTGGTTTATGACGATCTCAGCGCGAAGATTGCGGGCATTTACTACACGGCAGCCTTGGCAAATCCGGCGCTAAAAGGGGCTGTGG
>Ga0078972_1016229_pt1 | contig 11094 bp, 12 predicted proteins | sample YelNatPaOPGAMG01_FD_67568 | JGI IMG/M metagenome (GOLD analysis project Ga0078972, IMG submission 67568) | Hot spring thermophilic microbial communities from Obsidian Pool, Yellowstone National Park, USA - OP-RAMG-01 (SPADES assembly) (version 2) | ecosystem: Environmental > Aquatic > Thermal...
CGGTTGTTTCACCACGCCGGTTTGTGCACTGCCTACAAATGGGATATTTTGATACAACTTTCCATCGCTGGCGCCTATCACATCATATTTTCCATTTGCATTTTGCAAAACACGTGCTCCGGAATTATATGATTCAGAAGTTGCATTAGAAGAACTATTTTCATTTACATTTAAAATATTTTTCACGTTTGCCAATCCTTCTACAATAGCTGTTCCTGCTGCTATTGCCCCCCATGGAGGTGGATAGGTTGCTAATGCTTTATTCGCAGCCACATACGTATCCATTGTTGCTTGTGCAATGGCAGCTGCTTTGCTTGCAGCTGTATTTTTATCTAAAACTTTTGATAATGCCCCAAAAGCATTTGATAAAATTTCCTCTTTTTCTTCTTCTGTTAATATTGTCAATTGAAGCCTTATCTTATTGTATTTTTTTTCAATTTCTGCTTTTTCTTTTTCTGTCAGATTTTTATTGTTAAGTTCTCGTTGTTCAGCGATATCTATTTGTTTTAATCTTATTGCCAATTCACTAACTACTTCTTTTGTTTCTTTAGATGCCAAATTCTTCAATCCTTTTTGTGCGTCTTCTGTGGTTTTTTGCATGTCAACATTTGTTTTTTCAAAAGTTTCGCCATGCAGTTTTTCTGTTTTTTCTAGAAATTTAATTCGAGCATCAAGCATTTTATTGTATTCTTCTCCTTGTTTTTCTCTATCTTTTTCATAAAGTTTGTATCTCTTCATCAATGCTTCTTGTTCAATCAAATATAATTGATTCTCATAAGCTAATTTCCCTATAATTCCCTGAGCATATTTTTGTTTCAATATATTTTCTTCTGCTGTTTTTTCTTGCTCTATTTGATCAAGCCTTTTTTGCAATTCTTTTTTTGCATCGTCATCTCCACCACCACTGCCCCCACTGCCGCCGGCCTTTTTGTCAGGTACCCATTTTGTTCCATCATAGGTACATGGAACTCCATCAACTAATCGTTTATCTCCTTTTTTAGGTGATGCTGCATTGCTTGTTTTTTTAATTCCATCTTGAACCTCTTTTTCTATGGCTTTAATATCTTTTTGTTTTATGGTCAATTGATCTTTCAAACTATTGACATTTGTTTCCTGAAGACTTGAATAAGTTAACGCTCCCAATGGATTATTAATTCCTTGATTCAACGCATTTTCTTGCGCTTTTTTTGCCTGGTTTTCAGCTATAGCTATTTTTTTTTGAATATCTCTTTCATCATCATACATCTTGCTTAATTCTTTTTTTGATGCTTCAAGTCGTATTGTTTCTTTTAATTTGACAAGATATTCATCGAGTGCTTCTGTATTATTATTGATCAACGTTCCTTCTTTTGTCAAGGATGCGTGATACTCCGGCACCATTGCTTTAATTTCATTCAAAGCCTGCATTCGAGCTGAATAAGAAAGTTTATTATTGTTCAACGTCGTGGTCAATATTTTCAGTTTATCGGCTTCTGAATTATAAGATTCACTTACTTGTTTTTCAATATTCAAATGGGCTTGTTCTAAGTCGGTCAATTCTTTATGATGTCCGATTAACATCCACAACACCCCGCCAAGAGTAGTTAAAATTCCGATTGCCCAACCCCATGGATTTGCTTTTATGGTGGCATTCCAAAGTGCTTGTGCTATAGCGGCTGCTTTTGTGGCCAATGTCATATCTTCTGTCACGGTTTTAGCAATCGCTTCTTGAATCATCAATGCCTTAAGCACAATAGCGTCTTTAATTCTAAGACCTATACCTTCTTTAAGCAAAATGTTATTTTTTATTTTAACGGCATTATAGGCTATGAAATATCCGGCTACCATTACCAACATTTTTCCTAACAATGGGAAATAAGGCATCAAAGCTACCAATGCTTTCATCACATCTCTTGTTCCTGATGTTACCATGTAAAGAGCTGGGGCTAATTTATCGGCCAATTCCATACCGGCTAATTGCATCTCATTTTTTGCCTGTGCAAGTTTAGCGCTCATTGTCGATGTATTGATGATTGCTTGATCTATGGCTACATTGGTGCCTGTTACCGCTTTCGTCATTTTATCATATTCGGCAATATTACTTACCAATATCTTACCGGCAGTAATATTTTCAAGACCAAAGACTTCATGCATCTTTGCGTCTCTTGCCATTTCAGTATGCAATCCTTTGAGTTTATTGGTAAGTTCTATTAATGCATCACGGAAATTAAAGCTTCCACTTGCATAGCCTAACCCGGCTGCTTGCATTTTGACAATGGCGCCTCGCAGTTTCGTACCGGCTTCTTCTCCTACAAGTTGTTTTTCGGCCAACACTTCAAGGACACCGACGGTTTGTTCCAAGCTCATATTGGCGCCATTTGCAACAGCACCAACGTTTTTCAACGAATCCGTCAAATCGGATACTTCAGCGCTTCCTGCCAATGCACCGGCACCCAGCACATTAATGGCTCTTTTGGCTTGATCGGCTCCCATGTTAAACTGATTCATGGTGGCTGCCAATGCTTCAAAAGCGGGTTCGGCTTCCATCTTTCCGGCTGCTGCCAATGTGAGTGCTTCCTTTGTCACTTCCGCCAATGCTTCTTTGTTTTTCAACAATTCGGGACGTTTACTCCCCATTTTTGTGAACCCATCTTCTATGTCTTTTGCCGATTGCGTAATTCGGACACCATCTTCCGTGATCGATGTTGACAATTTTTTTGCTTGATCAGTCAAATAATTAACGCCTTGATCATCTAATCCTGTCAATGCCTTTAGATTAGCTTTCGAACTTTCGAGATCAAGCGCTGCCTGCCTGTATTCATTTAATTTCATGGTAATCCCTGCCAAGGCTGCAATGCCGGTCATGGCCATCATGGAATATCTGTTTATACCATCGGCCATGCGACTCCACATCGTTTGTTGACTTCCCGATTCGACACGCATTGCTGCTAAAGCGGTGGTGCGCTCTTTTTCCACTGTTTGAAGCAATTGCAACTTAGCACGATATTCGTCTGTATTGCGTTCCATTCCTTTTAAATCGCTCTGAATGGTTTTAGAAATGGAATTTAATTCTTTGTAAGTTGCTCCGCTTAGGTTGTTTAGCACTCGCGTGGTTTCGGCTACCGATGTTTTATATTTTGCCAGCGCACCGGTCGCCTGATTGTATGCTTTTTCTTTTTGGGCATAAGAAGTTGTGTCTTTTTGCCCTGTAGCGGCCAACTGTTCCAATGAAGCATTCAGTTCTTGAATTTTTGCTTCCAATTGCGTTGCTTTAAGCTGTGCATCGCTGTTGTCGATATATATTTTTATCGAACGGTTGAGATCGTTTGCCATGTTATTCTTGAATAAATAGGTTAGTTGCGTTAATGGAAAGTTCTGCGGCATAGTTGCTTACGATGTCGGCTAAAAAAGGAAGTTGTCTTTCGATGACGGGATTGAACCATTGGATTGGGCGACGATTGCCGGTGCCCATCTTGAAATAGCTATCTGGATTGGTTTGTTTCAGGTTGCCAAAACGATCTGTCCATTTGCTGCCGCCTTTGTTTCCGCCATAACCACGTCCGGCACCACGATGAATGTAGATTCCTTCTCTGAGAAACGAAAAGCCAACCCGATTTACTTCTTTCGTATATTTTTTGTCAAAATAGAGATTGGGATGAATGGACTCGGCCAAATCGACATTGCGTTTCACCATTATGCGAGCGTTCATTTGCAATTTCGACGTCGTTTCGATGGCCCACGCCTTTACGTCATCATTGAATTGCAACACCTTATCTTTGTCCTGCGACCGGTTGTATTTGTCAATTTCGGACACGGGCTGCATGGTAAGTTCGAAAGGAAGCCCAGAAACAACTGTTTTTCGGGTTCCACGCCGTTGGTTCATTTGTTGTGAAAGCCGGTTGTAATATCCCATGTTTATACCTCCCAAACGGTTTCGTCAACTTCATAATTGACATTTGGTTTCAGGTTGAATCCCAGCATTACGCCATAAAAATTATCTCCAAATGGGCCAATGCCGCGCACGGTGAATGATGAAGCGTCGAGATCTTCTAACCCGTTTATTCGGTTTAGTTGATCGCGTAACATGTAGGCAATGATTTGTGATGCAATGCTTTTGCTTGCTTCTTGTGCGTTGGCTATCGTAGCATCGTCGGTGGAATTGGTTTGCTTAAGAATGGCGAAGAAATATTGAGGTGTCTCAATAAGTGCATCGGCACCATTCATTTCATAGTCGGAGTTTTTGCCGTCGATAGCTACCAACACGACGTCGTGCGCTTGCGATAGTCGAGCGTCCAATTCAGTTACTTCTTCTGTTTCGGTGCTGCGAAAAAAGTGTACATCACTGACGTTATGCTGTATCGCTTTGTGGCGGGTGGCGATCATTTCGCCATAAGAAAAGTGGTTGTATTTCATATCCGTATCAGTTTACGGATACAAAAAAAGCCCCAATGAAGGGGCTTTGAAAGGACAAAATCTATTCGGGGATCAATGTATTCACCAATTCCTGAAGTTGGTGATAGGCTCTCAGACGTTCATCCGCCGGAGTGTCGGCTTTGTACAGAATCGCCAAAAGGCGAAGGGCTTCTTTGTTAGTCATAATTTTGGGATTTCAGCTTTGTGATAGAGCGATTTAAAATGGAAGCGGTGCTCATTTTCCGCCGCTGAAACTCCCAAAAGGACTTTTGTCGGTCCTACCGACTCGGAAAATGGCACCGCCATTTATATGTAAAAAAAACCACCTTATTAAGGTGGGACTTCAAAGTCCTTTTGTTAGTATCAGCACTGCAAAGATAAGGTATTTTTTCAAAATGCAATTGTATCACCAATCATTTTCTACTTTATTTTGTTGCATCGAAGATTTCAATAATTCTATTAATGCTTCAAATTTAGCATTGATGGTAGCAAGTCTTTTTTTGCTGGTTTGTTCTTCTATAGGAAAATTTGTTCCCGGCATATACATTGTTCCAAAAACTGATGCTTCACTTTTTGTTCGAATATCATAGATTTCATATTTATATCGGCCATCTTTTACTTGTATTTTAATTGTAAATGTAACATCTAACCAGGATACAGGCCTTGAAAAATAACTTTTTCCTACAATGATACCCGACGCTTCGTCTTGCATGTCTATTACACTTTTACCCGAAACAAAAATGTCTGAAAAAAATAATTTGGCTCTTGAATAAAGTGTTTTTTGATTAACACTATCAACTTTCACGATGCCTTGATAATGAGCTTTGCCGTCAATTTGGGGCATAATGCCGAGCAAAGAATCTTGTTTTTCATTTTGTGCTAATGCCATCACCGGCAATAACAGGAATAAAAAGAGAAGTTTTTTCATAATAGATTGATATTTAAGAACATGTTTTTAAGAGCCAAATTAATAAGCAAAATATCACGACAAAAGGCAGTTGATTTAAGTCGCGTTTAAATTTATTTTTTGGATAATCATCTATCATAATAGCAAAGATAGTAATTAATGCCTAATCAATAAATAAAAAAAAATAATCTATTAATCACAAAAAAGCCCCAATGATGGGGCTTGAAAAGACGAATTACCTTTGTGTTTGATTGTTACAAAGATAATATCTATTTTGGAGATTTGTTCTTTTTCAACCAAATTTTTTCATTTGATTCATATCCGGCCTTTTTGAGCAACTTTTCCATTGTTGCTTCTGTTAAGATTCCTGCTTTTAGACGTCTTTTATACACACTTGCGTTATTGCTATTGGGCAAAACGTTTTTCCACCAATTTCTTCGTGAAACCAATTCTTCAAATGCTTCTTTTGTTGTTTTCATACGTTTATTTATTTAATTTACTCTTGTTGTTGCATCTTCTTCTATATTTTCATCTTCCCATGTAAGATATGCACAATACCAATCTCGGCACCTTTCAAAGATTGTTTGCATTTCGTTCGGCGTGGCAAACGTATAATGAACGGCAAACAAATAAGATTCATTGATTTGATACCTATTCTTATAAGTAAAGTTAAATACCTGACAATTCAGATTTAAATCTTTCGTGTCTTCGAGCGCTATTACTTCAAGCATCGTATTTGATCGAACATGAAGTATTACTGTTCTATCTTCGAGGGTATTACCTTCGTGACTATTGCCATCTAAGAAGACGATTTCGGGTAATGTGTAATTAATTATTCTCATGATGCTGTTTTTAATGTTGTTTTCATTTTTGTATCTATTTATTTGTTCAAAGATACAAAACAAATTCAATAAACATACACCGAGTATGCCTAATTATAAATATTTAACGCAAATAAAAAAACCGCCCGATCTTCACAGACCACGACGGTTTACGACTAATATCATGAGCAAGAATAAGATTATTTTATGATGTCGGTCATTTTTTCATGTTCTTCTACAGCCATTTCCATACTATAGAGGGCGTCGTAAAGATTTGCATTTCTAACCTCTGGCTTTTTGGTGACGTCACCATTGGCCAATGTGTTGACAATGCGCATTTGATTTTCATACACACTCCCTTTTGCTTCGCCCCCACCGGAAAAAGTCAAAGGAAACTTTTCGGTAATGAAATCAAGGCAACCAAGATAAAACCAAAAGATCGCCATCTTTACTTCTGGTGATAAATGAGATACTAATTTCAAATTCGATTTGCCTTTATGAAGATAGATCACTGAAATGAACAAATCAATTGCTTTTTCGGTTGTTTGCAACTGGCTTTGGTAAGTTTGCAAATAAATAAATTGATCATACGTAATATCTGTAAGCCCATCGGCTGGCCCTTTGAGCTTGCGAAAACGGCTTTTCACAATTGGGAACGGATTCCGGGTAAGTTTCGGATAGATGTAGCGATTCCCTTGTTCGTCGGGCTGTGAAAGCAAAAAATCTAATTTTTCAGCTTGCTCATTCACCCAATCAGGTGAAACAAGGTATTTGTCGCGTCCTATTTTCAACAAATACAGGCCGTTTTGTTCCTGTTTGACGCTTGCATTGAGGCAAAAAAGTAGCATTTTCACTTTACATTCTTGGGGAGAAACATTTTCAAAAGTGAGTTTTAGCAGGAATAAAATCTCTTTGGCTGAAAGTTCGTTCCAATTGGCCGGTAGTGTAAGGTCTTTCATCATCCTAACATATAAAAAGAAGTTTTATCAACATTGTTGAACGCTAAAACAGTATCAACCGGCGTATAATTTAATGCGTCTGCATTGGCTTTAAGCATTGAAATTAATTCCTGCATGTAGAACTTTGATTCTTCTTCATAGAAATTTCCTTGTTCGTCACTGTTGCTTAGCGGACGAAAAAGAGGCGTATATTCCACGCCGTATTGAGGCGCTGCCCTTTGCGTGGTGCTTTTTGTGTTGCTCATGATAAATGCAACGCGATTTGCAATATACTTTTTAATTAAGTCAATTACGCCTTTTTCAATATCTGAAACAGCGGTTGTATTTGCTTTTGCAAGTAACGAAGTAAAGAGTGTGTTTCCGAGTAATTTCCAAATCTCTTTTTTTTCAATGCTACACATTGTCATAAATAGCGTTTGATAGGTCAACCGGCTATATTGAATATCCACCAATCCATTATCCTGAAAATCTGTAGCCGATTGGATGAAATGCGTTGTGTCTATTTTATATTCAGGATAATCACTAATTCTTTTTTCAATAAATTGAATAGCCAATTCCAGGTTGTTCCAACCGCGTTCTTGTAAACTTTGCATGTAGTCTGCTATTTTCTTATCGCTTGCCGGTGCTAATTTGTCGGTTCTTGAAACAGTATGTCCCGTGTCGCCAAAATTGATACTCGTTTCACGTGTTGCCATCAAAAGGGCAAATGGGGCTAACGAACGCTGAATCAGTGAAAGTAATACTATCATGGCTGGATTTTCAATTGAACGATCCTTTGCATAGGCTTCCAATTTATCCGTTAATTCGTTGCCAATATAACGACGAATAAACATGTCACGCGCATCATCTATGTATGGTTTTATAATATTGAATGAAAGATTTGCATTGATTTTTACAAAACCACTTAACTCCTGGATGGATTGAAATAAATTACTCATGATTTATATTTTTTGATTGCCAATTTGTTTTATTGCGCCTGTTCCTTTATCCAATGTTTCAAGGACGATGTTTGGAATCATAAAATGAATATCGGCTGGCCAATCATTAATAGCTTTAACGATGTACAGTGGCATCGTGAGTGCATCGCGGATCGGCTTGGTCATGGCTTGTTTTATGATAAACAATTCTCGTGCTTCTGTCCCATTGATGCTTTTCGACTTCCCTGGCGACGCTCCAATGATAGATGGATGTACGCCTGTGGCTGAATAGATCACATTACTTGCTTCCTCGCTATCTTCCACATATTGTCCATCTGTTAAGCCATTAGGCACTGCATCGATTATCACATCTTGTTCTTCTGCACCTTTCACCTTGTCATAAACAAATTCCGAAATAAAACTCTTTCCTGAATTTCCGGCCCCCGAAAGAAATGCATTCATATCTTCAAGAAACTTTCTTCGGCGTGCAATCTTCAAAGCTGGATCAGTAATATTTTCGGAATTATATAACTTGTTCCAAAACCCTTCACGAATTTTTACATGGTATTTGATCACCATCGAATTTCGAATCAATGCTTTTTTGAATTCCGGAATTGCGCAAGCAAAATCATACCAACCCGATAGAAACACACTCCACCATGAAGGCATTCCATAATAGAAACGTCCAGGAGTAGGAGGTGCTATGCTCATCACAAAACTATTTTCTTTTTTGTCTACATTTTTCCCTGTTTCATTAGGTATTTTACCAATTCTCATCTTTAAGTCATACAAAGGGGCTTTGCGATCCAGAAAAGGAGTTGCGATTAAATCAGTGGAAGCATCATTTTTCCATTTAGCAGAATATCCATGCCATTCTATCACTCCGTCGGCATTCATTTGGCTTAATCGACTATAGACTGTTTCGAGATTAACAATACGGACTATCTTTCGTTTGGGATCTTGTTTGTTGAAAACAAATTGAACATACGCATCAGCAAATACGGAAATATCATTTGCCCATTCTTGAGCCAACCTGACATAATTGTTATCTTCTATGAATGTAAAAATTTCCGGTGCTTCGCTCTCAAGCAATTCTTCATACACCATTTGGCCTTGATCATCACGTTTTTTTCTAACTACCATAATCCCATCGCCATAAGCAATACGGGTATTGAATTCGATTGAACTTGATACGGCGACGTTGTTGTAGCATTTTGTAATGATATCTTCCGGTAAACTATTACTTGTGCCACGTGGCATCCATGTTGGAATTTCCTTTAATTTTACATTCGTAGGATTTACAACCTTTCCTTTGGCATCGGCATTTTCAATTAAATCGCCGGAATCCATCATCATTACCACAGCTTTTCCGCCTGGTAAATACGCTGTTTCCCCAAAGTCAAAAATATCTTCTTTGGTTTCTTTTGCTTTATTTCTTTTTTCTCTCATTAGATATAGACTTTTAGTCCGTTGAATCGGACAATTAAAACACGTTTAATTTTTCGTGGATGATTTTCACCTACTTGCATGATATTCACCGTATCGCCGGCGGTATGGATTGAAGTAAGAATAGCCTTTGGATAATCAACTCGTTCACCTGTACTTATTTTCACAAAACGAATAGAAAACTCTTTAGGTCTCCCATCCGGCTCCTTTCTTTCCATTATCTTGAAGACTTTACTCAGGTGAATTCTTTTTTTGTCCGTATTCATAGACATTTTTTTATGGTGATCGCTATTTCTGGTACAAAAAAAGTCATCTTCATATCTCATTGAAAGGACAAAAAATAATTCACGGGTTCTTTCGCTTCCTTTCTGAGCCGTTTGTCAGAAAGGAAGGCGCTTTTCTTTGCTCCTTTCTTTTTGGCGCATTCAAAAGAAAGGAGGCCGCACAAAAAAGCCCCTGCACATATATTTAACACGTGCAAGAGCTTGATAATCAAAGTGTATATTTTCATTTATGCCCATAACCTTTTGGCGATTTTTAGTTTGGTTTCGAGTTCATTAACTTCTTTTTTTGCATATGTCAATGAAAAAGAATGCTCTTTTTTAATCGTTCCATTTTTTAAACCTTCGTGTTTGGCTTTTGCCTTTTCAAGTTCAAATTGATAAAATTCTAAGCTTTCCGGTATTGATAAATCGATTTTATTTGCCTTTTGCTCCCAAAATTTCGCGCGGGTTTCATAGTTTTTCGCCTGTTCTTGTGTTTCTACGCTCTTTTTCATTGCGTTGTTACTCCTTTCAATTGCCCGGCGGTGGCTTTTTTCGCTATAGTGGCCTATTAAAATAGGTTGACCAAATACGATACTTGCCGTTGCTCCTTGCGCTGCATGATAATATGAATCGGATTTTTTTATTGCATTGTACGAAGCTGCATGCAACCTTTCGGCTCTTCTTCTTGCTCGTTCTTGATGATTAAACCCATCAGCCCGCACAATTGAATAATAGAAAAACCCTTCTTTTTTGCCAATTTGATTGAAAACTATACAATCATGTTCAACGCCGTATTTTGTGGCTACTTTAATCGTTTCGCCTTTTTCATGTTTTTCCTCGCATTTTGCAAGGAAAACATTCGGATAGTATTTAAAATAAGTATTCATCTTTGTGTGTTTTAATTATATTATTATTGCTTTCTTTTATGAATTGATACCGCCCTTTTTTTTCTCGAACTCTAACCCCTTGCATTATACCCTTTAAACCAATTATTTCGCCGGTGTCAAAGTTTACAGTGTAGTTTTTTGAATACCAATATTTGTTAATTAAATATATTATATCTTCTTTTGTTGTCGAAGAGGCTATAACTGTTTGCTTTTTCATCTTATTTGATTTTATGTTATTAGTATACTAATTAGCCGAACGAATTCCTTTTTTTGCTATTTCTTTTAATTTTAATAAATCTCTCTGTTCTGGCTCTTCGTTGCATATTGTTGCATTAATCAAAGTTCTATCATGTATAACAGTCCACCAGCTTTTTTTACTCTCAGGACAAAAATAGAAAACCGAATAAAACCCGCTCCCCTCGTTTCTAAAACGAAAATCATTTTTTGAAATTTCTCTTGCTTCCATTGTCGTAATTTTTTAGTTATTTATTTCTTTTGC
>Ga0078972_1016230_pt1 | contig 11091 bp, 10 predicted proteins | sample YelNatPaOPGAMG01_FD_67568 | JGI IMG/M metagenome (GOLD analysis project Ga0078972, IMG submission 67568) | Hot spring thermophilic microbial communities from Obsidian Pool, Yellowstone National Park, USA - OP-RAMG-01 (SPADES assembly) (version 2) | ecosystem: Environmental > Aquatic > Thermal...
AATCCGGCTCGCCCACCTCCAGGTGGATCACATCCTTCCCCTCCCGTTCCATGGCGGCCGCCTCCTCCATCACCTCCATGACGATGAAGGGCGGAATCTGCGACGACCTTTTGGCTACCATTTATCTCTTCTCGCTCCTTTCCTTTTGCTCCCTCCATCCTTCCCTGTTCCCTTACCCGTTCCTCGGCTCACAGGCCCAGCGACTCTCCCACCAGGATGATCTCGAACTCGGTGCGGATCGGCCTTTTGGCGAGGACCGTGTAGATGTTGCAGATCCGCTGAGGAGAATCGCAGTCCGTGCACTGGCCGGTCTCGGCACAGGGCGTCTTGATGCCGAGCCTCCTGGCGTTCAGGGGGGCGGCCCACTCCTGGGCCCGCCGTTGTGCCTCCGCCAGGTCCTTGACGATCTTGTTGATGCCGCAGAGAACGATGACCTTTTTCGGCCCGAAGATCATGGCCGCCACGCGGTTTCCCGTCCCGTCTATGTTCACCAGCTTTCCATCCTCGGTTATGGCGTTGCAGCCGCTGACGAACACATCGGCCAGCATGATCTCGCGTCTGATCTTCAGGGCCTCCTCCGCCGCCATTCCCGGGAGGAAGGGATTGAGGAGCTTGAGGCCTCGTTTCTGGGCCTCCTCGAAGAAGCCGATCTGGCTCAGGCTCATGGAGCCGCCGATACCCACGGTGGCCCCTTGCGGAATCATGCCGAATAGCACCTCCCGAGCCTCCACGGCCCCCTCCACCCACTGGGCCTGGAAGTTATTCCGCCGCAGGGCGGCCAGGGTCCTCTCTACCCGCAGGGTCTGAAGCCAACGATGAAATTCCGTCATCTTCCCCACCTCCCGAGAAGAGATATAGCACCCAATTCGCTGTAAATTAGCAGGTCGAGGCCACCGAGACAACCTCAAACTTTTAGCGAGAGAACCCTTCTCCTCCTTTGGCCTCGAAAAAGGGATTGACAAGAGATGGCAGGTGAGCGTAATAGCAGCCCCAGAGCTTTGCAGTAAAGGTCAGTAAAGGGGACGGTTCTATTTTCCCCTCGTTCCCCTACCCATCGGCTGAGAACAAGGAATCAGAACCTTCCCTAAGGCCGTACCTATGGTCGGGTGGTCGCCCAACTCCCTGAAGACCAACCACTCCGCTCGCCATCAAAGCTCTGGCGAGAAATCCAACCGGATGGAGCGGATAGCAGGAATGGAGATGGACCAGCCGACAAGGTACTTCCGGAATCAGGGAGCAGTCCTCCCCGATTAGCGAATGGATTCCTGGGGAAAGAGCAAGTGACCTATCCTGTCGCCTTTAGTCCTGAGTCATGGGGAAAGTAGAAGCGTCCCCTTTATTGGCGAGATGAGAGGCAAAACCTTCCCTCTTCTCTGTTTCCTCTTCCTGGCCTCGATATCCTCCGGGGGCTGGGCGAGGGTGAACCCCGAGCCCCTCGATGCCTTGCTCCAAGATCTCAAAAGCCCGGATTACGAAAAGGCCTGGAGGGCCGCTGAACTGTTGGGAGGGTTCCCGCGATCCAGAAGCCAGATCGTCCCCGCCCTGGTCGAAGCCCTGCATCAGGAATGGGATCACTGCTCCGGTGATATCCGGGGGAGCATTGCCCAATCTCTGATCCAACTGAAGGCCAAGGAGGCGGTTTTTCCCTTATTGGACCTATTGAGGAGCGGCAAAGGCATCGACCATGAATGTGCAGAGTGCGGATGCTGTTTTCTCGTCCTCACCCCGCAGGACGAGCTGGCCGGAAGATTTTTCGATCCCTTCTGCGAGAACAACGTCCTGGCGGCCATCCATCAGCTATCCGACTTTTCTCATTCCAAAGCGATGGCCGACCTGATCGGACAGGGAAGCCAGTGGAAGCCCGAGCTTCTCATCACCCTGGGGAAAGTAGGGCCTCCCCGCTACGCCCATTTCATTTCCCGCTACAAGGATGACCAGAAAGCGGAGGTCAGGGTCGCAGTGGCCCAGGCCCTGGGGACGATGGACAACGACGCAATTACCATTCCCGTCCTGCTCCAACTGCTGAGCCGAAGCAAAGAGGAGTTCTCGGTGCGATGGGCAGCGGACCAGTCCTTGATCCAGATCGGGAAGAGAAAGGAGAATCCTCGCCTGAAGCAGCAATTGGCCGATCTGTTGAAAGCAGAGGACAAGCTGACGGTGGCCCTGGCTGCTCGTGCCCTGGCCCTCTTGGGCGAGGGAAAGGGATTGCCCCGGTTACGGGATTTGGCGAGGGACCGAGAGGCCAAGCTGCGCTTCGAGGCCATGATCTATTTGGGGGAAGTGGAGGATGCCAAGTCTAAAGATCTCTTCCTCCAAGGGACCAAGGACCAAAACCTGATGGTTCGGGCAGCGGCCATCCATGCCCTGGGCAGGATCGGTGAGGCCTCCTTGATCCCTCTGTTGCAACGAGCCGGCGAGGAGGCCCTCCGTTACGAAGGCATGCTGGATGCCAAGCAGAAGCAGGGAACCAGCGAAGGCACCTTGCGCCAGCTGTATGGCTATCGGGTTTATGATCTCAGGGAAACCCTGCAGCAAGCCTTGGAAATGATACGAACAAGGGCGGCTCCGGGTGCAAAGGATTAGGACCGAACCCCTAGTCTCGGTCTTTTTCTCACCTCGGTCGGCCACCAACTCATTCTCATTTGCCTGGGCTGAAGGGGTTAGGGATCAGGGAATCAGGGTGGTGGTTGCGGTCAGTATCCTGGAAGAGGAGACCATGGAAAGGTACCCTTTTGGAAACGATCCAGGCAAGATAGAGGGATATCGGGCCTTCTGGAATAGGGAAGCCAGGCGGCGGCCCCTGGTCGGTTTCTCCCTGAAGAGCTGGTTTCCCTTAGAGGAGTTCGCGGCCAGCCGCGCCTGGAAGTCCCAGGAGTTCCTGAACCCGGACATGGTCGAGCCGGAGGCTTTCCTGGACGATCAGGAGCGGCTCCTGCAGGAAGGGGAGGAGATGGACGACGACATCCTGCGCGGGGCCTCCCCATCCCAGGCCGTCCCCTGGCTGGACGGGATGCTGGGCGCTCCCCTGCGCATCCTGCCCGGCAATGTCCTGAGCCAGGAACAGACTCTACCCTGGGAGGACATAGCCCGCATGCGTCTGGATCCGGAGAATCCCTGGTATCGGAAGTACATGGAATTCGGGGAGGCCCTGGTGGCCCGATCGGCAGGCCGCTTCCCGGTAAGCCACGGCACCCTTTTCGGACCCACCGACCTGCTGGCCACCTTCCGCGGCCACACCCGGGCGGTACTGGACCTGATGGACGAGCCGGATAGGGCCCAGGAGGCCCTCTGGAAGTTCACCTACCTCTTCCAGCAGGTAACGGAGGAGTTCTGGAAGCGGATCCCCCTTTTCGCGGGCGGTTACTTCGACGCCCAATACCAGCTTTGGACCCCGGGGCCCGTCCTCCGCCTGCAGGAAGATGCCATCGCCGTCTATTCCCCCCGCCTCTACCTGACCTTCGTCCAGCCCTTGGACCGCTATCTAGCCCGTCGCTTTTCCGGCTGTTTCATGCACCTCCACTCCACCTCCATGTTCCTGCTCGACCACATCCTGGAGATAGAGGAGCTGCGCTGCCTGCAGGTCAACTACGAGGTGGCCTCGGGAGGACCGGACATCAAGGGCATGCTCCCCTATTTCCGCCGGATCCAGGAGGCGGGCCGCTCCCTCCTGATCCGGGGCAGCTTCACCCTCGAGGAGCTCCGCCTCTTGGTGGATTCCCTCGATCCCCGGGGACTCTACCTCTACATCATGGTGGCCGACCTCTCAGAGGTAGAGAGGCTGCGACCCTTGGTGGGGCTATAGCCGGGCCCGATAGGCATGAGCCGGGGGGAGGGTCTCCCTCTCGTCTTCTCGCTGAGCAAGCAATAGGCGGATAAGAAAAGGCCCCCGGGATTCCCACCTGCCCAATCCTGCCGGGACGTAGGATCCCTGGGGCCTTCTCTCAGCTAGCCCATCTAAGCCTGCCTGGCCTCTTGCGGTGGTATCTTCCTGCCTTATACCTTGCTTAGTTCAGGTTCAGATTGGTCTCAGTTCAGATCCCCTTTCGCCCTACTTCCGCAAGGGCGCCACCAGGTGCCCGTAAACCTCCGGGTTGCGATCTTCTAAGATCGTGGCCGTGGGGCTGGGTAGGAACTCCACGCTGCGGAGGTTCAGGCTGGCACAGACGATCTCCTCCTCCTTGTCGCTGGCCGGACCGGCGAAGACGGAATAGCTCATATGGCCGGGTCGCGGACCCAAGATCACGCTGTAACCGAAGAAGGGGACCCCGCCCACCTTGCCCACCATGTTCGAGCTGACCACGAACATGGAATTCTCGATGGCCCGGCAGCCCAGGGTAGTCATGTAAAAATGCTTATAATCGCTGCAATCTGGAAACTCGGGGAAGGCGGTGGCGTTGAAGAAGAGCCTCACCCCTCGCACCGCATAGGAGCGGGCAGTCTCCGGGAAAAGGTAGCTGGAATAGCAGATCCCGATCCCGATGGGGCCGTACTCGGTCTGGTAGAGATTGAATTCCTTGCCCTTGGTGGCCCAGGGCTCCATGGGACCGAAGGGATGGACCTTGTAGTGGGCGCCCATTATCCCCTGGGGGCCCACCACCGCGGCGGCGTTGTAAAGATCCTTGCCTTTGCGCTCGATCATCCCGAAGATAATGTAAACATTGAGCTCCCGCGCCAGGTTGGCCATCTCCAGGGTGGAAGGCCCGGGAATCGTCTCCGCCACTTTAGGTGCATCCTGGGCAGCCGGGATACCGACTAAGGCCAATTCCGGGAAGAGGATGATATTGGCCCCCATCTTGGCAGCTTTTACGGTGAAGTCCTTCATCTTCTGCAGGGTGGCCGCCTTGTCCCCGGTGATGGGGGTGAAGTTGACCGAGGCCACCGTCACCATCTCCTTATAGGGCCATTTGTCCTGGCGGGCCCAGGAATCCAGTGGCAGGACCAGACCGCCCCCGATCAGGCAGAACGCTACCAGCATCCCCATTATCCTTCTCATCGCACTCTCCCTCCTTCGGATCGATGGTTGCTCACTGCGCCACCCCAGCCAGCTCAGCGGCCAAGGCCCATGTGGCCGCCAATTTAGGCGGTCTTCCTTTCCTTGTCAAGGGAAATTGCCCCTTTCTTGCTTATCCATCGTGGCCCCGGTCTATTTCAGCCCACCCTGCCTTTTCCTTGACCGGCCAGGAGGATTGCGGTATAAGCGACCTGACCCACGGCGAGGCCTTTCAGCCCGGTGCGGGCTGAATTAGCGCCGGGGCTATCTTTCATTGCAGGGGGAGGAGAGGTCATGAAGGGTGCCGATGCGATCGCTGAGATCCTGAAAAGGGAAGGGGTGGAGTTCCTCATCGCCTATCCCGTAAACCCGGTCATCGAGGCAGCGGCCAAGGTGGATATCCGGCCCATCATCGTGCGGGCGGAGCGGGTGGGACTGCACATGGCGGATGCCGTCTCCCGGGTCACCTCGGGCCAGAAGGTGGGGGTGTTCGCCATGCAGTGGGGACCTGGGGCGGAGAACGCCTTTGGAGGGGTGGCCCAGGCCTACAGCGAATCGGTCCCGCTGGTGGTATTGGCCGGTGGATACGCCCGCCACATGATGAACGTATCCCCCAACTTCAACGCCTTCATCAACTACCGTCACATCACCAAGTGGATCGAACAGGTCCCCTTGGCCCCACACTTGCCAGATATCATGCGCCGCGCCTTCACCCAGGCCCGAAACGGGAGGCCGCGCCCCTGCCTGGTGGAGATACCCCGGGATGTCTTCGACGAGGAGGTGCCGGAGCCCCTCGCCTATGAGCCCACCTTCCGCACCCGCTGCGGCCCCGATCCCCAGGCGGTGAGCCAGGTAGCGCAGGTCCTCCTGGAGGCCCGGCGTCCCCTCATCTACGCCGGGCAGGGCATCCACTACGCCCAGGCCTGGAGGGAATTGCGGGAGCTGGCAGAGATGCTGGAGATCCCGGTCATGACCAGCCTCCAGGGAAAGAGCGCCTTCCCCGAAGACCATCCCCTGGCCCTGGGGGCAGGCAACCGGACCATCCCCAAGACCGTCCACCATTTCCTGCTCAATTCCGATGTCATCCTGGGCATCGGCTGCAGCTTCACCCGCACCAACTTCGGCGTGCCCATGCCCAAAGCCAAGACCATCATCCAATGCACCCTGGATCCCCTCGACCTGAACAAGGATGTGCCGGTTCAGCACGCCCTGATAGGAGACGCTCAGCTCGTTCTGCAGGCCCTGATCGCCGAGCTGAAGGAACTGCTCAAGAACCGGAAGCGAGAGAAGGACGGAAAGGTGAGAGAGGAGATCCGCAAGGTGAAGGAGGAGTGGCTGGCCCAGTGGATGCCCAAGCTCACCTCCGATCAGGTCCCGATCACCCCCTACCGCGTCATCTGGGACCTCATGCATACCGTCGATCGGACCCGCACCATCATCACCCACGATGCGGGCAGCCCCCGGGACCAGATGGCCCCCTTCTGGCAAAGCCTCACGCCCCTGAGCTACATCGGCTGGGGCAAGACCACCCAGCTCGGGATGGGGCTGGGCCTGGCCATGGGGGCCAAGCTGGCCCGACCCGATGCCCTCTGCATCAATGTGATGGGCGATGCTGCCATCGGCTTCACCGGCATGGATTTCGAGACCGCCGCCCGGGAGAGGATTCCCATCCTCACCATCGTGCTCAACAACTTCTCCATGGCCTGCGAGCTGGGGATAATGAAGGTATCCACGGAGAAATATCGCAGCACCGATATCACGGGTAACTACGCGGATATGGCCCGGGCCTTCGGCGGCTATGCGGAGCGGGTGGAGAGGCCCCAGGAGATCGTCCCCGCCCTGCGCCGGGCCATCCAGGCCACGGAGGAAGGCAGGCCCGCCCTGCTGGAGGTCCTCACCTCGCGGGAGGTGGAGGTCTCCACCTTCAAGTGGGCCTAGGCCAGCGACCGCCAGACGGATAGCCGAGAGAGGCGCGGAGCCAACGCCCGCAGCGCAGGATCAGGTCGAGGGATCGCTTCTAACTCCCTTGACTTTGCAGCCGGCGGTAGACATAGGCGATGGCTACCATGGTGGTGGGGATGGTGACGAACAGGCCTATGAGGAAGACCAGGGCGCCCAGCAGGTTAATCCCGCAGAGGAGCAGGCCAAAGATAAACAGATCCCATTTGGCCCCCTTGGTGAGGGCATTGCTTTGCTGGAGAGCCTTCACCGGCCCCAAACCCCGTTCCACGATGAAGTAGCCGAAGAACATGTACTTGATGGCCCACACGAGGCTCAGGATGGCAAAGGGGATCATCCATCCCACCAAGCCCAGCACCCAGAGCGAGAGGGAGCCTGGCAAATAGCCAGAAGAGACATAAAGATCCGGACTGAGGGCGATAGCGATGACCCCGGGAAGGAGGGCTACCACCCACCAGGCCGAAACCATCAGTGCATAGAGGATCCAGGCCAGAAAGTACTTGAAGAACAAGGGCATGCAGGCAAAAAGGTCGGCAAATTCGCCCTTCTCCCCACAGGCAAACTGCAGGCTGATGCGGATCAATCCCATGGCGATCACGATGTGCAGGACCATGGAGGCGAGGGCGAGGAAGGCGGAGAGGAACGGTCTCTCCTCCCTCACCATGGCCTGCAGCGCACCGGGGAGGATATAGACCAGTCCGACCAAGACCATGAGCACCACGAAGAAGCCGGGATTGTTCCACATGGTGATCCACCCGAACTGGATTGCCTCCCGCTTGGAGAACCCTCTGCTTCGACCGGTTCCCTCTGCGGCAGTCTCCAATGGCCCTGGCGCTGGAGGAGGAGCCGACCTATCCAGGGGAGGAGGCGGGGGCGGAAGCGGGGGACCATAGTCCCTTTCCGGGCCACCCAGAGAGGCCCCGCAGGATTTGCAGGCAGGGCTTGGCATCTGCATCAAGCCGCAGCGGGGACACTTGACGCCGATCATCTCTTCGCTTCCCCCCTCTCTTCCATACCCCTTCTCCTTCTCTCCGGCACCGAATTCAGGCCTATTTACCCCCAAGCCGCCCCCTTTGTCAAAGGAATTTCAGCGCATAAGATGTTGGAACTGGCGGCGGAATGGCCTATAATGGCCTTGAACAGGAAAGGATCGGCAGATCGATGCGGACCGGCACCGCCCAGCTTCCCCTTCACCACGGAAGGGCCCCTGCCTGGCTCTTTTCGCTGATGACCTCCCTGGCCCGGGAGATCACCGCCTACATCGTCTCCTTTCAGGGACCGGGGGAATACCTCCGCCGCCTCTCCGATCCCTTCTGGTTTCAGGCCTTCGGCTGCGTCCTGGGGTTCGATTGGCATTCCAGCGGTCTCACCACCACGGTCTGTGGGGCCATCAAGGAAGGACTGAAGGGCCTGGGGAGCGATCTGGGCCTCTTCGTGGCGGGCGGCAAGGGTGCTGCCTCCCGCCGCACGCCGCGCGAGATCGAGGAGCGGGCGTCCCAGCTCGGCCTCGATCCCTCCCCCCTGATCTATGCCAGTCGGATGGCGGCCAAGGTGGATTCCAACGCCTTGCAGGACGGCTACCAGCTCTATCACCACACCTTCTTCTTCACCCGGGAGGGGCAGTGGGCGATAGTCCAACAGGGCATGAACGAGCAGGCCTCCTACGCCCGCCGTTACCACTGGCTAGGGGAGAAGGTGAGCGACTTCGTCTGCGAACCCCAGGCCGCCATTTGCTGCGATCGACGGGAAGGGGTCGTCCTGGATCTGGTGGCCTCCGCCAGCGCCCAGGCCCGGGAGGCCTCCGCCGCCCTTTCTCGGGAGAGACCCGAGATGCTGGTCCGGGAGCTGAAGCGGATCCGGGAGCTGCGCCTGCCCTCCCGGCATCCGGTGCGGAGGGAGGATATCCATCCGGAGCGGCTGCAGGAGATCTTCCTCAAGACCTACGAGCAGCAACCGAGCAGCTTTGAAGAGCTCTTGGGGATGCCGGGGGTGGGGGCCAAGACCATTCGGGCCCTGGCCTTCATCGCCGAGCTCCTCTACCAGGCCCCCCCTTCCTTCCGCGATCCGGCCCGTTACAGCTTCGCCCACGGGGGGAAAGACGGCCACCCTTATCCGGTAGACCGCGAATCCTATCTCACCTCCATCGACTTCCTGAAGAAGGCGGTCGAGTCGGCCAAGGTCGGACATTACGACAAGGTAAGGGCCCTGAAGAGGCTGGCCCGCCTCTTCTGAATATGAAAACCAAGAACTGCAAAGAGACGAGAAAGGAGGCTGCCCATGAAAGTCCTGGGCATCTCCGGTAGTCCCCGAAGCGGCGGAAACACTGACCTCTTGCTGGGGAGCTTCCTGGAAGGGGCCAGGTCCCAGGGAGCCAAGGTGATCCCCCTCTACCTCCGAGAAAAGACCTTCTCCCCTTGCCGGGAGATCTACGCCTGCCTCCAGGACGGATGCTGCTGTCTCCAGGACGACATGCAGGGGATCTATCGGCTGTTGCGGGAGGCGGATGCGATCGCCCTGGCCTCCCCCATCTTCTTCTACGGCCTTCCTGCCCAGGCCAAGGCCATGATCGACCGCTGTCAGTCCTTCTGGGTGGAGAGATACATCCTCAAGCGGACGGTGCGGGCACCGAGCGAAGGGCGACGCCTGGGTGTCTTTCTCTCGGTTGCCGGCACCCGAGGGGACAGGGTCTTCGAGGGACCCCTGTTGACCGTCAAGTACTTCTTCGACTGCCTGGAGGTGGATCTCTACCGCTCCCTGCTCTACCGCAAGATAGATCGGAAGGGGGAGATAAGGGAACACCCCACCGCCCTTTCCGAGGCCTTTGCCTTGGGGAAGGAGGTGGTAGAGGTGGGAACGGGCAGGAGACCAGCCGCCAGGGTGGCCCTTCGGGAGGAGAGCTTTACTCTCTCTTCCCCCTGGATAGCGCTCTTAGCGGACTCCCACGACCATGTTTCCTTCCTTCACAGGGCGGTCGAGATCTGCAACCGAAGGGGAGTGGGGATAGTCCTCCATGCCGGCGATTTCGTGGCCCCTTTCTCCCTGGCTCCCTTGGAGCGTCTACAATGCCCGTATGCAGGGGTCTTCGGCAACAACGATGGGGAGAAGGTGGGGCTGGAGAACCGATCCGGGGGAAGGTTGAAGCCCGGGCCGCGCCTGCTCTCGCTGGGCAGCCGCCGCATCCTGCTGGTGCATGACCTGCAGCAGGTCCTAACCCCGGGAGGGAAAGGCCGGGTCGACGACCCCGCCCCCGATCTCATCGTCCACGGCCACACCCATCATGCCGAGGCGAGGCAGGATGATACTGTGCTCATCGTCAATCCGGGCGAGGTGGGGGGCTGGCTCACCGGCAAGGCCAGTCTGGCGCTGGTCCAACTGGAGAGCATGGAGGTGGAGATGATTCCGCTTTCCCTCTGAACAGGCGACGAGGGTGCTGGACTTTTCGTCATTCATGTCGAAGGAGTGCCTACCGCGGGCGGATCTGGCCTACCGGAATCGCCCCTGCTCAGGCCTCCGAGACAGTCATCCTTCTCCGGATTCCCCTGGTACGAAGATTGCCATAAGGTCCAGGAGGCCATGTCCATGAAGACCATTCACCTCTTCGTCCTGGCAGTTGTGCTGCTACCCTCCCTGATCCTGACCTCTCCGGCCGCTTTTGCCCAGATGGCTCCCCCTGCTGGCAGGGGGCCCAACCCCGGCCAGGGGATGTCCCTCACTCCCCAGCAGAGGGCCAAGCTGGAGACCATCCAGCGCCGGTTCAACCAAGAGATAGCCCCCCTGCAGGGGACCCTGTACGCCCGCCAACTGGAGCTGAGGGCCCTCTGGGCCGATCCGCGAACCAGCCCGGCGGTCCTGGAAGCTAAGGAAAAGGAGGCCCTGGAAATAGTTCGCCAGATCCAGGAAAAATCTCTCCGCTACCGACTGGAGGCCAGGTCGCTTCTGGAACCCGGCCAGATACCGGCACTACAGGGAGGATACTGGTTATTCCGGGGACTGGGGCTGGGGATGGGCTATGGACCGGGTTACGGGACAGGGGGCGGACCCGGCAGGAGGGGTCGGGGCGCCGGGCGGGGACCAAATCGTTTCCTGGAGGAAAGACAATGGGATTCCATGGGCCCACCACCAGAATAGAAGCCCCCCGATCA
>Ga0078972_1016233_pt1 | contig 11090 bp, 7 predicted proteins | sample YelNatPaOPGAMG01_FD_67568 | JGI IMG/M metagenome (GOLD analysis project Ga0078972, IMG submission 67568) | Hot spring thermophilic microbial communities from Obsidian Pool, Yellowstone National Park, USA - OP-RAMG-01 (SPADES assembly) (version 2) | ecosystem: Environmental > Aquatic > Thermal...
AGATACTTTGATAGCTCTAGCCAAACTCCCTTTAACCGGGTTGTTAATTCTGATAATACATGATTTTTCATCGATATCGATCCACTTCAATTTTAACGCCTCTGCAGTTCTGGCGCCTGTGGCTTTCAGCACTTGAAGAAAAGTCGCTGTTTTCTTGCCGCAGCCAGCGATTAACTGATCAAGTTCTTCCTCAGTCGGGATGAAAGGCAGTTTCCTTTCAACCCTTGTTTTTGGCGGTTCAAACGCTATATTAAATGTTTTAGCGAAGCTTTTGTAGGCTACTATAAATACACGTTTGTTTGAATCGGTCCAGTTGCTCGTAGCTAAAACCGTCAACACACTGTCTGGATCTAGGAGGTTAGCGCCTCTTTTGACCAGCTGCTTAAGTCTGCATACACGCTGCTTTATAGTTTGTTCAGCAAGACCGCGCTTTTTAACGTTCCAAGCGTAATCTAAGATGAGCGTTGCCATTGTATTTGTCTCTGTGGCTCCCGCAGCCCGCTTTTCATTTTGCTTTTCTACTGTGGCCAAGGTTTGCACCGCCTTTCTGGCGGAGGGCACTCGCCCGACTGGGTCATCGTTCCCTTGGCAAGAATAAAATAAGCCAAAAGGCAAATTTAAGCCGGATGGAAGATTTCTCCATCCGGTTTTAGCGTTATGGTTGGGATCTGTAAAGCGGTATCCGCAGTTTCTGCATAGCCAACGCTGAACGATGGTGCCGTCGCTGAGGTATCTCAGTCCATCTCTGTAAAGTTTCGTAGAACCGCAGTTTGGGCAACATATTGGCTGAGGCGATTTAGAAGACTGCGTTGACGAGCCTGAAGCCTCAAGAGATTCATGCGGAAGAGAATCGTGTTCCTCAGCCTCAGTCACGTTTAAACCACCTTCCAGAAACCGTTGCCCGTTGAAAAAGCCTTGCCTTCGCGCTGTAGATGTTCAAGTATCGCCATGACGGCTTCGAATGGTAATTCCGTAGCCGCTACTAATTCGCTTTCATGAGCTAAACTCTTCAAATGAGTTAACTCTGCAAGGGCATTGAAAATTCGCTCAACGTTTTCTCTAGTTAAACATGATCTGCACGTGTAAAGTTGACTTGTACATTTTGCGCATAATAGTTCCCAAGATCCGTCAGGATAATTCACTTGAAAAGCGACGGGCTTTGCACCGCATTTAAAGCATTTCTCGGTAGGAAACATGTCTGGATCTTTTAACTTGTAGAGGGTTGGTGTCTGCTCAAGGTGCGACGGTTCATCATTAGAAGAAGTTGATGTTGGGGCAACTGGGACAGGTGGGGCTGGTTCCTCTTTACTCTTAAAATTTATGCTTTCTTTGTTATTGTCCTGTTTTGCTTCAGCTTTTTTCGAAGAGAGAAAAACTTGCCTCACTTGCCCCACCTGCCCCGGTTCTTCTTTAACGCTTATCCCAATCCATACTCGCTGGTTTTCGCCGCCAATACGTTTCTTAACTAACATAACCCGGGGCTTTTTCCTAACTTCTCGAGAGAACACTTCTTCGCTTACGATGGGTAAGCTTTCTTCTTCGCACACCAGTTTAAACCCTTCATATAATGCTTTTTTTGTGACCCATAGGTTAGATCCATAAGCGCAATATTTGTCCAAGAAATATTGTGCTGGTTGACTCCAGCGCTTGTATTGTTCTACAACGTTGAGCATTGTTTCGCTTCGTGTGAACCGCTTATTTTCAAGAAGTCTTTTCAAGCCTTTTAAAGCCCAGTTGATTATTCCGCTTTGCTCTTCAGGGCTATTAAGCCATTTCTCTTCTATGTTTGGTATTCGCTTGTTCTCTGGAATTGTTATTGGAAACTCTACAACTATTACACGTTCCCACCATGCTAGGCTTGAATCATTTATAGGCGGAAGCCTGTTAGCCACCACAATGAGCTTAGCATAATTGGTAAACTGAACAGTTTTCTGTTTATTCTTGAACTCTGCTGTTATGAGGTCTTCACCTGTAAGCATTTTAATGGTTTCCGTGGTAACCAAAGTGGTTTTAGGTTCACTTACAACGTTAGCCAATTTTCCAATAAGGTTGGTTGCTTGAAACCTTTCAGGTAACCTTTCAAGAGGAATGCTTACACAGTTTTCTTTCCCTAATAGGATTATCAAGGTGCGCACAAGTGTTCCTTTTCCGTTTCGCCCAGGACCGACCAAAAAGAATATGAAATGAAATGGATAGCCACGAAGCAAGCAATAACCAAAAATTTCTTGGACGCATTTCTGTGCATCCTCTTCAGGTAACATTTCGTTAAGCCACTTCAGGAACTCCTCAGCCCTAGCGTCTGGTTTGTATTCGGCGTGGATTATGTTGCGGAAAAATAGTTGAGGAGTATGCGGCTTGAGCTCCATAGTGGCTAAGTCTAAAACGCCATTTTCAAAACATATCAGATTATGCGGCGGCTCTTCTAATCCGTTTTGGAACGTTAACGCTTGAACGATTTGCGTTAAAGTCGTTAAGTGATAGGGCTTGTAATTTTCGCCTTCCAATTCTACGAGGTGTTTATGTATGACGCCTTCAGCATCGTCAACCCAACATTTGCCGTTCCAGCGGAACATTAAATAAGTGCGAATGTCTGTGACTATCGGTATTTCTTCTAATATTTTTTTGGCTAAATTGTAGAGGTTAATTTTCTCCTCTTGTTTATACTCAACCTCTTCAATACTGTTTGCTCCTTGGAGCCTTATACATAAAGCCTCAGCCAACTCCTTTAAGCTGTAAACTTTTCCATCATGATAATCAATTGCGTAAAATTTAGTTTTGTGAATTGCGAAGCTGGGATTGTTGTCGGGCTTATGAAATGGACAATGCGCGTAAAAGTATTGGTTTCCTTCGCCTGCTATTTCTAGATGCGGTTTAAGCTGTTCAAGCCATTTCTGCAAAACATTTGTGTTTACGCCCTTGTTTGTATCTTCACGTTTGTCAGTTACCTCTAAAGCCTTATAGAAAAGGTCTTCGGCGTCTTCGATTACTGTAGGCAGGTTGTCGTTAAGCCTCACATAGCCTTTGCTTGGAGCCATAACGCAAATTTTTGGTCCCGCGATAAGCTCCAATGCATGGGTGTCATGATATTCGCTTATTGGAGACGGCTTAACCCTGCTCAAGTAAACATAGTGTAGTCCTCCTGAAACTGTTTGTTCCATCTGTGTAACAAGAAAATTCCTTAAAAGCGCCCTCCCTTTCTGCTTAGTCTCTTCACTTACCTTCTTTACGTCGTAATCAACAACTGCCAAAAACAAGCCGTCCTTGTTTGGCCAACTGCAAACTATGCCAAAGCCATCCGCATTTTGCCATGGTTGAGTCTCAAACTCCTCAAAAGTTTGCCTCTGTTTTTGCCACCTGCTCCATTCAACAAGAGGCTTCTTAATCACTTTACCATCAATGCGCTGCTCTAAAAATACGGCAACAACATTAAAGCCATGTTCGAAATATTTGAAAGCCTCAGCCTTTACAGTCAGCGTATTTATCTTTTGGGCTTCCTCCCTCTCCCCCATCTTTCTAGACCCCCTTGGCAAGCAGCTTTTCAAGTTCATTTTGAAGGTTCAGAAGCGCGATCAACTCATCCTTTGAAACAATGTTTGCTGGAAAAGCTATGAGGACACCATTGTAAATTACATAAAGGCTTGTTACCTTCTTTGCCTTTAGGGACTCAACAAATTTTTTAGGCAACGTCAAAGAATATTGAGCATAGCCATTTTTCCATGAACATATAATTCGCCTCTCTTCAACTTTTGGAACTTGCACGCTTACTGCTCACCCACTAGATAAATACACAAAAATTACAGTGAACGCCCAGACAACAAGCCACACCTAAAAAATATAAAACGAAGAAAACAGAGCAAGCAAAAGTTTACATTAACACAAGCTGAACAATATTAGGAGGCAAGAAGAGTTGCCGTTGAGCTTTATGCCCCGGGGTAAAATACAATAAGAACTAGTTGTATCGTGGCTCAAGCTATGATACAACAAGTGCTAAATGTATGCTATTTTTAAAAGCAGTATTCGGGTGGTAAGCCTTTGAGACTCAGCGTTCAGATGAAAAAGATTCTTTTGACATTGCTTAAGGCGGAGTTGGATCCGAAATTTTTTGAGGGCAAGGTGGAAATTTGGCATAAAAAAGACGTGAAAATGCTTGCGAAAATCATGAAAGGTGAAATAAGTTCTGATGAACTGGTCAAGAAAAGCGTACCACAAATGACTAAGGGCAGCCTATTAATGGTCATAAAACCGTCAGCTATTACCGTCCGCCAGCTTCCAGACAAAAAGCAGGTTTACATCCGTGGATCTGTAGACTTTTCTTTTAGCCGTAGCTTAAGGCGACTAGTAAAACTAGGGCTAGTAGACGTATTGAAAGAAGTTTCTCCTGGGCGTCATGGTTACCTTTACAGCTTATCAGAAAAGGGAAGAACGGAAGGCCATAAAATTCGAAACGAAATTCTCAACATGATTAACGAGTTTCAATACCTTTTATAATAACTTGTGCTACAAGTTCAGGATCAGCTTTAAGCAATTTTTGCCCCGGGGCAAATTTTTCATATTCTAAGATGCGGAACCGCTGTTCGTGTAGGTTTCTGCGACATTGCCATCCTGGTTTCTGTGAGTTCTCTTTCCAGTTCTCTTTTCCTTTTGGTTTTCTCCAGCAGATTTATGAAGAGGTGGGTTTGTCCGCGGTCTTCCCAGCTTTGCATAAGCTTTGGCACGATATCCCACATGTTGTGTAGGTCGCCGAAGTCTAAGCCCAATTCGCGAACCAAGCTTAACAGCTCATCGTAACATCCAGCCTTCTTAAGCACAGCCTTAAGGCGTTCAACCTCATCAAAGAGCTTGGCGTATTCACGCTTCAGAGCCTCATACTCAACAGTCTCATAGGCTTGTTGCTGCGTGCCCTCAAACTCAGCCAAACGCTTCCGCAATAAGTCATTGACCTCCTCGCTTACGGACCTGCCAAACCTTTCCGCCAATACTTTCTTAAGCCCAGCATACACTTCACGATCAACATGGAAACAATGCGGCTCAGCATCCACATACTTTTTCGGACGAGGCATAAGGATTTCCCATTAGAAAAATAGAAAACTCAAACACCCCCTCCCTCCACGCTAGTATATATATTTATACTCTCATTGCATTTTCACTCGCGCAATTTCAGCAGCTTTTCCTGTTAGAAAAACCAGCCCACCCGCCCAAAAATCAATGATAGGGCTTGTTCTGTTAATTCACGTTAACAGACAACGCCCAAAAATTAAATATTAGAAAATTTTTCAAAACTTCAAACAGCGCGCCATATATAGCAGTGTCCGCATCAACCTAGACTTTACCAGTTTACGATTAAACATTACTACAGAAGATCGTGTAAAATTTAAAAATAAAAACGAGTGCTATGCGCTACGTGGGCCGATTTACCACTAACTTATATTTCGTCCGGTTTTATAAGCCGATATTTTCTTCTAGGCTCAATGATTTCAATAAATACTTTTTCACCAGGCTTTGGTTTGTTTTTTTCAAACCACGACTTAAGACCCCCTACTATATATTGCCCCCCTTCCTGGTCTCCTGGTTGTATGTTTCCAACGCGTCCGGTTACGTGGCATCTTAGGTTGCCAATATTTGTCTCAAGGTCAAAATCTTCCTTGTATGATGGGAAATACTTTCTGTTGTTTCTATGCACTGGAATTAGGTTGTAGCGTAATGATGATGGTGTAAGTGTGACTTCAATACGGCTAGGTCTCGTGTCAGCTTGAATTGTATTTCCTAGGAGTTGAAATGAACTGACCTTGAAGACCAACGCGTTTAGTTTACCTGCTTCATCGACTTTCTTATCAATTGAAGAAATAGTCATCATCATACCGTTGGCTGGCAACTCATCATAGTTTATTCGTTCCTCGTGTATCGACTCTCCTACTATTGGCACCTTGACTGGCATCCTTATAGTAAGCCCATCAATAGTGAATATCAATTCAGCTTCCATACAAATACCTCCATTATATTATCTGACTTTCCCTCATATAAACATTTTGCTAGCATTGATATCATTGATAACAAAAAACATGACAAGAGTTTATGCATTAAAACTTAAGGTTATTTAAGAATTTTATACAACCAAAAGTTTTCTATTTAAGAAAAATTTAGTGCACGTACTGTTCTGTCAGTGTCTCTTAACAGAAAAAGGTATCGAGTGAGTATTAATTATAAACAAGCCTTAATGTTTGCTTTAGGTATAGTTTGCTTTAGGTATATATTGCACAGCTATGAGATTCAAGTTTATCTTTACTTGGCTATCACAGAAGTGTAGCAATTTTGGAAAGGGGACATGTGAGTGTTAGAGTGAATACGCTGTGTAGTGAAATCTTCCGCCCCTTAAACCTGTATCTGCCCAATCGTTTTCATCCCTGGAAAAAGTTGAGGTGTAGGCTAATGAGACATATATGTAGGTTATTTTGGTGTTGTCTGAGGGGTTTGCGTCATCTGGGATTTCGCTTGTGTAGGCTTTTATCTCGTATCTGCCTGTTGCGTTTGGTACCCATGTAAAGTTTAATGTTATTGAGTCTTCTGGTCGCAAGATTATGGTTTGGGTTCCGATTAGTGGGTCAAAAAGCAAAGTGTAGTTGACGCTTACATCAAATATTTCGGTGAAGTCACCTCTATTTTCGACTGTCACGTAGATGAAGATTGTTTCGTTGACGGAGGGGTTCTGTTTTGAAAAGGTGACGTTTAGTATGGCTATGTCATGTATTTCTCTTTTTACCGTAACTGTTCCGTCTGTGAAGGTGTTGTCATCTACATGAGTCTCGCCCTCTACTGGAGTGGCGTTGGCACTGATAGTGTAGTTGCCTGTGGCAAATCCTGTTGTATTCCATGTAAAAGAGAATGTTGCTGGGGTTCTGATAGGTAAGTCTGTTATAGTTTCTGTTCCGATGATTGTTGTGTTGGCATAAACCGTTAGGTTGAAAGTCTCTGTGAAGTCTCCCTTGTTGATAACTTTCACATCAATAGTTAAAGAGTCTCCTCTATTCACGATGGAATTAGAAGGAACGACATTAATTATGACAACATCATGTGAAGGCCATGGGTTTATGAGCGGGCATCTATCCAAATTGTTTGCGTTAATAAGGTATGACGTATCACCTACACCATCGCTGCCAGTTTCATTTTGATAAGGACCGCTGTATACGTCTAAGCCAGTATAGTCGCTCCAGTAGTTGCCTCCAGAAGGATAACCATCATCCCATATGTTGTAAGAAGCGCTAGATACACGCACGTTTTCAACATTGTCTATGAAATTGTTATGATAAAAAGTGTTTCCAGAGGAATTGTAAAGCCAGACGCCAATATCATTGTGTGTGATATTGTTTGCTGAAAATGTGTTGTATTCTAAAGCACGAAGCAATAGGCTACCGAACTCATTGTTTGCTATCTTGTTTTCAGAGATAGTGTTATTGCAAGAGTTGGCGATAAAAATGCCAAAAGTGTTATTGAATATGTTATTTTTGACTATTATTGTATTGTTTGTTCTTGAGAGTTGTATCCCTACATCAGTGTTTGTTAAATTAATGTTTTCCACTTTTATGTGATCGCAATCGATAAGAATGATTTGTCCAGCATCTGAGATGGCGATGTCTGAAGCATTCTCTAAATAAATTAAAGGCTTACCATTGACTAGGTTATCTACGATAATGTTATCATAAGAATTAGAGATACTCAAACCATCATAAATGAAAATGTTTCCTGATAAAGTGTTATTAAAGGAATAAATAAAGTAGATACCATACGCACTGTTGCGGGTTATATTATTTCCTGAAATGGTGTTGTTGTTGGAATAGTAGAGTCTAATGCCAAAGTTGTTATTTTCCGTTATATAATTCCCAATTATGCTGCAGTTATTTACATGATCTAAGCAAATTCCAGAATAATCTAATTCCGCGCCACTGTTTCTAACTGTGAAACCTGTGATGTTGACACAGTCTACAGTTATATTTACGACAGTTTCGTAGCCGTTTCCGTCGATAATCGTAGTTTCGGGATTCTCTCCAACAATTGATACTGCCTTGTTCACCGTGATGTGCTCATAGTATGTTCCAGCACTGACCACAATCGTATGGCCGCTCAAAGTTTCCGGGGCATCTATTGCATCTTGAATTGTCCTATAACCCAAAAGCGTGTTCATGTTTTTAACTCGTGCTGCTTCGAGGATAGAGCTGTTAGCCAAGTATGTAAAAACTGGTAGCCATTGCTCAATTACTGTTTTAATTTGGCTTGAGTCTGGGTTAAAATATTGCAATATGCCCCTTTCCCAGTATGTGTCTGGTTCTGGACCGGGTTCGTATTGCCAAGCACTTTCATTAGCGTAAATTTCACATGTAAACGGAAATCTGCTTATATTAGGGTACATCCAGTCATCCCAGAAGCCTGTTGGGTCTCCCAATTGACGCATAGGATACCATGGCGCCCCCGCAAGCTCTGAAAGATTTGCTGCTATTTCTCTAAATTTTTTACTTTCTTCTTCTGTATGGCCTTCTGGGCAGCCTATAGATGCAGCACCAGAATGAAAACTTACAGCATATTCAAAATAATGTTGTAGCGTGAAATCTCGCATGGCTTGTGTCTCAGGTTCTGAGAATGGTTCTGGGCCTCTATATGTTTCATCCCAAGGGTTAGGGCTTCCTAGTGCATATAAGTCATCCCAATTGTAGTTTCTGTTTAGGTCAACGCCTCCAATCCAGTCTTCATTGTATAAGCCATCGCCGTCATCGTCTATGCCTTCCCATCTTATGAAGTAGTAGTCAGTTCCATTCATGAAGACGAGAGCTTCCACGTAGCCATCTCCATCTTCGTCGTCAGGCGGGTCTTCATCCAGTAAACCGTCTCCATCGTCATCATAGGGATGAGTGTTTTTGCGGTGATAATCATTTTTCTTAACTGCTTCAAACCCATCTACGTTTAATGCTGGAACTATGTAAATTTCAGTGTAGTTGAGTATGCGGGTAATTGTTTCGTTCGCGCCAAAGTTAGTAGCCGCATTCACTGCAAAGTATAGTGGTAATTCTGCACTTATTGGTTCACGAGCGTGATGATAACCTACAAACAGCAGTTTGGGCTTTGGAGCTGTTATATTTTCGTTTGTTAACTTGATGCAATAAATGGTGCGGTTCTGCCAACTCTTTCCAATTGGAAAGATATCTACGATTTCTGGATATGTGGTTGATAGGTGATAAAGAGTGCTGACAATTTCACCATAATTATGATAATGAACCCAATCACGCCACGGCAAAGTCAAAGTGATAGGATTCATAAGTGGGTAGTGGTCCTTGTTATTTTCGTCAATGACATAGGGTGTATCACCTATTCCGTCGCTTCCAGTCTCGTTTTGAAATGGCCCACTATACAGATCAACTCCAAGATAATCACTCCAGTAGTTGCCTCCAGAAGGATAACCATCGTCCCAATTGTTAATTGCGCCGCTAGATGCTTGATAGGTGTTATTTATGAAGTTGTTATGGTAAATGGTGTTGCCAAAACAATTACCTGAATTATAAAGTCCATATTGGCTGTGGCCCTCTATATGGTTCATATATAAAGTGTTGTTAGAGGAATAAGAGAATAGGTGAACGCCCGTTCTCGCGTTAGCTGTAATGTTGTTACTCCAGATATTGTTGAATGAAGAATACCAGAACCACATGCCCAAATTGCCATTTTCGTTTATTTCATTGTAGAAAACCTGATTATGATTTGGGAATATCTGCAAGAACACGCCAACAAAACTATTGTTTGTTATGCGGTTCCCATAAAGGATGTTATAGTTTGAAAAATAGTAAAGCCTAACGCCACAATTGTTGCTTGTTATGTTGTTTCCTGTAATAGTATTGTAACTGGAATCTTCCAGGTTGATGCCATAATAGAACTGTTTAATTGTCAAGTTTTTGATCGTAACATTCCATCTTCCAGCTAAGCTTATCCCTTTTGACTCAGATGCTCCTGTCCCTTGAATGGTGCAGCTTGTTCCGTCAACCAAAATGTTGTCTCTTTCGATAACAATTCCATTACCATCGCTGGTAATGTCATCTGTTAAAATGTAAGTCACATTATCAACGGTCGATACAGGAGCATCTGGCGGATCTATACTCCCATCTGCCCTAATAAAAACGGTTCCAGTCCAACCCTTAATTGGTTTAATTTTAAACGCAAACGTTAACATACTTACTAAAAGAAGCAATAATAACATTTTGGCAATAGTTTTTCTGAACAACTCAATTCCTTCTCCCACTCGGTTTAATACGTTCTAAAAAATAAGACTTGTGAAGAAATCCTCTATCACTATTATCCTAGCTATATTCTTTTAGTCATCGTTAAAAGAAGAGACGATAATTGCGAATATTAACAAGTGAAGTTTCATGGGTCTTTGCTGTGAATGGCCGATAATAATAGTGGACGCTTCCTTGATTATTCAGTTATGCTTGAAATAAATTTAAATTTTTGAATATGAAATTTATGCTGAGGAAACAAAATGAACGAAACAAGAGAAGGTAAAGCTCAATGCGACCATGAGTGGAAGGCTGAAGGCCTAACAGAGGACAAGTCCCACGTTAAGCTTGTGTGTGTGAAATGCGGTGCAAAAAAGGAGATTGAACTCTTCCCATAAGAAACGTGTGGCGGTCTTAAATATGAAGATGAAACTGCTTGGATTAAGAACCAGTCTAAGCGCGGCACTTAACGATGTGCTCTTATTGGACCATTTTTGGGTTTTCTTGGGAAATATTTTCGTGTGTGCAAGCCAAGCTTAACTAGTGAAAGCATTAAGGGAACTTCCATTAAGGGGCCTATGACAGTTGCTAGGGCGGCTCCGGAGCCTATTCCATATAATGTTGTTGCGACTGCTATGGCGACTTCAAAGTGACTGCTAGAGCCTATGAGAGTAGTGTCTATTGCAGTTTCGTAAGCCCAACCTGCAAAATATCCCAAGAGGTATGTCCACGTAATCATTGTTGCATAATGTAATAGATTAGGAGCTGCGAGATAAGCAACCAAGAGAGGATTATTCAGAATCGTTTGCCCTTCAAAGGAGAATAAAACTATTAAGGTTG
>Ga0078972_1016234_pt1 | contig 11089 bp, 5 predicted proteins | sample YelNatPaOPGAMG01_FD_67568 | JGI IMG/M metagenome (GOLD analysis project Ga0078972, IMG submission 67568) | Hot spring thermophilic microbial communities from Obsidian Pool, Yellowstone National Park, USA - OP-RAMG-01 (SPADES assembly) (version 2) | ecosystem: Environmental > Aquatic > Thermal...
CCGGACTGGGTCCTCTCGGTGGCGTTCTCCCCGGACGGGAAGGTCCTCGCCTCCGGGTCGGGCGACGGCACGGTCCTCCTCTGGGATCTCTCCTTCCTCAACCGGCCACAGGTTCTGGAGGTCATGTTCCCCGCCACGGTGTTCACCGGGACCGAGGCCCAGGGAACGGTCCGGTTCGCCGACCCGAACGCTGACCTCGTGCGGGCCGAGTTCACCGTGCTCGAGGGCCCCCTCCAAAGCTTTGCCCTCGACCTAACCCAGCCCCCCTATGCTGCCCAGGTCCAGGGGAAGACCGAGGGCTCGTGCACTTTCACCCTTAAGGTGGGCGAGGCGGGGACCTACCGGATCCGGGTGATCCTCGTGGACGCCGCAGGAAACCGGAGCGAGCCCTACGAGTTCCGGTTCGAGGCGAAAACCCCACCGCCTCCAACGATCACCTCGGTCACGTTCCCAGGATCCGTGTTCACCGGGGTGGAGGCCGAAGGCTCCATCCGGTCCCGCGACCCGAACGCTGACCTCGTCCGGGCCGAGTTCACCGTGCTCGAGGGCTCTCTCCAAAGCTTTGCCCTCGACCTAACCCGGCCCCCCTACGCTGCCCAGGTCCAGGGGAAGACCGAGGGCTCGTTCACTTTCACCCTCAAGGTGGGCGAGGCGGGGACCTACCGGATCCGGGTCATCCTCGTGGACGCCGCAGGAAACCGGAGCGAGCCCTACGAGTTCCGGTTCGAGGCGAAAACCCCAACGCCTCCAACGATCACCAGGGTCGTCTTCCCCGCCACGATCAAGTTAAACCAGGGGCAGAACGGGATCGTCAAGTTCGAGGACCCCGACGGGGACATCGTCCGGGCGGAGTTCACGGTGGTCGAGGGCGATCCGGCCACGATCCAGGTTTTACCGGGGCTGGCCTTTGACCCGGAGATCCGGGGCATGACCTCGGGCGCATTCCGGTTCACGGTGGTGGTCACGAAGGCCCAGACTGTAGTCCTGCGGCTGGTTCTGGTGGACTCCGTGGGCCGCCGGAGTGACCCCGTGGACCTCTCGGTCCGCGTGGAATGAAGGGCTTTTAAGAGGTGAGAGCGATGATGCGAAGAAGGGTAGCGAGAAAGGCAGCCTGGACGGTGATTCTGGTGATGATGGGCCTTGCCCTGGCCTCGGGCGGGGCGTGGGCCAAGCTCGTGGGCGGCGTCCAGGCGATGAAGGTCCTAGGACAGGATGCCCTGGAGATAAAGCTCGCGGTGGATGCACCGGCCAGGGTGAAGATCGTCATTGGCACGAACGCGATCATCTTCGACCTGCGGGCGGCTCCGGGACAGACGCCGAGCAAGGACAATCCCATCGAGCTCGTCACCGGGAAGCTCCGCATCTCCGGTACCGAGGTCCAAGTCTTCGAGAACGACGTGCTCGTGTGCCACTTCCCGGTGGCTGCGCTCGTGGAGGGGGTCTACAAGCGGTTCTGCTACGACGAGACAAAACCGGTCGTCCGGACCTCGATCTCTCCGTCGCCAAACGCCAACGGCTGGAACAACCAACAGGAGGTGAGTGTAACGGTGACCGCCGAGGACGAGCAGGATGGCTCGGGGATCGCGCTTATTCGGTACAAGATCGGCACGGCCAGCCCTGTGGACGTTCCCGCCGCCCGGCTCTCCCTGAGCGAGGGCGGAAGGATTGCCCAGTTCACTCTGGCTCTTCGAGATGAGGGGATTCACAAGCTGACGTTTTGGGCTCAGGACGAGGCAGGGAACCTGAGCGCCCCGGTGACGGCGGAAGTGCGCATCGACCGGACTCCGCCCACCATCCGGCCCGCTACTTCCCCACAACCGAATACCTATGGATGGAACAACAAGACCGTAACAGTGAGTTTCGCCTGCGAAGATGCCCTCTCGGGGGTCATTTGCCCTAAGGACGAGAAAGTGGAGACCGAGGGAAGGGACCAGTCCATCACTGGGGAAGCTGTGGACAAAGCCGGTAACCGGACCTCTGTCACGGTGAAAGGCATCAACATTGACAAGACTCCGCCCGAGCTCGAGGTTAGCCTCAGCTCGACCGAGGTTCACTCCGGGGAGTCCATCACGATCGTGGTTAGAGCTTCGGATCCTCTCTCAGGGTTAGACAATATCACAGCGCGGGACAGCAATTTGGGAGAGGTCACCCTGAATCCCAAGGAGGATCGGTGGGAAGGCACCATCACCCCAGAGTATGACGGAACAGTAACTGTGACAGCCACCGACAAGGCTGGTAACACCTCTTCCTGGCGAGCGGACTACGCGATGCTCCGCCCGCCCTTTTTTGAAGTCTCCCGTGTCGAGATCTCCCCACCGGATCCGGTAGTCGGACAGAGGATTACGGTTCAGGCCACCATTGTGAACACCGGCCATGAGTCTGGAACGAGGGTGGTGACCTTGTGCTTGGACGGGGTCTGCCCAGAAGAGGGTGGAGAGGCCGCTGAGCCGCTGGAGCTCTATGGACACTGGTATCCGGTCTACTCGGTGGCCTTCTCCCCGGACGGGAAGACCCTCGCCTCCGGGTCCTGGGACGAGACGATCAAGCTCTGGGACACGGCTACGGGGGAGGAACTCCGCACCCTTACCGGGCATACGAGCTACGTCAGCTCGGTGGCGTTCTCCCCGGACGGGAAGATCCTCGCCTCGGCGAGCGGAGATGGCACCGTCCGGCTGTGGGATGCGGCCACCGGGCGGGAGATCCGCAGATTGGAGGGACACTGGGGATGGGTGTTTGCAATTGCCTTTAGCCCTGATGGAAAGACGGTGGCTTCAGGGGGCGACGACGGGTTAGTCCTTCTTTGGGATGTCGAGACCGGCTCCGAGAAGGGCGTTCTGGAGGGCCATGAGGGCGCTGTGTACGGCGTTGCGTTCTCCCCCAGTGGGGATCTCCTCGCCACCGGTTCGGAGGATCACACGGTGAAGCTCTGGGACCTGGCCTCCCAAAGACTGAAAGCGACGCTCAGAGGCCACCAGGGGTATGTGCTCGCGGTAGCGTTCAGTCCGGACGGGCGGCTGGTGGCGTCGGGATCTGAGGATGGGACGGTACGGATCTGGGATAGCACAACAGGGAACCAAATCCAGGTGCTGTCGGGCCACGAGGATATCGTGCATTCGGTGGCGTTCTCCCCGGATGGGAAGACCCTCGCTTCCGGATCCGTCGACGGAACGGTTAGGCTGTGGGACCCAGTCAAAGGGGAGTTGGTCAGAACTCTACCGGCGTACTCCCCCGTGTATTCGGTGGCTTTCAGCTGGACGGGCCAGCGCTTGGCAGCAGGGGACGAGTCCGGGCGGGTCCTGGTGTGGGAGGTTCGTCCCCCAGGAATCGCGCTGGAGTTGGGCCCCGGCGAGAGCGACGTCGTCAGCTTCCCTCTCCCTCCGTTTGATGCTCCCGGGGCCCACACGGTGGAGGTGAAGACCCCGGACCATAGCTATGGCCCTGTGTCGTTCCAGGTGGAAGAACCCGCGAATCTGGTAATCTACGACCTTACTATCTCCCCTTCCGAGCTATGTGGAAGCGGCTATGTGGAGGTGAGGGCGTCTGTCCAAAACAAGGGAGGGCGGGAAGCGGAGGACTACATCCGGTTTGTTGTAGGGGACCAGGAGCGGGACAAGACATGGGTGCGACTCAAGCCCGGTGAGTACACTAGCGTTCATTTCTCCCAATACTTCTCGTCGCCGGGGTGGTATTCCCTCACGGTGAGCAGCCGGGATCACAGCGCTTCATCCACCGTGCGCGTGGGCACGCCGGTTAGCTTCTCAGTGAGCAGCCTCTCCCTGTCCACCTGGAACCCGTGCCCGGGCGAGTCCGTCACCATTAAGGCAACCATCACGAACAGGGGGTGCAGCTCGGGCTCGCAATCTATAGAGGTTCTCGTAAACAATTCGTACTATACCTCGCGTTCGGTATACCTTGGGCCAGGAGCTAGCGAGGAGGTATCGTTCTCGGTCAGCTTCGGCTCCGAATCGCAGTACTCTGTCCGGGTCAAAAGCGAGAACGACTATTCCTCCGCGACTGTCTACCCTCGAAAGGGGGTCTACTTCGATATCTACGATCTGAGCTTTTCGCCCAGGAGCCCGTGCGACGGAGAACAGGTCAGCATCTCTGTCACAGTAAAGAATACGGGCTGCGATTCAGCAGGTCAGTACATTCGGTTCTATGTCGCCGGGTCCCAGATGGACAGCAAATATGTGAGCTTGCGTAGAGAAGAGAGCACCACAGTTACATTCACTTATAGGTTCTACTACCACGGCGGACCCTCCTACACGATCAGAGTCGCGAGCGACGACGACTACGCGGAGAGGACGATCACCGTGAGAGTCTGCCATTGAGGCTGTGAACGTCCGAAAGCATGTGAAGGAGGTGTGGACCGTGAGGACCATGAAAAGGAGTGTGGTGGCCTTAGCGGCGATGCTCCTGGTGACTGGCGCCACGTGGTGCCTTGCCCGGGAAATGCAGGTGCCCGCGGAGTACCCAACCATTCAAGCAGCGATCGAGGCAGCCCAGGATGGCGACACGATCCTGATCGCCCCCGGCACATACCGGGAAAACTTGGCTGTCGCTAAGAACATCACCCTCGTCGGAGCTGACCGGGACACGGTGTTCCTCGACGGGGGCGGGAGCGATGTGGTGACCGTAGCGAGCGGTGGGGCCCTCGTCCTGAAGTCCCTCACCGTGACGAACGGCCGGGAAGGCATCTCCGTCCGCCGAGGAGGCCGTATCGCCTTGATCAATGTGCGCGTGGTTGCCAACAAGCGCGACGGGGTTTTAGTTATGGGCACGGCTGAGCTACAGGGTTGTCTCGTCCGGGACAGTGGCCGGTACGGGGTCAACGTGTTCGGACCTGGGGCCCAGATTCTCGGCAGCGGGAACATCCTGTGGAACAACCTTGAGGGGAACATCCAGGGGGAGACACCAACCACATTCCAAGTCCCCGCTGGTCCGCCGACCCCGCGGGTCGGACTGGCACCCGACGCCTGGACAAACATGAACGGGTTCACGCTCACCATTGGTGCGGACTACCCAGCCCAGATCGTGGCTACTTGGTACAAGATGGGGTCTCCCCCCACCTCAGCCACGGATGGAACCCGACTAGCCGGGTTGCAGTTCACCGTGGAAAGCCCGGCCGAGGGCGCGGTCCCGATGTGGGTGTGGATCGAAGATGAACTTGGCTTGAAAGACCACCGCAAAGCCGTCCGAGTAGTTCTCAAGTGGGACAAAACCCCACCGGTGATCGTGGCCAAGATCACCCCCGAACCGAACTCGGCGGGATGGAACAACTCCGATGTGGTGGTGTCCTTCGAGTGCACCGACGCGCTCTCCGGGATGGCAAGCTGCACCCCAGGAGAGCCCGTATCCCTGACCCAAGAGGGGAAGGGTCAGGTGGTGAAGGCGGTGGCTGTGGACAACGCGGGGAATAAGGCTGAGCGCGAGGTGGTGGTGAACCTTGACAAGACCCGGCCGGAGATCGTGCTCGGAGCACCCCGGGGAACCCTGGGGATCGAGAACTGGTACCGCTCCGACGTCACCGTTCCCTACACGGCCACCGACACTTTGTCCGGGTTCCCAGGGGGAAAGACCACTACCGAGGGAACCGTGACGACTACCGGCGAGGGGCCCGATCGCACGGTGGTGATCCGGGTGACGGACCTCGCCGGGAATACCGCCGAGGCGAAGGCCGGACCCTTCAAGGTGGACAAGACCCCGCCGGTAGCCCGGATCGTCCTCGATCCGGCCACGCCCAACGGCAAGGAAGGTTGGTACACCATGCCGGTGAAGGTGCACTACGAGTGCTCCGATCCTCTCTCTGGCCTGGATCCGGCCACTCCTCCTCCTTCGGACACCACTCTCACCACCGATGGGATCCACCACTTGACGCTGGAGGTGCGGGACAAGGCGGGGAACGCAGCTCCCGTGGTAACGGTGGACGTGAAACTCGATCAGACGCCCCCTGTGGTGCGTGCCACACCGCCCGACACCACCCGGTGGTACCGGGAGGATGTCCAGGTGCCTTGCACCGCTTCGGATGCCACTTCAGGCCTCGCCAACTCCGGGGACGCCAACTTCACCCTGCTGGCCAAGGGTGAAGGCCGGGCCGTCTCCACAGGAACCAGGACTGTGGCGGACCGAGCGGGAAACACCACTACCGTGGATCCCTTCACCTTCCAGATCGACAAGACCCCGCCGGTGATCGTGGCCAAGATCACCCCCGAACCGAACTCGGCGGGATGGAACAACTCCGATGTGGTGGTGTCCTTCGAGTGCACCGACGCGCTCTCCGGGATGGCAAGCTGTTCACCACCCGTTACTCTCACACGAGAAGGACGCGATCAGGTGGTCCAAGGCGAGGCGGTAGACAACGCCGGGAACCGTGCTACAACCTCTCTCAAGCTCAACCTGGACAAGACCGCGCCTTCCGGATCTTTGGCCATCCTCGCAGATGAGGGCTTCGAGACCGGCGACTTTGCGTTGCTTCCTTGGAGGTCCGGAGGCTCTCTTCCTTGGGTGGTCCAGAGCAGTGTTGTCCGGAGTGGCAGCTACGCAGCTCGGGCCGGAGCAATTGGCCACAACAGCAGCAGCTGGCTGGAATTGAACCTCTCACTTGGGGCTGGAACGGTGAGTTTCTGGTATCGGGTCTCCTCGGAGTCCGGCTACGACTACTTGCGGTTCTACGTTGACGGGGTTGAGAAGGCCAAGTGGTCCGGGGAGACCGGCTGGCAATACGCGTCCCTATCCGTCACGGCCGGTACTCATACTCTGCGTTGGGAGTACAGCAAGGACAGTTCCGTTGTTGCAGGAAGCGATACCGCCTGGCTTGATGACATCAGGCTTCCTGTTTCCGCCAGCCCTTCCGTTCGCGTGAGCGAGCCCGTTGTAGCCCTAGCGCTGTCTGCTCAGGACAATCTGAGCGGTGTAGCTGAAGCCCGGTTTTCCAACGATGGCCAATCCTGGTCGGCGTGGGAGACGTTTGCTAGCACGAAGGGCAGCTGGGATCTGACAGCCTTTGGTGGAACCCGCACCCTCGGGCTGAAGACCATCCACGCTCAGGTACGAGACCGTGCCGGGAACGCCTCGGCGGCATTCACCGTTAGCTTTAGGCTCATATCTATCCCCTACCTAGGACATACCGGATTGGTCCGAGCGGTGGCATTTTCCCCTGACGGGAAGAGCATCGTCTCAGGTTCTTGGGACGACACGATCAGGGTTTGGGAGGTCGCCTCGGGAAGTGCGGTCAGTGTCCTCGCAAGGCACACCAGCGACGTAAATGCGGTAGCTTTTAGTCCGGACGGGAAGATCCTCGCTTCTGCCTCGGATGATCGAACGGTAAGAGTGTGGGACGCGGCGACAGGGAGGGAACTCCAATCCCTGAGAAGTCATACCGATTCAGTAATGGCAGTGGCCTTTAGCCCTGACGGGAAGTACGTCGCATCGGGGTCAAAGGACAAGACCATTCGACTCTGGGATGTCGCTACCGGACAGCTTGTCAAGACCATAACTGGACATGCGGGGACAGTTACATCCCTTGTCTACCTCGGGAGCTGGCGACTTGCCTCCGGTTCAGAGGATGGAACGGTCATTCTTTGGGAGATGCCTACGGGTTGGAAAGAGAGAACCCTACAGGGGCATACCGCTGGCGTGAACGCAGTGGCGTACAGCGCGGAGACCAGGTTGCTTGCCTCGGGATCCTCTGATAAGACCATTCGCCTGTGGGACGCCTTTACCGGGGAGAGTAAGGGTGTTCTCACCGGACATACCGATTCAGTCCTTTCCGTTCAGTTTAGCCCCAACGGTAAGTTCCTGGTCTCGGGCTCGGCCGACAGGACGGTCCGTGTTTGGGACGTGGCCACTGGCCAAGTCCTCCGCGTCCTCGTAGGCCATACTGACGCAGTCATGTCAGTCGGCTACAGTCCCGACGGGAAGGTCGTTGTCTCGGGGAGTCGCGATGGCACCGTGAGACTGTGGGACGTGAGCGATCTTGTGGGGAGGTGAGACGTTGGAAAGAACTGGGTTGAGTCGACCAGCAGCATGGCTTCTGGTTCTATCGGTGTAGCGGTAGGGGTGGCGGCGTGTGCACCGGGCCGCGAGCTCCGCGTGCCCGCGGATTATCCCACGATCCAGGCAGCTCTGGACGCGGCGAGCCCGGGCGACCGGATCACCATCGCCCCCGGCACCTACGTGGAAAACCTCGCGATCGGAAAGCGCGACCTCACCCTGGCTGGGGCCGATCCCGCCACGATGATCGTGCAAGCCAAGTTCCCCGACCTCCCGGTGGTCACCATCCGGGAGCGGAACATCACCCTCCTCGGGGCTCACCCTCACCGGCGGCCAAGGCGGCTCTGGACAGGGTCACCCTAAGCGGCGGACTCCTTAACCTGCGGACCGTCTCGGACGGCGGGGTGCGGGTGCTCGGCTCGACCCTCAAGGACGCCGAGGCCGGGATCCTCGTCGGCGGGCCAGCAGTCCTCCTCTAGGGCCACACGCTCACCGACCACCCCCAAGGGGGCATTCTCTTGCCTCAATGCCGAATGTTTCCCACACGGGAGCTCCGCACCCTTACCGAGCATGCGAACCCCGTCACCAGGGTCATCTACAATTTGCATCCAATTGTAGTCAACTTTAAGGCTCATAAAGGCAATCCGCCCAAAGAAAAAAGACGTCTTCCTCGCCTCCTCGGCTTTGCCGAGCCTCTAAATCGAAGAGAAAACACATTCCTAGACCCATTAACGTGCGACATTTGTCGCGGGGCAGAGCAAAAAGTTAGGCTTACCAGTCCCGTTGTCCTTTACATTTAGCAGCACGTTTCTCGATCTCAATGTAAGTGGATCCCGCGAGAGTGATCAAGAGCAACTAGGGTGGTAGCCTCACAACCTCGATTTACTACCCGAAAGGCGCCCCTCGTCGGTTTGACGGTCGTCCCCCTTGCATCTCAGGGGGTTTGTAGCGAACCATAGGTGAAACTTTTGGACACTTTTGCCAAGCGCAGCCAATCCTTCCACTGTGGCCGCCTCGTTAAGGCTTCTGTCAAAGGAGGAGGAAAAGGCGTCTGAGCGTATGCGCTCTCTACGGAAAGGAACTGAGGCAAGATATAGAGCGTCCCGGCTCCGAAGACAATGCCTCTCCGTGAACTCGCCGCCTAGCTTAATTACGCATTCAAAAACTTATATGGTGTTAAAAATAACCTTTACCAGTAAAACATTATACTAAATCTGCTGGTGCCTATATAGTTCATAGTTTCTGGCACGGATATACCTTAGTAGTGTTTTGCTGGTCTAAACACCTGGCAAGGCTAGGGAACCTGAACATTAGCTGGTTTTGAGCTTGTTCGGTATACTTGCTTGTTCAAACAAAAAGGAGCTTATATGGACTGGGAAACCTGGCTCCTTAACGTAGTATCGAGTCTAGTAGGGGGCAGCATTGGTGGTACCCTGGTTTCGTCCTTTTTAGATAAACGAAAAGTTACTAAACAACAAAACGCGAATAAAACTAAGGTGGCAGCACAAATATGCTATGAGTTTAAAAAAATCAAACAGTTTTCAGACATTGTACAATTGACATTAGAAAGTCATCTTATTGATCAATTGTTGAACGATCTACCCTTAGAACAAGCGGAAGAAATTTATGCTGCCATAAACAGAATATCGCAAAATGTTGAACTTGTACGCCGACAAGCTGAACAGTTGCTTGCCAAAGGTCAAAACATAATCATTGACACGAGGCTTATAGATATACAACTTGCGCTAAGATCTGATCTGTTACAATTATATGAGTTTTTCGCTCCATCTCATGCAGATCACCCAATAGGCATCTTCAAAAACTCCGTCATACCATTCGCAAAAGGAAGATGCGGTCGTTGGGGTATAGCTACTCCTGAAGAATACTATGAAAAATTGAAAAATTACGGCGTTTCTTATGTTAATCCATTTAAAGGTCATTCTGTATGGAAAAAATATAAAATGATTATTAATCCATATGGGGAATATTATTTTGTTAAAGATGAAAAAGAAATGACACGGGTTCCCGATATCATAAAAGAGTTTCTTAGCACTGGTGGCATTTGGATACATGCTGGCGGATATCCTTTTTATGCAGCCTTTTTTGGAAGAAGAAAAGAGAGCAATCTGACACGATTTTCATTGCTGAAGAAATAGGGCTGGAAATAGCTCAGACTGGCCAGATGAGTGTTGAGACAATAATTCCCGATGGGGTAGGATATCTAGGCCGCATAAATTGGCGTTGCGAAAACGGTGTGCGTTCTCTTGTAAATGCCGATCGTGTATTCGCTGCCGCAAACGTCAACGAAAAGCAGATGAATGTTTTAGCAACAAAGGCTGTCGGGAAAGGTCTTTTTGTTCACTACGGGGGATTACATCCTATAAATACAAAAGAATCAGAAAAGATTACGAATATGCTTTGTCAGTTGATAAAAAGCATATGGTTAGAAAGGCATTAACGTAATTGCATTTTGTATTACCGGAAGGGGATTTCTCATGTTACGGGGCGTTTACTCCAAACGCTTTGTAAGCCACCAAAGAAACACTCCTAGCCCCAACCACGATAATCCTGACTCGAACAGACTCACCAATATTCCGCAATTCGTAGGGTACATATTTTGGTATTCGACACCTAATGCTCTGCCCACTGAGTACAATACAGCATGAAAATATGTAATGTTATTTGCACTTTGGGGAATTAATGGAGCTCGCCGGCTCATCGATGGACATCTACATGCGCATCCGGCCCAAGGTGCCCGAGGGCAAGGCCGGCTAGGGCAAATCCACGTTCACAAACCCAAGATCATGGGCAGCCAAAAAATCTAAGACCTCGGGCTTGTACCAGAAGGTGTGTCTGAACTCCACATGCACCGGGATCTCCGAGGGAATGGCCTCCCGCAGCCGCACGAGATAGGAAAGGCTCTCCAAAGGATCGCCCCGGGGGAGGGAGTACGGGAACTGGGCCAAAAGGCTCGCCAAACACCCGGCCTGGACCATCGGCGCAATCGCGGCAAGAAACGGACCCACCGCCTCCTCAAACTTCCCCCGCTCGTGGGTCATCTCCTTAGGAACTTTCACCGTGAAAAGGAAACCCTTGG
>Ga0078972_1016237_pt1 | contig 11088 bp, 11 predicted proteins | sample YelNatPaOPGAMG01_FD_67568 | JGI IMG/M metagenome (GOLD analysis project Ga0078972, IMG submission 67568) | Hot spring thermophilic microbial communities from Obsidian Pool, Yellowstone National Park, USA - OP-RAMG-01 (SPADES assembly) (version 2) | ecosystem: Environmental > Aquatic > Thermal...
ATCCCCCGCAGGGAGAACTGGCTCTGGATCGACCAGCCGCCGCCCGAGAAGGATTTAGAGATAGGCGTTGGGAAGCGCGTCGCTTGGCAAACACCCCTCCACAGGGAGGCGGTGAAGAGGGCGCTGACGGAGGTCGGGGGTTAACCCCAGCGCAGCGCGCGTACGGAGAAACCCTAATAGCGACTCGCGCAAAAGGTGGATCCGTAGAGGAACGGTGGCTTCAGATACGCAAGTAAACAAAACCTTGAAAGCGCTAACCGGAATGCTCAAGCGCGCGATCCTGGGAGAGTGCGAGCGGCTGGCGCAAGCTGTTAAGCTGGCACGCTGTTTGCGAGGGGGAGGCTGCTGATGGAGAAGCTTGTCGAGCCCAACCTCATCATCGACGCGGTAACCTACCGAGACCCCCCGCTCTGGATCGACCAGCCGCCAGCCGAGAGAAATCTAGAGATCGGGATCGGGTGGCACGCAGCCTGGCAATCGCCGCTGCACAGGGAGGCGGTGAGGAGGGCGCTGGCGAAGCTAGCGTGACGGGGCGCGCGGCGGAAAGCCGGGCATCCCGAGAGGAAGGGCGTCTTTGCGGCGCGCCGATACCGGCGGAAAAGCGCGTGCGCTGGTGGAACGCCGCTTAGACCCTCTGCGCTGAATGCCCCTCGAGGCGGTAGGGGAGAGCCTGCGCTAAGAAGCTCGACTTGCGATAGCTTACCATAGCAACAAGGTTTTTGAGAGGGCCATGGCTTTCGTACGGTGATGAAAGAAGCGGAGGATTGGAGGAGCAGGATAACCGTCGATCCCGAGATCCTAGCCGGGAAGCCGGTCGTAAAAGGCACGAGAATAGCGGTCGAGCACATCGTAGAGCTGCTCGCCAACGGGTGGACGATCGAGGAAGTGCTGGAGAACTACCCCCAGCTGAAGAGGGAGGACGTGCTAGCGGCCCTCAAGTACGCGGCCGAGGTCCTAAAGGAAGAAAGGGTGTACCCCCTGCCTTGACCAAGCTCTTAGCCGACGAAAACGTGCCTCTCAAGGCCGTCGAGATCTTGAGGGAAAAAGGCGTGGACGTGGCCTCGGTGACAGAGCTATCGCCAGGCTTGAAGGATCGGGAAGTGCTAGATCTAGCGCGCAGAGAAGGCAGGATCATAGTGACCTTCGACAAGGACTTCGGTGAGCTGGTAGTCAGAGAGAGGGCGAAAGCAAAGGGGCTAATCCTGCTGAGGTTCGTGCCGAGGTCCCCGCAGCAGGTAGCCGAGAAAAATTTGGCAAGTGCTGGGGTCGGGAATCCCGCTGGAAAACAACCTGATCGTCGTGAGAGAGCACACCGTCCGAACCGTCAAAATAAAGCGCTAAGCCCACCACCTCGGAAAGAACCAGCGCGCTGGAAACTCAAAAGCGGACCTAGAAGTAACCAAGGAGAGACGGCAAGGCTTCACGCAACGGTTTACCCCTAAAGCATGCGGAGAGCGCGTGCGAGAGCGAGAGGAAGCGCAGTCGAACGCCCGCCCCCGCGAAGCTGGTGGGCCCGGCGAAAAGCTGCTCAACAGCGCCTCGGAGCCGGGGGCAGGCTTCAAGGTCATGCGGGGGTTTAGCGCGCCCCACCAGCTGATAGGGGGGCGAGCTCTCGGATCCGAGCGAAGCCGTCCACCCCCGAGCTGGAGAGAGCGCGCCGCATGCTTATAACCGGTTGAAGCTAAAGTAACTGGGATGAGGAGGGTCAAGCTCCGCTTCGCCGGCTTAGAAGTTGAGTTCGCGGACAGGGAGAGGGCTTTGCAGCAGGTCTTAGAGTGGGCTGAGAAAGGGACGTGGCAGCCAGTGGTCGTCTTCGGGCCGGAGGGGTGCGGGAAGACAGCACTCTTACGCCAGGCAGCTGAGGTGCTCAGAGAGGCTGGCTACGCGGTCTTCTACCTGCACCCCCTCGACAAGGTCTTTAGGGCAGAGGTGGAGGAGGCGGACTTGAAGAAAGCCTTCCTGGAGCTCGCCCAGAGAGCGCTTGCAGAGGACTCCCTGGGCAGGGTCGCCTGGGCGGTGTTCGACTTCGTCCGCGAAGCCCTAAAGAGAAGAAGGAGGAAGATCGCGGTCGTGGCTGACGACGTGTTCCAAGCCATTGGGTTGAACCAAGCGGCGGCGTACGTCAAGGGCTTGCTGAACACGATCGAGCACCCAACCTACGATTACGAGAACATCGTCGTGCTGGTGGCGACGAGCGAGGGCTTGTCGAGGAGGGAGATCGGCCGGCACCGGTGGGCGAGCTTGATGCCCATGTGGAACATGAGCAGGGAAGGTTTCGCGGAGCTGTACAGGCAGATACCGGAGCCAAAGCCTGATGTTGAAGAAGCGTGGCAGTGGACAGGCGGGAACCCGTGGATGCTGGCGCAGCTCCGCCAAGCGGGGTGGGACGCTGAAACAATCACCGCGCAGCTTGCCAAAGCGAAAAGGATCACAGCGGACTTCATAGCCAGGTGGAAGAAGCAGATCGAAGAGGCTGTCGAGAACCCCGACGCGCTCTGGGGCGCCGATGCGTCGAAGGAGCTGGTGGACGAGCTCGAAGCCAAGAACCTGATAGTGTACGACATGTACGATAGGAGCGAGAAACTCTGGATCGACCAGCCACCGCCCGAGAAAGACCCGGAGATCGGGATCGGGAAATATGTGGCGTGGCAATCGCCCCTCCACAGAGAAGCGGTGAAGAGGGCGCTGGCGAAGCTAGCGTGACGGGGCGCGCGGCGACAAAGGCGCTCCTCTGCGGCTGCCTCGCTCGCGGGGAAAGCGTGCGGCCGAAGCGCGCCTGCTTGAACGCTAAAACCTTTAAGTCTGGGAAACGACCGCAAGGCTTGGAGCCATGTCGGAGGCAGTCTACGATAGCTTCGAGATGTCGGCGGAAGAGTACGAGAGGTACAGGGGGAAGCACGTGGTGATCTACAAGGGCAGGATAATCTCCGAAGGCTCGAGCTCGGTTGAAGCAGTGAAAAACGCCCTCAAAAAGCACCCCCACTTGAAACCGGAGGATCTGGAAATCGCGTACGTACCCCTCGAGGAAGCGCTAATCCTATGAAGCTAGTGTCCAAGTACAGGAAAGAGCGGGCGAGAACGAGGGTTGCTTACAGGCCGGTGGCGAAGCTGAGCTTGAAATCCGCGGACGGCTACTGGTACACGTTCACCGCCTACGTGGACTCGGGCGCGGACGTACCGCTGTTCACTAGGGGGGACGCGGAGCTCCTCGGCATCAACATCTACGAGGGCGAGCCCTGGGAGCTAACCGGGATCGGAGGCGCGGCCACCCCAGCTTACCTGCACGAAACGCTGGCTAGCATCGGTCCCATCGAGTTCCCAGCGCGCATCGCCTCCGCCAACCTAGACGGGGTGCCGAGGCTGATTGGCAGGCTGGACGTGTTCAGCAGGTTCAAGATCGCGTTTGACGAGCGGAACCTTCGATATTCCAGCCGTACGATTAAACCGAAGCGCGCCGAACCCCACCCTGCCGCCGAAAAGGCTCGAGCCCCACGGGGGAGCGCGCTAGGAGCGGGTGAGGGAGGCGGTAGACAGGCCCAACGAACTCCTCTACAACGCGGCGACAGTAGGGTACACAGCCTTAAAGCGGAGGGGGAAGCCAGCCGCGATCTACGAGCGCAGGAGCAGCGAAGCGTTCACAGCGACCCCGGTTTACAGCGGCAAACCGGGAAACGCGGCCCAAAAAGCTGGGATGGACGGTCACCGCTACGACCCCGAAGCCGACGCGCTACTCGTGAAGCTCAGGGAGGGCGCCGTGGCGGACGAGGAGCTGCTCGACAACGACGCCGCAGCAGGCTACGACCGAGAAGGGAGGGTGGTGTACGTGGAAGTCCTCGACGCCTCGAAGAGAGGCTGGCCGGCGCGCCCGCGGAGCTAGCGAAAGCGAGCGCGGTCGAGCGCCCGCCCCCGCGAAAGTGAATAAAACCTGCTAACAGTGAGCGGGGCCAGAGGGCATCCCCGGGCGAGGGTAGAGCTTTGCCAGCTGATGGAAAGGCGGAGGACTCGGATCCGCCGCAAAGCTACATGCTCCCGAGCCAGGGAAGCTCTCTAAGCTGCACGCTTATAACCTGCCGCGAAAGAGACGCGCAGATGAAGAGGATCAAGCTGCCTTTCGCCGGCTTGGAAGTTGAGTTCGCGGACAGGGAGAGGGGCATCCAGCAAGTGCTGGAGTGGGCCGAAAGAGGCACGTGGCGACCGGTAGTCGTCTTCGGCCCGGAGGGCTGCGGCAAAACTGCCTGGCTGAAGCAGGCTGCCGAGATCCTGCGCGAGAAAGGATACGAGGTCGTCTACGTCAACCCCCTGCAGAAAGAGTACTTAGCCCACACGGACGTGAAGGAGGTAGCGGGGACGCTCGCCGAGATCGCCGCTAAGGTTTCGGGGCGCGTCGAAGCCGAGCTCGCTTACGCAGCCTTCAACGCGGCGAGGGAGCTCGTGAAGTTGAGGAAGAGGAAAGTGGCGGTGCTCGTGGACGACGCGTTCCAAGCCATCGGCCTCGAGCGGGCGGCAGCCTACGTCAAAAGCCTGCTCGGGCTCATCGAGTACCCCCCGGAGAGCTACGAGCGGATCGTCGCTATCGTGGCGACGAGCGAAGGAGTGACGCGGAGGGAGATCGGCCGGCACCGGTGGGCGAGCTTAATGCCCATGTGGAACATGAGCAGGGAAGGGTTTGCGGAGCTGTACAGGCAGATACCGGAGCCGAAGCCCGACATCGAAGAAGCGTGGAGATTGACGGGAGGAAACCCGTGGACTCTGGCGCAGCTCCACCAGGCGGGCTGGAGCGCCGACGAGGTGATCAAGAGCCTAATCGCCTCCAAGAATCTGGACACGCTCACCCCCACCCTCAGCCCCGAGGAGCGCGAGTGGCTGCGACAGGCGGTCGAAGACCCCGACACCCTGCTCGCAAGGGAGAAGCTGCCGCTCATCGAGAAGCTCGTCGAGCTCAACTTGATCGTCGACGCGATAACCTACCGAGACCCCCCACTCTGGATCGACCAGCCGCCGCCCCAGAAGGACTCGGAGCTCGGCATCGGCAAGCGCGTAGCGTGGCACACGCCCCTCCACAGGGAGGCGGTGAAGAGGGCGCTGAAAGAGCACGCGTGAAGGAAAGGCGCTAAAGCTCCAAGCGCTGATAGCGAAAAGAGATCGAAAAAGTTAAGATAAAACCGCCGCACAGCAAGCAAAAGTTAAGAATCCCCCAAAGGAAAGGTCAACGATCGCATGAACGCCCAACCCTCCGGGCACGCCTCCATTGCGCCAGCGTGCATCGACAGCAGCACGGTCCGCGCCGCCTACAAGCGAGCCCTGCGCACAGGCCTCTTCTGGAGGCTAAGCCCGGAGGAGCGGGCAATCCTCCGAATATCCTGCTCGTTCTCGGTAATAAGGAGCCCCACCCTAGTCACCACCCTCTACAGGATCATCTCGATCGTTCTACCCTCCCTGGCGAGGAGGGCTCAAGCCCTCGCCCTCGGCATGCGGGTAGTCGAAGAGCGGGTGAAGCAGGCTCTCTCGCTGGGGTACTACCAGGCTTTGGAGTGGCTGAAAGACATCTCGTACGCGATGCGGGTGGGGCTCTCACTCCTCAACACACCGAAAGCCTACTGGCCAGAGGTGACGTGAGCGCGCAAAGCGGCGCGGAGGCGCCCGACGTCACGTTCATCTTCCCAGCCAGGAACGAGGAGAAGACGATCGGGGAGGTCGTAGAGAAGGCGAGGAGAGCGACCGAGCGCGCCGGGATAAAGTGCGAGGTAATAGTGGCGGACAACTCTAGCGACGCCACACCCCACATCGCCAAGAGCATGGGCGCGATTGTGGTGACGCCCGACCGGCTCGGCTACGGATACGCGTACAGGTACGCGCTCCAGCGCGCGAGAGGCAAGTACGTGGTCATGGCCGACGCCGACGGCACCTACGACTTGGAAGAAGCGCCCAAGCTGCTCGAGCCGCTGGTGAAAGGGGAGGCCGACATCGTCCTCGGAACCCGGCTCAAAGGGAGAATCATGCCCGGCGCGATGCCCTGGCTCCACAGGTACATCGGGAACCCCCTGCTCACCTTCATCCTCAACAAGTTTTACGGCACAAAAGTCTCGGATGCCCACACCGGCTTCAGGGCAGCGACGCGCGAAGCGCTCGAGAAGCTCAACCTCACCTCCGACGGTATGGAGTTCGCCTCCGAGCTGCTAATCAAGGCTGCGTACGCCGGCCTGCGCATAAAGGAGGTCCCGATAGCGTACCACCCGAGAAGGGAGGGCACTCAATCCAAGCTGAGGAGCCTCAGGGACGGCTGGCGCCACCTCAAGCTCCTCATGCTGCTCGCCCCCAAGATCCTTTACTACGCGCCCGGCATCGTGATGCTGTTGGCGGGGGCCGCGCTCATGCTCGCAGCCGCGCTCCGCGCCAACCTCGGCTACTCCCCCGGCATCCACTCCGCAATACTCGGAAGCATGCTCGCCATACTCGGCGCGAACCTAGCCGGGCTCGGGCTCATCGCCGACCTCCACCTCGCGAAGATCATTGGGAGGCCCACGAGCAGGATCACGAGGCTGCTGGCGAAAGTCAGCGTCGAGCAGGCGCTCGCGCTCGCCGCGGCGCTCGTGACGGCGGGCGGCGCCTACACGCTGTACCTGTTCGCGAAGTGGGTCGAAAGCGGCTACCGCTACCTGCCGCTGAGGGGCGAGAACGCGCTGGCGCTCGCGCTCGTCGTCCTGGGCGTGCAGGCGGCCGCGACCGCGATGGCGGCGCACCTCGTGGGCTCGGGACATGGAGGCGGCTGAAAGCGCGCTGGCCGTTGCCGAAGGGCCGAAGCTAGAGACCCCCTTGAGGCCCGAGAACCAGTCCGAGAAGGGCTACGATTTCGAGGTGCTGGCGGTCGTCGTCAACTACAACTCGAAACACTTCCTCGCGATCGAGAAGATGCTGCTGGAGGGGCTCGCCGAGCTCGGGCGCCGCGTGAGGCTCAAGCTCCTCCTCGTCGACAACTGCAGCACAGACGGCAGCTTCGAGGAGCTCAAGGAGCACGCGGAGCGCGTAGGCGTCGACGCGGAGGCCGTGAGGCTGAGCAAGAACTACGGGTTCACCAGGGCCGTCAACATCGCCTGGCACTACGCGCGCAGGCGCTGGAAGTTCAAGTACCTCATGCTCCTTAACAACGACCTCGCCATCGTGCCGAGCAACGTTGCAAAACTGCTCAAGTACCTTGAAATCGACAACATCGCGGGCGTACAAGGCACGATAATGCAGGCCGACAACCCCCGACTCATAGACAACGCTGGCTTCGCCGTAGACACCTTCGGGCTAACCTACCCGATATGCAGGGGCTACACGATCGAGTGCGCGAAAACGTGCCACCCGAGCTACCTCAGCGGGGCCTTCTCCGCGTACAGGGCCGACGCGATAGAGAAGCTGGGCCAACCCTTCGACAACAGGGTCGAAAGCTACTACGACGACAAGCACCTCGGCCTGAGGCTGTGGAGCGCAGGCTACAAGCTGCTCCACGTCCCCCTCGTGGTCGCCTACCACCTGGGAAGCGCCAGCTACGCGGCCCGGCGCAAGCTCAAAAGCCCCCAGTGGTTCAAGGGCGTGGCGTTGGCGGACCTCGTGCCATCGCGCGCTGCACGAAGCTCCGTGTGGTGCTTAGTAACGTTATACTATGGCATTGTTGCGGCGCTGCTCTCTTTGGCGACAGCATCGAATTACGTGAAAAATTATGTTGCTGGGCTCAAAGAGGCGAAAACCTTTGGACGCAGCGTTGTCATGAACGAAGGTCTAACCAGATGCGTTCCACTAATTATGCCAGTACCGAAACTAAACAGACTTGAACGCGGTATTACTTAAAATATTTACAAAAATTAATTCATGAGATATGAAAGAAGATACAATACACGCTTGCGCTTCTGGTATTTCTGTAATAATCCCTAATTACAACGGAGGAAAAGTTATCAGATTTTCTCTATTAAGCTTAGTTAATCAAACTTTTCCTAAAAATATGTATGAGATAATAGTAGTTGATAACGCATCAATAGATAATTCCTTAAAAATAATCGAAGAGATTAAAAGAAGCTATCCAAGCTGTGATATAAAAATTATTAAATTAAAGAAAAATTTCGGTTATGGTAGAGCAATAGACATAGGAGCCATGAACGCAAAGTTTGATTTAATACTAGCTAGCAACAATGATATAATCTTTCATCCCAAATACCTTGAAAATCTTTACAGAACCTACTGCTACGCCAAAAGAATAGACAAAAAAGTAGCAGCAGCGCAAGGATTGCACATGTATTACCCCGAAGTCAACTGTATATACAACGCAGGCGGGCTCTTCTGGATGCTATCTGGCCGCTATAGATTTTATGGAATGTGCGTATCACGAGAAGAGTTTTCAAAAATTATGAAATGGGTTCGCGAAGGGAAAAATGCGTTTAGCTACATAGCATTTCCAAACGGGGCAGGTGCATTGATTGAAAAAAATATTTTCCTGAAAGTTGGCGGATACTACCGCCTATACTTTTCTGGAGTCGAGGAAATCGATTTAGGACTTCTCCTTCATATGCTAGGTTTCTGCGTAATATTTATTCCTTCAGCCGTATTTTACCATATGGAAAGCTATACACTCGGCGGACGGAGGCTGTTGCAAGTACCGCATAAACTTTACCTAGTTTTAACAGGGATGTTCGCTTATATCATATCCTTATACGATAACCCACTATGGTTAACGGCGAGCACATTCGCTTATGTGGCAGCATTAGCTTTGATGCTTATGTATAGCATAATCACGCGAATCAAATTTTTAGTTTGGGTTATTATAAAAACCTTAAGTTTAAATATGAAAATGTTGGATGTTTTATTACGTAGGAGAAGTAGAACCATAGGAATGAAAAAAATTAGTAACTGCAAAGTATTAAAATACACTAAATCGATTAACAAATATATCAGTTTTGCTAATATATTGGCAAACTCTATAAGACAACACCTCCTCATAAAATACAAAGCTACACGCAAATGAAGAATCATAATTACCGGGTTCTAATAGTATGCAATATGAGTCTTCCGCGTTCAGGTGCACCTTGGAGGAGGATAGAATACTTCGCCAATTTTTTTACCACGCGGGGAATGTTGGTAGATGTAGTTGGCGCGCTGCAACCAGAAAGGAATATGAAAAATGTTTTCAGAAACGCTAAAGGGATTATTTATGATAAATTCAGAGTTTTCAATTTTCAATTGCAAATTAATATTCTTAATTTGATGATAGAAATATTTAATTTATTAGGAACGTTTCCGATTTTCCTGATTTCTTTGATTTTAAGACCAAATGTAATAGTTGTGTCCATACCGCATATAGAACCATTACCAATAGCATATATAACTGCTAAATTTTTAAAAATTAAACTAATCGTAGATGTACGTGATCCTCTCGACTACTGGCCGAGTTGGACGAAAGGTTTTACTAGAAAACTTTTTTCTTTTATAAATATAATTAACTATTCGATTATGCGAAAGGCTGACCTCGTCCTAGCGGTTACTCCTAGTTTAGTAAGTTTGTTAGCGAAGCTGGGAGTGCGCGCGCGGCTCGTGATGAACGGCGCCGATGTGTACACCTTTCGCCCGCATCCACGCTCTGAAGCTAGAAGGAAGCTCGGTCTGAGCGACGATGCGGCGATCCTCGTTTTCAACGGATACTTAGGCGGCTACTACGACGCCACCCCCCTTCTCCAAGCAATAGCCAAATTGCCAAATGAGCTCAAAAATAACATGGTATTTCTGCTCGTCGGGGGTTTCGGAGACGCAACTTATGCGAGGAAGTTTGTGCGAGTAGCGAATGAGCTGCGTTTATCCGGAAACATAAAGGTTCTGCGGCCGATACAAGATGCACGCACGCTGGCGGAGGTTCTCTCGGCTGCAGACGTGGGGGTCATCACGCGCGTGACCTCAGAGTTGTACGACCCAACAATACCAGCGAAATTTTACGAGTACGTGGCCTGCGGCCTTCCCGTTATAGCGCTGATTAGGCGCGGCTCGGAGCTCTGGAGACTGATCGAAAAGTGGGAGGTGGGCTTCGCGTGTGAGCCGCACGACCTCGATTGCGTTACGAGAGCTTTAGAAAAAATCTTTGACGAAAGCATTATGGAAAGCATCAGGGCTAACGTCCTTCGCGTAAGACCCCTTATCGATAGACGCCGAGCTGCAGAGAAGCTGTTCAGCCTGCTCCGCGAACTGCTGGAGCCCAAGCGGGACGCTTAACCCATGAGCAAGGGAGGAGCGTTCGGCTCTGTGGTGCGCGTTGTTGTGAGAAGCGAGACCTTGCTAGTGACACTGGCAATTTTGCTTGCATCATTGCTATCCTTCGTCGTTGCCACCCACATTTATTACCCGTGGCCCGAAAAACTGATGATGCACTCCTCGCTGATCGCGTTTTCCTTTTTCATCGCCGTTCGGAGACCTGGTAGGCAGTTCCATATATTGCTGCGGTTGCCGCGGGGAACCGTCACACTTGCACTCGTAGCAGGCTTATCCGCGTTGATTGCTGCGAGCATCATACCGATTCCCTGGCTGGCGCTGCTCCTCGCGCTGGTGTACGCTGCCCTTGTAGCCGGAGTTTCGCTGGCAGAGGTATTAAAGCTCAGAGGGGTTTTTGATGATGTACTAGGCTTCGCGCTATTTTCCTTCATCATCGGTTTAACGTACTTCGGAGTTGTAGCGTTGGGTGCTTCACTTCTCCTAGGCTTCCCGGCAAACCGCTACGCTGCGTTGGTGCTCGTAGCTTTGCATACATTTCATAATATTAGTATCTGCTCGAAAAAAACTAAAAGTCAATCAATTGAAATTAAAATAAAAGGTGATAGTCTTTTGTTAATAAATTCTTGGTTAGTGCTAATCTATAATTTCTTCTTGATATACTATCCAAACGATGTGTATCTTCCGGGCGAGGACATGCTGCGACATTATATGTGGTCGGTAAACCTTATCAGAAACCCCTGGAAATTCCTAAGCCTCAGCCCCGATAATTACCTTGTTTTCCACGCGTTCGAAGGGGGGCTCATGCTATTGGCGAACTGCTACGACGCCCCGCTTCTCAACAGCGCTCTTCTGCCCGTA
>Ga0078972_1016239_pt1 | contig 11088 bp, 11 predicted proteins | sample YelNatPaOPGAMG01_FD_67568 | JGI IMG/M metagenome (GOLD analysis project Ga0078972, IMG submission 67568) | Hot spring thermophilic microbial communities from Obsidian Pool, Yellowstone National Park, USA - OP-RAMG-01 (SPADES assembly) (version 2) | ecosystem: Environmental > Aquatic > Thermal...
CAAGCATCTCATTATTCCGACGCTTGGGAATTCGGTTTCAATCCTTGTTTTGATGGATTTTGCTCTAAAACATTAAGCGTGTTTGGAATATAATTCAGAGCCATAATGGTTTCAATCCTTGTTTTGATGGATTTTGCTCTAAAACGGTTCTCTTCCCTCTTTTCTTCTTTCTTCCTACAATTCCCTCCCATTTACTCGACCCTTTTTTGTTGTTTTTTGCACAATTTTTTACCTCTTTTTTGCCAATTTTTTTCGCTTTTTACATCGATTTTCATTCTGCAATCTATTATGAAACAAAAACTTAAAAAAACGCACAAATTTCTCCTCTATAAAATTTCCAGATTAGTGTTCTCCCATTTGTCAAAGAACTAAAACTTATCGCAAATGTTCCGATACGTACAATCAATGCAACGGTTTGTATACTTTGTCCGTCTTGGATAATATCCATTTTGAATAATTTGGAAAATTTCTTCGACAACATTGATAGCCTTTTTAAAATCTTCGGTTGTATAGACCAATTCTTTCAAAGAATTGCCGCTACGAACATAACAGATGTATCCCTTTTGAACTGGCTTGTTGTATTTTTCCTGAATAAGAAGAGCATAAAGAGTTGACTGAATTCTATGGGTTTTAAAAATAAATTCAGTATAAAAAGTATACTTATAATCTAATGGCGCAAGAGTCCCATCGGCAAGATAAAGAACTTCGTCGACAATGCCACGAACGCCAATTTTAGTCGAAGCTAAATAAACCGAAACATCTTTTTTAACACATTCGGGATTTTTTCTTAAGTAATTTGGATTGTTTTTTTCGCGTTGACGATGTATTTGCCGCCCCTTTAAAACTTTTAGCCGAAGTTCTTCGTGTTGCGGAATGCCAAGGGTATTCATATAATATAAGAATCGTGGACAATAGGTGTATTCAATTATTTCGCTGGGAGTTACCATAGGAGTAACTTCGGTATCAAATTCGGGAAAAGGCGAAAACAATTTTCTGTTTTCGGCTTTAATGTCGATATACTCTTGTAGTTCTTTGTTAGTTTCCATCATTGTTTAAATAAATAAAGCCTTAACTTCATCGGTAACAAGTTTCTTGTCGAAAGCTTGACCAAGAAGGATAACCCTTCGAAAGTCATCCTTGCACATTGGGAAAATATAAACCGAATCGGTATCTTGGTCAATTATTTCGTCGCAGAACATAGAAAGTTCATCAAGTTGGTTTCGGTTAATAGTGCCAAGGAAAGCCGATTTCTGCACACGATAAAGCCCTTTATCTTTGCAGACCTTAGCAACTCGGTTCCGAATTTTGTCTTCGGTAATATCGTAAATCACCCAAACAAGTGTTTCATTTTGCTTCATTATCCTTTCCTATTAATTGATTAGCAAATCGATGGCAATCGAATTGAATGATATTTTTTCTTTGTACATTTCTACCTCGATAGCGAATTGTTTCCTCAAGAAAATTGTTGAATTCAGTAACAAGCAAAGCTTTACCATCTTTGTTCAAAGTCAATCCATCGGGGATTTTATCGAACATCTCGACTTTAACTTTTCGCCCTGCAAAAAGAGCGATAACCACTTCGTCTGCCCAAACTCGATAGTTTTCGATTAAATCGAATACAAGAGACTTTTTGTTATAATTATCGGTGTGCAAAAATCCAAGATAAGGGTCTAACCCGGCAATAATACAAGCCTTTTCGACACGTGAGTAAAGAATACCATAGGCATAATTCAAAAGAGCATTAAATTCATCTTTGGCGGGATTACGGCTACGACCTTGGAACTGAAATCTTTCGGGAAGCAAGACAGAAATAATGTCGAAATAAATTCTAGCTCCAGTGCCTTCGATTCCTAAAATCTCGAACCTTGCTTCGGATAAAGAACTATACTCTTCAAGAATTGTATCCAAGCGGGAAGCTGTGGTCTTCAGATCGTTAATCGCAGAAGTTATTTCGGCGGAGCGATGTGGTCTTGTTTGTCTCAATCGCAAAAGCAGATTAATTTGATTGTCGAATTTATTCTTAACCCATTCCAAAGCAAATTTCAAACCATCGGGCGATTCAGAAATTTCTAATTGACGACGACGGATAAGAGTTGTACTTCCCAATTTGGGCAACCAAACTCGGGCAAAAGGATTGCCAAATTCATCGAGAAAAACAATGTCGATGTTGTTATCTATTGCAAGTTTGATTGCATCGGTAGTAATTAAAGCCGAAGTTGAGATTAAAATAGAAGAAACCTTTTGACAAGAAATTTCAACACTTCGCTCTTCGGTTTTGATTTTGAAGCATTCACCACTTTTTTGAAGATAAGCCCCCCGAGAATTGATAACCAGTTCCATTAGCCTTTGAAAAAAGGCAAAATTAAGAACTCGGATTCTTTTTTCCAATAATCCCCTACTCATATTCTTCTTTTTCTTTTGAATCTTTTCTGGTGCCTATTTGTATTTGGTTCGGGAAGTAATTGCATCAAACCCTTTTTAAATTTCTTCAACTCCGAAGTTTGAATAACAGTTCCAAATCCTCGAGCCACAGATTTCCCAAGACCCCAAAACGACGGAAACCTAAAGTTTGTTATAAAAGTTCCGTAAAACCCAGCCATCTTCACATTTTTAACATTTACCGATATTGGTTTCACTTCTACAAATGATGTATGAATTTGCTTTTCGATGGTAAAGCCCAAAGATTTTGCCACAGAAATAATATTGGCTGTCAAAATATTTTCCAACAACCACTTACGCTCCCGAAATGTTCGTTTAGACTTGTAAATTCGATAATTCTCCTCGTTCAAAGCCAACCAAGGCGTTAGAAATTGATACTCAATTGGTTCATCTGTTGCATCGAACTGCTCTTCGACCATCTCAAGTGCTTTAGAATGAATATTTTTCCAATTTTCATCCAACAGGATGCTCTCCAAATCGTCAAAAATCTTTTTAACAATCTCAACCCCTTCGTCAAATGCAAGGATTAAACAATTACCATTAATAACTTTATACTGAATTCGAGGATATTCATAAATCAAAGAGCCATCGGGGTTGTGATGATGGGTATATGGATTTTCCCAGAAAATATTTCCTAAATACCCACGAACTTTTTGTGCATCCCGCTTTTCGAGCACTCCATCGATTGCAAGAAAAACCCTGAATGAATTAATAATCATTTAAATAACCTCAGTAAAAATATCAGGTTTGAGTTTAAAACCAGTTAGAGTATCATAGTAATAATCAAGTTCATCCAACGAAACGTGCGCGAGTTCGCCAAAGAAATCCACGGGTCGATTGCTTGCGTTTTTGGGAATCGAAATCACATAATTATAAAAATCCGTTTTGAATTCCGCAAATTTTTTCTTCCGTTCAAATCGGTCGATAGTATCGTCTCGATAAAGTTCGGTAAATCTTTTCCATAGATTCTGGGCTGTTTCATTAACTTCAATAAAGACATCCATCTCGAAATATTTCTCATCAAGAAGTTTAAATTTCTCAAGTGTAAAGGCTTCCTCATCGGGCGATGAATATTGCAGAAACTCAATGCAATCGATAATTAATTTTGACTCCTGCTGATTCTTTCGTTTCACTGTCTCTTGAAAATAATGTTGAGAGAGTTGATGAATTTCGGGTTCTGTTATTATCTCTCGGTTCAACAAAATCGAACGCGTTATGTCGAGCAATACAGCATCGTAAATCTTCGAAGAGTAAAAACTTTGTTTATCCTCTATGTCTTTCTTCAAGTGAAAAACGAACACTTTTCCTTTTGATAACCCATTTCTATTGCACCGCCCAGCCGATTGCACAATTGAATCGAACGGGGCTAAATCCCGAACAACTATGTCAAAATCTATATCAACCCCAGCCTCTACAAGTTGTGTCGAAACAACCACAAGAGGCTCTTTTGCTTTTAGTTTTTCCTTGATTTCGTCTATTCTTCGGGCTCTTTCGAATGGAACAATATGAGTGGAAAGAAATGTTGAATTTTCCCATCTCTGCCGTATCAAGTTAAAAGTATCTTCGGCACAACCAATGGTATTCAAAACAAATAGAATAGAATTCTTTCCAAACTCGAATTTTTCGACCATTTCCTCAATTGTTATCGGAACACGAACATCGGGAATAATTTCAACTCTGTTCAATTGAGAATGATATTTTTCTGGCTCCGAAAGCTCGTAAAATTCCTCTTGCTCAAATATCATAGGCTGGGTAGCAGTAACAAAAATCAAATAGGAATTAAACTTATTAACAAGTTCAATCATTAATTTTCTAATCAATTGCCAGTACTTTATCGGAATACTTTGAACTTCGTCGAGAATAATTATTGAATTAGCAAGGCGGTGGAATTTTCGGATGCTCTTATTCCTGTTCGACACAAGAGTATGGAAAAATTGAACAAAAGTAGTAACAATTATTTCGGAGTTCCAACCTTCGATTAAGATTTTCGAGGCATCCCAATCGAAATCCTCTCCATTTGAACTTTTGGAATATTTCAACTCGCTCAAATGATGATGCTTTAAAAGTATATCCGATGTAGTAGAAATCCCATTGTATTGTAGTACCTCTTTAAAAACCTCATAATTTTGGTCAATTATGCTCAAAAAAGGCAAAGAATAGATAATTCTATGCTTCCCCCCGAGTAATTTTCTCAACTTCAAAGCAAAAGAAAGGGAAATCAAAGTCTTACCCAAGCCTGTTGGAAGTGTCAAGGTGAAGATTCTTTGACTTAAATTAATTTCACGATTTAACACCTCTTGGTATGCTGTTTGGCGAAGCCCGTTAAGTGGGGAATCAATAGATTTTCTATTAAATGTTTCTGAACAAATGAAGTTATCAACCAAAAAGTCAGGAATTTGAATTCGGGATTGCAAAATTGTTTTATCATCCAATACAACATCAGATTTATCGGCGTCCAGTAGAATAGAGAAGATAGTATTAACAATTAAGTATTTTTCCAAAGAATGTATCTTTTCAATTTGGTCCCTAATTTGCTTCCTGATGCCCAAAGCATTCTTCTCGAATCGCTCAACGAACTTTTTAAATTCGCTTAAAATGCTTGAAAATTCAATAGAAGGGAAAAAATCTGGAAACTCATTGGCAAGATTATTCAGCAAAACCCCAAACCTGTTTGAGTCAATAGAGTCAATCTGCTCATAAAGCAGTGCGTAGTCTTCATTTTCGAGGTTTAAAGCGAGTTTTGGGTCAATTAAGTCTCCGTGATGCTTTGATATAATTAAGAATACAAGGAATGAATCAAACAAATTACCCTTATTGAAATACTGTAAAGCTATAAAAAACCCAAAAAGAGCAGAAAGTAAACTATGTTGCTTTTTCTCGGGGTCTACGTTCTTTTTCAAAAGGAGATATTCTTGAAAAAAACTGGTTGCCTTTCCAACATCGTGAAATAAAGCAGAAAGAAGGGAAATCTCCTTGATTTTTTGTTGTAAATCAACGGGCTTATCCGAAATCAAATGGTTTGCCAGCTTGGCGACTTCCAACAGATGAACTTCAAGGAGTTTCCCTTCGTGTGAATACAATTCAGAAGAAACAAATTGCTGTTCCATCTTCCAATCTTTGATAATTCTTAACTTTGGCTTTAATCGTTTTACCTTCAGGCTCAAAAATCACATCCTCATAACGAGTTACAATGCGCTGAGGATTCATCAAAACAGGGATTTTCTCTTTCAAATATTTTTTCCCCTGCTCAATAATTACACTATCTTGGGCTTCAATAAGATTACTCACCAAAATTGGTGATGAAATTTCGACAGCATCGTCGCTGAATGTTCGGTCTTCGAATTCGAACTCGCCAACAAATTTAAAGTTAGCAATTAACTCACTCAATCCAAGCGAAAGAGTGAAAAAAGTCCGATGTTCAATCAACTTATCTTTAATCTGAAAATAAAGTCTTTCATCTTTGTGAAAGAAATAGATACGGTATCTTGGGAACCGAACAAACTCGGTGCGAATCAAAGTTCTCGGGGCAAGGTTTCGGTCGCTCATTGGTCTTTTCATATTTGTACCCTTAGTTTCCAAAAGATTAATACCAAAACGAATCTTTTGAATTGGGGTCATAATTTGAATGGAAAGACGACAAAAATCGTTCATAAACTTCCGCAGATAGTCATTCGAAGACTTTTCGGCACCTACCAAAGCCCCGAGCATTCCCGCAATTGTTGGCGGCGATGGAAACGACAGCGAAAGTGGAGATGATGTGGTATAAAATTTTTTGAAGTGGGCTAAATCTCCCCACACATCAAAAACTAAAACTTTCATTTTTAAACCTAAAATTTGAATGTTTCAATTTTAGCGAAATTGAACGCAGTGTTTACATCTGTTGCATAGCCATCAATCGTGAGATTCAATCTTTCATCAACTTTATAACGAATCATCTCAATTCGGTCTTGATACTTCTTCAATTCATTGACGAGGGGCGAGATTTCAATTTTAAAATCAACAACATCACGAATTGATTCTTCATCGAGATTTGTTGTTAATGAAACAAGTTTATCCAGCTCGCCAATGTGGAAATTCTCGTTTTCTTTATACTTAATTTGCAAAAGTAGACGTGGCATTTGACCGAACTTTGAACCCGAAATCAAATTTTTTGTTCCAATCCACATTGCTTCGAACATTAAGTCCAAATCCGATTCTGTCAAAGGAATTTCCTGTTGTCGAGCCGCATTTTCATTAACAACACCATAAAATACGATTAGCGAGTATGGAAGGATGTATCGCTCCCAGAAAGTGCCTTGCTCAGCTCCCCCTTTCGATGGCATCACAGTCGTGCCCTTGAAATATTTCAAATCCACTTTATGCAACGACCTACCATACTTAAATTGCACTGGACCCGTTAAAGTCATAGTTTGATCCTTGACTGCAGTCGTAGCACCGAAAAGTCGAATATCAATACAACTTTGGATGATGTTCTTTTCGTCTTGGCCAAAATCTTTGACCCTGTCTTCTTTGGTTCTAAGAGTTCTACGCTTCTTTTCATCAGTGGAATCGGTTTCATTGGTGTAAGTTTGACGTACAAAAACCTCCTGCCCTTTGAATTCATAAAGATAATCTCGAATGGTTCTTTTCAGTCGTACATCTGTAACGATGTTAATTCCAGTTTCTTCGTCGATTCGAGGTTTGTTTTCGTCAACAGGGTCGCCATTTGGATTTGCATCTTTCACATCGTAAAGGAAAAGAATTTCAGAACGATTACGAATTGTTTCCATTTGTTACTCCTCCTTTTGTTTTAGATTTGAATAAATTATTTCAGAAATTTTTTCATAAAGGTTCATTCCGCAAGCGAAATAGTAGTTCATTTCGTCGATGCTCAATTTCCAATCTTCACCCGATTGCAAGAATAAATCAGAAATTTCCTTAGCAAGCTCCCTTTTGCCAACATCATAGCGGTCGTATTCAATAAACTTGTTTTGCACTTCGGCAAGAAGCCCTCGAATATCCTGCTCATTCATCTTCAAGCTTTTAAGTTTTTTCATAAAAGGTGCACTGCTACGAAGATGATACTGCAAATTCAAAAGCATCTGGGTTAAGGCACCCAAAAGAAAAATTCCACGCTTCGAAGGTGTGTTCAGCGATTTGCCATACCTTTCGAAAATTTCTTCGAAAGTTGATGCTTCCATTTGTTCCTCCTTTGAATAATTTATTAAACCCAATTCTTCTAAAAAGTTGTTTACCATCATTGCATCGGTTACACGGAACCGAAAATATTCTTCCTTTACAAATGCACTCGAAATGGAATTCATAAAAAATCTTGTAAGAAAATTCCAGTCAATTGTTTTCCCTTTAAACACAGCCTCGGTCACTTCGAGGAAATACTTATCAAGGTCTGTATCCCTTTTATCCTCGTTACTCTTGCTAAAAAATGTTCTAATTTTACCAAAATTAAAACTTTTGGGATACTTTTCCCAAATGTTCTTTTTCTCTTCCTTTTTCTCACTTTCGGAAGAGGTAGCAAACAGATAATCTTTGAAATTTTTTTCGACCTTCAACTTTGCATTATAAATTAAATTCAACCGCGAGGGTAAAACATCTTCGATTAGCAAAAGTATTCTTTCTGCAGATTGGTCTTTACGTATAAATAAAAGATTAAGCCCAAGACTATCCTGCATCTCTTTTAGATATCCAAAAGATTCATTTTCATCGTTTGTTAGCAAGGTTTCTTTGAATAACGATTCAATCAAATCATTTGCAGAAGATTCATTGTCAAATAAGCTCCTTTTAGCCTCAACCAATTTTGAAATTTCCTCTTCAACCAATAATGCATCTTTCAAATTTTTAAGGGAAATTTTCTTCACAACACTCCTGTCGGAAAGCGTGGTTAAAACTTCATTAACAAGGTTCTTGTGGCCAATGAAAAACTTAGGAACAAGCCAATATGAAAGTCCGTAAAATTTATACGAAAGGTTGTTTTCGATGAATTTCCGTCCACGCAAAAGATTCTCTCTACAATCGCCACAAACTGGTATATTCCTCCAGGAGTATTTTTTATTGAAGCCCCCAACGATAAATCCGGGCTTGTCATCGGTATCGAATTGGAAAACTCCAGTTCGTGCTGTAACATCCTTACTTTCCCCACAAACGGAACATTTCCCAAGGGTCCAGTCTTTCACTTCCCTACTTTCTTGCCAATATTCCCGAATACTCTCGAATTCACCCGGATATTTTCCCTCGATTTTCACACCCAAATAGAAAATCTTAACCTTCGATTTGCTTTCTTTATATGCCCATTTATATGTCTGTTCGATACTTTCAATTATCTCAGCCTTTTTTTCCGAAAGAGTTTTTAATACTTTTGTTTCCTCGTCATCAGAACTTTTTAGGAATTCTCTGTACCAAATAAGAATTTTCTTTTCATAGGTCTTTGCCGGTTCAGTTATTTTGCAAAATGGTAAAGGATTATTGCCTTTTTTGGCATCTTCATCCCAAAGATATTTTTGGGACTTATTAATATCAAAATCCTCAATCTCAACCTTGAATCCCGACGGCTCGTTTTTGTTTAAATGAATTAATATGGCATACTCGTCGCCTTTCTTGGGTTTGGTCGAAACAAGACGGATTTCGCCCTGATTTTCGGCGACAAACTCTCCTATTCGTTTAATTGCAGATAGCATAAAACCCCCCAAAATACTTGTTGAAATAAGATTTTTGGAATTTTATTTTTAAGTTTTCCCAATCCATTATGGAAAATTTACTTTTTTAAAATACTAATATAATAAAAAACCAAAAAAACAAAACCATTTAGCGACAAATTATGACATTTAGTGAAATTTTTTAAAAAAATTTCAATGCTATCAACTTAAAAACTATTTATGTTCACAAATTATTTTTAAAAAGTCCATATCCCAAAGAAGTTTTGGCACCTATACCAAAATTAGAGAGAGCTTCAAATAACAATTCCCTAGCTTTGTTTAGCAAACTTTTATCAAAATCATCTCTAACTTTGGTCGCTAGATAAAATCGAAATGTTGTATTTTCTAATGAAAGGAATTTTATAGGCATAGGGCTGTGCCAGTCAGCAGGTGGCTCTTTACCGGCATAATACTCAGGATAATGGGGATTCATTATGTCTATTTTCAATTTTATCTCTTCAACTGGATATGCATCAAAAAATATCACTTTGCCTTGTTTTTCTTGTGTCCCAAAGATTTCAATTAAATCTTTAAAGGTAATTTTTTCTACCTCAAGCTCCAAATCTTCACCTTTTTCTAATGCATTACTTACTCTCTCTATAACTTTCTCAAATTCCATATCTTCTGTCTTGTTTTTTTTCTCAGCGAATTTCAAAACTGCCCAATGTTTTGTAACACCTTTTATAGCACTGCCCGGAATATAAGGAATTCCATAAATGTGATGAAGCGTCATTGATGTTTCCTGTGGATGAGATGCACCAAGACCAATAATAAGCCGCCAGGAAAGAGACAAAGAAAAGTTTTCTAAATTGTATCCTTCTTTTGAAAGTTGCAGGAATATTTGTTTTTTTCTGATTTCAATGGAGTTTATGAAATCCTTATCCCACTTAAAATTTTCAATATCTTCGTTTATTCTGATTTTCCATTCATTAGTAATTGACGGTAAATTAAAAAGATATGCAAAATTGATTTCTTTAAATTGTTGAAAATTAATTTGATGAGAGCCAAAAAATTTATAAAGTAAATCTTTGAAACTCTTATTAAAATATTTGTTTTCAGGAACTCTTATTTTCTCGTTCATTCTTCCTCTCCCTCAATTAATCCTTCGGCAAATCTTCTAAGCCAGTTCAAGAATGCGAGGATTTCTTGAGTTATGTATCTATATTTTGAGGAATCACAGGATATAACCCATTCTACAAAGTCATTTTTCTCTTTAGGCATCTGAATTCTTACAGTGTGGGCGCTTTTCATATATTCTGTGAGTTGACTATAAATTAAGTCATAAGCATTCCCTTTGTCAGATTTTGCTTTAACAAAAGCAAGCGTTTGTCCGAGACCATTAGAAAGAATCATTGTTGGAATTTTTCGTGTGTATGATTTATATTCTTTCTGTTTTTTAGAGTTATCCTTAAAAATTTCTATTGCCTTTTCCACACATTTATACGCAAACTCCGCCCTACCTTTTTCAAGTTTGCTAATTATTGTTTCCTTTTCCATTTTTTACCCTCCTATCTTAAAATTTGAATTTTTACGAAACCCTTTCCAATTGTCTGATTTCCACCAACTTGAATCACTTCTGGAATGCCCAATTCAAAAAACTGAAGAACTTTTTCTGCCTCTTTATCAGGAGTTTCTGCCTTAAAAACGACTTTTGCTTCATCTTTTTCTACCCTTACTGGCGAAGCCATTGCAAGTGAGTAAAGGATTGTATCTGGTGGGAGATACTCCTCGGTCCAAAGAGCGCCGCTCTTTACAGTGCCAGTTACATCATCAATTCTTGTTCTTGTAATAACTTCTGTTGAACTTGTAACAAACTGTTCAAACTCGTCATCAGACAAGATTACCAAATCCTTTTCAAGTTTCTCACGCCAGAATTTGTATGTATCATTTTCCTGTTGTGGGAAAATCTTTTGAGCAAAAAACTTAGCAATTTCTTTTACTTCATTCTTTTTTTCGGCTT
>Ga0078972_1016242_pt1 | contig 11087 bp, 5 predicted proteins | sample YelNatPaOPGAMG01_FD_67568 | JGI IMG/M metagenome (GOLD analysis project Ga0078972, IMG submission 67568) | Hot spring thermophilic microbial communities from Obsidian Pool, Yellowstone National Park, USA - OP-RAMG-01 (SPADES assembly) (version 2) | ecosystem: Environmental > Aquatic > Thermal...
CTCGGTTCCGCCAATGGGAGGGCACGGTCAACCTCCAACCTGTTTCACCCGGCGGCACGGACCTCCCGGACAGGTTCGGTGATGGCCTCAAGCCAGGATCGCAAAGCAACAATTATGCCACCGCCGACCCGCTAATCAAAAATGCGCTCGCACACCTGCAGGAAAATGCCGATACCCAAACGCTCGCCGCAAAGCGCATTGTGCACTGGCTCCGCGACATTGCGTTTGGCCTCCTGGACGATGGATACAGCGAGAATAACGCGCTCCGCGATGCACTCGACGAGCAGCGTCAGGTTATCAACGACGAAGTGAAGATCTCTTCGGCGCTCGTACAGCGACTCCGCTGGGTAACAACGATGCGCATCCAGGGCCTGACACCGGGCACCTACACGTGGAAACAGAACGCCTACGGCGACAAGTACCTTGAGTACACCGGATCGGCTGCGGATGGTAAGTCGTGGGTCATTACGTCACTTGTTTCCGACGCGTCTCTTCATGATCAGATTACGATCACTCCAGCGAACAAGCTGGACGTATTCCGGTTCACGCCGGATGCGGGCAGTTACACGGTTCGGCTGATTGACACCACCGAGACCGACGCCAATCGCACACTGGACTGGACGATCACCCTTACGTTCACCGGCCCAACCACCGCCCCCACTTCTTGTGCTGTCAACCTTTCGGCCAAGGATCCAGGGCTTACCGGCCCGGTTAGCGTCACGGGCACCCTGAGCGGTGCGATATTTGCCCCCGCAAGCGATCCAAACCATCCGCCGGCCTACAGCCAGCTCACGCTCACAGGCAACATCAATGCACCGTTTTTCGTCGGGTCGGTCGGCAATCTCACTGCTACCTGGTACGAGTCGACTAACAATGCCAACAACCTCAAGTCCATAGCCATCAGCGACATGCGCTTCACGGACAACCTGAGCAAGCCGATCACCGGATCACTGGCGAGCGCATTGATCTCCTTTGCCCCCATCGCCTCGGCGAATCAACAACCGCAGTTTGCCCTGCCGAACGACATGAAGATCTCGGGTTCGCAGTTGACATTCTCGGACCACACCTTCACGATTACCAGTGGAGAAGTGAGCTTTGCGAATACCGTACACCCCGACGGTACTGTTACGGTGAACCCCACGAAATTGGACGGGAACATCACCTTCAAGTCATCGGCCCTAACGTTGGATGGAACGGCGACGTCTAATTGGACCACTCTACCCGTGAAGGACAGCGGACTGCGGCCGGTCCCTGTCAGCGAATACCCGGTTGGTTCGATGACCATCAAGGGCGACTTGCAGCCGTCAACCGGCCTCATTGGGACGCTCGACTCAACGCTCGTATTTGCCACGTCGAACACAGCCGGTACCGCTACGTTGACGATCAATTCGCTCGGCTATGAAGGAGAAACCCTCAGCGGGACAATCGTGCACTGGACACCGGTGATTAATGGATACCTGAGCAAGCCAACCACGGTGACCATGAACTTGAATGAGGCGCCGAGTGGCCTCAAGGTTCATATTGCATCCGACAGTACTGGCGCAACTAGCGGGTGGATTTCCACAAGCGATACCAACCGTCGTCTCGCCGACATCGGCAAGGCGAAGGATCTCGGCCTCTCCGAGCTGGGAGCAGACACCTTGATCATTAAGTACTCGGACGGCACGTTCGAGACGGCGGCCTCGATCCTGCCGACGCCGATCAAATTCTAGGCCAATACGCGAACCCCCGCGCATCTGAGCGACGCGGGGGTTCGCTGCGCCGATCGGGCCGAATGTTCGCCGAGGCCAGGTTCACCCAATATGCGCCTGTGAGAACGACATTTTTAGTTGTTCCGCTCCTCTTGCTATGGATGCGTGCACTCGGGCAATCACTTTACATCGCCCCCGCCGCCACCGAAGACGACGCCATCCGATGGCTCATCGGAGAGCCAAATAACCGACCGTTGACGCTCACGCTCCGCGGATATGCCCGCGGCGACACCGACGTGATCCCGCTGAGCAAGGGCTCCGACCGCCATATGGCCCGGAGGGTGTATCGAGGTGACGCACCCTACTTCGACGCATATGAGGTCTATGATGTGGACGTGTACCGTGGGCTGTGGCAGCTAAGCTATGCGTGGACGCGGGCGGACCTCTACCAAGGCAATCGAGACGCGGCGCAGACCTATCTCGATAGCCTCTCTGATACCCTCGCGAACAACTCGATGGGCTCTCCCCGCGCAACGATGAACCGTACGTCGGCGGCCCGCTGGCAGATAGCCTACCGGAGTCCCGTAACGATCGCTCAGCACCATGCCGACCTGTTCGTCGCCGCCAATTATTTCCGGATGCAGCGCGTACAACTCGGAAGCTTGACAGGCGCCACCACTGGCGAGCAATTTAACGGTGTGCTCCGCTTCCTTTCCACACTGGATATGCCGCCTGAGGAGACACATAGCGATGGACTCGGCCTCGACGCGGGTTTTGCCCTGACGGTGAACCGGAACTGGAGGCTGGCGGTTCAGTACGAGAACTTGGTCAGTCGTGTCTGGCAGCGCGGCCTCCAGGCAATCACGGCCCAGGTGGCGACGAACACAATCGTGGCCGACAGTGACGGCTTTCTTTATGGTGCGCCCCTTCTGAGTGGCACGACGTCTCGGACGAACCTGCAGACCGAACTTCGCCGCCGCTTCGATCTCGGCGCCGCCTACGAGCGGAACGGCGTTCACTGGCTCGCCATTCTGCACCACGACTTCGACTGGAGATTCGCCTTCGGTATAACTGGCGGCACCCGAGCAGCAAGGCGGCTGTGGATATTACTGTGGCCCGACCCGTTGGAGTGGCAAGCCGGGCTCGACTGGGGCATACTTCGAGTGGCCCTCGGGATGTCCGACCTGGACCCTGCAGCCTCTGAGCGCGCCACGCTCAGCGTGGCTCTTTGCATTCCCTTGGAGCCATCGCGGCAACACCATCTAAGAAATCCCGCCGAGGACGTTCCCTAACTTCATCCTACGTTAGAAGCGCTACGGGGAAGGATCTTCTCGCTGCCGCCAGGTTGGCGTGACTAGTCCACCTTGCTGTTGCTCGGAATTAGCAGACCCCCAACATCCTCGGGCAGACGGACCAGGCAGTCCGTACAGGTGGGATGGGGGATGGCCGATTGCGTTCGCCCGCCTGAAGCGGCGCCTATTAGGCAGACGCTTCCGATTTTGACGGGTGGCTGTTCCTTGCGCAGACTGGCCCCTCCGGTGCGCCCGCGCCCGCATCCTACCCCGCACGACGGCTACACCGTGCGCGGATGGCCCACGTGGCACGTGTTGAGGGCCTTCTACGCAAAGCCGAGGAAGCCGCCGGTGATAGCCCGCACCGCCCACCGCACGACCCAATCGAGTGCGTGCCGGTAACCACGTCCTGGGCCGCACGGTGACATTAATAGGAAAACCCTCGATCCCGGTCCGTGGCGCATGCCATGAGTACTCCCCGATCTGACCGCGAGGAGGATTAGCCCGTGCGTCTCGATAAGTTGGGAGTGATCGGCGCATTGGGTGTGGGCGCCGCGGCCGGGCCTGCCATCCGGACCCTATGGGAAACGCCCGCCCAGGCAGCTCCGAAGCTGCAACCGCCGGCGATTGAGGGGTACCAACCGGTGCCGATGCCCTTGTGTCCGGCCGATACCCCTTATCCTGGCGAAACGAGGACCCGCGAGGTCGGGAACTACGACGGCGCTCTCCGTCACAAGGCGTGGGCGCCCGGACCGCTCCTGCCGACCGCCAGCCCGGGCGCTGCTCGATGTGGTCCACGCGCAAGGAGGTGGCATGGTGAAGAAGCTTATGCGCGCGCCGGCAATCGGTGTGTGGGTGATCTGCTTGCTCGTGCCCCCGATCGCCCGGGCTGCGGCCGCGGACATCCCGTCCCTCGACTGGCAGCCAAGGTCCGACTGGATCAACGTGCGCACGATGGGTGGGTTGAAGGCCGTCGGCGACGGCAAAGCGGATGACACCCAGGCGATCCAGCAAGCGCTCGATCGGCCGGGGGACGGGCGCGCGGTGTACCTTCCGCGCGGCGTCTACCGCATCACGCGCACCCTGGAGCTGAAGGGGCCGCGAACCGGGTTCTTGCTCGTGGGTCATGGCCGAGACACCATCCTGATCTGGGACGGGCCCGTCGGCGGCATCATGTTCCGGTGCAACGGCGCAGCCTATTCCCGGTTCATCGGCATATCGTGGGATGGCCGCAACCGCGCGGCGGTCGGATTCGACCATGCGTCCGAACTGCGCTTCGAAACGGAGGTGACGCACGAACACGAAGCCTTCCGGCACTTCACGGCGGCGGGCATCCGCATCGGCCACCATCAGCGGCTGGCCAGCGCCGAGATCCTCTATTCGAACTGCCTCTTCGAGCGGTGCGCCATCGGCGTGGCCATGATGGACTTCAACGACTACGACAATACATTCGATCGGTGCGAGTTCCGTCAGTGCGGCACGGGTCTGTTCGACCAGCACGCCAACTTTTACGTGCGCAATTGCCATTTCGAGGCGAGCGCCGATGCGGACATCTCCACGCAGAGCGAGCACGGCGACTCTGTGCGCCGCTGTACGTCCTACGGGTCCAACCGTTTCCTGGTGCAGCGCGGAACGATCGCGCCGCTGACCATCCAGGACTGCCGTGTGGCGGCGTGGAAAGATGCAGACGGCGCCATTCAGCTCAACGGCTCTACCGCTCTCGTCTTCGACTGCGTATTCTCGCTACCTCCATCGGCCGCGCCCCCGATCCGCATGCTGCGGGCGGAGCAGCGATTGGCGATCAGCCACAACGAGCCGCGTGCAACGGACCGTCTCGTCGCTGCGCCGCCCAACGCCCGGATCGTCGTCATTCCTTCGGGCAGCAAAGGAGGGATGTTGACCTCCGCGCGTCAGAGCTTCCTTCGCTCGACAGCCTCCACACCGCCGCGGATCTTCGACGCCGTGCGCGATTTCGGTGCAAAGGGCGACGGCAAGGCGGACGACACGCACGCGATCCAGGCCGCTCTGGACGCGGCGCGCCGGGCGGGCAAGGGAGCGCTGGCCTACCTCCCCACCGGCACCTACCTGGTGACGCGAACGCTGCGGCTCACCGGTTCGGACTACGCATTCGGAGGGGGAGGATTGCGCAGCGCACTGGTCTGGCGCGGCCCCGAGGGCCAGCCGATGCTCGAGGTCACCGATCCGCGCGGTGTGACGATCGAGCACATCGCCATCGGTCACCCCGATTACGGCAAAATGACACATGGCGACGACATCCGCGTGACGGCTCCTTCGAACAAGCCCTGCTCGCTCACGCTGGGCGAGGTATACGCCTACGGCCTGTACCAGAAGTCCCCCGACACCCACGGCATCCACTTCGTGCGATTGCCAAAGGGCAGCGTCGTCGTTGCGCCGCACGTCCAGGGCAACTTGCGGATTGAGGACTGCGGCGACGCAACCCTGCTCTTTCGCACCAGCTACGAAGGCACCGTCACGGTCTCGGGCCAAACGTCAGGGACGAGCGGCCTGATCGGCTTCCTCACACGCCTGGACACGATCGCAGGCCCCACGCTGCACGTCCTTGACAATCGGTCGGTGGTACTGAGCGATTTCTACGATGAGCAATCGGACAGCCACGTGCTTCTGGAAGGTGAACCCCGGCTCCCTGCAGGACGTGTCACCGTGCAGGGGCCCAAGACGCACCTCAATACGCAGCAGCCGGTGATCGAACTGCGCAACTATCGGGGCGGCCTCTTCTACGGCCAAAACGAGTTCTACATCGAACCGAAGGAGGCCAGGGTCGTGGGGATCGGCGCATCCGAAGCACGCATTTTGATCGCCGGGTGCTTCTTCTACAATTCGCGCGTTGTCTCGCAGCTCGCGCCCACCGTGCGGCTGAGTCTGATCGGCAACATCGGCATGGATGACACCCCCGCCGACCCGAGCGCCCTACAGCTCTATGCCGATGCGCTCGACGATCTGCGGCGTCTGGGCGCAGCCGACCTGAGCATCGGCGCAGGCTCCAAAGCCGCGCACTCGCAAAAACCTGCGCACCCTCGCCGCGCCCATCCACGTTCCGTAAAGATGCACCTGCACATTTCACAAAAGGCGGGCCCTAAGCGGCCGTCTCTTTAATGCAAAGGGCGAGTATTTTCCTCCGGTGCCTAGATCCGCGCGCCACGCGGTATGGTATGCTTTCATCACCACAGAGCAGAAGGAGAAGCCGAAACCGGGCCGGAAAGGAGCACCGCAATGTTGTTTCTGAACAAGCCGCTCGACAAGATCACAGAGCAAGACCTTGAGGAGTGGGTCAAAGTCCGCCCTCCGGAAAGCCGAAGCCTGGAATTCAAAAGCGAATTCTATAAGCAGGATGAAAAGGGTAAACATGAATTGTGCAAGGACATCACGGCCCTGGCCAATACGATCGGTGGCCATCTCGTCATCGGCATCGAAACGAGCAAGAAGAATGAGGATCGAGCCGTACGGCTCGTCGGAATTGAAGAGCAACAGCTACCTAAAAACGGCTTTGATTGGATATACGATGTTTTAGGCGACCGCGTGGAACCAAAACTGCGCGGCGTGATCTATCAGCCTGTGACCCTCTCGGATGGCAAGGTGGTCCTCATCATCCAGGTGCCCCAGAGCGTGCTCCGCCCGCACGCGGTAAGAACAAAAGATGGTTGCTTCGAATGGTGGGCTCGAAACATGCAGGGGTGCTTTCGTATGGACGTTCCCCAGATCCGTCAAGCGTTCCTTGCCTCGGGTACGATTGCCCAGCGCATGCGGGAATTTCGAATGAACCGCCTCGCGGACCTGGGCGCCGGGCAAGCGCCGGTGGAGCTGCCAAGCACCGGACCACTCTTCGTCTATCACATACTGCCGATAAACGCGTTCGACGACTACACCGCCGTCGCACCGGATCTGCACCAATTGGCCCGGTCCAACTTGGCCGAACAGTACATCCGCGACGGGATTTGGAACTTCGATGGCTATCTCGTGGCGAGAGGAAGCCTCGGGTTCGCGCATCCCGAATATAGTTACACACAATTCCATCAAAACGGATGTGTGGAAGCCGTTTATGACGGCAACTGGGCCAAGCACGGCGACCAGAATTTTCTCCGCGCCGGCCTCTGGGAGATGATGGCCCGCGAGGCCATACTCTTCGCGCTGGCCGGCCTTCAGGCAGCCGGGATGGATGTGCCCGCGTACATCACGGCGGCCATCCTTCGGGCCAAAGGCTGCCGCTTCGTAGCCGATGAGCGATACCTCCTTAGCCGCGACAAGCAAGAGCACGCCCGTTCCGCGGTCGGTTTCGCAGCGCCTCTGTACGGGGAATACGACCCAGGTAAGTCGCGCCCGATAGATAGGGACCCGCTCCTGTTCCAAGAGGTGCTCCTGGAAGCAATGCCGAGGGAGTTCCACAAATTCGATCCATTTGACCCGTCTCGGGAGGACTCGACGCGCCTCTCTCTGCGGAAGAGCCTCAAACCGATCTTTGACCGATTGTGGCAGGCTGCCGGTTACAGTCGGTCGCCGTATTACGACGAGAACGGCGAGCCCAAGCCGATACCAATTCAATAAACCTGGCGGGAATCATCCAACAGGCTCGGCCGGCGCCCGTTGGCAGGAGTGCGGTGGGGCCGCGTGGAAGGTACCCTCTAGAGGAGGCGTACCATGCATCTCATCGGCTTACCCTTCGCGGCGCTGCTTGTGCTCGCTCCCATCGCTGCATGTGCCCAAGCGCCCGCCGGCCTTGCGGAACAATGGGAAACGCTCCACCCTACGCCGTTTCGCCCCGTGCAGCGCATCACAAATCGCTATCCGCTCTCGGATCAACAGAACCATGGGGATTGGGTACCCTATGCCCCTATGACCGACGAATTCAACGGCACCCAACTCGACGCCACTAAGTGGTTCCCTACCAATCCCACCTGGAAGGGGCGGCAGCCTGCATGGTTCAATCCCGCCAATGTGACCGTGGCAGGAGGATGCCTCAACCTCACCATGCGCAAACAAGATGCCCCGGAGGATTTGCGCAAGGAGGGCTACCATACGTACTCCTCGGCCGCCGTCCAAAGTCGTGGAACCGTCCTCTACGGATACTTTGAAGTCCGCGCCAAGCCCATGCGCTCTGCCGGATCCAGCTCCTTCTGGTTCTACAACAACGCCGATCCTACGCAATGGACGGAGATTGACGTTTTCGAGATCGGTGGGCGAGCCAAAGGCTTTGAGCGGAAGGTCAACATTACGGTCCACGTATTCCGCACTCCCCAGATCAAACAGCACTTTCAGATCGGAGATGCGTGGATTGCCCCGTGGGACTTGGACGATGCCTTCCATGTGTACGGTCTAGAATGGGACGCCCGGGAATTAAAGTTTTACGTGGATGGCGTTCTTGTACGCCGCGGGCCAAACACGCATTGGCATCAGCCCCTCACGATGAACTTCGATAGCGAGACCATGCCCGATTGGTTTGGCCTTCCCAAAGACGAGGACCTGCCCTCTACCTACCGCATTGATTATGTGCGTGCCTGGAAGCACCGCAGCGAAACACAATAGTACGCAAACACCGCTGCCCACAAAGGAGGAGACCATGACGCACTCCAACGTAGTGCTGTTGCCCGTTCCCAAGTCCATCGAATCCCTTCCGGGAGACTTCTTGTTGCCCCATCGTGCCGTGATCCGCCTGGACGGCCAGGCAGCGGACCTCCTGCCTGCCGCCCAGGTAATTAAGGACGCGGTGGATCAGTACGCTCACCGTTGCTGGCAGATCGCAGTAGGGGGTCCTGTGGATGATGCGGCCGTGCATGTAAGTTTGGCCGGGCGCGTTGCTCATGCAGAGGGATACGTGCTCACGATTCAGCCCTCGGCTATCACCCTAGAAGCCGCCGATGCCGCAGGCGCGTACTATGGCGCCATGACGCTCCGGCAAATTCTAAGGCAATGTCACACCCGTCTTCCGGCGCTGCGCATTGAGGATCACCCGGACTTTTCCCATCGGGGAGTGATGCTGGATATCAGCCGCAGCAAGGTTCCCACCATGGCCACCCTTGAGGAATTGGTGGAACGCCTTTCGGAATGGAAGATCAACGAGCTGCAGTTGTATACCGAGCACACCTTCGCGTACCGCGGTCACCCTGAAGTGTGGGCGGAGGCAAGCCCCATTACCGGCGAGGAGATCCTGCGCCTGGATGCTTGGTGCCGCAAGCACTTCATGGAACTCGTGCCCAATCAGAACTCTTTCGGCCACATGGAACGCTGGCTACGATTGCCGCGCTACCGCCATCTCGCCGAGGCACCCGATGGCTTCGACCTTCCCTGGGGAGGGCGCATGGAACACCCGTTCAGCCTGTGTCCCACAGATCCCAGAAGTTTGCAGTTCTTGGAGAGCCTGTACGACGAGCTTTTGCCCCATTTTACGAGCCGGCAATTCAACGTAGGCTGCGACGAAACGTGGGATGTGGGCCAAGGCCGTAGTGCGGAAGAGTGCAACGCCCGCGGCCGCGAACGCGTGTATCTGGATTTCGTTCTGGGCATCCACCGGCTGGTGGCCAAGCACGGACGGACCATGCAATTCTGGGGCGATATCATCCTCCACCGTCCGGATCTCATCAAAGAGCTGCCCCGTGACCTCATCGCCCTAGAGTGGGGCTACGAAGCCGACCATCCGTTCGAGAAGGACGCGCGTCTCTTCGCCGAGGCGCAAGTCCCCTTTTACGTATGCCCGGGAACTTCTAGCTGGAACAGCATCCTGGGCCGTGTTGCCAATGCCTTGGCAAATATCGAGAACGCTGCACAAAACGGCCTAAAAAATGGAGCGGCAGGATTATTGGTCACGGATTGGGGGGATAATGGGCACCTTCAGTACCAGCCGATCAGCTATCCCGGCTTCGCGGCGGCCGCCCAGTACGCGTGGAATGCTTCCGGTTCAACTCAGATGGATCTGGCGGCAGCGCTGTCCCTTCACGCATTCGAGGACCGTAACCTTGTAATGGGCCCTGTCATCCTGGATCTAGGGAATGCATACCAGGCAATGCACGTTCCCATGGAGAATGCTTCCCCGCTCTTCCACCCATTGGTCCATCCATTGGACGCGCCGCCTCCCGACGGCACAACCTGCGAGGGTGTGGAAGCGGCAAGCGAGGCCATCGCCGAGGCTTTGGCCAAAATCGGACAGGCACGGATGGACACGCGGGATGCCCAAACGGTAACCGACGAGCTTCAGAATGGAGCCTCCATGCTTTTGCTGGCCTGCAGCTTGTATCGGTACAAACTCGAGGCAGGGGCGGAGGATGCCGGCACCCTGGCGTCCAGGCTGCGCGCCATCCTGGGCGAGCATCGCCGCCTTTGGATGCAACGGAACCGCCCTGGCGGCCTCCATGAGAGCACGCGACCACTCGAAGCCCGACTCAAAGAGCTTGAGGCAGCCGCCCATTCCTAGCAATGAAGGCTAGAGCCCCATCATGAACTCGAAGATGCGGTCGCCGGCACCCGGCAGCCCCTCGTGACCAAAATCCGGGTATAGAACCATACGCTTGTTGCACGTGAGCTTGTTGTATACGGCGAATTGGGTGGAAGGCGGGCACACGTCGTCCAGGAGGGCCGTAAAGAAGAGCACGTCGGCGCGGATACGGTGCGCCAGGTGTTGATTATCTATGTACCCAAGGCGCGTAAAGATCTCGTCTTCCCGCTGGTGCGTGGGATCGAAAAGCCGGAAATACGCCCTCAATTCCTCGTAGGCCTTTTGGTCCAGGTCCAGATCCCACACCCGCTTGTAATCACAGAGGAAGGGGAACATGGGCGCGGCTTTGCGGATACGCGGTTCCAACGCGGCGCAGGCAAGGGTGAGGCCGCCGCCCTGGCTCCCTCCCATTGCGCCCACGCGATCCGGATCCACTTCCGGAATGGAGAATACGATGGAGGCAAGTTGTGCGCAATCCAAGAAGATCTGGCGGAATAGCAGCTTGTCGGGAGTGTCGTCCAACCCGCGGATGATGTGGCCACGGAGCGTGTTCCCCTTTACGCCTCCGGGGTCTTCGGAGAGACCTCCTTGGCCACGGCAATCCATGGCAGCCACGCTGAAGCCCGCGGCCACCCACCCGAG
>Ga0078972_1016245_pt1 | contig 11084 bp, 11 predicted proteins | sample YelNatPaOPGAMG01_FD_67568 | JGI IMG/M metagenome (GOLD analysis project Ga0078972, IMG submission 67568) | Hot spring thermophilic microbial communities from Obsidian Pool, Yellowstone National Park, USA - OP-RAMG-01 (SPADES assembly) (version 2) | ecosystem: Environmental > Aquatic > Thermal...
TTATAAATTTATTATTAATCATTATTCTTGGGAGGATATAGAAAAAGATCTAGGTAAAGATAGTTGGATAATTCCAAGAAGAACTTCCGCTATTAAAAGTTATGGTTTTTGGAGGGCTTATCAAGGAAAATCAGATTTAATTATTGCGTTAGATGATGATTGCTATCCCATAGAAAATTATTTAAAAAATTTCCAAAAAGATAATTTAATACAAATTTATAAAAACAATCTTTTTAAAAATAAATTTAAAGAAACAGCATGGATTTCTACAATAAATCAAATTCGACCAAGAGGATTGCCTTACAAAAAATTAGAAAGAATAATAAATTCTCAGCAAATAATTTTAAATCATGGTTTATGGGCAAACATTCCAGATTTAGACGCTAAGACACAATTGTCAATTAGAACAATTCCTAAAATACAAAAATATTTTGTAAACCAATTAATTCCTCAAGGCAAATATTTCTCGCTGTGCGGGATGAATATAGGATGGAAAAAAGATTTAACACCAACAATGTATTTTATGTTAATGGGCAAAGATAAAAATGAAAAAAGTTGGGGGTTTGATAGATTTGATGACATATGGGCTGGTATATTTACTAAAAAAATTTGTGATTATTTAGGGTATATGATAATATCTGGATATCCAGTTGTTTGGCATGATAGAGCTAGCGATCCTTATAAAAATTTAGAAAAAGAAAGAACAGGAATAAATGTGAATGAATATTTGTGGCAAGAAGTTGATAAAATTAAATTAACAAAATCAAATTTTAAAGAATGTTATAAAGAATTAGCAGAAAAATTAAATTTAAAAACTGATTATTTTAAAAAACTTAAAAAAGCAATGATTATTTGGTCTGAATTATTTTAATTAAATTTTTAAAATTAAAATGGAAAATTTTACAATAGGAGCAGGGATTGTTACTTATAATAGAAAAAAGCTTTTTATAGAGTGTTTTAATTCTTTATTAAATCAATCATATTCATTAGATTTTTTATATATTTTTGATAATGCTTCTAATGATGGCACGTCAGAATGGATTAATGATTTTTTAAGAAGTTATAAATCAAATAAGCCACAAATTATATATTTAAAATCTAATGAAAATGGCGGAAGTTCTTTAGGATTTTATGAGCTTTCTTCAAAAATTTTTAATAATGGAATTGATTATGTTTTAATTACAGACGACGATGTTATTTTTGAAAAAGATTATATTAAAAAATTTTTAAAATATATTAAACAAGAACCCGAAAATAAAATTTTTACTTCTTTAATGGTTAAAGATTTTGAGTCAAAAGAAATAAAAGGAGAATCCCCTATATTTGCTGGCGGAATTATAAATAAAGAAGTTTTTAAAAAATGCGGTTTTCCAAGAAAAGATTTTTTTATTTATTGGGATGATGTTGAATTTATTTTAAGAACAGAAGAGGCTGGATATAAAATAAGAGTTTGTCAAGATATTTATTGTATTCATGACCAAAAGATAATTTATCCAAACATTAAAATTAGGACTATTAATTTTTTAGGTAAGAAAATAGAGTTTTCAAATATTAATGAGTGGAAACTTTATTATGCTTATAGAAATATGATAATTACTTTAATTACTCACAGAAAATTTGGGGATTTATTTATAAAGATTTTTAAATTATTTGCAAAAACATTTATTTTAGTATTAATTGGAGAATTTAAAAAAACGTTATTAATTTTATGGGGATTGAAAGACGGATTTTTAATGAGGACAGGTAAAAATGAGAAAGTTTTTAATTTTTGATTTACCGGCAGTTTTGTTTAAGATTTAATAATATTATGTATTTAATTAAAAAATCAACATTTATTTTAAAAAATTATGGAATAAAAACTTTTATTAAAAAAGCTTTCCAATTTCCTATAAACAAAATAAATCTTTTAAAGCAAAGAAAAGCAGAAAAGAAAGCTAAAGAAAATACAGAAGGGGTTATTAAAATACTAAAATCATTTTCATCCGATAACATAGAAGAAGTTTTTGATTTTTCTTGGAATTTCTATAATGGCTTAATAAGACCAATACAAATAAAAGAAGAATTTATTGAGCTTTTAAAAATTTTCCAAGAACTGAATCCAAAATATATTTTAGAAATTGGGACAGCAAATGGAGGAACGCTATTTTGTTTTTGTAAATTAGCACAAGATGATGCGACAATAATAAGTATTGATTTACCAGAAGGAGAATTCGGTAGAGGTTATCCAGAATGGAAAGTTTCAATTTATCAAGCTTTTGCTACAGAAAATCAAAAACTTTATTTATTAAGAAAAGATTCTCATCAACAAGAAACATTAGAAGAGGTTAAAAAAAATTTTAAATGGTAATCAATTAGATTTTCTTTTTATTGATGGCGATCATTCTTACGAAGGAGTTAAAAAAGATTTTGAAAGGTATTTGCCATTAGTTAGAAAAGGAGGAATTATTGCTTTTCATGATATTATAAACAATGATCGGACTAGGTTAGATATAGGAGTTCCAAAGTTTTGGTTAGAAGTAAAAGATAGATATTTATTTAAAGAAATTATTATAGATAAAATAAATTATGGTATAGGAATTTTAAAAATTTAAAATCTATGACTTATTCAAATAAAGACATATCAATTATAATTTTAACCTATAATTCAGAAAATGATATAAAAGATTGTCTTGATTCTTTATTAAAAAATTTTAATTCAGAAAAAGCAGAAATAATTATTTGGGATAATAATTCTAAAGATAAAACAAGAGATATACTTAAAAATTACGAAAGCTTTTCTTTTATTAAAATAATTTATCACGATAAAAATATAGGATTTGCCTTGGGTAATAATGAAGCATCAAAATATGCTAATGGAAAATATGTTTTACTTTTAAATTCAGATACGATTTCGGATTTTAAAGTTTATAAGGAATTAATAGAATATATAGAATACAATAAAAATATTGGAGTGATTGGGCCTAAATGTATTGATGAGCTTGGTGTTACCCAAGAATCTTTCGGATATGAATTTTCTATATTTAAAGAAATTTTTGGAAAAATATTTATGTCTTTGTATTTAGAAAAAATTCCTATAATAAGATCTATTAAAAATAAAATTTTATATAAAAATAAACCAACAGAAGTTGATTGGATTGGAGGCGCTTGTGTTTTAATAAAAAAAGATTTATGGGATAAAATCGGAGGATTAGATCCTAATTTTTTCTTTAGTAATGGCGATATGATTGATTTTTGTTATCAAGTAAGAAAACTTGGTTATAAATGTGTTTATTATCCGTTAGTTTCAATAGTTCATAAAGGAAGTAGAATTGTAACAAAAGATTTAAAAACAAGAATATTAGGATTAAAAAATGGCTATTTGGGTTCTTTATATTTTTTACAGAAACACAAAAAAAGCATATTTTATATTTATTTAACCAAAATTGTTTATATCTTAATTTCTTTATTTAAGGGCATATTGGCATTATTTTTAATTCCTTTTAATAAAAAATTTAAAGATTTATCTTTTAGTCATATTTATATAAGTTTTTGGCTTTTAAAAAATTTTTTTAGTAATAATTATAAAAGTATTTAAAATTTAAAATGAAAATAATTATCATTTCGCCGTCAAAAAATAATAGAGTTGGGGGAGTGGAAAGATTTTCATGGCTTTTAAAAGATGTTTTAGACAAAGAAAAGTTTGAAGTTGAAATTATTGGCAAAGAAGATATAGAAAGCTCTTTAATTTATAAAATTTTTAAAAAAATTCCCGGAATAAATTTAGTAATTTTAGGATATTTATTAGGTAAATTTGCTGATAAATTGAATCCTGATTTAGTCATTACTAATGGACTTTATGGTTTTACTAATGGTCTTTATGGTTTTAGTACGAAATCAAAATCAATTAATGTAGAGCACGGAACTTTTGCTCGAGCATCAGATAGAATTGATAAAAATAATATTTTTAAAAAAATAATTAGAAAATATTTATGGGGACATTTTGAAAAAATAGCAGTAAAAAAAGCTAAAAAAGTTGTTGCAGTTTCAGAAGAAACAAAAGAATCAATAGAAAAATATTATAAAAGAAAAGACGCTATAGTGATTTTAAATGCGGTAGATACAAATCTTTTTTTAAAAAAAGATAAATTAGAATCAAGAAAATTATTTAATTTGCCAAAAGATAAAAAATTAATTTTATTTGTTGGGAGGTTAAGTTATGAAAAGTCTCCGGAAATGATTTATGAATTAGCAAAAAAATTTGAAAAAGAAGATGCTAATTTTGTTTTTGCTACTGATAGAATTTTAAATTGGGATTTAAAAAACACGATTTTTTTGTTAAACATTCCAAATGAAAAATTGCCTTATTTATATTCTGCTTGCGATGTTTTTATTTTGCCTTCAAAACATGAAGGATTTGCTTATACTTTAATTGAAGCAATGGCCTGTGAAATACTTTTTGTTATTTCAAAAGTTGGCGGAGCATTTGAAATTTATGAAAAAATTCCAGAATTAAGAAAATTTATTTTAGATAATTTGAATACAGACGAATTTTATAATAAAATTAAAGAAATTTTAGAAATGAGCGATTTAGAAAAAAACAAATTATCTAATTTAGCAAGAAAATTTGTTTTAGAAAATTGTTCTTTAGAAATTTGGAAAGAAAAATGGATAAAATTAATAAATGAAATAATATGAATTTAATAGATGTAATTATTCCAACAAGAAATAGAAAAGAGGTTTTATTAAAAGTTTTGCCTTCTTATTTAAGTCAAAAATTTTTAAATAAAATTATTATTGTTGATGATGCAGGCGAAGATAATTTAAAAGAAGAAATAGAAAAATTAAAAAATCCTAAAATTTTTTATATAAGATCTAACAAAAGAGTATATTTGCCAGCGGTAAGAAATATTGGAGTTAAAAATTCTTCTAGTCCTTATATTTTTATGGGCGAAGATGATGTTATTTTAGATGAGAATCACTTAGAAGTTTTATTAAATAAAATGAAAGAATTTAACGCGGATTTAATTGCTGGAAGAAGAATTTATTTATTTCAAAACCAAACATTTAAAGAAGCAAAAGAATTTGCAGATAAAGATAAAGGTCCGATTTTTATTAATTTTCCTTTTGAGGGCTATTTTGAAAGGTATTTAGATAAAGCAATTGAGGTTAAATTTTTACATTCTAATTCTTTAATTAAAAGAGAGGTTTTTGACAAAGTTTTATACGATGAATGGTATAAAGGAAATGCCTTTCGTGAAGAATTGGATTTTTATTTAAGGTGTTTAGATGCGGGATTTAAAATGATTTTAATTCCAGATACTATTTGTTATCATTTAAAGTCTTCTGAAAACAAAAAAGGAGGAGCGCGAATGCAAAGGTTAAAATACGAATATTATGTTTGGAAAAATACTTTATATTGTTTTTTAAAAAATAAAAAAATTTTCAAAAAATATTTTGATATTAAATTTCCATTTTTATACGCTTGGCTTATACTTTTTGCAAGGTACCCTTATGCCATTTTTAGAAGAATAATATGGAAAATAAAAAAATAATAATTTTTTTACATAAATTTCCTTATCCGCCAAAAGATAGCACAAAGCTTAGGATTTTTGAGGGCATAATTAAAGTATTAAAAGAATTAGCTGAATTAGAATTTTTAATTGTAACTTGGGAAAATCCCAAAAAAGAAGATATAAATTATTTAGAGCAATTCGGAAAAATAAATTTATTTACTTATTCAAAATTGAGATTTGTTTTAAATGCTTTGCGCGCCCTTTTTAATTTTAGACCATTTCAAACAGAAATGTTTTATTTTAAAAAAATAGATGAATTGTTTAAAAATTTGCTTCAATCCGCTTCAGCTGGTTATGTTCATACAATGAGATTGGGGAAATATTTAGAAAATTTAAGTGAAAAAGACAGAAATAAGGTTTTGTTAGATTTTAATGATTCGATTGCTTATCATTATTTAAATTTTTGGAAATATTATCCTTTGTTTTTGAGGCCAATATTTTTATTAGAAGGATTAAAAATAAAATTTTATGAGAAAAAAATGTTTAAATTATTAAACAATTTTTCAATTGTAACAAAAATAGATAAAGATTTTATTTTAAAAGATTTAAATTTGGATGATACTAAAAAATTTTATATTACTGGAGCTAATTTTAGACCATTAGATTTAAAACCTTCTAATTTTTCAACAGATAAAAACATAATAACTTTTATGGGGAATTTGCTATATTACCCAAATTATGAAGGTGTAAATTATTTTTTAAAAAATATCTGGCCAGAGATTAATAAAAATTTTCCTGATTTGAAATTTTATATAATTGGCCAAGGCGAAAAGAAATTAAAAAACAAATTTAAAAAACTTAAAAATGTTATTTTTACCGGATTTTTAGAAAATCCATATGAAATTATTCAAAAAAGTTTGTGTTTTGTTTCTCCTGTAAGAATAGGCGCTGGTATTCAAGGTAAGGTTATTGAAGTAATGAGTTTGGGAAAGTTAGTTATTGTTTGTATGAATTTAGAAAATATAGAAGGTTTTTTAAATTATGAAAATATTTTAATTTGCAAAAGCAACACCAAAGAAGAATGGGTTAATTTAATAAAGTGGGCAAGGGAGCACCAAAATGAAGTTAAAATAATTGAGGAAAAATCTAAAAAATTTATTCTTGAAAATTTTTCTTCAGAAAAAGTAAAACAAGTATATAAGACTATATTTGAGAATCTATTAAAATGAAAAAAATTTTAATTTGTAAAATAGGAGCATTAGGAGATGTTGTAAGAACAACGCCTATTTTAAGAGTTTTAAATGGTGAAATATTTTGGCTAACTTCTAAAGTAGGGAAAGAAATTTTGCCAAAAATAAAAAAACTAAAAATTTTTACATTAAATGAATTTAAAAAAATAAAAAATTTAAGCTTTGATTTAATTTTAAATTTAGAAGAAGATGAAAATTTGGTTAAAGAAATAAGTGCATTAAAAACCAAAAAGATAATAGGAGTGTATTTTGATTTTAAAAACAATAGAATTTCTTATACCAAAGAGAGTAAGGAGTGGTACGATATGAGTTTGATTTCTAAATACGGTAAAGAAAAAGCAAATTTGTTAAAATGGAAAAATAAAAAAACTTATCAAGAAATTTTATTTGAAATGATTGGTAAAAAATTTAATGGTGAAGAGTATTTAATAAATTATAATTCTTTTTATAAATCTAAAAATGATATTAATACAAACAAAATTTTTGTTGCTATAGAAAAAAGAGCCGGAGAAAAATGGCCAATGAAGGTATGGCCATATTATGATTTATTAAAAACAAAAATAGAGAAGGAGGGATATAAAGTTTTTTATTTAAGGCAAAGAAAAAAATTAGTTGATTATATTAAAGATATAGATAAAGCAAATATTTTAATTTGCGGAGATACATTAGCAATGCATTTGGGTTTAGCTTTAAACAAAAAAATAATAGCTTTATTTATTTGTACGAGTCCCTGGGAAATTTATGATTATAATCGAATGATAAAAATAATTAGTCCGTTACTTAAAAAAGCTTTTTATAGAAGAGATTATGATAAAAAATTAGTGAAAGCAATTAATTTAAAAGACGTATTTAAGGTTTTTAAGAATATTATAATAAACTGATTTAAAATGCCATTTTATACGCCAATTTTTAGATTTTTACGCCGCCTGCCGCAAATTTTAAAAATTTAATATATTGACATCCATTAATATAATATATGAACATTAGATGTTAATATATCAATATTGCTTTATATTTTTATTTATAGTATAATCCTTTTAGGTTAACAAAATTGTTAACCTAAAAGGATCTTATTTTTATAAAAATATGGATAAAAATTTAGCTGAACAATTTAGCAAGGAATTGAAAATTAATATTAATCAAATTGCGCGTGAATATTGGGAAATGCTTATTTTAAAAGAATTAGCAGAAAGTTCTTTAGGAGAAAAACTAATTTTTATTGGCGGAACTGCCCTTCGTTTAGCTTATAATTCTCCTCGTTTTTCGGATGATCTTGATTTTTATTTAAAAAAGAAAACATCTTTTGATGATTTTAAAACAATAATAAAAGATATTGCCAAAAAATATAATTTAGAAATATCAGATTTACAAAATAAAAAATTTACCTTTTTGGCGGAATTTAAAATAAAAGAAGATTTTTTAACTTTGCCTTTTAGTTTAAAAATTGAAATTCGTAAAAAAATTTTAAAAAAAGGATTTGAATTAAGGCTTTTAAATTCGCCAATATCAAATTTTAATGTTTTGTTATTTGTGTTGGATTTAAAAACAATTAAAAAATTTAAAAAATTAGCTTTTAAAAATAGAAAAGAGCCGCGAGATTTATTTGATTTATGGTTTATTAGCCAAAAATTAAAAGAACAATTTAAAAAACCTAAAATTAAAATTGATAAAAAAACAATAAAACAAATTCTTAATAAATATTTGCCGGTTAATTATTATAAAATTATTGATGATTTAATAAAATGACAAATGAATTTTTAGAAAAATTAAATAAGATAAACAAAGATTATTTTACTTTTTCAGATTTTAAAAAAATTTGGAAAGGCAAAAAAAATTCTTTAAAAGTTATTGTTTGGCGGCTTATTAAAGCTAAAAAAATTATTAAAGTTTTTAGAGGTATTTATATTTTGCCAAATTCAAAAATTAAAATAGAAAAATTAGCAAATGAAATTTATTTTCCTTCTTATATTTCTTTTGAATACGCGCTTTATTTATGGAGAATTTTAAGTCAAATGCCTTATACTATTACTTTTGCTACAATACTAAAAACAAAAAGCATTAATTTAATGAATACAAAAATTGAATACCGTAAAATTCAAAAAAAATTATTTTTTGGTTATGTTTTTCAAAGCGGCATTTATTTGGCGCGTCCGGAAAAAGCTTTATTAGATACATTTTATTTAGCTTCTTTGGGTAAATTAAAAATGAATTTTGCAAGCATTGATTATTCTAAAATTAATAAAAATTTATTTAAAAAATGGGCAAAAAATTATCCAACAAAAACCCGAAAATTAATTGATAAGTATTTTAATAAATTAAATATTTAATTAAAATTTAAAATGTTTCTTTTAAATAAATTTTAACTCCTTGTTTAAATTTTATTTGCGGCTTCCAGCCTAATATTTTATAAGCTTTTTTATTTGATAAAGTAATATGTTTTACTTCTCCGGGCCTAAATGGAGCAAATACGGGCTTTATTTTAGATTTTAGATTTTGCGATATAGTTTCAAAAACTTTAAAATAGCTAATTTCTTTTCCGCATCCTAAATTAATAATATCATTTTTGCCTTTTGATAATCCTAAAACATTTGCTTTGACTATATCTTTAATATAAACATAATCTCTCGTTTTGCTTCCGTCTCCAAAGATAATAGGTTGCTTATTATTTTTTATTAAATAAGAAAAGATAGCAATAACTCCTGCTTCTCCTTTTGGATTTTGTCTTGGACCATAAACATTTCCATATCTAAAAATTAAATAATCAAAACCAAAATTTCTTGCATAAAATTTTATGCTTTCTTCAGCTAATAATTTTGAAAGACCATAAGGAGAAAGAGGTTCTGCTGGAGCATTTTCATCAACCGGAATTTTTTTAGGCTCGCCGTAAATAGCTCCTCCAGTTGAAGCAAAAATAAATTTTTTAATTTTATTTTCCGAACCCGCAACAAGCAAATTAATTGTTCCCAAAACATTAGTTTCAATGGTTAAAAGGGGATTTTTTATTGATTTAATTACTTCAGCAATAGCGGCATGATGATTTACAATATCAAATTTTTCTTTTTTAAATATTTGTTTAATTGATTTTAAATTTCTAATATCGGTTCTGTAAAATTTAGCTTTTTTGTTTAAATTATTTTTAAATCCTGTTTTTAAATTATCAATAACAACAACTTTGTGTCCTAATTTAATATAAGAATCAACGATGTGGGATCCAATAAATCCCGCTCCTCCTGTTACTAATATTTTCATAAATTAATTATAAAACAAAAACAAAATTTTTTAAAATATTTTATTTTTATATTTTAATTTTGTTTTTACTTTAAATTTAAGCTAATAATATTTTTTATTTCCTGAAATGCAGGTTCTTTTGTGATGTAAAGTATAACAAAATAGAAACTTCCTACGATGAAAATATTTAAAATAATTGGTATTGATATAAGATTTAAAATATAAGCAAAAATTCCCATTAAAATTGAAGCAAAAATTAGTTTTTTAATATGAGGCAAAACTTGAAAATAATTGATTTTTTTCATTTGCTGCCATAAATAAATATTGCTTATAAGTTGAGCAAAAAATGTTGCCCAAGCAGATCCTAAAATTCCAAAGCGCGGAATTAAAATTAAATCAAGCAAAACATTTAAAAACGCTCCCGTCCCAGTATAAACGCTTAAATATTTTTGTTTATTATATGCAAAAATAGCATTCATTAAAATTGCCGCGTTAAAATCAACAGCAATAGTTAAAGCTAAAACAGCAAATGATGAAGCTCCTGGAATGTATTCGTTTCCAAATACAAATTTCATTATAGGATAAGAAAGAGTAAGTCCGCCAATAGTTAAAGGTAAAGCAATTAAAAATAAAATTTTCATTCCTTGTTCTAAAATTTTTCTAAATTTTTCATTATCTTTATTAGCTAAATTAGAAAAAACAGGTAAAAGGCTTAAGGTTAAAATTCCTGGAATAATATAAAGTAATTGGATAATGCGTAGGGCAGCCGAATAAATTCCAACATCAGAAGCGGATTTAAACCATCCGATAATTAAAATGTCAGTATTGGTTAAAAACATACTTAAAATTCCGGATAAAGCAAAAGGCCAAGCTGCAAATAAAATTGTTTTGATAAGATTTGGAGAAAAATATTTATAAAAACCTTCAAAATATTTTCTAAAATAAAATAAAGAAATTAAAGTTCCAAATCCCGTTCCAAAAACATAAGCTAATGCAAAAGAATAAATATTTGGAGAAATTTTTAAAAAAATAAATCCAAAAACAACAATAGCTAAATTAGTTAAAGTAAATAAAAACGCTTCTTTTTCCATCATTTGTTTTGCGCGGGAAATTG
>Ga0078972_1016247_pt1 | contig 11084 bp, 10 predicted proteins | sample YelNatPaOPGAMG01_FD_67568 | JGI IMG/M metagenome (GOLD analysis project Ga0078972, IMG submission 67568) | Hot spring thermophilic microbial communities from Obsidian Pool, Yellowstone National Park, USA - OP-RAMG-01 (SPADES assembly) (version 2) | ecosystem: Environmental > Aquatic > Thermal...
CTGGCTGCGGCGTCACTGGGTGTTCAACGCGCCAGCCGCCTGATTGGCTGCGGCGGAGTGCAGGTTGAATGGGGCTGCGGACAGACGAGCCATCTCCATCGGAAGTCCCCCTGGCCTACCGCGCCGTGCGCGGCGGGCTGTGGGTGGCGGTGAGTTCGTAATAAGAGCGCGCTTCGTGGAGCGGGATTATGAATAGCACCATTCTTGTCACTGGCGCTGCCGGATTTATTGGTAGCCATGTGGCCCAGGCATTGGTGGCCAGAGGAGATACCGTTATCGGGCTGGACAACCTGAACGACTACTATGACCCTGCCCGCAAGCGAGCCAACCTGGAAGAAGTTAAGCGGAGTACGCAGCATACAACCCGCTTCATTTTTGTTCAAGGCGACATTCGCGACAGAGAACTGGTCTCTCGCCTTTTCGCCAGGTATCATTTTGAGATCGTCGTCCATTTAGCTGCTATGGCGGGGGTACGTGCTTCCATTGATGACCCTGCTCTCTACTACGACGTGAACCTCAACGGCACCCTGGTCCTGTTAGACGCAGCCGTGGGGCGGTCAGGGGGTAGTAGCAAGTGGCCCATGGTCAGCAATTTCATTTTCGCCAGCACTTCATCGGTCTACGGTGCTACCCGGCAGATCCCATTTGTGGAGACGGATCCATGTGATCGGCCTTTGGCTCCTTACCCAGCCAGCAAGCGGGCCGCCGAGTTGCTGGGTCACACTTACCACCATCTTTATGGGCTCAACTTCACGGCTCTGCGCTTCTTTACCGTTTACGGCCCTCGGGGCCGCCCCGATATGATGGCCTACAAAGTGGCCGACAACATCTTCTTTGGCCGGGACGTGCCTCTCTACAACAATGGCCAGATGCATCGGGATTGGACCTATATTGATGACATTGTCCAGGGCGTTATTGCTGCGATAGATCGCCCACTGGGCTATGAAGTGATTAACCTGGGGCGGGGGGAACCGGTGCTCCTGGCCGACTTTGTGCGTCTGATTGAGGAACTCACTGGCCGCAAGGCCAACCTGGTGCCAGCCCCCATGCCCGAGGCGGATATCCCCTATACCTACGCCGACATCAGCAAAGCCCGTCGCCTGTTGGGCTACAACCCGACCACCTCTGTTCAAGAGGGGGTCGCCAGGTTCTTGGAATGGTACCAGGAAACGATACTGAGAGTATGAGATAGCAAGGAAGGCGGATGTGCTCAAGATTCTTTTTGTGATTCCCTCCCTGGGTGGTGGTGGCGCGGAAAGAGCGTGCGTGAATTTGCTGAAACATCTGAACCGATCCCAATTTGGTTTAAGCCTGGCTCTTTTTTGCAAAACAGGGCCGTACCTGAGCGAACTTCCGCCCGATGTGGTTGTCTTTGATCTTAAAACACCCAATCATTGGGATTCACGCCTGATCTGGCGCCTTGCACAGTTGCTGCGGAAAACCCGGCCAGATATTGTATTTAGCATCCTGCGCTACACCAACGTGGTCACTCTCCTTGCAGCCTGCCTGGCCCGGTCGGAAGCCAGGATTTTGATCAATGAACAGAATCGTCTTCGGGAGGAATTTGCCGTTTTTGGAGGGGGGTGGATTAAAAGCATATTCGTACGCCATCTTTACCCCTGGGCCGATGGTATCACGGTTATCTCGCAGGGGATTCAGCAAGAACTGATCCGGGACTTTGACCTGCCCGAAAGCAAAATTCAAGTTATTTACAACCCTGTTGATGTGGCGGCTGTTCAGGCTTTGAGCAAATTGCCGGTTGAGCATCCCTGGTTTCTGGACAATTCGGAACCGATCGTCGTTGCGGCTGGTCGTCTTCATCCTCAAAAAGGTTTTGAATATCTCATCCGGGCTTTTCAACGCGTGGTTACGGCTGTACCAGCCAGACTGGTCATCTTGGGCGAGGGGCCAAGCCGACCCCATTTAGAAGGGTTGGTTATGAAACTGGGCCTTGAAGACGTTGTAGCCTTACCAGGGTTTCAGCAGAATCCTTATTCCTGGATGGCCCGGGCTGCTGCATTTGTTCTCTCATCACTCTATGAAGGCTTCGGTAACGTGATCGTTGAAGCGATGGCTTTGGGAGTGCCCGTGGTGGCGACTCGTTGCCCTTCTGGGCCAGACGAAATTATTGATAATGAAGTGAACGGATTGTTAGTACCAGTGGCAGACGAAACGGCGCTGGCAGAAGCTATCCTGCGAGTGTTAAGAGATGAAAGGTTGGCGGCCAAAATCCGTCGGCATGGGCCGGATCGGGCAGCCGCATTTGACGTATCCCGGATTACTGCACAATATGCTGCACTCTTTGAATCGCTATGCGCATCCTGATTACAAGCGATATCTTCCCCCCTGATATTGGCGGGCCAGCAACGTACGTTGTTGCAATAGCCCGTGCTATGGCGGAGCGCGGCCATTCAGTGCGGGTGTTAACGTACAGCCAAATAGATCGGGACGCTGCTGATGCGACATACGCTTTTGCAGTTCAACGCATCTTGTTGCGTGGGCCCCGATGGCTGCGGCTGATCAGAGCATTTACCCACATCGCCGCTAACGTACGGTGGGCCGATGTCCTGTACATCAATGGTTTGCTAATTGAGACAGCGTTGGTGAACAGATTATGGCGACGGCCGGCTGCCGCCAAGGTGGTGGGCGACATTGTCTGGGAACGGGCACAGGATAAAGGGTGGGTTTCTGATGAATTTGAGACGTTCCAGAGGCACAAGTACGGCTGGCCTGTTGAACTGCGGCGTACCTTGCGGAACTGGGCGCTGAGACAAATGCAAGCAATTGTTGCGCCCAGTGCATATCTGGGTAAAATATTGGAAGGGTGGGGAATACACCCCAGCCGCATCCGGGTCATTTATAACGCTTACGAGCCTCCAGCGGCCGATGGCCCACCGGCCGTTTTGCCTTTAGTAACCCGCTATCGGGTCGTCACTGTCTGCCGTCTGGTCAACTGGAAGGGTGTGGATGAATTAATTGAGGTCGTTGCCACCCTGCCCGAGGTGGGTTTGGTTATCATCGGGGATGGACCAGAGAGGGCCGACCTGGAATCGTTGGCCCGGCAATTGGGTGCAAGTGACCGGGTGTATTTTGCGGGACAGATCCCACGAGAACAGGTTATAGCATATTTGCGCGCTTGCGACCTGTTTGTGCTGAATTCCCGCTATGAGGGGTTGCCGCATGTGGTGCTGGAAGCATTTGCGGCGGGCTTGCCGGTGGTGGCGACAAAGGCTGGTGGTATACCTGAGGTAGTGCAAGACGGAGTCAATGGGCAACTGGTGCCAGTGGGGGATAGATGGGCGCTGCGAGAGGCCATCACCAAGATGCTGAGTCACCGCCTCTCTGTGACCGTGCCTGAGGTGCTCAGTATTGAACGGATGGCGGAAGAGACAATAGCCTTGCTGGAAAAGGTAGCAGGAGGTAAAAAGAGTTGATGGTCCGTCTATTGGCTGTAGGCAATGACCCTACTATCGCTACGCTACCTGATGCCGTTACCGGCGATACCTATCAGCGACAGTTGAAGTATGCCAGCATACTGAAGGCTTACCACCTGATCACCCAGACACCTCCTGGGGGGGACACTTCCCCTCTCCAATTAGCCGGGAACTTTTGGGTCTATCCTTGTGGCCGACGAGGAATGGTGGACTACGTTATCTCGGCCGTGCGCATGGGATGGCGCATCGTGCGAGAGCAGGGAGCAGATATGATTTCTACACAAGACCCCTTCATTACGGGGCTGGTAGGATATTTGATCGCCCGGCGTTTCCGGCTGCCACTAAGCCTGCAATTCGCTGCTGATATGGTAGACAATCCCTTTTGGGTGCGTGAGAAGCCAACCCACTGGCTGCTCAATCGTCTAGCCCACTGGCTGATCAGGCAGGCAGACACTTTTCGCGTGGTCAGTACTTCGGAGCGAGACAAGCTGGTCCGGATGGGGATTCCACCGGAGCGTATCTGGAACCTGGGATGGATCACCGATTTCACCCGCTTTCTGGAAGCCAACGGTGACTTGATCCGGGCCCGCTATCTGAGTAGCCACTATCAACGGCTGGTATTGTTCGTAGGACGGTTGACGTCTCAGAAAGACCTGCCGACCTTGCTGCGGGCGGTGCCTCTGGTTCTGGCTGATCATCCCCGCACCATTTTCCTGCTGGTAGGTGATGGTCCTTTGAGAAGAGTACTGGAGGATCGAGTGAAGCAGGCCAGATTATCAGACAACGTTCACTTCACCGGGGCAGTGCCCTATGGGCAGGTCCCCCACTACTTTGCTGCCTGCGATGTATTCGTGCTCCCCTCTTTGTACGAGGGCAACGCGCGAGTGTTGGCTGAGGCTGCGGCGGCGGCCCGACCGGTTATCAGCACCGATGTCAGTGGGGCCAGGGACACCATCCTGGACAGTGAGACCGGCTTCATCGTGCCAGTAAGAAATCCCGAAGCCCTGGCTAGACGATTAAGCACCCTGCTCAGCGACCTGGAATTGACGACCCGAATGGGTCAGCAGGCCCGTCAGCACATCCTCAACCTTTACAATCCGGAGCGGTTGTTGGCCGGGTTCCGGGAGTTGTGGGAAACGACAGCACGAATGAAGGGATAGCATTGACACGATGCGGGTGTTGATGGTGACACAGGCCGTTGATCTAGATGACCCGGTGCTGGGCTTCACCCATACATGGGTTAACGCTCTGGCCCGGCGAGTGGAGCAATTGCACGTGATGACACTGGTGGCGGGACGGCACCACTTGGCTGACAATGTGGTGCTTCATGCCTACGGCCCGCCGGGTGCATCTCACAATCGCTTGAGCCGGTGGTGGTTTTACAACCAGCATTTCACCCGTCTCATTCTCAGCAGCCGGGTGGATGTGGTCTTTATCCACATGATTCCCCGCTGGGTGCTCCTGGCTGCCCCCTACGCCAAGATGCACCAGGTTCCCATCTTGTTGTGGTACACCCATCGCCAGGTGACGCTTCAACTGAGATTGGCCCATTGTCTGGCTGACCGGGTGGTGACGGCCTCACCGGAAAGTTATGGGCTTAAGGATGCCAAGGTCATTGTTGTAGGGCATGGCGTTGATACCGACCTGTTTTGCCCTGCGCCAGACATACAGCCGGTTTCGCGCAGCGTGCTTGCTGTTGGACGCCTCTCGCCTATCAAGGATTACGAGACCTTAATCCGAGCCGCCCACATCCTGGTTCACCAGCGTGGTCAGAAGGATTGGCATTTTACAATTGTCGGAGAGGCGAGTCCAACTACGGCCGACTACGAGGCTAAGTTGCGGATGCTCGTAGCCAATCTGGGGTTACAAACACACGTCACCTTTGCAGGCGCTGTGCCCAACGCTATGTTGCCCGATCTGTATAGAAGCCATAGTGTCTCGGTGAACCTTTGCCCAACCGGTGGGATGGACAAGGTTGTGTTGGAAAGTCTGGCGTGTGGCACACCGGTTTTGGTTTGCAATTGGACATTTGTGCCGCTATTAGGCCAGCATGCGGAGCAGTTGATGTTTCATGAAGGTAATGCGGCAGACCTGGCTGATCATTTGGAACGATTGGCCTCACTCTCCGCGAAAGAGCGGGGAGATCTGGTTGAACCGCTGCGGGAAAAAGTGAGCACTGAGTACAGCGTGGATATATTGATGGACCGAGTGATGGATGTACTGGGAGCAAGCGTATATGGTGGCTGAGCTGATCGGTCGCCCTGGTGAGTATTTTACCGGTTTTCGGTACGACATTGTGGACCTGATCCCACCGGGTACACAGCGGCTACTTTCAGTGGGTTGTGGCGCAGGGACGACCGAACTGTACCTGAAACACAGACGTGGCATCCCGGAAGTGGTTGGTATCGAGAGAGAGCCTGATATAGCCGCTCATTTGGAGGGTCAACTGGATCGCGTATTAGTGGGTGACATAGAGCAACTAACGTTACCCTATCCGCAGGAGTATTTTGATTGCATCTTATATCTAGATGTGCTTGAACACCTGGTGAATCCATGGGCTCTCCTCAAGCGTCACGCGGAAATGCTGGCTCGAGGGGGAACTGTCATCATCAGCGTGCCTAATGTGCGTTACTATTATTCGCTGCTGCACTTGCTATTCGGCGAATGGAGATATTCCAACCGAGGGTTGATGGACTGGTCACACCTGCGCTACTTCACCCTTGGAACAGCCAAGCAGATGTTAAGCCAGGCAGGCTTAGTTCCCCAATATGTGCGCCGGCGTTATCGCCTGATGGACACGCCCGGCCGAGACCCCTTCACGCGGGGGCTCAAGCGCGTGCTGGACAAGATTAACCGCCCACTCTCTTGTTGGCATATCTACGATTGCTTTCCCTACCTCCGGGAATTTATTACATTTCAGTATATCATCGTGGCTCGCAAGTTGGGTAGGGGGTAACTGTGCGTGTTTGCTACTTTGGCAAGTACGATCCCGCTTACTCCCGCAATGCCGTCATCCGCAAAGGGCTGGCGCAAAGTGGAGTAGAGGTGGTAGAGTGCCGCATTGACAGCGGATTGGGCACGGCGCAATACAGCGGGCTGTTGGCTCAAATGCGCCAGGTCAAAGGCCGTCTGGACGCTATCATTGTGGCCGAGCATAATCAGTTCGTCGTGCCGCTGGCCTGGGCCTGGGCGTGCCAGTGTGGGGCGCGCCTGGTTTTTGACCCACTCACCTCGATCTACAATACGGACGTGGTGGACCGGCGTGTGGTGGCTGCCTGTTCGTGGACTGCCCGGCGGCGTTTCTGGCTTGACGCTCTTTCCATGCGCCTGGCTGACGCTGTGCTGGCCGACACTGACCAACACCGGCAGTATTTTGCAGCCATGTTCGGGCTACGTCTGGATAAAGTGCATGTCGTGCCTGTTGGTGCAGATGATGAGCTTTATAAACCGAGTTCACCGCAAAAGGCATCGCCTCATTTTCTCGTTTTATTCTGGGGAACTTACATCCCCTTACATGGCGTGGAGACGATTCTGCATACCGCTTACTTATTGCGGGACCGCAAAGACATCATTATTGAACTGATCGGCGATGGGCAAATGTACGTGGCTGCGCGGCGTTTGGCGGATGAGTTAGGCCTGCCGGCAACGATGTTCCGTCCACGCGTTCCTCGCACTGAACTGCCCAACGCTATTGCTCAAGCCGACGTTTGTCTTGGGATTTTCGGTGACACCCCGAAAGCACGTCGCGTTGTACCTAACAAAGTGTATGAAGCCCTTGCTATGCGCAAGCCAGTTATTACGGGTGACTCGCCAGCGCTACGCGAGTTCTTCGTGCCGGGCGAGCACCTGTGGGCTGTGCCTATGGCTGATAGCCAGGGTTTAGCCGAGGCAATTTTGATGCTCAAGGACAACTTGGCATTACGTGAAGCTGTGGCTGAGCAGGGACACGCGCGGTTTTGCGAATATTTCACGCCCCGTACCATTGGCTACAGGGTGAAGCAGATTTTGGACCAAATCGTATGAAAGTACTGTTTGTCGGCCAACCATATTCCGAATCCTCGGTGTGGAGCCAGATTCAGATTAACGCGCTGCGACGGTTAGGCTACGAAGTTATCGTGTTTGATGAGCGGCTGTCTTACCTGCCGGGCCTGCGTCGGCTGCCTCTCCGCCTCAGCCGCGCACTCAAGCGAAGGTCCTCGGTCTTACAGGCCGCAGATATGGCAGCCATGAACCGCGCATTGCTGACTGTGGCTCGTCAGATGCACCCCGATCTGCTTTTGGCTTCCAAAGCTATGGGGGTGACGATAGAGACCGTTCAGCAGCTTTGTCAACTGGGAGTAGTCACCGCCAACTGGTTCCCTGACGACCTGCAGCACTTTGACTGGATCAGTCGTGCTGTCAACGTGTATACCCACTTTTTCTCCTTTGACACCTACACTGTTTCGCTGCTTCGGAACAAAAGTGCCCGGAATGTGTATTACCTGCCGCTGGCATGTGATCCGGCACTCCATCGCACCGTGGTACTCTCAGACGAGGAGCGCGCTTGTTATACCTGTGAGGTAGCCTTTGTTGGTGCTCCTTACCCGGAGCGCGCGGAAGCACTGCAAGCCCTGAGCGGGTTCGATCTGAAAATCTGGGGCTACGATGGCTGGCGGCAGACTGATCTGTCCCGCTTTTATCAGGGGATAATAGACAATGGCGAGCCACTGGTCAGGCTTTACAATGCCTGCCGGGTCGCCGTCAATATCCACTGGAAATCAGCTGCTCATGGGGCTAATTATCGTACATTTGAGATAGCAGGCTCCGGTGCCTTTCAAATCGCCGATGCCCGGGCGGACATCCCGCAATTATTTGAGCCGGACCGTGAGATTGTGCTTTTTGACGGTCCCGATGACTTGAAAGAAAAGGTGAACTATTACCTTCGGCACGAGGACGAGCGCCGGGCTATAGCCCGGGCCGGGCAGGCACGCGCCTACCGTGATCACACAATTTATCAACGTATGCAGCAACTCTTGGAAATCGCCGGGTTCTAGAGAGCCATGTCGCTTATAGGCAAAATTGGGCGGGGAGTAGCCGCTTTTTCCATCGAAACGGTCCTATCCAACCTGTTCCAGGTTTTTGCTGTAGCTCTGGTCTTTCGCTACCTGACGCCGGAAACCTACGGGCAACTGGCTCTTGCTCTCACCTTCCACGCTACGGGCACAATCTTTCTGGACTTTGGACTGGGACCGGTGTTCACGGCTGAAATTGCCAAAGGACGAGGTGAGGGCTCGCCCGAACGGTTAAAACTCTACGTGTGGCGCTATTTGTGCTTGGAGATGGTCACCGGCAGCGCCTTATTCATTGCTTATGCACTCATCGGGCTCAAACAAGCGGGGGTCTTTCGGATACTCTGGCCACTGATGGGGTTCTATATCCTGGGCACGGGATTAAGCAACGTTGCCGTGACCATCTTCCACAGCCATACCCTATATGGCTACCAGGCAGGCCAGTCCATATTTCGCTCCGCTGTGCGGCTTTTGCTCCTGGCCACATTTCGACTGTGGTGGTATGGAGATGCGCTGATTGGTGTAGCACTGACATTTGGGCTCATGGAGCTGCTAACCGGGTTGATGTCTCTGGCGATAGCAGGTAAGATTGTGGCCCCTCTGAGGTCGGTGCCCTTGCCCACTTCATCCTGGCCCATCTTGTGGCAGATGCTCAAAGAACAGGGTTTATATTCTTCCCTCATCATCCCGGTCAGAAGAGTGCAGGACCAGATGCCTGTTTGGTTAATCACGGTCCTGGCAGGCAATGCGGCCGCGGGCGCGTTTGCCATGGCACAAGGGGGCTTTGCCATCATCTTCTCATTTTTCCGGGGGGTGGAGACCGCCCTTTTCCCCCTCGTCTCCGAACGGCTGTCCACCGATCAGCGTCTGTTACACGACACAATGCAGCAAACAACAAAGTACAGCTTTTGGTTTGGTTTGCTGGCGCTTGTCGGTGGGTGGCTTTTTGCACCATTGTTTGTGCGCGTCATCGCAGGTGAGGCATACGCAGAAGCCGTCCCGGTGTTTCGGGTGATGCTATTTTATACCCTGGTTTACGCCTTCGCCCAGATACAACGGCCACTCTTCTACGCCGCAAGGCAACAGCGGGCACTGTTCATCTCCTACTTGGTGAACATTGTCGAATACGCCGTGCTGCTGGTTATGGGCACGTTGATCCTGGGTGCTACTGGTGCAGCACTGAGTTGGGTGGTGAGTGAAGGGCTCATCGTGTGCTTTCGACAATGGCAACTGGCCCGACGTGACCCACAACTGGCTTTTAAGCCTGGCACGTTGTTTGTCATTAACGAGTACGACCGCCAGTTGTGGCTACGCTTTGTCCAACTGGTGCGACATACTCGCTTGATAAGGTGATCTGATCTCAGAATAGAATGTCCGGAAGCATCTTACGCTCACCATATGTTGGCGGGGCCCACTACGGCTTCAGCTACCGTGCCAGCGAGCGTGGCCCGCAGTTTGCCGCCTGGATTGGCACAGGCAAGCGCGTGCTGGACCTGGGATGCCGGGATGGCAGCCTGACGCGATACTACGTAGAAGGCAACATAGTGGTTGGTGTTGACATTGATCAGCAGGCATTATCGCTGGCCCACGAGTGGCTTGGCATCGCTACCCTATGGCTCGATCTGAACCGTAGTTCGCTCCCATTTGGTGATGGTTCGTTTGATGTCGTTGTTGCCGGTGAGGTGCTGGAACATCTGATAGACCCGGCCTTCGTAGTTGGCGAAGCGCACCGTGTCCTGGTATCCGGTGGGATGTTGATCGGTTCGGTACCAAACAGTTTTCACTGGCGTGCTCGGCTGGCATTTCTGGCAGGTTATAGCATTGAAGATCTCGCCCACCTTCACTTGTTTTCTCGGGATAAACTATTGCGGTTGCTGGCGGGATTTGAGCGCGTGGAAATCATACCGGTCGGTGGCATCGGTGGTCGCCTGATGCCAGTCTTTCCAGCCCGGTTCTCGCGGCCGTTGGTGTGCAGCCTGCCAACTTTGTTTGCCAATGACTTTCTCTTTCGTGCCTTCAAACCCAGCAATTAAAGTGCTTCATCTCGTCGCCTCCTCCCGCGGCGGAGGTGCGGTCCACGTGCGGGACCTGGCGTTGGGGTTGGATCGCACTCGCTTCGCCGTGCAGGTGGCGATGCCGGAGGACGGCGGCAACGTGCGAAGGGAGGACTTTGAGGCGGCAGGTATCCCCTTCCACCAGGTGGATATCGCGACGGGCTTCTCCGTTTGGGCATTGCGCCAGATTCGCCGCCTGGCTGCCGGGGTAGACATCCTGCACGTCCACGGCGCCCGTGCTGCCCTCTTTGGACGACTGGCTGCTATATCCCTGGGTCAACGTCGTCCCCACATTGTCTACACCATCCACGGCTTCGCAGCGCCCCACTACCCCCAGCCGCGCCGGGGCCTGCTCCTGGCTATAGAACGAGCCCTGGCATCCTTCACTGACCGCTTCATCGCTGTCTGTTGGGCTGAACGGGAAGCACTCCTGACAGCCGGCGTGGCACGGCCGGAACAGGCGCGGGTAATCTGGAATGGGATTAACGTAAGACATTTCCACGAAGTGCAGGTTGACCGGGTATTACAACGAGATGCTCTGGGGATAC
>Ga0078972_1016250_pt1 | contig 11082 bp, 6 predicted proteins | sample YelNatPaOPGAMG01_FD_67568 | JGI IMG/M metagenome (GOLD analysis project Ga0078972, IMG submission 67568) | Hot spring thermophilic microbial communities from Obsidian Pool, Yellowstone National Park, USA - OP-RAMG-01 (SPADES assembly) (version 2) | ecosystem: Environmental > Aquatic > Thermal...
TGTTGTCTCGTAATTCAGATTGCCCACATACAACTTATGTTTCTGTTCCATTCTCAATATCCTCTCTTTTGGCTTTCCTTACGGAAAGCATCTTTTTTATTTTCTTAACTTCACTGGTAATTCTACTGCCTGTTTTCTATAACTCCTCCTTTCCTGCTGGGTCTTGAACAGGATGGTTCAGACAAAGGCAAGGTATCAGGATGTGATATCTCGCTGTCCAGAAAAGATAGTATATCATAAAAAAATCAAGTGTGCAAAATTTATTTAACAGGGGCCAGAAAATATGATTGATGTATACTTGTAGATATAGTAGAATAAAGATGCTGGGGGTTAAAATATTTTACACGGCAAAGGGAAGGGATATTCTTAAAGAACGCAAACAAGGATAAAGAAGAGAGAGGATATGATGTATCTTCAAAGACCATTTACACCTGACTGTGAAGGATTAAGAAAAAACATATTGAGGCAGGAGACACCGAAGAGAGTTTACAATATAGAACTCTTCCTTGATATAGAGGTTCAAAAAGCCGCAGCAGAGTATTTTGGCCTTAAATATAGAGAATTTCTGGAGGACCCTTATTCACCATCTGCGCCTGATGAGTTTGGTAAAAGGATGAAGGCAAGGGTAGAACTGCACAGGTTCCTTGGTTATGACATAGTCAGGGCATATCCCCATAACTATGACTGGCAGGCAAAGCATAAAGAGGGGGTGGATACTACTCCTGATGAGAAAAACAGAGGTGTCCGTTCCTGGCAGGATGAAGGAATTGGTTTGATTAGTTCCTGGGAGGACTTTGAAAAATATCCCTGGCCTGACCCATCAAAGATTGACCTGAGTGAGTTTGACTGGTGTGAAAAGAACCTGCCCGATGGTATGGCTTTTTATGCACTTACTGCCCATATCCTGGAGTATGTTACGGCCTTAATGGGATACGAAGGACTGTGTTTTGCCCTTTATGATAACCCAGCCCTTGTGGATGCGATGTTTGAGAGGGTAGGGCAGAATCAGTTAGAATACACAAAACAGATAGTTGGCTATAGCAAACTTATGATTGTATGGGGAAGCGATGATATGGGATTTAAAAGCGGTTGTTTGTTAAGTCCAAAGGTTCTCATAGATAAGGCACTTCCCTGGCATAAAAAGTGTGCGGAGGTAGCACATAGACATAACAAGTTATATCTCCTTCACTCCTGTGGCAAACTGGATGATATTATGGAGCCCCTTATCAATGATGTGAAGATAGATGCCAAGCACTCATATGAGGATGCTATACTCCCTGTAACAGAGGCAAAGAAAAGATGGGGAAACAGGATTGGGATTTTAGGTGGCATAGATGTAAACTTTCTTGTTAATGCAGATGAGAGCCAGATAAGAAGGCGTGTCCGTGAAACCCTTGATGTATGTATGCCTGGCGGGGGATATTGTTTGGGAACAGGGAATTCAGTAGCCAACTACATACCTTTAAAAAGTTATCTTGCAATGCTGGATGAAGGGAGAAACTACATCTAAAATGGAAAGGATAACTGTAAAAACAGCAAGAAGACAGGAGTTTGTTGAGATAACACATCTGGTTGAGGGGATTGTGAGAAGGTCGGGTGTGAAGAGCGGGATATGTTATATATATGCCCCTCACACAACCTGTGGGCTAACAATAAATGAAAATGCAGACCCATCAGTAAAGGCAGATATCCTTTCAAAACTTGAGCAACTTGTCCCTGAAAGTGGAAGATATAGCCACTCGGAAGGGAATTCTGATGCACACATAAAGTCAAGTATTTTAGGCCATTCTCTTTCAGTATTTATTGAGGATGGTTCACTTCAACTTGGCACCTGGCAGGGAATATTCCTCTGTGAATTTGATGGACCCAGAACCCGTGAGGTCTGGATAAAAATTATTTAATATGGAAACAAAGATAGGAGAAGTTGTAATTGAGTGCAGGGTAGGGGATATAACTGCACAGGATGGCTTTGATGCAGTGGTAAATGCTGCCAATGCATATCTTGCACCTGGCGGTGGTGTTGCAGGCGCAATTCACAGAAAGGCAGGTCCGAAGTTATATGAAGAATGCAAGAGGTATGCGCCCATAAAAACAGGTGAGGCAGTCATAACAAAGGGATATAACCTTCCCAATCCATATGTTATACATACACTTGGTCCTGTTTATTCAAGGGAGAAAAACACTGCAGAAAAACTTGCCCTGTGCTACAAAAATTGTCTGAGATGTGCAGAAGAACATAAACTTTCTTCTATTGCTTTCTGTGCTATATCCACAGGTGTTTTCGGTTATCCACTGGAAGAGGCAGCAGAGGTATCCTTAAAGGTAGTGCTTGATGAGATACATAATCTCACATCAGTAAAAAGAATAAGGTTTGTCCTTTACAATGAAGATATCCTGAATGTTTTTGAGAATAAACTGGAATCTCTTCTTGAAAAACAGAAATAAAAAGGCAGAGCTTACTTCTGGGCTGATATTCTTCCATTCTTTTATGGTTAAATTTACAATAAATTAGCAATGAAAAGTATTATATTAAAATTTGTCAAGCATATTTTCTAAATTATTAAATCCATTGTGTATCAATGGTTTTTACATATCTTGACAGATTCTTGGAAGAGGGTATAATAAAATTGTGAGTATAATATAATAAAAAATTTAAGAACTTGACTTTTTGTTCATTTGTTATATCATTAATACTGGAGATGGAGTTCTCCGTTAATCGCTCCGATGAAAAGCGGAGCTGATAACTCCTACCTTTTTTAAAAAGGAGAACTCCATGGAAAAAGTTTATTTCATAACTTCTCTGTGGTTAGTCCTTGCCGTTATATCCGCAATAATTGCATATCACATAAGAATATCCATCATTCTTGTTGAAATCTGTGTTGGGATTATCCTTGATAATAGCAACCAAATATTTTGTTGTTATAGGCATTGCGGTTATTCCATCGGCTATAACAATTTTTTTCTTAAGAAAGTAACTTAACAAGGAGGAATCTTATGAATAGTGGATTATTATGGATCCCGTTTATCGGGGTGTTAGGGTTGATTTTTGCCCGGGTTGTATACAGGATAGTATTAAGCAAGGACGAAGGAAATGAAACGATGAGAGCAATTGCCCAGCAGATACATGACGGAGCGATGGTTTTTCTGAGGAGAGAATATCAGGTGGTTATGTGGTTTATGATAATTATATTCCTTGGGTTATCTAAATTTATTTCGTTTAAGACAGGTTTAGCTTATTTAACGGGCGGTTTGTGTTCAATGCTTGCCGGATTTTTTGGGATGAAAGCCGCAACAAAAAGCAGTGGAAGAGCATGCCAGGCGGCACTATCAGGTGGTACTCCGCAGGCATTACTTGTTTCTTTTCTCGGCGGCTCGGTTATGGGAATTTCTGTTGCTGCATTAGGAGTAATCGGTCTGGGTATTGTCTTTATATTTACAAAAAATCCCGAAATAATAAGCGGATTTGCATTAGGTGCCTCATCTATCGCGCTTTTTGCAAGAGTTGGAGGTGGTATATATACAAAAAGCGCTGATGTAGGAACTGACCTTGTGGGAAAAATTGAAGCAGGTATACCAGAGGATGACCCGCGAAACCCCGGGGTAATAGCAGACAATGTCGGTGATTGTGTCGGTGATACAGCGGGGATGGGAGCTGATTTATTTGAATCTTATGTGGGCTCTGTGGTGGCAACGATAGCCATTGGTTATACTTTGCAGAATTCAATAATCTGGATGTCTCTACCTATTATTCTGATTACCATCGGATTGATTTCTTCACTCCTCGGAATTTTTTCTATCAACATTTTCAAGAAAATCAATCCACAGTCAGCATTGCGCAACACTACTTATGTAAGCGGAGCCATTTTTATAGTCGGGGCATATTTTGCGACGACTTTACTGACCGGTAGAATAAACGAATTCTGGGTAGTTGTCACGGGATTGATAACAGGGGTTTTGGTTGGTATAGAAAGCGAATATTTTACTTCGGGCAAACCTATTAAAGAAATAGCAAAAAGTTCACAGTCCGGAGCTGCTACCACGATAATAACAGGTTTGGCGGTAGGATTTCAAAGCACTGTAATGCCGATTATAACAATCGCTTTTGCGGTGTTAATATCTTTCAGATTCAGCGGTTTATATGGCATAGCCCTTGCATCAGTGGGTATGCTCTCCACTATCGGTATTGTGATGTCTACGGATTCTTACGGACCTATAGCTGACAATGCAGGAGGTATCGCCCAGATGTCCGATCTTAAACCTGAGGTTAGAAAGATAACGGATAAACTGGACGCTCTTGGCAATACAACTGCAGCAATCGGTAAAGGGTTTGCTATTGGCTCAGCAGCCCTGACGGCTCTGGCATTATTTTCTGCGTATCAGCACGCAGCCAAGTTGTCTTCAATTGACCTTGTGAAACCTGTGTCAGTAGTAGGACTTTTTATCGGAGCAGTTATGCCCTTTACCATAGCATATTTAACAATGAATGCTGTCGGCCGTGCCGCGTATAAGATGGTTGACGAAATAAGATACCAATTTAAGAATATAGCGGGCCTCCTTGAAGGAAGGGCTAAACCGGATGTTAATAAATGTATTGATATTGTTACAAAATCCGCATTGAAAGAGATGATTTTACCGGGGCTTTTAGCAGTTATTATTCCGTTGGTAATCGGGCTTTTCCTGGGAGTTGAAGCCCTTGGAGGTTTTCTTGCTGGAGCTACTGTCACAGGAGTTTTACTGGGAATAATGATGACCAATGGCGGCGCAGCATGGGATAACGCAAAAAAATGGATAGAGGAAGGAAACCTCGGAGGTAAAGGAACTCCTACTCATGCGGCTTCTATTGTAGGAGATACTGTTGGAGACCCTTTTAAAGATACTACAGGGCCCTCAATGAACATCCTCATTAAACTTATGGCTGTAGTTTCACTGGTTTTTGCTCCAGCAATTGTAAAATATTCGGATATAATAGGTAAATTTTTAAAGAGCCTTTTTTAATTACAAATATACAGGAGGAAATGAGCATGGAGACGCAAATTGTAGAGATAAAAGCGATGGAGATATTGGATTCGAGAGGGAATCCGACAATCCGGGTGTTTTGCCGACTTAACAACGGAATAACAGCATCGGCATCTGTCCCCTCGGGAGCATCAACGGGGGAAAATGAAGCCGTTGAACTCAGGGACAATGATAAATCCCGCTACGGCGGCAAAGGTGTTTTAAAGGCAGTGTCAAATGTCAACAAAGTCATAGGTCCTTCACTGATAGGGAAAAACCCTTGCAGGCAGGTAGAAATAGACCATCTGATGGTAGGTCTGGACGGGACACCTAACAAAGCGAAATTAGGTGCTAATGCAATTCTTGGAGTATCAATGGCGGTCGCCAAAACTGCGGCATATGCAACAGGATTACCTCTATATGCTTATCTGGGTGGAGCAGCACCGGTTCGTCTGCCGGTGCCTATGATGAATATTTTGAACGGCGGAAAACATGCGGAAAACAGTGTAGATTTCCAGGAGTTTATGATTATGCCTGTCGGAGCGCCGTCTTTTGCAGAGATGCTTCGTTACGGAGCAGAAACCTTCCACGCTCTCAAGAAAATACTGGGACAAAAAGGATATGCAACGAGTGTAGGAGACGAAGGCGGATTTGCTCCAAACCTGAAAAGTAATGAAGAGGCCTTTGAAGTTATCATTGAAGCAATTGAAAAGGCCGGATATCGTCCAGGAAAAGATATCGCTCTTGCAATAGACCCTGCAGCAAGTTCTTTTTATAAAGACGGGTACTATATCCTTTCAAAATCAGGACAGGGTAAGAAAAGCAGCGAAGAAATGATTGACCTGTATAGTCAATGGATTGAAAAATACCCTATTGTGTCCATTGAAGACGGATTGGCTGAGAATGATTGGAAAGGTTTCCAAAAGTTAACAGAATCTCTCGGCAGCAGGGTACAGATTGTTGGAGATGATATCTTCGTAACCAATCCTCGTTTCATAGAAAAGGGTATAAAGGAAAAAACAGCAAATTCTGTTTTGATAAAACTTAATCAGATTGGAACGGTTACTGAAACGATAGAGGCGATTCACCTATGCCGCAAGGCCGGATGGTCTTTTGTAATCTCGCACCGCTCGGGAGAAACTGAAGACACCTTTATGGCTGATTTTGCAGTAGCGATGGGTGGAGGTCAAATCAAAACGGGTTCGGTATGTCGCAGCGAACGCATTGCAAAATACAACCGTCTGTTGGAGATTGAGGGAGAGATGGGTGGAACTGCCCTGTTCGGTAACTGTTCTTAGGAACACTTTTGCTTTTGGTGAGGGAAAAACTAAAACAAATTGTTATCTCCGGGACATAGTGTTCCTACAGCAGGAATACTTGCAGTGGGGCTCTATACCTTCAGCAATGTAGTATATGCATTAGTTGCATACCCTATCGGAGTGTTGGCGGATCGTTATAGCAAAAGGTTCATTCTTACCATGGGATACATTTTGTTTGCCTTAGTTTGTTTTGGTTTCATAATCCTATTCGGTGGAGTCCTTGCATTGCTTGCAGCAATTATTCTCTTTTCAATTCATTTACCAGGACAACATAAATAATACAAAAGAAATTGGACAAGAAATATGCTGGAATTATTCATAACCATACTTTTTGATAAACCATTGCTTTACCACCTGAACAAAGAAGAGATAACATCCGACAATGAGTGTCAGTGCCAGAAAATAAGTTGCAGGTGGAACAACAAAACCAAAATATCTTCCTAATGGTGTAAATGGTATAAACAGTCCTATGGTTACAATATATATTGAAGTGAATATCAGAAATGGACTTGGTTTACTTTCAATAAAAGGTATCTTACCTGTTCGGATAATATGAATTACCAGTGTTTGTGTCAGAAGTGATTCCAGGAACCATCCTGTATGAAAGAGTGATTCAGAGGCGTGGAAGATAAACCATAAAACACCAAAGGTTATGAAATCAAATATTGAACTTGCCGGTCCAATAAAGACCATAAATCTTTTAATGTAATTCACATTCCAGGGCTTTGCACTCTTGAGATATTCCTCATCCACATCATCCAGCGGAATGGCAACCTGTGATATGTCATAAAGAAAGTTGTTAAGCAATATCTGGATTGGGAGCATCGGCAAAAATGGCAAAAAAACACTTGCCCCTGTCATACTAATCATATTTCCAAAGTTTGAACTGGACCCCATCTTTATATACTTAAGGATATTTCCAAATGTCTTCCTCCCCTCCATAACACCGTCTTCCAGCACCATAAGATTTTTCTGAAGAAGGATGATATCCGCTGACTCTTTTGCAATATCTACTGCATTATCAACAGAGATGCCTACATCCGCTGCTTTTAAAGCCAGTGCGTCATTTATTCCATCTCCAAGATAGCCAACAGTATGTTTGTTTTTCCGCAGTGCCCTGACAATCCGCTCTTTCTGTAAAGGTGAAAGGCGGCAGAAAACGGTAACTGCTTCCACCATATTTGGCAGTTCATCATCACTTATTGTTTCTATCTGCTCACCTGTAAGGATATTTCTAATATCAAGTCCTACCTCATTGCATATATATTTTGTAACCAGTTCATTGTCACCTGTCAGGACTTTGAAATCAATGCCGATCTCCCGTAAGGACTTAATTGCCATTTTGGCAGTTGGCTTTGGTGGGTCAAGAAAAGCGACATATCCTTTAAGTATCATACCATTTTCATCTTCTTTTGAATATGCCTCTTTAGGGCTGTCATAGTCCTTATATGCTATAGCCAGAACCCTGAAGCCCTGAGCGCTTAAATGTTCGTATTCAATCTTCAGGTCAGTCAAAGTAAGTGGCTCAATATCAAAGATTTCTCCGTCCAGTTCATATCTCACACATCTCTTGAATACCTCTTCAGGAGCACCCTTTGTAATAAGACGGTGTTTTCCGTCCATCTCAACAACAACAGACATCATCTTTCTGGAGAAATCAAAAGGCATCTCATCAATTTTTTTATATTGTTTCACTGCTAATTTTTTATACTTCAGAACAGCCCTGTCTAAGATATTTTTAAGGCCAGTTTGATAATAACTGTTGATATAAGCAAACTGTAATACCTCTTCATTTGTTTCTCTCGCTACATCGCAGTATATCTCAAGAATAATCTCGTCCAGAGTAATTGTTCCTGTTTTATCAGTGCAGAGAACATCCATCGCACCGAAGTTTTGTATTGCGTTAAGTCGTTTCACTATGACCTTCTTTTTTGCCATAGCGATAGCGCCTTTGGAAAGGTTGATTGCTACAAGCATAGGGAGCATCTCAGGCGTAAGACCCACTGCAACCGCAAGTGCAAAAAGAAATGACTGTAACAGATTCCTTTTGGTTAAAGCATTTATGGCAAAGATAATAGTTACCAGGATAAGCATAAAACGTATCATAAGCCATGTAAATGAACGAACTCCTTTATCAAAACTTGTTTCACTCCCTATTGATGATAGTTTACGGGAGACCTCTCCAAACTGGGTGGATAGGCCGGTTTTAATAACAACACCAAGTCCTGTACCACTGACTACACTTGAACCCATAAAGGCGATATTGGTCAGGTCTGAAGGGTTGTTGGTCTTGACCTGCACAGGCAATGCAGTTTTTTCTACAGGGAAAGATTCACCTGTCAGAGATGATTGGTTAAGAAACAGGTCCTTACAGGAAATAATTCGCAGGTCGGCCGGGACCATATCTCCTGCAGATAGATATACAATATCACCGGGAACAATCTCTCTTATAGGGATTTCTTTTGGTTTATTATTTCTGTAAACAGTTGCAGTAGGCCGCACCATCTCACTTAGTTTTTCGGCTTCCTTCCCTGCGCGGTGTTCCTGGAAAAATGATAATGTTACACTTCCAATAGCCATCAGGATAACCAGTGCAGCACTTATCTTTTCTCCAAAAAACATTGAAAAACCAGCAATAATAATGAGAACTATAACAAGGGGATTGGAAAATTTTGAAATAATTTCAAATAAGATAGAGTGTTTCTTCCGCTGTGCTACCTCATTATAACCATATTCCTCAAGCCGCCTTTCCACCTCATCCACACTCAGCCCTTTGATTGAAGTTCCAAGTTTTTCAAAGATAACTTCCTGAGTGTAAGATGCATACTCAAAATTTGCTATATCCTTCTTTTTTATCTTAACCATACTTCAGTCCTCTATAAATCTGACAATTTATTTTAACCTATTTGCCGTAAAAAAAACAGGGACAGCCCCTAAATTTAGGGACTGTCCCTGTGAATCAGGTTTTACATCTTCCCCAAAAACAGATAAAATATTATGTTAAATTAGCGAGGGTGGCGGAACTGGCAGACGCGCTGGACTTAGGATCCAGTGGGGCAACCCATGGGGGTTCAACTCCCCCCCCTCGCATAGCACTCTTCTTCGTAGGGGAGTTGAAGGGAGCGAAGTAAGAGATTGCGATATTGCCAATGCGACGAGTAAGGAGCATTGTTTGGCAAAGGTGAGCGAGATGGTGAGCCACCGAAGAGCAATCCTAGCGGGTGGCCGACCCGAGCCGTAGTGGGAGGCGAGGGCGCCAACTCCCCCCCCTCGCATAATACTCTTCTTCGTAGGGGAGTTGAAAAGGGGTTCGGGGGAAAGGTAGCGTTCCCCCGAGCTTGTTATGGGGGGAGAACTACTTCAGGAAGGGGGGCGAGAGCCCCCACGAATAGCAGTTTCTAAATTACCCAGAATATCTTCAAAATTGTTTGAGAATAACTTTTCTAAATCTTTTTTACTCCCTACTATTTGTTCATATACAGGAGAAGAAAAAATATCATTCAGATTTAGTTTTTTGTTTTTAACATAATTCTGTGCCAGAATACTCTTTATCTTTTCTAAAACTTTTATTTGTTCATCACTGAAGTTATATTGCCTTATATATTCAGAAAATCCCTTTTCTATTCGTTCTTCAATAGATGGTATCCTTTTTACTTCAATAGCATGCAAAAAGAAATCCCATATATTACCCTGGGGATAATCATAAATTCTTTTCAATTGTCCTTCATCAAGATATATTTCTGGGTTTCTTATCCACTCTTTTAGTATGTCTAAATCCGCATCTTCAGGAATATAATCAGGGATTTTTTCAACCTTATTTTTAATTTCTAACACCTCGTTTATTTTGGGTTGTTTTGCTTCCTCTTCAAAAAGTTTTCTTGCTTCTTCAATGGGTATATTGTCTATAACCTTTATATTTTCTCCATGGAGCCATACTCTTTGAATTAAATTTGCTGGGTCAATATTTGGTATTAAAAACTGCCCGAAAAGTGGTGAATATTTTCCTGAATCAGTTTTTTCCAAAACCCCCTTTATTCCTCCAATCTCCCTGACAATTTTAACATTTTCCCTAAGTGTCCCTTTTCCATTATCCCCCGTCCTTTTACATAATCCGACAAAATCTAAAACTGTAAAACTGAATTTTCCTGATTTTGGGTCAAGACGCGTGCCTCTACCTAACATTTGAATATATTTGCCAACTGATTTTGTTATTGCAGCAAAGCCAATATATCTAACGCAAGGAATATCAACTCCTGTACTCATTATATCTACAGAAACAGCAATATATGGTTTGCGGTTGGGTTTGTTAAACCATTCTTTTAATGTAGTATTCAATTCGCTATTATCAGAAATAATTGCTTCAGCATATCTTGGGGCAACCTCTTCATTATCTCCAAAAACTTTATTTATTGCATTTGCAAGAATAAGACAGTGGGTCTGGCTTACCCCGAATAAAATCATTTTTTCACCATAATCAGTATTATTTTTTATTTCCTCTGCTATTCTCATTGCTCTTTCTTCTGATAGATATTTCCTTTCAAGTTGCTCAAGTTTAAGTTTCTTTTTCTGGTCAAGTTCAATCTTTTTCCTTTCATCAATATCAAAAACATAATCAAATTCAACTCCTTTTTCTTCTGCCTCTCTTGTAAGATATGTTTTTACTTCCAGAACCTTGTAAGGTGCTAAAAATCCTTCATCAATACCGCTTGCTAAATCAAATTGATAATCAGGTTCACCTGTTTCACAACCAAATAGTTTATAAGTATCT
>Ga0078972_1016251_pt1 | contig 11082 bp, 9 predicted proteins | sample YelNatPaOPGAMG01_FD_67568 | JGI IMG/M metagenome (GOLD analysis project Ga0078972, IMG submission 67568) | Hot spring thermophilic microbial communities from Obsidian Pool, Yellowstone National Park, USA - OP-RAMG-01 (SPADES assembly) (version 2) | ecosystem: Environmental > Aquatic > Thermal...
TATCTTCCTCACTGATTCTTCTCCCTTCTCCATCTCTCTTATGCTCTACCTTACTTTTTTCTTGCTTAGTTTCCTCATCTTCTCAGGAGAACTTTTACTTTTCTCCGAGAGGAAGTAATTTCGGGATATTACAACAAAGAATAAAACGAAAAATACAAAAAAATAAACTAAACGAAGTTATGCAGGTTTACATTCGGTTTCATCAATAGTTACAGGTATTACTACAGGCTGATCGATAAGTTCGATAGTAACCTTTTTTGACATTTTGTTCAGATATTTGATTACCGCCTTCTCACCTTTAAACTTGCCATCAGTAACTATTACATGCATCCCTTCCTGAAGTTCGCTATCACGAGGACCATATATGAAATTCTGCATCTCTTCTCTTGATATTTCATCGCCCAATATCCCCTGCGCTTGGCGTATTTTTACTATAATTTTCGCAAGAGATTCTCTCGATTCACATTCAACAAAAATATATCCATTCTGTTTAGGCGGATAATGAACTGCTCCTACAATTACACCCTCATCTTTTGCATGTGCTATGATTTCATCTCCCACATTCTTCTCTGACCTTAACCTTGTCTTTACCGTATATATCTTCAATTCTTTTGCTCCTCTTTGTATCCTCCTTCTACTATATGGTATCCCCGCCGCTTCGAATGCCGCACCTAGAGAACCATAATATTTTTCTATCGCATAAAGAAGGCTTCTATCAGTAACTTTTAAAGAATCATACTTTAAATCCTTCCCCTCTTTTGCAAGTTCCTTTATCCTTTCTATAATCTTTGCACGATTCCATATTTGATGCGGTCTTTTCATCACCTTTGAATAATCCAAGCCGGAGGCAACAACTGCTTCTCTCCAACCCCCAAAATGACTCTCTGCTGCTCGCACAAGGTCCTTATGTTCTTTAACTACTGCTCTGTACCACATGTCTTTTCCACTACTATGGAGTTCAAGAATGCGCGATTTTATCTTCTCTCTATCCCAGATTTTCCTCTGTTTCATAACTGTTTCGTAACTAATCCCTGCACTTTCAATTGCACTTCGCCAACTACCAAATATCTTCTTTGCATCTCTCAAGACCTCAGGATAGTTGCGCACCATGTATCTCAAGTACAGTTGTTCTCCATTTCTGCTTCTTTCTTGTATAAATGTTATTATCTTCTCTTTATCCATAACATTTTCGTTATTCTCCAAGAGAGAATTACTCTCCATACTCCACCCCCATGCTGGCTATCTTATCTGCTTTTATCCCCACCAACGGTATCGACAAGCATCCATATATTCTTTTTCCTAAATTGCTACCATTTCGGAAAAAATCTATCTAAAAAATTAAGTTTTTATAAAAAATCAATTATTATAGAAAAATATCATTAAAAAGACAAACATCTAAACAAAAGATTCTTTTTCAAATCAATGTCCCTCTACCTTCTGTGATTGTTTTGGATTTGCGATTATGTTCCTCATGTACTCTGCCGCCTTTTCAGGTGGCGTGGGGTTGATGTAAAAACCAGTTCCCCATTCGAAACCAGCAACTCTTGTAAGACGTGGAATTATCTCAATATGCCAATGGTAGAATCTATAATCATTCCTATCGCATGGCGAAGTGTGCAAGATAAAATTAAATGGTGGATTGTCTAAAAGGTCGTATATCCCTTTAAGGACAGTCTTCAATACTTTGGCTAAATCTGCACGCTCTTTATCTGATATATCCTCGAATGAAGGGTCGTGCTTTTTGGGTAGTATCCAAGTTTCGAATGGAAAACTTGCCGCATAGGGCGCAAGCGCTATAAATTCGCTCGAATCCATGATTATCCTTTCTTTTAAGTCAAGTTCTGATTCTATAATATCGTCGTAAATGCACATTCCACCAGAAGATTCATAATACCTTTTTGCACCGTTGATTTCCTCCATAATACGCTTAGGTATCATGGGAGTTGCTATTATCTGACAATGAGGATGAGACATGGACGCACCTGCTTCTGCTCCATGATTCTTGAATATAAGAAGATATTTAAAACGTGAATCTTTGATAAGGTCATTATATCTATCTCTCAATGCATGTATTACTTCCATCAATTGCCATTCTGCCATATGTGCCATACACTCGTCATGTTTCGGCGTTTCTATAACAACTTCATGCGCACCTACTCCATTCATCTTGTTATGTAATTGATTTACTCTGTGGTCAACATCACCTTCGATTCTCAATGCAGGAAACTTGTTTGGCACACATCTTACCCACCAGCCTTGTGTGTTTGGCGCAGTATTCGCATGTCGATAGGCAAGCACCTCCGGAGGTGTCATATGCTCGTTTCCTGGGCAGAATGGACATATGTTAGGTTTACTTGAGGCTTCTCCCTTATTCCTTAATTCGTCAGGTCTTTTTGCACGCTCTGTCGCAACTACAATCCATTTATTTGTAATATAATCCTTTCTTATCTCAGGCATATTCATCACAAACTAGAACCAGCACTTTTAACTTATGCCAATCAATGCTTATCTCGTATTTATTTATTTTGTTTACTTCCATCATTATTTCACCAATATATCATACATTCGAAGTTAATCAATAATCCCCAAGGGAAATACTAAATACAACTACCCCCGCTTTACATCCCCCAATTCTTCGTATATTCATTTTTTATTTCATTTCTTTGATTCAACTTCCAAGCCTAAATCTTTCTTATCATATCCATTTATCTTATCCCTAATCGTATCTCTATGTTCACAAAAATCCTTATTTTCCCAATTTCCGTGCATCTCTCCCAATATGTGCGCCGTATCTGCAGTTATATTCTTCAGCAATATCTTTCCCTCTATGATATCTATCGTGGGAATAAGTTCCGGGATATCGTTCATCCCTACGTATAATGCAGCACGCCTTACCAGATTATAAGTTGTCCTCTGGGGCACTCGAGACTGTATCGATGCTATCCAGGCATCATATGAAGTCTCCCAGCCCACATATCCAAAAAGTTCATCAAAATGATACTTCTCATAGGCATTATGAAAGTTTATTAACTCCTCTTTATATAATTTAAAAGTCCTCTCTGCTTTTTGTATCTGTCCTGTATATTGATATATCTTTAACAAATCCAACAACGCATGTGTAAGAAAAACTATGTTCTGAAATGCTACTCTTGTATCGAGAATCTCCCAGAATCTTGCACAACTCCTATTTCCCATAAGCATCATATAATACGCCCTTGCTGCACGCGCTGCAACTCCCCATTCTCTAAATTGTCCAACTGTTTTTTCTACAATTGTCTTAAATTCTAACTCCTCATTCTTAATACCCTGTTTCCTAAAATGCTCTTTGAATATTATCTTGCTATACTCAACAAGAAAATCATACAATTTATCTTCAGAATTGTTCTTTGCTTCCTTCTTCAATATCTCCAAAACACCCCTTCTTACATATGTATTTACCTTATACGTTGCTTCGTTAAATCCAAGTTTCCAAATCTGTGATATCCTAAGTTTATTGTAATGCCTAGATATCACCTTTGCATCTGCTCTTCTCATTCCTGTCCATCTTGTATCTGATGTCTTTCCACCAATAAGCATATCAGAATATTCAGACCAAGAAGAATATTCTTTCACAACTGCTTTAAACGCTTCTGCACCCTCTACCTCACCCTCCCAAGACCTCTCCAAGCCTGAAAGTTTATTTGCAATAAAATTCGAATGCGTAGATGGCTTTACGCCTATAAACGCAAGTGCTCTTACAAGCGAATTAAACCTTTTTGTCTGAACTGGGCTTGCAATCAAACTCTCAAGGTCTGAAATTAAAGTGAGTGTATATGTGACTCCTTTTTCTTCCTTAGCTAGGTCTGTTCTGAATCTAACTATATTTTCGAGGACAGACCCTATCCCTGCAGTCCCGAAACTAAATGCATCTGAGATATACGCATCACGACCAAAAACAAACGGCTTGGAAGTCCCCAAATCAAGATAATTTAGGCTCCAGAACGCTTGAGGCATCCAAGGAGATAAAAATTGCCTCGAATCAAGTAGAAAATAGAGATGTGTTTCCACATCTTTAAATTCCTCATCTGAAGATATAAATTTCTCGAATGCGCTACTCACAATTCTGCCTGTTTCATAGGTAAATACACCTTCAGGCAACCACACGCCTAATATCAACCTCTTTTTGCCATCTTTCCCTATCTTTATCTTACCTTTCTTAATTATCGGTTTGTAGAACTCGAACATAATCCTCGATAATAGCATCTGCTCGTTTGCATCCAAATGAGGCATAATCGGATGAAATGGAATTGTAACCACAAGGTCAATTATCCCTTTTTCGTACGCTTCCATTATACTTTCATATCTTTTTGTGCCATATTTTTTATCTTTTTCTATAAGAAGGGTTATGGTATATGGCTCGATATCGACAGATGCTACACAGGTTCCAAGAAAGTCCGCAACTTCCCTAAATACATTCACCGCATGCACATACGCCCTAAGATTTACATCAGTCCAATTATTACCTTTTACAATCTCCTCTCCTACTTTAAGTTCCACAGGCGAATTTCGCTCTACATATTCCATAGGCTCAAAAGGGTCTGTATTCTTCCTATATATCACATCACCAGGCTGATATCCATGAAAATGAAATGACACCCTTTGACTCATGCTCCACTCCAAGCCTTGATATTTCTCTCTATTCTTTAATTTATTGGATGTAAAAGTATTTTGCACACACCACTATAGGCATATAAAAATATTATAATTTATAAAAGCAATACTAAACTAAAGCAATAAAAACAAAAATAAAAAAGGAAAAAAGACCTTACTTCAGGTTGTGCTCCATCTTGATGTTATCTCCCTTCTTTATGATTAGGACCCAATTGTGGTCTATTGGTCCTGTTACTGGAGATATCACTGAATTGCCGATGGTAGAGTTAAGATATATGCAATCTCCTGGATCAAGATATCCATTCGCGCCACCAGATGCTGAGTTGTCTACAAGATAGAACTTACATGACGTCCCCTCGAATATTGCTGTCGCAAGTGCATTCTCTTTGCTTATTACACCAGTGCTTGGATTCTTTATCTGCCATGTTGTTTCTGATGTCTTCAAGCCCGGAGGACAACTCTGTATTGTAATTGTCCAATTTATACCTCCACCATCTAACTTGTATGTGCTTTCTGCACGCATATCTCCGCTTCCTGCTGGCGGTGGCGTGGTCATGCTCTGCATGTACACAATCAAGACGGCCGCTAACACCACAGTTATCGCAACCATTAAGATAGTCGCAATAACTGGAGACACTGCTTTCCTATTCTTCCAATACTGCTTCATTTGTTCAGTCCTCCACAGGGCTTTCAACCCTGCGAGTTACTATATAGCATGCCTGCCTTATATATTTTTCTTGGATATATTCGGCAATACACGAATCTCATTTCGCACTAAAACTAAAAATTATACTTAACTAAAATTATAATTTAATCAGAATGCCTGTTTCGTTGCTTTCATATCTTACAATCCGAGACTTTGAGGGATAGTTCCTCAATTTCTTTATTATCAAATTATGCTCTATCCCTTCTGAGACTCTTTTCGCCTCAAGTTCAAGAACACAATCTGCAATACCCTCAACTATACCTTGCACCTTTGCGTCGTGCACATCTTTTAACATCGTAAGAACAGCCAAGCCACCCGTCTCCTGCGTGTGCGATTTTATTGTCCTTAACGCCGCAACTGCAGAATCTGTCGAATAATATCTCAAAAAGAAATCGTACGATTCTATAATTGCACGATATGGCGGTTTTAGTTTCGATATCTCATATATCAACTCTGTTAAGAAGTTAAACTGCTCTTTTCCACCTCTTTGACCTATTAACGCTTCAACTCCTTCCTGAGAAAAACCTTCGTGTCTCAATTTGCTTGCTTCAATCTCTCTCATGAGAACTCGTTCGTAATGTTGTGTACCTATATTCACAATTTTAATATCTGTTCTCCATTTAAAACTCTTCATGGTGTCTAAAATATCCTCTGTCCTTTCATTCGTTGCAAAATATACTACATTATCTCCACCTGAAAAATGAGCAATCTGTTTTGCAAACAATTCCATCCCTGTATGCGGACTGCCTAACAACACAACAAGCGACCCTTTAGGCACGCCATTCAAAAGCATCTTGTCGAGTTCCGGAATGCCTAAACTTACTGTTTCCATCAATTCACCTCATCATGGATTTCCATTGCTTGGTTCATTGCTATTTCCACTTTCTGCCTGCGCCTCCCCACCTTTTGCATCTATTGTATCGTCGCACACAAGTTTAAGTATGTTCTCAAGGTCCTCAGGCGTTTGTCCTTCTACAGAGAGGATTATCGTACTTATATCTTTTACACGAAGCGAATTTATCAAATAGTGCAAAAACTCAGATAGAATCTTCTGGTCATTATGAACAGATAAAGTATTTATGGAATCCAAGAAGACCATCTTCCTTCCTTCTTTCATCCGTTTTAACCAAGCCTGAACCTTTAGCATTATATTTTCAAGCATGGTGGGACTTTCTATATACAGTGTTTTATTTACCGCATCGCGTGGGGAACCGACTATAAAAGAGATACAATCCACAAAATATAAAGAATCTAAATTAAAACCGCTCTGGCTCATTTGGTCAATAACTACATTCGAGGGAATCGTCGCGGCTATGTATATGCATGCAATATTAGAATTGTTAGCATGCTGAATCACTCCTTTTAACGCAGAAAAATATCCATTTACATCAGTAACAAGAGTTACTGCTGCCCTTTCAGGCATACTACTCAACTTTTCGCATATCGAATTTGCAATCTCATCAACTTCAGGCATGCTCCACCCTTCTTTATAATCCTGTCTTTAATAATGGCACTATTATTATCCCATGTGGTGTTAGGTCCATCACAAACTTAGAACGCGAATGTACAGTCCCTCTCATCTTCACTACATTTATTGTTCTTAAAAGGTAACCCCTTTGTTCTATATTCCCAAGCGAAATTACTCCATCCGCAATCATCTCCTCAACACCATATACGGAATATTGAACGCTTCCAGGCGGAATCTCAGATATTAAAAATACTGTGCAACCGAATTCTGATAATGCCCTTCCTAGTTTTAACATGAAATCGCGTATCTTCTCTTTTGTTTTCAAAGAGAATGAAATCGCAGTCATAGAATCTATTACTATCCTTTTTATATTCAAATGCCGTACGACATCTTCTATCGCGCCTACAAGAGCATTTATATCGTCGTAAGAAAACTCAGCTCTATCCAAGCCTAGACGGTCATATATTACATCTAAATCAAAAAAGACAAGTTTTTTATCATCGATTAGTTTTTCATCGAAGAAATCATAAGTTCGCATATTTTCTACTACCCTTGCAGCAGGTTCAGTCGCCGCAAGATATGCTGAATTTTCGCCTAATTTAGCCCCATTTACAAGAATCTCAATTGAAAGTGTAGTCTTTCCCGTCCCACAAGAACCCACAACAAGCACAGTATTACCAACTGGGACTCCACCATTTAAAATACCATCGAGCCCTTCGATACCTGTTACACATCTTGGGTGGTCCTTTGGTTGAACTGACGATTCATTGGCTGATACCTGTTCACTCATGCAACTCCCCAATTACATTAGGTTTCTTTTATATTTTCTGATTTTTTCTGTCAATCTGCCAAAAGCATGTAAAAGTAGGTCATCCACTATGCTTTAACCTCGACATCTTCTCGATGTTCTCGTTTTGATAATTCTATCGCAACGACCGAAAAGACAACCGAAACTACAATCAGAACAAGTGCAGCAATGCCGAGATACATACTCTGTTCAGACGCGCTTTTGCTCGCAGTCAAAATATATGCGGCGCTCATTCCCGGTGGAAAGAGTATAAACAACCCAGTTATAAATCCCAAAATTATCTTGCTAACTTCATAACCCGAAGTTACTACCTTCTCTTCTTTTGAACCATTCTCTTTCTTCTCAGCCATACCAAATCCCTAACCCTTCAGAACAGAGCAGAATTACTTTTGGTATAGATAACCTTTTTGAATAATGGATGCATTCACTCATTTATGTCCCCCAAGAGCATACAGGTTCTCGCTCGAAAAGCCCGAAAAAGTTCGGAAAGAATAGAAAGAATATACGGACAAGAAAAAATTGATACACAAATACAGTTAATGTCAATCCTCGTTCCTATACTACTCCTTGCTCTCAGTTTTAGTATATCTGCAACTTTTCAGTCTTCTTTCCAAAATTCTTTCCAAAATGTTTCATCATCTGTTTCGAAGAATGAAAGATTTGATAAAAACGATTTTAACGATTTTATAGTCGATGAAATTTACAACAAAGAAAATTCTACAGATAATTCCATTTCACGCTCACAAGACAGAAGTGTGAATTCTCTTTCCATAACATCACCGCTCTATTTTCAACCTTTGATAACTACTCCAGGAACAACTGTAAATATCACTGCGAATGCAGATGGAGCGTCCTCAAGCACTACCTGGAAAGCATTTGCGCATTCGAAATATGCAAAATTTTTCTTGACATTTATCTCTGCAACAAATCTAGGTGCTCAAGGTGCATCGGCTTGGAAAGTCTCATTCTCTATCCCTCAAAATGTGCCTAAAGGGGTGTACAACATAACCTTATCTGCAGACGAGATGCAAGATGTAGAATGGCACTGTCTTGCAATCGTGCAATCAATCCCTACCAACCTAAAATTCGCACATATAACAGACACACATATATCAGATACAGAAATAAAAAACAACGAACAGACCATAAAAGTAATTGAAGAATTGAATTTACATGCGCCTGACATCGTGATATTTTCGGGCGACCTAACAAATGGCGGCAGTTTCTCTCAATTCAGAAAACTTCGTCAAATCTTTCTCAATCTCGACGCACCAATAATAACTTGTCCGGGAAATCACGACCACTATTCTATTTCAAATTATTACAAGTATGTTAATCCTGTGCTTGATTATTCATACGACCTTGGGCAATATCATTTTGTTTCTTTAAACTCAGGCCCTGATGTATCTGGAACTCACGAAGGCTTGGGTTTAACAAATTCCCAAATCTCGTTCCTTACAAGCGATTTATCATCAAACGCAGGAAAGACATTCATAGTATTTTTGCACCATCCTGTTTTCTACGATAGCAAATCTACAATAAGTCAGAATAAAGATGCATTCATTAACGCATGCAAGAACTATAATGTAAAGATGGTTCTTTCTGGACATGTTCATGGCTCATCGGTATATGATTCCAACGGGAATAAGAAATACGGTGAGGTTTCTTCTTTCACAGGTCCTATATTCTTGACAACTGTAAATATTGGGAATGCTTTCAGAGACGATTCAAGTCTTGGATACCGAATAGTGCAGATGAATGGCGCGAATGTTAATTATTATACATATGACGAAGATAATGACGGTACAAGGAATGCATATGCGCCAATACCATATAATTTGTTAAATATTTCTTACAGTTCTCGAACAACATCATCAGGGAATTCATATTCGGCAGTTATTAATAATAACCTAAATGAAGACCTAACTTTGAGGGTTCATTTCGAAGTTGAAGTACTCCTCCCTGGCTTGGATTATAATCCAAATGGAGGAACTAAGTTATTTACAACTCGTAACTTTGAAGAAAATAAAGAGCATGTTTTTGTATCTACCTTCGTTGGAAAAAGGAGTTCTAAAACCGTCGAACTTGTGCCTGCTGTTTCGTCTATACCTGACTTGTCGTGTGCAGTCTCAGGTTCTACTTCAGGTTCTGTTGGAACTTCAGCGTCTTTTACAGTAACCGTAAAGACAACAGAAGCAGTATCGCAGAGTTTCAGAGTTTCTTTATTCGATGTTTATAAACAATTGGAGATAGATTACAAAGAAATACCTGCGCTTGGAAAAGATTCTCAGCAGACTTTAACCCTCACCTGGACGCCACAAAATGCAGGTTACACGCAATTTTCGATTGTAGTCGATTCTATGGGCGTGATTTCGGAACCTAACGAATGGAATAACCTCGTTTATATCGAATACGAGTCGTTAATATCAGGGAACTTGCGACCTACCGCAGATGCAGGAAATGCAATTACAGGAAAAGAGGATAAAATCGTGCATTTCTACGGCTTGGGAAACGATTCCGACGGGAACATAGTAAGATACGAGTGGGACTTTGATGGCGATGGTACCTTTGATTATGTAGGCAATTCTGGGATTGTGGATTATATTTACGATTATACGGGCAATTACACTGCGAAGTTAAGAGTTTACGATGATAAAGGCGCAAGAGGCGAAGATACGGTTTCCGTGAGAATAATACCCATGAGGAACGATGGTTATTTAATAAAAACAGTTGCAGAACTTATGGCAGACCCTCAAAAATACGAAGGTATGGCAATTATGCTATATTCAGTAATTGTGGTTGACCCAAAGAATTACAACAGAGATGCGCCCGACCCGAATAGATATACAGAACTCGATGTTGCAGATTCCATGCAAGGTGTAAGAATGACTGTTTTTCTGTATGCGCAAACAAATAGATTATCTTCAGTAAATGTGGGTATGAAAGTAGATGCAAGAGGTCAGTTTTCATTATACTATACAAAATGGGAATTAAAAATAAGTTCGAACACAGGCGATTATTTAAGAGAAGCATCAGAAACAACAGGCGTGCCAAATGTTAATGCAGGAAGCGATAAGAAAGGTAAAGTTGGAGTTGCGATAATATTCAACGGTTCGGCTTGGGACGATGATGGATACATAACAAAATACGAATGGGACTATGATAACGATGGAAGATGGGACTTTACAAATCCGCTTACTGCATATAGCGAACATGAATATGATAAAAAGGGGATATATACTGCAATACTTCGTGCAACTGATGACGAGGGAAATAGTGCAAAAGCAAGCATCACTGTAACTATTGAAGATGCGAAAAAGGTAGATGGATATGGCTGGACTTTGTATGTTCTTATAGGGATTGCAGTTGCAATCGTTATTTTTGTTATTATTGGGTATATAATGGGTAAGAAGCAGGTAAGATGACCTTTGAACGAAAACTTTTCTATGA
>Ga0078972_1016252_pt1 | contig 11082 bp, 6 predicted proteins | sample YelNatPaOPGAMG01_FD_67568 | JGI IMG/M metagenome (GOLD analysis project Ga0078972, IMG submission 67568) | Hot spring thermophilic microbial communities from Obsidian Pool, Yellowstone National Park, USA - OP-RAMG-01 (SPADES assembly) (version 2) | ecosystem: Environmental > Aquatic > Thermal...
ATTCGTTAATTAATTCTTGCGATTGTTTATATTTAATATAAACATATTTATATTCCCACATTAGTTTATTTATTTAAAAATTAAATATATTTTGTTTTAATTAATCATTTTTCAAATAAAATTTTATAAATTTTATAATAAATAGTAAAATTTTATAATAAGTGCCGTAAAACCCATTCATCGTTTTAGTGTGGATGGAATGTAAGACACAAAGATAATGAATTATCCTTGTGAAAGGATATATTCACGAATAGTATTTAGTGATGTTTCAGTTATTGATAATTAAAATAAAAAAAGACCCGTTAATTAAGCGGGTCTTTTTAAAATCAGAAATATTAATTATTAATTAACAAATCCCAAAACAAACCAATTACCATTACTATCAGCCATAATATTAAGTGAACCATAATCAGTATTAATCATAGCTGTACTTGAACCATCAATAGTATGTGGTGATGGTGCACAAATTGTTATTGGATGAACTAAGGCACATCCACATACATCTTTAATTTTATATGCAAGACCAGCCGATGGTGAACTAGGAAGTGTTATTGTTACAGATCCAGTGGTATCAACCAATATTACATAATTTTCTTCTGTTAATGTTACATTATTTGCAACAGTAATAAATGAATAGATATTATTTGCATTAATACCGGATACTGGTACAGTTTTCGTCATATTGCCAGAACTATCGTCCACTACAAGAATATGTGTATTATTACTTGCATAAGTACTTGGAGGAATAGTATTAAAACGAACATTACTATGAATATTAATAGGATAATTAAAATCAACACAACCATTAAAATAAGTTTGTCCAGTCAATGCAATTCCTAAACTATTAATAGTAAAGACGTTAGTTGTTACTTTAAAGGAGTTATCTGTTGTTACATTAAAATCATTTATCGAAGGTCCAAATATTAAATCATAACCACCACCGCTTATTGAAGTATTACCACACAACGTACCACCTAAACAAACAATATGATTTGCTGCTGATAAACCATTGGTTGCACCTGTTATTGCATTATCAACAATCCAAGTAGCATCTCCATCAAGAGATAGATTATGGTCACCATGATTACAAATATAACCAGTTCCACCAGTTATTCCATAATTAATGATACAAGTTGCAAGTGTATTAAGACATAGATCATGGCCACTATAATTACAAATATAACCAGTTGCACCAGTTATTCCATAATCAACAATCCAAGTAGCTCCCTCATCAAGAGTTAGTGTACGGTGATCATAATTACAAATATGACCAATTGCACCAGTTATTGCATTATCAATAATGTTAGTAGCATCCCCATCAAGAGATAGATTATGGTTATCAGGTTTACAAATATAACCAGTTCCACCAGTAACATATTGTTCTTCAATTATCGTTATTCCTGAGGTAATTCCAGTGACATATCCCTTATCGACAAGAGAACGTGATGTATAACATGAAGAATAGTCTTCATCATAATCAAACACACGGTTAGGTCCACCTAATCTTACTTTTTTTGATCCAGACCTAAAAGTTAATATGCCAGTAACTGCATCTGTTCCAGTGATACATGTATTATTTGTAACCAATTTAAATTCAGAATTGCCAGTTAAATAAAATCCACTGCTACATACTGTAAAGAACTCGGAATTTACAGTAAAATTATGATATTCACCATTTGGATAACTACCAATTATCGTATCTTCTGTTAAATCACCACCAAGTTTTATGTCGTGTGAATTATATTTAGTTAGTCCATTAGTTGCACCTGTTACATATTGATTTTGAATAGGAGAAGTTATACCCGTAACATATCTTACTACAAATCCCTTATCAACTAAAGAACGGTCAACGAAAGATGTACAATAATCTCCACCATAAAGAATACCACGTTTATTTGTTGTGGCAGTATCATTAAAAGTTAATGAACAAACATCATTACCATTTATTGTGGTTGGTTCTGTCAAAGTACCACCAAGTTTTACAACACCATTAGCATCCGATAATCCATTGGTTGAACCAGAAAGAACACCACCCAATTGCGTGTTAATATCGGAAATATTAACATTAATAACACCTCCATTCCAATCAAGAGCATTACCCGCAATTGATGGATTGATGGTTAATCCGGTTGATTGTAAGAGTAAACCAGAATTATCTGATAAATCAATTTTTAACCCAGTACCACTAAATTCAAGACCACTAGTGCCTGCTAATTCAACACTAATTTCTTTTGTTTGACCAACAGTTGTTATGTTAATGCCATTACCCTCACTAATTTCAAGTAATTGAGAAAATTTAGTGAAATTGAGTGATGTTGTTCCAACAGTAATAGGATTACTTGTTACAAGAATCCAAGAAGTGTTGATATTCGTATTACCACTTAAAACAGGTATTAATGCACCTTGAGTAACTTCTCCATCAGGAGTTCCATCAAAATCAGATGCACGTGTCCAAGCACCACTGTTATTTGCAATATAAATACCATTTTCAGCGCCATTGGTTTGATTTTTAACCAGAACTCTCATACCAGTAGTTGTTGCCACGCCATCAATTGTTTCAGCTCCAGTTAGATCAAGATTTTGACCAGTTGTGGTTGCAACAACAACAGAAGATTTTGGATCCAAACCAGCAGCAACGGAATCTACATATAATTTAGTTACAAGTGAATTGTTTGCAAACGTTGTGCTATAATCTGTAGTATAACGCAATCCTTTACCATCACTTGTTGTTATTGTACCACCAGAAAGAGATAATGCTAAATTTTTATCGCTATTAATTGTTATATCACCAGAAGTATTAATTCCGAATAAATCTAATTTATTTGAATTAGTACCCAGCGATAAATCAAAACCACCGCCACAAATGGAAGTATCTTGGGATAAAACACCACCCAATCCAAGTCTTTGATTTGGAAATACACAAATACCGTTCGTACCACCCGTAATACCACCAAATGCACTTAAACTTGTTGTTCCTAATTTACCAGTAGTTGAATTAACACAAACAAGATCACTTCCACCAGTAAGTTTAAGTGCAAATATGCAACTTGCTAAAACAATACCATCTGTTGCTCCTGTTAAATTAATCTTATTTACGTTTACATTGAATGTTTGGGAACCAATTAATGTAGTAGTTTCATTTAAGATTCCACCAAGTTTTGCATCATGCGAACCAACTTTGGTTAATCCATTGGTTACACCAGTTATGCCATTATTAACAATACAAGTGGCAAGAGCGTTAAGGCACACATTATGTGCGCCATTTTTTTCAATCAAACCAGTTCCACCCGTTACATATTGACCCTCAATTGTACTAATTCTACTGTTTGTCAAACCACTCCATGTTGCTAAATTAGCAATATCAGCTTCATTTGCTGCAGTACATCCAGAAATATAATTTATTTTGTTATTTACACAAGTAATGCAATTATTGGTGTATGTATTTGCAGCAGTTAATGTTGCGCCTGATACAATAGCATCTTGTGCATGTGCATATGCGCATGCAGCACTTGCAGTTGCACCAGATACACTAGCCACAAATCCCTTATCAACAAGAGAACGATTTGTATATGTTGAAGAATAATCTGCTGAATATTGAACAGAATCATCAGAAAATTTCAAATCAAAGGTACTTAAACTAATAGTAGTGTTTTCAGTTAAAGTTCCGCCAAGTTTTGCATTGTGTAAACCCACTTTAGTTAATCCATTGGTAACACCAGTCATTCCATAATCAATGATACAAGTTGCAAGTGTATTAAGACATACATTATGATTACCATTTTTTAGAATATAACCAGTTCCACCAGTTACACCATAATCAACAATACAAGTTGCAAGACCATTAAGAGATAGATTATGGTTATCAGGTTTAGAAATATAACCAGTTCCGCCCGTTACATATTGACCTTCAATCACAGATACCCTTGAAGTAAGATCACTGGTTCCACTCACAACATAATCATTAACATATTGAACATCAGGAACATCTTGAAGTTCAAATGTAGTTGGATGAACTGCATATTTTAATTTACCAGTATTTGGATATACTTTTGTTATACCACTTAAATTTAAAGTACTACCGCTTGGTTGTTCGAATTTTTTATTCGACAAATTTAATTTTGTACTTACAGCCATAATTATATATTTTTATTATTTATATTATTATTTTTATCAAAAAATATTTGTTTATTATAAATAGTTTATTTTTTCCTTAAACCAAAAAATAACGCATTTTTTTTTTAATTTATAAATGCAACAGTGCTCCAAAATCCCTTTGTGTTATAAATGAATGTTATTGAACCATAATTAGTGTTTATCGTTGCAATATTACTATCTAATATATTTTTTCCATTACCATTAATGGTTATTGGATATAATAATGCATTACCACCAACATCGGCAACAACAATCCTTTGACCCATTTTAGGATCCGATGGTAAATAAACTAAACTTCCACCACTAACACTTATAAAATCATCATATATGGTGGCGGTATATGTTATATCACTAACATCGGTAACATTTAATACATTTGAATTAATTGTAATGGCATTTTTAGTATATGCTGTTACATATTCAACATCCGGTATGCTTCTTATATTATAACTTTCGCTATAATCAGCAGAGTATTGTATTGATGTTCCTGAAAATTCTAATGTGTTATTAATTAAACCTATCGTTGTATTTTCAGTTAAAACACCACCAAGTTTTACTACTCTATTATTATAATACAATCCATTTGTAGCACCTGTTAGAGCAGTATCCAAAATTGGCTGTGTTGTACCGGTATAGGATATAAACACAGTACTATTAAGTTTAGTATCTGTAATTCCACTTATATATGATATATCATTTTCAATATTACTTATTCTTGTATTGGTATTTGCGGTATAACCCGTAAATGTACTTATGCTTAATTTTGTATTACTAATACCACTTAAACTTATAATATCATTTTCAATATTGCTTATTCTTATGTTGGTATTTGCACTATAACCTGTAAATAGAGAAATATCTAATTTATTGTTAGTTATACCGGAAATGTAAGTAATATTATTTTCAATTCCAATTAAACGATTCTCAGTATTACCTGTATATGAATTGAATTGAGATAATGTTGTATATCCTGAAGTTATAGCATTTTTATTTACATTAAATGTATTACCACTCCAAATTATATAATTACCAGCAAGACTATTACCATTTACACTAATTATGTTTGCTGCAATATCAATACCAATACCTGCCTGTAAATCTGTGGCTTTAGTAAATAATGTGAATGTAAGTGGAGTGGTACCTCCGGTTATAGGATCTGGGGTAATAAGAACCCATAATGTATTATGTTGAGAATTACCGGTTATTACAGGAATTAATGCTCCTTGTTTAATTTCACCTTGTGGTGTTCCATCAAAATCAGAAGAACGTTGCCACGTTCCGTCACTAACAACATATACACCATTTTCTACCGGATTTGTTTGGTCTTTTACAAGAACCCTTGTTCCATTATCAACTGAAATACCATCAATTACTTTTGGTGAACCACTTAATGTTGTATTTCCTGTTGTTGCAACAAACACAGCAGATTTTGGTTGCAAACCGCTTGCAACAATATCTACATATTTTTTATTTACAAGAGAATCATCTACAAAATTACTTATATCAATTCCATTATATTTTAATCCTTTATTATCTTCGAATAATAAGCTTCCTCCTGAAAAATTAAACATTAATCCGTTGTTATCAATTCCCAAAATTGTTGAATTACTCAATGTTGATACATTAAATTCCCCTATATTCGAAATAGACAAATAATGACCAGATCCATTAATTGTAGTTCCGCTCAATAAATTACCACCCAATATAATATTAGCACCACTATTACTTAAACCATTAGTTCCTCCAGTAATTGTTCCAATACCATCTCCAACTTTAATCCAACTATTAATATCAGAATAATTAGCAGCATTTTTTAAAAAATAAATCCCATTATTTGATGTATTGGAATCATTAGCAACACTAACAATAGCGCCATCATATAACCACACATTACCATCACCACGGCACCAAGTAGTTACACCTGTTAAATCTGCTTTGGTTGCAACCAATTGTCTTGCGTCTATTGGTGCTTTCAATAGACCTTCAAAATTTGCAGCAAAATTAAATATTCCTGTGTTTCTTGACATATTTTTTTATTTAAAATACTAATCTTATACATGTACTGCCTCTACAAACACCATTAAAAGTATATCGGCAATAACCAATAGAATTATTTTGTACGGTTTCAGTTGCTGAACTAGGTGTCCAAAGATTTAATGAGCTTGTAGCGCTCCCACCAGGATATTCCCAACTATTTGAAACATTATTCCATTGGCATACACCATACAAAGGACGAGATGAAAGCCAAACACATGGAATTTCAAATTTTTGTTTATATCCATTCGTTTCTGCAATTAAATTAATTAGTATATTATTTGCAGTTGACATATTATATAATTGTTGTTTTGTTAATGCTGAAATATTTACCGTTGTGGCAAATATTGGATAAACACCAACAAGAGTGGCAGTCGATAGCGATGTTTGTCCTGATGGTAATGGTGAACAATAATTATTTCCTTTATTGCTCTTAGGTTGAACGCCAGCATTATAACAAGTACTTGTTCCCCATGTATTATTACCAGGCAATATTGTATATGATGACGTATTTCGCGACATTGAAGTACTTGTACAGGCATATGAACCCGCCACATCTGTTCCAATAAAAACGTAACAATTTGCATCACCACTTCTATATGCAGAAGCGCTGCAATATTGAGGAGTTATTGAACCTTTATCGAATAAACTACATACACTAATAATACCAATATTACATCCAATTTCCCATAAAGAATTATTTGAAAATGCCGTTGAACCGCTATAAAGAACGGTTGTTGTGCTTGGATTTATAAGTGTTGGAAATAATTCGGGCACCAATAATTCTTCGAATAATTGGAATGCCGTTTTCCCTGTTAATGGTGTTCCTGCACATATTCCACCAACAGTAATTGCTGCAGGTGAAGTTAAATTATAGGTATTATTGTTAATATCATTATGAACAATAATTGTATTACCACTTAAACTAACCGTAGTATCACCACTTCCAATTATATTTCTAAACAACATTGTTTTGTTGTTTTTCCCCGCAAATACACCAGTACCACCGCTAAATCCTATATTAGTTCCACCAGTAACCGATGCTTGACCACTGGCGTTTGTATATATAATAATTTCATTTGCAGTTGTTGATAGAATAGTATCTCCACTACCAATCAATGTTTTAAAATATAGGTCGGTATTTGTTTGTCCAGAAAATACTTTAGATCCAATGCCAATATTATTTGCTCTTAATATAGAAGTTTTACCAGATAATCTCACAAATGATTCGTCATCTTTAACTGATAATACATTAGGAGTATCTGATACAATAGTTCTAAAATGTAATTTATTATAATCAGAACAAGCAAAAGATCTGGCACCAATAATTAATGTTGAACCAGTTAATAAACTACCTATTGGTGTATTTATAACAGTATTAGAACCATTATTACAACTTGTAGTCCATGTTACTGCAGTATAAGGTCCTCCTGGTGGATAATAACTTGCAACTGAAGGACTACTACCAAGTAAATTTTCGACATTTCCATCAACAAATATCCATCCAATTGATTGTGTACCATATTCCCTGTCATTCCAAATCCATGATTTATTTTTTACTGGGTTATAATAACCTCTTCTTAAAGCACATCCTTGTGGTGCACCTGTACGAATAACTCCGTTGCAGTCTCTATAATAATAGTTATAAAGAGAATGATATTCACCATCATAATTATTAGAAAGAAGATTGTCAATTACAAGAGTTTGTATTCCAGTATAACCAGAAAAATATCCAATATTAGTTGCACCGGTAATAAAATTACCTGATGGTATGCTAATATCGACAGTTTTAGGTATTAAATCTGAGTTATTAATTCCTTCTCTAAACCAATACTCAACAGCAGTTGAACCAGAATCAATTAGAACAGTAAGCCCAGGATATCTCCTACTTTCAGGAATTGTTGATAATACTTCACTTATTCCTGAATATGGTAATTGTTTACCACCCGATAGTCTATTACTTAAATATCGATTATCTGCAGGATTTGGTGCCGCTATTCCAAAATTCGTATTTAATGTTATTGCCATATTTTTAACTATTTGTAAATGTCATTGTATAAAACGATGCGCCTTCGCATGTGCATGTTTTATAATTACTTATATAAAAATTATATGTTATACCACTCCAATAGCCAGATGGTGAATCAACAACTGCCGATATTTTAGATGGGAATAAACCACCTGGTATTGATTCTGTGTTTGTTGGTGAGTTAGAACCAACCCATTTTACTTTTGAAGTTCCATCAGGAATTGCAAGCCACAAATATTTATTAACAGCATTGAAATTAATTGAAATACTTCCATCACTTGGTAATACGCATTTCGTTCCAGTGGAAAGTAATGAACTATTTGCAACTGGTGTCGAATCGCTAGCACCATAAAAATATGGTAATATTCCACATATTCTAATAGTTACGGGACTTGTATATCCAGATGGAAGAGGTGTGCAATATGGATTTCCTTTACTATCATATGGTTGCACTCCACTGTTATATTTAACACACGAAGAAAGAGTATTATAACCTAATACCACTTTATGTGTAGGTATTGATATTGAAAAATTATTTGATTGTACAGAATAACATGCTAAAGAACCCCATAAATTAAATCTATGTTCTAACACACATCCGCTTCTATATGGTGATGCTGTTGGTGGATATTGTGGGTTTATGCATCCTCTGTTAAAATTTGAATAACCAGTCAATGTGATATTAACACCAACTTCATAACTTGTTGTTGATGGTGATATTGAAAATAAACTGTATGGCGGTATTAATGTGGGATAAAGTGCCGGTACCAACATATCTTGAAGTATAGAAGTAAATGTTCTTCCTACCAATGGAGTTCCTGCAGAAATACCCCCAACACTGATTGCGGCAGGCGATAATCCAGTATAACAACTACTTCCTGAACCAGCAACTGCACCTAAAACCAAACAACCATTTTGATATTTTAATGCGTTTTCATTTTGAGTATCAGCACTTAATATTACTACTGGAATAGGTGTACCATATTCATCAGTAAAATTTAAATGACCACCATGTTTGCTGTTAAAAATAGTGGTGCCAGATAAAGTCAGAGTGGTGCCACTTAATTGCTTAAATTGCTCGTTTGACAAATTTGGTCTTGCAAAAAAAGGCATGCTATTTAATTTAAATTTTTATTTTATTTTTTATAACTATCATTAAAACAAAGCAAAACCGAACTTTTACATCCAGTTTTATTTATAATAAATACAAGAAAATATTATTATTTTTTGTGAAAATATTGAAACCAATTAAATAATTTTAAATCAAATCAATAACAGACGAGATTTTTTTATTTTTTTTTGTATTTATGCTATGATTTAAAATTTTTAAATAAAATATATCATTTTAATTTAAATAAAATATATGAATATTAATGAATTATTTGAAAAATTGGAAGAAAGATTTTCTTCAGACGAATTAAGCGGTGAATTTATTAAACATAATAATCATATTGTTTGGAAATATGTTTATGATAAGAATAATGATGATTATTATAGAATTGATATTGAAGATGATAGTGATGAAATCTTTTTTGAATCAGTAAGTAACGAAGAAATATTACTTAATGCTTATTATAAGGACATTGATTTGATCGAAAACTTTTTTAATGAAATTAATGAATCAAACAATTGGTCTTTTTCCGACCCAACTATAAAGAAAAATTCTATTTCAATAAAAATTTTTTAAAACTTTGTAACATTTGAATTTTTTTTTCGTATATTTGCTTGTTAGATTATGTATAACACAAATATAAAACAATGGGCGGAAATGCGTTACAAAAGTATGGTATTAAAACTCAAAGAAAAACAACTTCTGAGTTATATCAGATTAATTTCGAATTAATAAAAAGACTTTACGAGGATTTATCTTTATTCGCATCCCCAGTTCTTTTTTATAGAAAGAAAGAAACTCATGGAGATTTTGATTTACTGGTTCAAATTCCACCCAAAACAAATATCAATTGGTATGAATATATCAAAAATACCTTTAAACCAAACGCTATTTATCCAAATGCAAATCTATATTCTTTTGATTATCAGAATTTTCAGATAGATTTAATATTAATTCCTGAAAATAAGTGGAAAACTGCTATAACATATTACTCTTATGATCCATTAGGCAATTTAATGGGCAAAATATTTCATAAATTCAATCTTTCTTATGGATGGGAAGGTCTTTATTATAAATTTAGAAATTTTCATGGTAGTTTAAAGAAGTCGATACTTATTAGTGAAGATGTGAGAAAAATTTTTGAATTTGGGGGATATGATTATGATAGATTTTCCGAAGGTTTTGATACATTAGAAGATATTTTTCAATATTGTATTAGCGGTAAATACTTTGATTCAAAAATTTTTGAATATGAAAATTTATCACGTATTGATAGAAAAAGAAATTTAAAAAGAAAATCGTATAAACATTTTTTAAATTATCTAAAAGAAAATAATATTAATATTAATTATGAATTTAATAAGAATAAAGAAGAATATATTGAATTAATTGATAATTTTTTTCCAGAAGCAAATTTAATTGATAATTTGAATAAATTAAAAAAAGAAGATATGATTAATAAAGCAATAAGCGAAAAATTTAATGGCGATATCATAATGTCATTTATTCCAGGCATTCAAGGCAAGGAATTAGGTAATGCTATATCTATGTTTAAAAAACATTTAGGCGATAATTACAAGGATTTTATTTTAAATAATGATATTGAGATCATTAAAAAAACTTTTTTAGATGTTTATCGTTCAACTATATAAATTATATTTAAACAAATATGGTTGCATATTTAACATAAAATTACTAAAATTGGCGATTATTAATTATTAAATTTTACAAAATGAATAATATAATAAAAAAT
>Ga0078972_1016253_pt1 | contig 11082 bp, 9 predicted proteins | sample YelNatPaOPGAMG01_FD_67568 | JGI IMG/M metagenome (GOLD analysis project Ga0078972, IMG submission 67568) | Hot spring thermophilic microbial communities from Obsidian Pool, Yellowstone National Park, USA - OP-RAMG-01 (SPADES assembly) (version 2) | ecosystem: Environmental > Aquatic > Thermal...
TTAGGGTGGGGGGGGGTAGAACTCCTTGTCTGCATTGTACTTACCCCCCACCCTAGCCCTCCCCCATAAGGAGGGAGGGAGTTTTGTCCGTTAGCCCTAAGTGCACCCCGGACGCTTCGATCCGCAGGAATATCGACTATGCCTGATTCCTCTATCCAGATACAGCCTGCCTCTCCCGCTTCCCCTGTCTCTCCTGCACCGAGTCGCTCCGGCAAATCCGCCTTGACGATCGTCTTTCTGGTGGTATTCATCGACCTGCTCGGTTTCGGCATCGTCATCCCGCTGCTGCCGCGCTACGCCGATCGCTATGTCAAAGTCCTTCTGCCCAGTGCGGAAGGAACCGGGAGTGAGTCGCGTGCGGCAGGGGCGGTGTTGGGTTTGCTCATGGCTTCGTTCTCGGCCATGCAGTTTGTTTTCGCGCCGATCTGGGGACGTATCTCGGATCGCATTGGGCGGAGGCCCATCCTACTCGTTGGCTTGACTGGCTCGGTGCTATTCTATCTGTTGTTCGGCTACGCCTCGGATCGCCCCGAAGCGGAGGCGGCGCTGGCCCTGACGCTGTTGTTCGTATCGCGGATCGGCGCTGGCATAGCGGGGGCCACCATCGCTACGGCGCAGGCGGTCATCGCCGACTGCACGACGCCAGAGCGGCGCAAACATGGCATGGCCCTGATCGGCGCTGCCTTCGGCATCGGCTTCACCTTTGGCCCGCTGGTTGGTTTCGCCTCGCTTTATTGGTTTCCGCAACATCATGGCGCCATCGGTTATTCTGCCGCTGCCCTGTCCCTGGTCGCTCTGCTGCTTGGAATCCTCTTGCTGCCGGAGACCCGACACTTCGCCGAGGCGCCGCCGCTCCAGCGCCGCTGGCTGGATTGGCGGGCGACACGCGAAGTGTTGCGGCAGCCAACCCTCGCTCCGGTGATCTTGATCTTCTTTCTCGCTACGCTCGGCTTCGGCGGCTTCGAGCCGACTTTGGCCTTGCTCATCAAAGACGCCCTGCGATTGGAGGAACGCGATAGTTTCCTTCTGTTCGCCTATGTCGGCTTCGTGTTGGTGATGACGCAAGGTTTCCTCTATCGCCGGTTGGCCAATCGCCTCAGCGAAGTGACGTTCATGACTTTGGGCATCAGCTTGATGGCCTTGGGGCTGGTCTTGCTTGGCGGCGTGACATGGCTGCGCGATACGCTCCCTTGGGGAGCGGTGCTCGCAGCGATGTTGGTGAGCATGACGCTGGCGGTGATCGGTTTCGCTTTCTTGACGCCATCGGCGCAAGCGCTGGTGTCGCGGCGCAGCGATCCGGCCAAGCAGGGCGAGATCCTGGGCGTCAACCAGTCCGCCGCTTCGCTGGCCCGCATTCTCGGCCCCATCTTCGGACTGAGCCTGTATAAATTGACCCCCAGTCATCTGTTGCCGTATCTCTTCGGCGCGGCGTTGTTGCTCGCCATGTTGCCGCTCCTGCCGCGGATTCGCCGCGGTGCGGAGATGACGGGGTAAATCCGTATTGCGGATCGGCGATGTCCCATCGTACAATAGCAGCGTTGTTATTCGCGTCCCTTGAGCTATCCCCTTTGTCTTCTTGTCCTCTTCACGGAGGCCGTTTTGATGCGGAGCAGCCTGCCGGTGGTCAATCTGTCGGAAGCGACGTATGAATGCATCTTTGGCCGCGGGTGCGACGGCATCTGTTGCCAGAACGGTCGGCCTCCAGTTTATCCCGACGAAGCCGAGCGCATTGACGCCAACCTGCCAAAGTTCCTGCCTCATCTGCGGCCCGAAGCGCGGGCCGTTTTGGAAAAACACGGCTATTTGAGCGGCCGACGCAAGCTCGGCTTGCCCATGCTCCGTGTCGTCGGCGGTTGGTGCATCTTTTTCCACCAGGGCTGCGTCTTGCATAAAGTCGGCGCCGCCGAGGGCGATAAGTATCGCTACAAGCCGTGCGCTTGCGCCCTGTTCCCTTTGGCCCGTAACGACAAGGGAGAATGGTACGTGCGGCAACACGGCTTTGAAAACGAGAAATGGGACCTGTTCTGTCTCGATCCGCAAGCTAGCACCAAACCGGCGGCCGAATCGCTCCAGGAAGAAATGGCCCTCGCCGAGCGCTTCATGCACGAGGAGAAAATGGTTCAGCGCGCGGCGAGTTAAGCGATCACTCTTGCTTGCGCGGCGAGCTGGGCGAGTTGGTTGCGATCACTCTTGCTTGCGCGGCGAGCTGATGGGCCGGCGCTTCTGCACAATTTCGAGCAGCCGCCGGGCGCGGGGATCCTGAGGAGCCAGCTGGAGTCCTTGCCGCAGCTGTTCTTCGGCAGCGTCGAGCCGCCCTTCTTCGATCAGCAATTCCCCCAAGTTGATTTTCGCCTCGGCGAATTGGGGCTTGCAGTCAATGGCCTTGTGGAACGCCTCCAAGGCGCCTGCCCGATCCCCCTGCTGTTTACAGCAAAAACCGAGGTTGTACCAGGCCAGGGCATGGTCCGATTTGAGCTGGACGGTCTTGCGAAAATACGGCATGGCGGCGGCGAAGTCTTTCTGCTCGGACAGCACCACGCCCAGGTAGAAATGGCCTTCGACGGAATGGGGGTCGCGGCGCACGGCTTCGCGCAGGGCCTTCTGGGCGGCGGCGAAATCGCCCAGCCGAAGCCAGGCGCGGCCCAGCAGCAGGCACGCCCAGCTCGATTCCGGATAGTCCTCAGCGGCGCGTTGCAAGAGAGGGACGGCTTGCTCTGCGTGGTCCTCTTGGAGCAGAGCGGCAGCCCGAGTAATGACTTCCAAATGCCCCACGGCCAACGCGCGCACCGCATCGTAAAGGGGGTCCGGCCAGGGGGCGTCGTCGGGCAACTCCTGGCCTTCGCGCAGTACCTTTTCGGCGGCGGCGCGATCTCCGCGGCGCTGATAGACTTCGGCCAAAAAGACGTGAGCGGCCTTGCGCGTATGCGGATCAGTCTTTGCTTGTTGCAGGTGCTCCAGGCAGACGGCCAGATCGTCGCGCTCAAAAGCGACCTGCGCCAGGCCCAGATGCGCCCGGCTGTCGTCCGGCTCCCGGCTGAGGACGGCGCGGTACAGGGTTTCCGCCTCGTCCAAGTGCCCCCCTTGCAAAAGCAGTTCGGCCAAGAGAAGGCGCGGCCCTTGGTTTTCCGGGCCGGCGGCGACAGCCCGGCGTAGATAAGCAATGGCCGAGTCTGGGTCGGCACGCTGCACGGCCAACGCCTGATAATAGGGCCAACGTGCGTCCTGCGGATCGAGCTGTTCGGCACGGGCCAAACAGACGACGGCTTCGGAGCGAAATTGATGGGCCAGCAATACCATGCCGAGCCGACCCCAGGCGCGAGCCGACTGCGGCGCACGCTCCACTTCCGCCCGTGCTGCCGCAAGCGCACGCCACACCACCGGGTCTACCCCGGCGGAATCGATCACGGGCAGCGGCGGCGCGCTCGGCCGCCCCTTCCACATCAGTGCTGCGGCGCTCCCCCCAAGGAGCAAGATCAGGCCCACGATAGTGCAGCGTTTCATGGCCTTGTCTCCGCCCGCAAGGCCCGCAAGGGCTAACGGGCCTCCTTTGCTGGCCCTGCGAGTCGGCAGCCCTGACCTTTGGACAAGGTGAGGAACGTGTCGACGGGGCAACCGTCGAACTGCTCGCGCGAACCATCGGGCCAGACGACTTCAATCGATTCGATGCGTTCGACCTCGCCCAGGCCAAAATGCACGCGTGGATCGTTACTGCACAGATAGCTCTGCCCCGGATTGAGCCAGCGGAGCCATTTCTTGCCGCCGGCCTGCACAGCGACAACGGCCCCATAGGCGTCGCGGTGCAGCTGCGGCTCCCAGGCGCGCACACTCAACCAGTGGCCGCGCCGCGGAACAACATTGCGATACAACCGTGCTGGCCCCGCTACAGCCGTCACAATCAGATCGAGTCCGCCGTCATTGTCCAGGTCGGCACAGACCAGGCCGCGCGACACGGCGCCGTCGCCGGCAAAAGCTGCGTCGGCGGCTGAGCGGTCGCGGAAACGTCCCGGGCCTTCGCCGGCCCACAGACGATTCGGCTCCGCAAAACGAGACCAGTACGGGCCAAGCACCGCCTCATTGCGCGGTTCGCCGAGGTAGACGCGCCCATTCACCACGGCGAGATCCAATCGGCCGTCACAATCGAAATCGCCGAGAAAAGTGCCGAAGCCTGTGCCGCGCGTCGCTGTCTGGGCCAGGCCGGCGGCGCGGGTGCTGTCGCGGAAGATGCCGCGCGGCCCCTGACGCCACAGCGTATGGGTCTCGTCCGTCAGGTGCGTCACGAACACGTCGAACAGGCCGTCGCCGTCCACATCGCCCAGGGTCACTCCCATGCCGGCCTGGGCCTGGCCCATGTTGTTGTAGGCCAAGCCACGCAGCACCGCTTCTTCTGTGAACGTGCCGTTGTTCTGATTCAGCCACAGGCGATTGGGTTTGCCGTCGTTGGCGACGAAGATGTCCGGCCAGCCATCGCCGTCAAAGTCCGCACAAACAACGCCCAATCCCGGTCCCGGCTTCTGGGCCAGTCCGGAACGTGCCGTGATGTCCTCAAAGCGAACCGTACCGTCCGCAGCTCGGCCGCAGTTATGAAACAGTTTCGTTACCGATCCGTCAAAAATGCCGGGGCCGCAGTAATCACGCTGGCCCTTGCCATTGCTGCACGGCCGCGACGGATCGTAATCGACGTAGTTGACCACCACCAGGTCGAGCCAGCCATCGCGGTCCCAATCGCAGAAGGCGGCCGAAGTCCCCCAAAGCGGGCTGTGCAGGCCGGCGGACACGGTGATGTCGGTGAAGCGGCCGCCGCCGTTGTTGTGAAACAGCCGCAAACCACCGTATTGGGTGACCAGCACATCGGAGCGGCCGTCGTTGTCCACGTCGCCGATCGCTACGCCCATGTTATGGCCGGCGATGTCCAGCCCGGAACCTTGGCTGACATCTTGGAAACGCCCACTGGACAGCTGCCGGAATAGCCGATTGGTGGAACGCGACTGGGGACCGCCGTTGGTCAGAAAATAGAGGTCGAGCAGGCCGTCGCCGTCCATATCGAAAACCGCCGCGCCGGAGCCGACGATTTGCGGCATGAAAAACGTGCCGGTAGGTCCAGCGTCATGGACGAAATCGACGCCCGATTCCACAGTGATCTCGCGGAACCAGGCCGGGGTTGCCGGCTCACCAGCCAGGGGCGTGGGAGTCGGCTTGTGACAACCACCGCAGCCAAGAAGTGCCAGAAGCAGCAACAGTCGCCGAGGAAAACCCGGCATGGCGTCGTCTCGCGTTCCTTGTGGCGATCGCGTCCCCACTCGGCCCTCATTTTAGCTCAATGTCGTGCGTCTGCTTGCCGGGCGTGACCGTATATTTCAAGTCGGTTTGCTCGACACTCTGGTATTGCAGCGGCAGGTTCACGGGCGGTGGTAAGCGCTTGGGCATGCCGCCTTTTTCCGTCATGTTCTCTTGGAGAGCGCCGGGAGGCGCTTGCACCGTGATTTTCACGTCGCCGATGGGCACTTTGGTAACTGAATAAGTGCCGTCGTCGCCGATCAGGCTACTTTTCTGGTTGGTGATTTTGCCATCGGCAGTGACGGTGTAGAAATTGATAAATCCGCCGGGCATCGGTTTGCCCTGGAACGTCACGATGCCCGAGACGTCGCCGGTCTTGTTTCCGCCGCAGCCGACGGCCACGGCCAAGAGCAGGATGGTCGGAAGCATCGCGGTCATCGTTGGCTTCGCGGAGATAAGTGTTCTCGCCATGATGTTGCTCCTCGCTTACCAGTCTGGAGGCATGGGCAAGCCATCGTTGGGTACGGTGGCGTACCAGAACGTCGTGGGTGACATGCCCTGCGCGAGCAAACGACAACTGCCGTCGGCCAAGGCGACATTCATGCCACCGGTGTGGCCGGTAGATGCGAGCAGCGGATGGCAAGCGGTTTGCCAAGGATTGGGCTGCTGCTGCCAGAGCTGCGGTCCTTGCATCAACGTGGTGGCATAGACCGGCGACAGGTACGGATCCCAACCCCAGGCCCACAAGTTGCCACCGTTCCAGGAAGAGCCGCAGCTATTATATTTTTCGGCAAACAGAATGGTGTTGGATGTGCCGTCGGGGAACGTGGCTGGGATCTTGGCATGTCCCATCCAGTTGCCGTAGCTGCCATAGGCAAACACGGTGAAATTGCCGGCATACGAGCAGTCGCCCTTGCCCCAGCTTTCGCGAATGCCAAAGCGAGTCAAAAAGATATTGGCGCCTTTGCCCAGGCTGGGATCGGAGGGACAAAATGAAAGGCTTGACCAGATTGCCGCCGCCATTCATGGGCGTATTTATTGCGGGATAGGCAATGCCCAACTCTTGGGCGTTGATGGGTACTGAGGCGTTCAAGAGGTTTTGTTGCTCGATAAAGGCCAAGATCTGCGACATCTCCGTACCGCCGATGCCGCTGGGGTTGTTCGGATTGCCCTGACCGGGCGGCCAAGCCGTGGCTTGGGGAAGCTGGCCGTAGACATCTTGAAAATTGTGGCAAGCCAGGGCGAGCTGCTTTAGATTGTTGCTGCACTGAGCGCGGGACGCCGCCTCACGCACCTTCTGCACAGCGGGCAACAGCAAGCCAATGAGGATGGCGATGATAGCGATCACCACCAATAGCTCAATGAGCGTGAAGCCACGCCAACGACGAAAGAAACGATGAACCGGCATAGTTTACCTCCCAGGTGAGAGAAAAGCGAAAACCTTTCGCATATACGGTAAGCGTCGGGCCGTAACGCCGACGTGTCACGTCAATGGATCGAGTTATCCATCTTTTGGAACGCAAGCCAACGAAGATTAAGATTAAATTATAGACAGGTCTACGGCGAGCGTCGAGCCGTAAGGCCGACAGGTTCACTTCGCGCAACGGAAACCTGGGCGAGCGGGAGGTGTGAACCCCCCGGTAGCACAACCGGGGGGTGTTAACTCCCACTGCTGTGAACATCATGTGGGTGTTTTAGCCGGCTATCTCGCTCGCTGTCGGCTTTGGCGATATTCTTCAAGCTTGGGCAGCAGCGTGCGTGTCTCCTCGGGGTACAACAGCCGCAAGCGCTCGCTGCAAGCGGCCAGAAAAGCCATGCTCAGTGGAAAGGGCAGGCGGCTCCGCTTGTCCTAGGCGACCCCGCACCGAGGTGGTCAGTTCGTTTGGTTGCTTGGCCCGCGTACTGCAAAAGCCCGTCGGCAATAAGGCGGACCATCATGGCAAACAAGATAATTTTTTCGTAACACCGTCCCCGTCTCTGTTCCAAGACGTTCTGCAGACGCTGGTCATCGGCTACCCAGCGCCACAGCAGCAACACGGCCCCCGCCAAGGGCATTCGCGTCAAGACATCTGGGGAAGGACGTTCTATGTCTAGGACCTCCGTACCGCTGAGAATAATTTCTGTGTTTCCAACAACATAGCTCTCTCAAATGGCACGCCTTGCACCGAGCCCAAATGTTCACAGCAGTGGGTTTATCTCCGCCTACCCTGTGAGTGGCGGGGGTGATCCCCGCCGTAGGCACTGGCGAGCGGCAGGGTTCATCCCCGCCGCCAGCCGGTGCCGCCGGGGCGATCTTCCAGCGTGATGCCGAGTTGCCCCAGTCGTTGCCGAATCTGGTCGGCCATAGCGTAGTTTTTCGTTTTGCGCAATTCGGTTCGCAGGTCGATGAGCAATTGCATCAGCTGGTTGACCAATTCCTCGCTGGCTCCGCTGGCGCTCTCTGGCGGCTGATGGAACAGTCCCAGGATTTGACTCAGTTCGCGCAACACCAACACGCCGCGCTCGAACTCCGCAACGGCGGCCTCCGTTCGCCCTGCGCCTTCCAACTGTTTGGCATCGGCGAAGCGATTGAGCGCCGTCAGCAGTTCGTACATGGCACCGATGGCGCCGCCGGTGTTGAAATCGTCGGACAAACAATCGAGGAACGTCGAGCGCAATCGGGACACCTCGTTGAGAAACTCACTCGGAGGCGAGCCTGTGCCGAACGGCGCGTGCTTCGTCGGCGCCGGCAAGTCGTAAAAACTGCGGCTGCGGATGCGCTGGTAGCGCTCGAAGAAGCGATAGAAATGCCCCAAACTGCGGCCCACCTCGGCCAAGCGCTCATCGCTGTACTCGATGGGACTGCGGTAGTGCGTACTCAACAGCAGCAGCCGCACCGTCTCAGCGGAGTGCTTCTGAAGTAGATCGACGATGTTGACCACATTGCCGATGGAGCCGGCCATCTTGGTCTGCCCCATTTTGAGCAAACCGTTGTGCATCCAATAGCGCACGAACGTTTGGCCGGTGTACGATTCAGATTGGGCCAGCTCGTTCTCATGGTGCGGAAACTGCAAATCGAGGCCGCCGCCGTGGATGTCGAGCGTTTGGCCCAATAGCTTCATGCTCATGGCCGAGCACTCGATGTGCCAGCCGGGCCGACCCGGTCCCCACGGACTGTCCCACGACGGTTCGCCGGGCTTGGACGCTTTCCACAAGGCAAAATCGCCGGGATTGCGTTTCTTGTCGCTGACCTCAATGCGGGCCCCCGCTTCTAACTGTTCAGGATCGCGGTTGCACAATTTGCCATAATCCGGATCGCTGGTTACATCGAAATACACGTCGCCGCCGGAGGCGTAAGCGTGGCCTTTGGCGATCAGGCCGCGCATGATCTCGATCATTTCCGGAATGTGTTCCGTCGCGCGCGGCATGTGGTCGATGCCGGTGACGTTGAGCTTTTTCAGGCAATCGACATAATCCGCCGTCATGCGTTCGGCCAGCTCCTGGACGGTCGTGCCCAACTCGCGGGCGCGGGCAATGAGTTTGTCGTCCACATCGGTGATATTGACCACCCACGTCACCTGATAACCGAGATAAGTCAGAAAGCGCTTGACTGTATCAAAGATAACAGGGCCGACCATGTGGCCGATGTGGCTAGGTTTATAGACGGTCGGGCCGCACACGTACATGCGCACCTTGCCCGCTTCGACCGGCTGAAATTCCTCCTTCTGACGAGTCAAAGTATTATAAATGCGCAAAGGCATAGCAATTCCTTCATGGCTACTTCGTTTCGCTGCGAGGCGTAGGCGAATGCGTCGCGCTCGCCTAACGGCTCGCGGCTAAACAGGACGTTTTTGTTCAATCAGCGTCGCGCTCGCCTAACGGCTCGCGGCTAAACAGGACGTTTTTGTTCAATCAGCGCAACCACCTGGCACGCCAGCGCCTCGGCCCGGCCAATAGCACCGACCCGCTCGCCGGTCTTGGCCTTGACGTTGACAGCCCCCGCATCGATTCCGAGTAGCTGGGCTAGGTTGTTGCGAATGTCGGCCTTGATGGGGCCGAGTTTCGGTTCCTGGGCGAAGACGATGACATCGACATTGACAACACGCCAACCATCTCGGTTCAACCGTGCCAGCGTTTCACGCAGAAACAGGCGGGAATCGGCGTCCTTCCAGGCAGGCTCGGTATCGGGATAGGCGTCGCCGATGTCGCCGAGTCCAGCGGCGCCGAGCAGGGCGTCGGTCAGCGCGTGCAAAACCACGTCGGCGTCGCTGTGGCCGACCAGGCCGCGCGGATGCGCCACCCGGACGCCGCCCAAGACCAAAGGACGCCCCTCGATCAAGCGATGCGTATCATGCCCGATACCAACGCGAACGGTTGTCATGGCGTCGATTGTAACGAGAGAACGGCAAATCTGACAACGGCTACCCTGCGAGCGGCGGGGTTTACCCCCGCCGTCAGACGGCGGGGATAAACCCCGCCGCTCGCAGGGTAGTAGGTCAATGGATTCTTCGCGGATATCGCAGGTTTTGAACGGCGTTTGCGAAACCATGTCCCGCAATTGTTCGCGCGCATATGCGCGCTTGCGGAGCAATTATTAGCTGGAGCGCTGCCATCGCTCCGCATTCACGGTTGAGCGGCCTTCGCGCTGGAGCTTGTGCAGACCCGCCTGGATTTGCATTTCGGCGAAACGCATCAACTCCGGCGGCAGGCCGCGGTACAACTCCAGCGTCAATTCGGGCACGGTTCGCGGACCGGCTTGCAGCGCTTGCAGCAATTGCTCCTCGCGCTCCTTGCGATGAGCCAAGGCTTGTTCGAGAACATGGGCGGGACGGGCGCTAGGCGAGCCGTGCGCTGGCAGCAGCAGCCGCGCGGGATACGCTTGCAGTCGCTGCAACGAGTGGAGATACTCGGCCAGGTCACCTTCTGGGGGCGGGGGAATCAGTACCGACGATAGCATGGAAACCATGTCGCCGACGAAAAGTAAACGATAACGCGGCTCCCAAAAGGAGAGATGGCCAGGGGCATGGCCGGGAGTATGAATGGCCTGCAATGTCCAAGCACCCTTCCCATCCGGCGCGGTCCCCAAGTCGAGACAATCGCCGTCGTTGAGAAATTGCTGTACGTCGATGCGGCCGTGCAGCGCCTGGGCCGTCAGTGGGTGGGCGAGGACCGGCACGCCGTAGCGTTCAGCGCACACTTTGGCGGCGCCGACGTGATCGGAATGATGATGCGTCAACACCACGCCGCGTAGGCGTCGCCCAGCGAGTAGATCGAACAACCGCTGTTGTTCCGCGGCATCACTGGCACCGGGATCGATCAGGTAGGCGGGGTCATTGCCGACCAGGTAAGCATTGGTGTGCGTGCTGGGCGGCAACCCCTCGGCAAAAAGGGGAATCATCTGTACGCCGGGGCTGAACCAGATGGGATGAAGGGCCCCTGTTGCCAATTTGTCGAGAAGGGGCCGAAGGCGCTCGGGCAACTCCTCGATGGTGCGACCACGGATCGCTTGTAGGAGCATCACGGTGGGCGGCGACACCAGGCGGTCCCCTGCGTTCCATTCTGCCAGCACTTGTTCGGCGCTGCGCCAGCTGCCTTCGGTTAATTCGCCGGGCCAGACCTCGGCTGTTTGTCCTGGCGGCAGTACGGCGGTGAAGAACGCGGTGTCGAAGCGGAACGGCACAAATGGCGGCGTCACCAGCGAGCCAGCAACCGTCAGATCTTCGGGCCGCAGATGGAGTTGGTGTTTGCGGAGCAGATCGTGAAAAGTTACCTGTCCGGCCATAAGCTGGCGGCGCAGCGAGACCAAGTCCTCGGCGGTCGGATAGGCCC
>Ga0078972_1016255_pt1 | contig 11080 bp, 11 predicted proteins | sample YelNatPaOPGAMG01_FD_67568 | JGI IMG/M metagenome (GOLD analysis project Ga0078972, IMG submission 67568) | Hot spring thermophilic microbial communities from Obsidian Pool, Yellowstone National Park, USA - OP-RAMG-01 (SPADES assembly) (version 2) | ecosystem: Environmental > Aquatic > Thermal...
AGAAACCGAAAGACGATCTTTTTTCATTTTCAGAGGACGAGATTATCCATGATATAAGATTAGCCTTAAGATTAGTTTTAGGAAATTATTTTCAAAAAGAAACTCTCGAAAAAACTCTAAATTTACTTAAAGAGTCATTGGTTATGGATAATTCTTTTTTTTATCCTGAATATGAAGAAGAACTCCCTTATCCTGAATATGAAGAAGAATTCCTTAATCCTGAATATAAAAAAGAACTCCTTTTAGGAGTGTTAGAAGACTTAGGTCCTGAAAACTTTCAACGTTTACTAAATTCTGCTGAGGAAGAATTCAAAAAGATGGTAATAGAAATTATAAGCTCAATTATACAAGGAAATAATCCCGAATATAAAGCTCGACTCTTGTTATTATTGTTACAAAGCATTAAGGAAAATCCGCAAGGTTAAAAAAACTACACCCCTATTACTACATACCTATCACACCTGGGAGGTGTAACACGTTCACGCCTAGGGAGATACTTTATAAAGAAGCCCCTAACTAATTACTTCCAAAAAGTTTTGATTATTAACCAGTTGCCAAGATGAATTAGGATAAGTTTCCTTCCAAGCTTTTGGCAGTTTTCCTTTTGTCTTTTGCCATTTAATCTCGTAAGCATAAAGCCTCCCTCCAACTTCTTCTACCAAATCAATCTCTTGTTTGGCATATGTCCGCCAAAAATAAAGATTTTTAAGGTTACCGACAAAATTTTCTTCTTTCTTCTTTTCGACAATCACAAAATTTTCAAACATCGCCCCCACATCAGCCCGCAAACTTAAAGGGTTTTGGTTATTTATTAACGCGTTTCTTATTCCCAAATCATAAAAATAAACCTTTCTTAGTTTTCCTATCTCCTTCCTTAAATTCCGACTAAAAGGAGGCAGAGTAAAAATAATAAAAGCTTTTTCCAAAATCTCTAAATAAGAAGCGACCGTTTCTTTACTTACCCCAACTAAATTAGCCAATTCATTTAAAGAAACCTCATTCCCCAACTGCAAAGCCAAAGCCTGTAAAAGTTTTTTTGCCGTTTGCTCTGCTTTTATTCCCCGAAACTTTAAAATATCCTTAAAAAGATAGTCCTGGGCAATACTGGAAATTAAAATCCTTTTTTCTTCTAAAGAAGAAGCGTTAACAACCGCCGGATAGCAACCATAAATTAAAAAGGTTTCAAGCATCCGCTTAATCTCCACTTTATCAAAAATGTTTCTAAGCTCTTTCAAGGAAAAAGGATGAAGCCAAAACTGAAGGTTTCTTCCTGTTAATGGCTCAACAATATTTTGCGACAATTCAAAAGAGGAAAAACCGGTGGCAATAATTTGCTGGTTTGGAAAATTATCTACCAAAAGTTTAAGTTTTAAACCAATATTGGAAACTCTTTGAGCCTCATCAAGAATAACCAACTGATTTTCCCCAATTATTTCCTTAAGTTGGGTAGAGGTAGTTGCCTCAGTCAGCAAAAGGCGAAAATCCTCTTCATCACAATTAATATATTTAGAAGAAACTTTAGAGCAATCAGCAAGAATCTTTTTCACCAAAGTGGTTTTTCCTGTCTGGCGCGCTCCATAAATAATAATTACCTTTCCCTTGAAAAGATTTTTTTTAATCGTTTCCTCGATTGCTCTGGGGATGTATTCTTGATTTTTCATATAAATTAGGATATTTAACTTTCCTAATTTATATCAAATTAGGATAATTCTGTCAAGAGCACACCTGGGAGGCGTGATTTCTTCCCCGGTCTAATTTTAGCCGCGGTTTTAGGCTGGGACTGGCAAAAAGATTTATCCCGGCTGGTAAAAACTGGCGGCTACAAATAATCTTCCCAAATTTTTCCGGCAAAAGCCTGAGTAGTTAAAGTCATCAACGGTGAGGAAGCAAAATTAGAAAAGAAAAAACTATAAACTTATTGTTCTGTGGTTTTAAAACCAGCAATTATCTTCCGGCATTCTTTCTTTTAGAAATCAAATATTCCACTACCTTTTTGGCAACATTAATTCCTGTAGCTTTTTCAAATCCCTCAAATTGGCAGGCGCGATTAACTTCCAAAATTCGCCATTTACCATGCCAATCCTTCATCAAATCTACGCCAACATAATCCAAAAAAAACGCCTTGGCTGCTTTTTCTGCTAACTCTTTAGTCGCTTCATCAAGCTCAAATTTTTCCACCATTCCTCCCGCCGAATAATTAGTTAAAAACTGACCTTGGGGAGCAATTCTTTTCATTGCCCCAATTGCTTTTCCTCCGAGAACAATTACCCGAACATCCTCTCCTTCAGGTAAAACCGGCTCGATTAAAAGGTTTCCTGGTAAAAATTCCTCCAAAAGTTTATCTAGCTGCTTTTTGTTTTCTACTTTAAAAACTCTTTTTCCTTGGCTCCCAAAATAAGATTTAACCACCGCCGGATAAAACATGTTTTTTTCCAAACGTTGGCGCTCTCCATATAAAAAGGATTCTACGAAGGGCAATCCTAATTGCGCTAATCTCATTTGTTGAGTAAATTTATCAAGCCTCGACCATTTTTTATAAGTTTTTTTATTTAAAATTGTTGCTCCTTGTTTATCGAAGAAATTCAAAAGATAATCTCTTTGGGGAACATAATAAAAAGTTCCTCCCGCGGAACGAAAAATAACTAAATCCATCTTCGGCATTAATTCACCCCAAAGATAAACTCTAATCCCACCCCGATCAATAATTACATCAATATCATTATAATTGGCAACATAAACCTTCAATCCTAATTTTTCTGCCTCTTCTTTAAACCTCCTTGGGCCGTAAGCAGAAGCAACATGGCTAAAAATGGCAATTTTCATTTTCATCCTTTTATTAAAAACCCTCCTAAATCCTGTCTGCCAACTAAAACTTTATATTTCATTTTACTCCTGTCAGCAACCGAAGCACTAGTCTGAATTTTTCTTCCTGCCAACCAAAAAGTAAAACCAATCACCGGCCGCGTTTGAGTTCCAACTGCTGAACGGTATTGATAGCGATCCTTCCACAAAATATTTTCCCTTTTTAAAAGCCCCAATTGTTTGGCTAAAGCTTTATCTATCGAACTGCGCGCAGCTCCGGTATCAATTCTCGCCATTACTGGCGTTAACTTTCCATCTAATCCCTTAACCTTTATCTCCTCAACCGCATTTATAATCTTTACCCCCTCCTCAGCCATTACCCTGTCGGCGTATCTGCCGGCAAACAAAGCTTTGGCAATTCTTACCCCATGCTCGGCATTCAAAACCTCCAAGCCCTCCACTCTTTCCAGCCGCCTTTTTAAAGGAGTTAAATTTGCGTTTTGAATTTCCAACCCAGGACGGGCGTTCAACTCCAAAATCATCGGCCCGTGAGCCTTATCATAAACAATATCTACCCCCACATAGCCCAATTCCGGAACTGCTTCTTGGGCTTTTGCCGCCAGTGTCAAAATTGTGTTCCAATATGGTAGCTTTATTCCATTTACTTTTCTTTTTGTTCCAGGGATATATCTTAAAAATTTCCCCCGGCAAACAGCGTGATTAGTAATTCCCGTTGCTAAATCAATCCCCACCCCAATCGCCCCCTGGTGTAAGTTTGCCTTACCTTCAGATTCTTTTGTTGGTAAACGCAACATTGCCATTACCGGCACTTTATTAAAAACAATCACCCTCACATCCGGAGTCCCTCGATAAGCATATTTGCGAAAAATCCCGGCAATTTTAATTCTTTCCTCAACAAAAGCCCAGTCAGGAAAATTATGCAAACTATATTGCCCAGCCAAAATATCCAAAGCATGAAGCCGTAAAGTAGGAATATCAATTTTTTCTCCGCTTATTGTCCACCATTCCCCAGCGTATTTTGCTCTTCCGCGAATAATCACAATTCCTTGACCACCAAATCCGGAAACTGGCTTTAAAACAAAACTTTCCGGCAACTTTGTCCAATCAAAATTAAAAACATCCTGCGGTGTTTTAAAAATTTTTAAAACTTTAGGCACCGGCAAGCCTGCTTTTAAAAGCCGCTTTTTGGTTAAAAGCTTAGAATCAGCAATCTTCCGGCCAACCTTATTATTATAAATAAGGTATTGCCGGTTCCGGGCATTCATTCCCAGAATTTTGGAACTATTGAGCATGATTAGAAAATATTCAAATATTCAAATGTTCAAATGTTCAAAATAAGTTAAAATTTAAAAATTCAAAATAAAAAATTTTAGCTTTTAGTTTTTGACTTACTTTGAACATTGAAATTTTGAACATTGGAGTTTTTATTTTAACAATCTTCTAAATCTTTTGTATTCTAAAAGCCGAAGACCAGTAAATCTTCCCAATAAAATATTTCCCACAGCGGTTAATATCAAAAATATCTCCGGCTCGGCTAGGACTGCTTTTTGCAACCATTCCCAAGACAAAAGCAGCCAACCTAAGATTGCCAAAATTAAAGTTTCGACAATCAAACTCCCTGCTTCTTTTGTTCCCCGGCTTATCTGGACCTCAAGTAAATTTTCTCCAACCAAAATTAAAATTAGCAAAGAAACCAGCGATATTTTAAAGAAAAAAATTCCCCCAAAAACCACGATACTTACCAACCAAATAATTAAAGAAACCCTGGCTAAATAATGAAGATGAAAACCACGGGTTAGGGCTCTTCCCAAACTAACTGCCAGCAAAACTAAGAAAAACAACGCCATTCCCGGAAAAATTCCCGCCTCCAAAAAAACCACTGTCAAAATTGCCGGGGTAAAAATTCCTAAAGCTTTAATGCCTACCAAATAACGACTGGCGGCAATAAATAAAGTAAGTAAGGGAAACAAAAGTAAAATTGCCAAAATTTTCGGCTCCGCGCCTTTTTCCAAAGCCAAAAAAATCAGCGGCTTTAAAAAACTCAAGCTTTCTGGCATGGGGATATTATAACGCAAATATGTCCAATTAGACAAATTAGATAAATCAACAGTCGTTAAAGGGAGGAGCTTTCTTTCTCTATTGCTCTTCCTAGTTTCTCCAGGGCGACTATCCAGGCAGCGGTTCGGAGGTCGGTTTTTCTTTTTTTCGCTTCCTGCCAAACTTTTTCAAAAGCCGGGACAATTTTTCCCTTCATTTTTGCCAAAACCTCATCTTTTCCCCAATAATAACCAGTTTTGTTTTGCACCCATTCTAACCAGGAAACAATCACCCCACCGCTGTTGGTCAAAAAGTCAGGCAAACAAATTATTTTTCTTTTCTTCAAAACCTCATCACCTTGGGGCGTTACCGGACCATTAGCCATTTCCACAACTATTTTTGCTTTAATTTTCCTAGCTATCTTTTCATCAATCACATTCTCCAACGCCGCCGGCACTAAAACATCCGCCTCAGCCGTTAAAAATTCTTCTTCGTTAACCGTTTTTGTCCCCGGAAACCCAACCACACTTCCAGTTTTTTCCTTCCACTCCATCACTTTTTCTATCTCCAAACTTTTAACTTTTAACTTTGAACTTTGAACTAAAATCGTTCCCCCTTTACTATCAGCCACCCCTACAATTTTAAATCCCGCCTCGGCAGCTAATTTTGCAAACCAAAAACCAACATTCCCAAATCCCTGAACTAAAACTTTTGTCTTTTGCGGCTTTAAACCCAGCTTTTTTACCAGCGCCGCCAAAACCCAAACTCCTCCCTGACCAGTTGCCTCTTCCCGACCTTCCGAGCCTCCTAATTCTAGCGGCTTGCCGGTAAAAGCCGCCGGCGCTTTGTGACCGACTAATTTCTCGTATTCATCAACCATCCAGCCCATTTCTTGAGCGCCGGTATTCACATCCGGTGCCGGAATATCTACCTCCGGCCCAATAAATTGCCAAATTCCCCTCACATAGGCCCGGGCAAGTCTTTCTTTCTCCGCCAAGGAAAGTTGATTTGGATCTACGGCTACTCCTCCTTTTCCTCCACCCATAGGAATATCAACCACCGCTCCTTTCAAACTCATCCAAAAAGCCAGCGCCTTAACCTCATCCAAACTCACTTGGGGATGAAAACGCACACCTCCCTTAAACGGACCCAAAGCATCATTATGTTGAACCCGGTAGGCAGGAAGTACAACCAAACTCCCATCGTCTTTTCGAAAACTTAAGGAAAATTCAATTATCCTTTTTGGTTGGCTTAAAATTTTAACCACATCCTCAGAAATCCCGGCAATTTTTGCCGTTTGCCGAAGTTTTTCCAAAAGATTTTCAAAAAGAGAAGTTTTCATTATAAAAAAGAGAGAAGAGCCTGTTTTAAAACTTCTTTCGGCTGAACACCGACAAACTGCTCAACTACCTGACCATTTTTAAAAACCAGCAAAGTAGGAATGCCCATTATCCCATATTTTTGCGCCATTTGGGGATTTTCATCAACATTGAGTTTCCCTACGACTACTTTTCCTTCCAGCTCCTCAGCCAATTCCTCAATTATCGGTCCCATCATTTGACAAGGACCACACCAAGGCGCCCAAAAATCAACCAAAACTGGCTTTTGGGAACTTAAAACTTCTTGCTCGAAATTTTGGTCAGTAAAAACTTTTGCCATTATTGACAACCTCCTGAGGCCGCTTTAGTTTCCGACCCCAAAACCGTTTCACATTCTTTTGGCGGATTTTCAAACGCCCCGCAAATCGCTTTTTTATAATCTTCTGGCGTCCTTCGGCCACTATCGTCAAATTGAACACCATTAATTACCAATGTTGGCGAACCAGAAACATTATATTTTTTATTTAATTCTTTTTCCTCCGCCGCATATTTTTGGCCATTTTCCTTCTGGCAAGCCAAAACGGCATTAACATTTACCCCAGTTTTGCTTGCTGCCTCCTTCCAACACGTCTCTACATTCTCCACCGAGCAACTTTTATTGACCTCCAAAACAAAATCCCAAAACTTATCTTTTTGGTTTTTGTAAACACAAATTTCTCTAATATCCTGATTTAACTCATTTATCCCATGCATCGAGCAGTATTTATTTTCCTTATCCAAACAAAAAGCCGGATAGCCACTGGCATAATTTTCGGAAATGACATATCGTGGCTCAATCTCCACTACTTTGCCAAGAAGGTCAACCACCGGCTTAATAATCTCTTCTGCCTGATTTCCATAGGGGCAAAAACTCATTACAAAAAGTTTCACTTCTGGTTTTTCGCTTTTGGGAATTTCTTTTTGCTGGGGTTGCTGGGAAGTTTGCGGCTTTTCCTCTATTTTAAAAACTTCGGGAAACAAATATTTTCCATCTTTAGTTACATAAGCATCCCATTCCCGATCTTGAATTTTAAAATGGATTTTATAAACTCCCGCCTCCTCAGAAACATTCATCAAAGAAGCGCTTGCTCCTTGAACTAAATTCTGGTTGATATAAGCAATTGCCTTATCCCCTGCCTGTTGGGGAGATAGCCCCGGTTTTCGCCAAAAACGAAAATAAGCAACGCCGGCAATTACTACTAAAAGCCCAATAATTAAAAAATTCAGGGAATTTTTCTTCATCCTATACTCCTATATTTCTATACCCTATATTTCTATATTAATTGCTTGAACAGGGCAACTTTCCGCTGCCTCTTTAATTGTTTCTTCGCTGTCTTGGGGAGGGTCTATTGGTTCTGATTTTCCTTCACTGTCAAATTTAAAACTTTTGGGGGCAATCGCAATACACGTGCCGCAACCAATACATTTTGTTTTATCAACTTTTATTTTCATAAAAAAAGTTTACCTCTTTTTTTATTTCTTGTCAACCAGAAAATGCTTTTCTCCTTCAAAATCTTTATATTCCCCAGCCTCGAATTGCCAGAAGTTTAAAGGAACAGGAATTTTACCACAGCCGTTTGGAGCATCCACAACATACAAAGGATAAGCCAAACCGGAAAGCCTTTTCCGAAGCTCGGTCATAATCGCTATTTCTTTTTTCAAATCAACCCAAAACGGCTCGCTTCCTGCCACCGGGTCGCAATGAAAAATATAATAAGGTTTGACTCCAATTTCAACTAATTTTGAAAACAACTCCTCTAAAACCTCAACCTTATCATTTACTCCCCGAAGAAAAACCGACTGAGAAAGTAAAATTGCTCCTGCTTTCCGCATTTTCTGAATTAACCGCACTGTTTGGGGAGTAATTTCCGCCGGATGCTCAAAATGAATTAAAACATACAACGGCTGGGAAACTCTTTTAAAAGCTTCAAGCAAATCGTCTTTGACTAAACTTGGATTAGAAACCGGCACCCTGGTGCCAATTCTGATTATTTTTATTTGTGGCAAAGAAGAAAATTTTTTTAAAGCCAATTTTAAAGTCTCCGGAACCACCAAAGGATCTCCTCCGCTCAAAATCACTTCTTTAACTTCCGGATGTTTTTTAAGATAAGCAACCATATTGTCTAAATCTTTGGGAGAAATCTTTCCTTTTTCAATTTCCGAAACTGTTCTTTGACGGGTGCAAAAACGACAATAAGCAGCGCAAACCATCGTCAGCAAAATTAAAACTCTATTTTCGTATTTATGAACCAAACCTTTTACCGGGGTAAACTCTTCTTCTAAAAGGGGATCCACTAGGCTTTCAGTTGAGGTCTTTATTTTCTTTTTTGAAGGGTAAAATTGGCGCCTAATTTCCGGATATTTTTCGGCTAATTTCTTAAGATGATGAGAAACCTGAAAAGCTAACATTTAAACTAAGCAATATAATAAGCATTAGATAGCGCTTGTCAAGGGGGTAATTTTTAAGAAGTATTTTTGCTTAAATATTTATAGGCGGAAAATGTAGCGGTTGCTCCCTCGGCACAGGCAATAATAATTTGTTGAAGTTCTCCGTGAAGATTGGCAATATCGCCAGCGGCAAAAACTCCGGGAACATTTGTTTCCATATCCGGATTAACTTTTACAAATCCTTTCTCATCAAGCTCCACTCCCAAAGATTTGGCCAACTCTGTTCCCGGCACCCCGCCAATTTCTATAAAAACCCCATCAACCGCCAAATATTTATTTCCCTCATAAGGATTATCCAACTCCACCCCGCCCACTTTTTCCAGATTTGAGATTTTAGATTTAGATTTGACATTTGACATTTGAGATTTGACATTTGCAAATTCAGACTCTCCCAAAATTCTTAAAACATTTGTATCGTAAACAATCTCTATCTTGGGATTTTTCTCTACTCTCTCCACCCAAATCGGCTCTGCCCGCAGCGGCTTTCGCCGGTAAATTAAATAAACCTTTTTGGCAAATCTTGACAAATGGTCAGCACTCATTACCGCCGCATTTGCTCCGCCAACTACCGCTACCACTTTATCGCGGAAAAAGGCAGCATCGCAGGTGGCACAATAACTTACCCCTTTCCCTAAATATTTTCTCTCTCCCGGCACTCCCAATTCTCTCCTTCTTGTTCCCGTTGCCAAAATTATCGCCCTTGATTCATACTCCCTTCCACCTTCAGTAATAATTTTGAATTTTAAATTATCATTTTGAGATTTGCATTTTACACTTTGCATTTCAATAACCGAGTCGTTAATTATTTCTGCTCCCAAAGCCTTTACCTGTTGGGCCATTTTTTGGGCCAACTCCAAACCAGAAATCCGCTCAAACCCCGGATAATTTTCCACCGCCGAAGCCAAAGCCATTGCTCCCCCCAACTGGCTACCAATTACCAAGTTTTTAATCCGGTAACGTGAGGCATAAATTGAAGCTGTCAGACCTGCCGGTCCGCTCCCAATAATAATCAGTTCGTAGTTTTCCATAAGTTTATTTTAGCAAATAACCCTTGACAGTTTCCAGAAAAACATTTATTTTAATATTTCAGTGAAGAAAAACGACAAAAAACCTCCGGGAAAAAACCACTGGTCTTTGCCTAAAACAGTAGGAATTATTTTCAGTGATGTTAAGAAAGAATACTTTCCTACCGAAGCCCAATATCTAACCGAAAAAGACGCCTATCACGATGCTTTGGTAATCAGTAGATATCTTCAAAAAATGGGAATTAAAACTTTTCTTTTCCCTGCCAACAAAACCCTTCCGGAAAAAATAAAAAAAGCCAATCCACAGGTGGCAATTAATTTGGTTGGTTCGGTCCGGGGAAACGAATATTTAGCCTCAACTATTCCCGCCCTGCTTGAGCTTTTAGAAATCCCTTATACCGGGGCGGGGATTTTAGGCGAAGCTCTTTCTTACAATAAATTTATTATCAAAAAACTTTTACAACAAAATGGTGTTCCTGTTCCCCATTATCAACTTTTCAATACGCCGTCGGATCCTTTAGATCCTACTTTAAGGTTTCCTCTTATCTCCAAACTAAACGAAATTCACGGCGGAGTAGAAATTACCCAGGAAGCTGTCTCGGAAACAGAAAAACATCTGCGGGAAAGACTAAAGTTTTTAATCAAAACTTATGACCAACCAGTTTTGGTTGAGGAATTTATTGTTGGCCGAGAAATCACCGCCATTCTTTTGGAGGGCTTAAATACTAAGGTTTATTTTGGGGAAAAAATTTTTCAAAAGAAAGAAAAATATCTTTTCACCACTTTCGAAGATCAATGGTCAGACAAAGAAACTTTTGTTTACCAAAAATATCACGATCCCCTTTTAAAAGAATATGTCAAGCGCGCTTTTGAAGTTACCCGAATGGCAGATTACGGAAAATTTGATATTCGCCTTGATTCTTCGGGAAGATATTATTTTGTTGACGCCAACTCCAATCCCGCTTTTGGCCCAAAAGAACTAGACTGTGCGATTGCCAACATTTTAGACCTTTACGGAATCTCTTTTGTGGAAATTCTTAAAAGACTGCTAATAAATACCCTCCGCGACGCTGAGGGAAAAACCCTCCTGCCTCTTACTCAAAACGGAAATTCTTAAGCAAACGAACCGGCTGGTGGTGTTCCTGGTGGTTTCTGTCCTCCTTGAGGCGGCATCCAACCTCCGGTTGGTTTTCGATAGGTCTCAAAAGAAGCCGCCGCCGTTGGATTTAGGGTTCGCAACACTTCCAAAACTTTACTTCTAATCGCCATTGAACTTACAATCCCATTAACCGCTCCTGTTGGCAACCAAGCCTCCACCTGCCTGGCTACTTCTTCTGCCTGCTGGGGGGTAGGTCCGGATTTGACCACGCCATTAATTACCTTGTTGCG
>Ga0078972_1016256_pt1 | contig 11080 bp, 10 predicted proteins | sample YelNatPaOPGAMG01_FD_67568 | JGI IMG/M metagenome (GOLD analysis project Ga0078972, IMG submission 67568) | Hot spring thermophilic microbial communities from Obsidian Pool, Yellowstone National Park, USA - OP-RAMG-01 (SPADES assembly) (version 2) | ecosystem: Environmental > Aquatic > Thermal...
GGTTTTCTGACCAGGATTTCTCGCTTCGCTCGAAATGACAGGGACCATGCATTCGAAATGACCGGCGCCTCATTGAATTCGTGATTACTTTCGAGAACAGGTCTAATTTTTCCTTGCGGCATTGCGAGTGAAGCCAGGCAATGTCGTCATAAGTATAGAAACCCCTCGTAAGCGAAGGGTCGCGTTTTCCTGGAAATTTTTGTTGGCATCTTTTTTTTGAGGGGAATATAATTCGATCAACAGGCGAGCATTTTTAACGGATGTCCGGAGTAGATCCATCGCGATGGATCGCTCCGGACATGCGCGACAGTCCATGGTTTTCACAGGTCCACGGCCAAGGAAGAGAGGGATCAATACCGTTTTGTGAGCGCTTTTTTCCCGATGTCTCTTCGATAGTGGACTCCGTCCCAATGAATCTTGGATACCGCTTCGTATGCGCGACGTATCGCGTTTCCAATGCCAAGGCCGCGCGCAGTGACCCCGAGCACTCGACCTCCTGTGGTGATGTACCCGTCGGAACCCTTTGCAGTTCCCGCGTGAAAGACCTTCACATCTTCCATCGCCTCAGCCTCTTCGAGACCTGAGATAGGTTTTCCTTTCTCGTATGATCCGGGATAGCCCTTCGAGGCCATAACCACGCACACAGCGTCTTTGAGCGTCCAATCTATATCTTTGTCCGCGAGCGTCCCATCCAGCGTCGCGGCCATGAGGTCCACCAAATCGGTCTCCATGCGGAAAAGCAGGGGTTGAGCCTCGGGGTCGCCCATTCTCACGTTGAATTCTAGTACGTTGGCTTCCCCGTTTTTTATCATAAGTCCTGCGTACAGAAAGCCGAGATAGGGACAGCCTTCTCGTTCCATGGCCTTCACGACGCGAATCATGATCTGGTTCATTACTTGTTCGTGCACGTCCCCTGTGACCATCGGAGCTGGGGAGTATGCCCCCATGCCCCCCGTGTTTGGGCCATTATCGCCGTCGAACACCGGTTTGTGATCCTGGGAAGTGGCGAGAGGCAAAACGGTGAAACCGTCAGTTATGGCAATGAAAGAGGCTTCCTCGCCTGTCAAATACTCTTCAATTACGATGCGGTCTCCTGCTGAACCAAAAATTCGCTCTGTCATTATCGAGTGCACAGCAGCCCGAGCCGCTTCGCGATCCTTGCAGACAAACACTCCTTTTCCTGCTGCCAGACCGTCAGCCTTTACCACCAGCGGACCTTCTCCGGACAATACGAATCTCTCAGCTTCGTCAGCCTCATCGAATACTTCAAATTTGGGACTTGGGATTCGGTATTTCTTGAGGAGCCTCCTCGCGAAGACTTTGCTGCCTTCCAGTTGCGCTGCCCTCTGGGAGGGACCAAATACTCGAACACCGGAAGCTCGGAGCTTGTCGGCAAGTCCGAGCACCAGCGGCGCTTCTGGTCCCACTACCACCATGTCCACACGCTGGGAGACTGCGAGTTTCACGATGCCGTCTATATCGTCTGCCTTTACGTCAACAAGTCTGCACTTCGGTTCTTGGGCAATGCCGACGTTCCCTGGCGCGGCTATGATTTCTTTCACGAGTTCCGATTGTTGCATTTTCCACGCCAGGGCATGTTCTCGTCCCCCAGAACCAATCAAGAGAATTTTCATTTCCCGCCATCCCCCGTCATTTTTCACTCCAAATGCCTTTCTTCTCTCGTCTTGCCTCTTGTTCCAATTCGATGTACGGCCTTACATCGAAACCTTGTTCCTCCCTATCTATTTCGGCCATGCCCAGCCTTACCAGCCGGGCGCTGATATCTTCCCCAGAGAGGTATAACAGCCCCTCCCGAAGATCGCCCTTTCCTTCTCGCAAAACCTTTATGCGCACCCATTTTGATTCCAGCGTCTTGGCGAGAAAATCCTTCATCTGGGCTTCCCGGTCTTGCGGGACTTTCAAGCCGGCGATTCTGAACTCCACCACCTTGCCCTCGCTCTTTAGACTGAGCGTCGTCGGCCCGATGACTTTTGTCACTCGCCAAAGATTTTCCCCGCCCTCCGTGGGGGGACGGCTTGCGATATAAAGATAGAGAACGAGGAGCAGCAGGAAACCTCCCACGGCCAGCCAGATTCTCCACTCTTTTTCTATTTTCACTTTTGGCATAAATGCTGCGCTCCTCCCATGAAATGACCCTTTGCCCCTGCCCTCTTGTGGCGCCCTTTACCGAACCGGCCAACCGCCGCGCTCAATGGACGCAAAAGAGCGCTTTTGGATAAAGAATCAAGGCTTTCCTTGTTTGGACGAGCGATAAGACCTTTGAAAACCTGAGACTATCTTATCTCTCTTCAGCCGATTCTTTTTCCAGGAGCGAAGACTCCTGATCAAAAACCTCGTCTGCCTTGGTCTGGTCAGGCCCTATGTAACGGTGGTGCAACCGACCGTCTTCCGGGTTGCGCACGATGACGGCGTAGTCGTCAGAATCCAGCCGCACGAGCCTTACAAAGGCCCCACGATTGCCAGCAGTTTGTTTGACTATTTGGAACATGTACATAATATATCATAAGTTGATGCGAAAAAAATGGAAAAACGCCGACCCTTTTCCACAGACTCGATGTAAGGTATAGTTTGTCTGGGGACTCTATTCGGTCAACTGATAAGGACATTGTACATGGATCGGGAAATCATCATAGAGACAAAAGATCTCGCGAAGGAGTATCTCGACGGGGGAAATGTCATTCGCGCCCTAAAAAAGGCGGATCTCCAGGTTGCCAAGGGCGAGATGGTGGCAATCATGGGGCCGTCGGGTTCGGGAAAGTCCACACTCCTTTATGTGCTGGGATTGCTCCATCCACCGACATCTGGCGTTTACCTTTTCAAGGGGAAAAATATACTGTCCTACACGAGAGAGGAGCAGGCGGTTTTTCGTAATCGCGAGCTGGGGTTCGTCTTCCAAAGTTGCGACCTTCTCCCCAATTCGACCGTGTTTGAAAATCTCGAGCTGCCTTTGATATATGCGGAAGCAGACCGGAGCCAGCGGCGTAAGAAGATTCTCCAGGCGCTGGACCGGGTGGGCCTTTCCCACCGCGTGGATCACTGGTCCAATCGCCTGTCTGGCGGCGAGCGGCAGCGCGCTGCCATTGCCAGGGCCTTAGTGAACAATCCGTCTCTGATTCTGGGCGACGAGCCGACGGGCCAATTGGATCAGAAAAACACCGAAATAGTGGTGCAGCAGTTGCGCGACCTCTCCCGACAGGGATTTACCGTGATCCTGGTGACCCATGAGGACGAGATCGGAGCTGCGTGCGATCGAGTTATACGTATTCGAGACGGCGTGGTTCTGGGGGACGAAGACGAGCAACTCTATGACGCGGGGGACATGTCCCCTGAAAGTCGAATCGCTCAACTATGATAAGGAGTCATGGACTCCCCCCAGTTTTTCAGACGTGAACGAAGGCAGGGGCCGGGCCACACTGTCGTCCTGACGCGCATGCACATTTTAGGAGCGGAGTCTTGACAATAGGGCCTGTAACGTATAAAAAGCTGAGTAGGAGATAAACGCATGAAACGTAACCGCGGCAAGAAGACTTCATACTTTTATTTTTATTTTAAGAAGAAGGGCGGATTGCTGCGCTAAGCGTGTAGGTTTAGAGACTTGACGACGAGGCGGAGCAAAAACTCCGCCTTTTTTGTTTTATTTGCATGACAACACACCACGAAAAAAGGACGACCTATGAGCATAACGACTCCATCTCGGAAAAAGACCGACGCCGACGCCAATAACAGGCTGAGCCTCAACGAGCGGCTGGCGCTCATCGGGCTCATTAACTCCGAAGCTCGGAATCCTCATTCACCGGCGCCGGTTGTCGCGGATTTGTTCGATAATCTGTGGAATCTCGTAGATAGGACTGTGTCAGGGGCCAGGGTGGACCACATCAAGCCCGACGGCCGCAGCAATGGGTTCAAGGTATTGGAGATAACCTCCCGGGAAGGCGAAAGCCTCGGGCGTCTCAATATGCTGTACCTCAGAAAACCCCTCCCCTGTTATTATCTAGTCTATGTCGAAGTCGCAAAGCCATTCAGAAACAAAGGTCTAGGGACCCTCGTGTTGGAGGCCTTCAAGGGGTTTCTCATCGAGAAGTCCGCGATAGGGGTCCTCGACAACATCATCCCGCGGGACGATCCCACGTTCGATATCTATTTGAAACTCGACTGGCAACCCCTGGACGCGCTCGCGCCAGGACTCAACAACGAATCCGACAGCGAGCGCTACATGGTGTTCCTGCCGCCTTCCCTGGCCGCAAAGGACTTGGAGACCCCCCTTGTCAAGCTCATTCACCATCTGCGACGAAAGCGGCCGGCTATAGAAATGCGGGACAACGAATTTATGGTCAGGAGGACCATCGAGGAGTTCAAGGACCTCTATCAGGCATTGCTCGTCTTCTTCGAGGATAGTTTAGCCTCGGACTCCGCAGACCCGGTGATGCGTTACATGTTCACGCGATACGTGACCAAACTCTTGGGATTTGGGCGTCGAATTCGCAGACTAGTTGGATACACGGGCGGCGAGTCGCTCAGCCAAATCATCCTGGACGCGCGCGTCCGCGACCTTGTTGTGCAGTCGTACGCGCCCAAGGCGTTGAGCCAGGACCCGACTTTTTTCTCTGGGGATAAAGAGGCCTGGCTTTGTCTGCCGGAAGCCCTCAAGAGCAATCCAGCGCGGTTCATTGAGGGCTTGCCGAACTACCAACGGCCGACCCTCATCTCATGGCTCAAAGACACAAACCGCTTGGCAGAACAGCCCTTTACCATTGGCGACCTCCTCGACATCGGCTTCGACCCGACAAGATTAAAGGAATTTACCTGGAACGGGGAGCATTTCATCTTTGAGCGCGTCCAGGCGAAAATGCTCCCCCTCGTTGAAAAAAAACGCCAAATCCTCGCAAAACTGCACGAAGAGACGCGTGGATTGGTGATCAACGGCGCCAAGATAGAGACAAATCCGCCTTTGCTTATCATACGTGATCGAGGCAACGCGTATGTACTGAGGAGAAAATTGGCAGGAATCCATTGGGAAGAGGCAAAAGAGCAGCTTGAAATAGAGGCCAATTTGCAGCAACTCAACGCCTTACTGTCAGTGGATAGGGTAATTACCAAAAGCATTAAGGCAACGGCTCAATGGGTCGATTCTCGGCTGAACCAAGATGAAGAGGGCGTGATGGACCCATCAAACTATTTCGTGTCATGGAACCTGGAATCCAATACGCCTGTCTTGAACGTGCATGTTGCGGGAACAGTCTCCGCGCAGACGATCTGGATCGCTTAGCCCCCCAAAAAAAAAGCCCGACCGGCGAGTCGGACTTTGGAGGGTATGTATGATTCCCGGTCGGGCAATACAATCGGGGGAGAGGGGCCTTCTCCGGCTTGAGAAACTCTTAGAAGAGAAATCCTATCTTCACAAAGGCGCCGTCCAATGAGGTGTTGAAGGTTTCTAGAGTTCGTTCTGTCTTGAGATTCATATATTGGTAACCGCCTTTGACGAATCCGAATCGGCCCGTCTTGATGGGGATAAGGTAAGTCAAACCCGCTTCTGCTTCATACCCCAATGAATCGTCCAGAAAGGCGATGCCTGCTTTGCAATCGAGAGATAAAGTGTTTCCTCGATAATTTCTCAGTCCTTTGCTGAACTCGAGGCCTAGGAGCGCCAGGTTCTTGCTGTCATTCCAGATCACGGGAGCTGTTGCAGTGTTGCCCGTGCCCGCGCCTCCTACGACAAGCTTATCCTCGATGTGCAGCCAGTCTGCATAAAAGCTCGTGAGGCTGTTGGTGGTGTAACTGATGTTGTAGAGGATGCCTGCCCGATGCTGAAAGCGTTCCCACTTTGACCGCACAAGAGCGCCGGAGGAAAAACTCTGGCCGCCAAAGGTGAATGCAGTGCGGGCGTTGCCAGAAGCCTCGAGCGTCATGGGGGTGAAAGAGTACCGGATGCCAACCTGAGGTCTAAACTGGTACAGCGCCTCGATCGACCATATCACATTACCCCTGCGCTTGAATCCGAGGTGGTCTTCGAGATCGACAAGACCGTGCGTCGGGGTTGTTGCAGCCACAAGGTCTTTTCGCGCGTCGCCTCTGATGCGGGAGAAAAAGATCTTGGGCCCGATGAGAAACTGTCCTTTCGCCGGGATAGGCACCACACATTCAGGCCCCCAGGTGACCGGGTTATACCTGGAAAGGCCTTCAAAGCCTGAAATAACCCCGGAAAACGGTTTGACCTTGGCGGGAGTTGAGGTAGCCGGAACCGGCGTTGGCGCAGGAGGTTTGACCTTGGCAATACCCTTGTACGTTGCGGTGTAATCGATGCCGGCGCCGACTGCTGCATCATTCTGAGGAGAAGCCGACTCGGCGTAGGCCATGGCTCCGAGAGCCGCAGCGAAAACGAACAACATAAATAGACTGATAGCAGATCTTCTTAACATAACACCCTCCCTCAGGGTTCTGATGTCTTGCAAGAGGGAGCATAAACGAAATGGAGAAAAAGTCAACCAAAATCTACTTAAAAATAGCTTGATTATATTAAAAAGCTAGAAATTAGTTGATATATTTGCATGAAGATGGACGTTATCGCTGGAAAATGAGGTGTTAGAAAGAGCGCGCTGCGCGTTATTCCATCACACTACTTTATAAAAGTAAGATAACATACTAGAATAACAATATTATCACCCCCCCCTTCGCCAGCGCCCCTACGGCTCGATGCCCCTCTTCCAAAATTGCCATCCAAAGGAAGGCCGTACGATCGAATTCGTGATTGCCTGCGAAACCGCCATGAAAGCCAAGGCAGGGGTTGGCCTTACATGGCCGAGGTTTTCGAAAGCGCCCATCAACTCGAGTATGCGGCCCTCATCTCCCAAATGCCTGCCCTGGCGGCAAGGACCTACTCGAAAGCGCGGCTTAGCGACGTGTATGGCGCGACGAGTCTTTTTGGACTTTCACCACTCGCAGCCCCGGCCATTTGAACACCACATCGAAGTTCGCGTCGCTCATGAGGGCAAAATGGCGCCTGCTCTCAAGGAGCTTCCGAATGTATTGGCCGAATGGTTCAAAGTACAAGGATTTGTGGATTGAAGCGTGGGGAGGGAAGTCATCATCTCGTACAATAATGTAGTCAATGTCATAATTGGCGGCAAATTCTCTCACTTGATCCGAATTTTCGCTGTAGTAGGCGTTGAACAAGTCGAAGAGCCTTTTTTTTATTTGTTCCCAGTACCTCTTGCGATAGGGGTGGGAGAGTTCGTATGTGACAAAGGCTTTGCGCCTGGCAAAGGTAGGGATGTTGTCCATCAATTCAGGGTGGCCGGCGATAAGGGCGTCTTTGGGGAGCGTTTCTATGAAGTTGTAGAGCGGTTTATAATGCGAATAGTCGTAGATGGAGACGTTGTAATTCCTGAGGCCTCCTAACAGTGCGATGACGATCAAAATGACGGGCGAGGCCACTTTCACGCCCCCGCGTCTGCGCAGGATAGCAGAGAGGGCTGTCCCGAAAAGGACCGCATAAAAGATCGTGAACGAGAACTCGATGTATCGATTGGGAATAAAGAGGCGCAGCAGCGCATAGTAGGAGATTGCGTAGAGCATTATAGACGCGGGGAGCAAGTATGCGAACATGCGAAGGCCGGCCATATCGATGTCCCTGCTTCGCTTTAGGAAGGCCACGGCAATACCCGCACACACCGCGGCGAGGCATCCATAGAAAAGAGCGGGAAATTCGTTGCGAAAAGGAAAGAAATATGTCCACGGGAGGATCAATTCCCAGAAGATGGATGGCGGGGGGAGGTCATCGGTTCTCCCGTGTTCCGAGTACTCCGGATTTCCAATCATGTCTTTCCACGTGACGATCTCCCCAAATTCGGGGGACTGCATCACGAGATATTTGAGGAGCATCAACGCGATGCCGGCTATAAGGGGTAGATTGGATACAATGAGTGCGGACAATGCCTTCACCCAGGGGACGTGTTCGCGACCGCGATCCCTCAACAAGGGGACGACGTGGCAATGCAGGACGTACAAGCCATGGGTCGCCAAACAGAGGGTAAAAATATAGGGGTTGAAAAGGGACTGAAGCAGGATGGTCCATGAGGCGGCGCGGGGCTTTTCCGTAGATGAGAAGTAGAGATAGGCAGCGAGAAAGGGGTAGGCAAACCCTTGGGAGAGTCCCCCGGAAATTTTGGTCATGAATCCAGGAAAGAAAAAACACACGCACACTATGGCAACTGCGGTAAAGTCATCCCTCAATCCTTTTGCGAAACCGTAGATGAATCCCATGGCCGCGACATATAGGATCAACGCGACCACCTTGGTAAATTGCACCGGGTTCACGATGAACGAGCCAAGGTAATAGACGAACTGGACGCCCCACGGCACGTAGTCTTGGGCGTACCTGCTCAGGAGGTCCCCTGGAAACAATGCAGGATCGAGCCAACGCTGCATCCAATACACCTGCTGCCGCACATCGTCCATGATCCAATACTCGTGGGTCAGGGCGTTCCATTGGGAGACCACATACACCAGGGTTGCAGCAGCCAGCACAAGAGCGGTTCGACGGGTGAGAACAAGCGAACGCCCCCTGAATCGCACGCGTAAAAGGACGCGATCGGGGGAAATGGCATGCTCTGGGGCTAAAGTAGCCATGCTCAGATCATTTTATCTCGGTATAATAGTTGGGTGCTGGGCAAACAGCGGAGGGTTGAAAAATATCGAACTCGGCAAGACCCCAGACTTGAAGCCGATATCGCAACGCGGTCCACAGAACCCCAAGCCCGTAGATCACCGATCTTTGGAAGTTAATGGACGAAGCCTCCGGAAAATAGCGAGTTGGGCACGAAATTTCACCAAGTCTAAACCCAAAATACAGGGCCTGGGCCAGCATCTCATTGTCAAAGATGAAATCGTCGGAATTTCCCAGAAACGGCAGCGACTCCAAAACCTGGCGGGAAAAGGCGCGGTAACCGCTATGAAATTCTGAGAGTTTCGAGCCGAGGAATATATTTTCAATGAGGGTGAGGGCACGGTTTGAGATGTATTTGTACAGAGGCATCCCGCTCTTCCTCGCCTTTCCCCCTAGAATGCGCGACCCGAGTACGAGGTCGTATTCGCCGGACGTGATCATCGCGGCCATCGCGGTGACAAGTCGAGGCGAATACTGATAGTCTGGGTGGAGCATGACGATCACGTCTGCGTTTGATTTGAGGGCCTCGGTGTAACATGTCTTCTGATTTCGGCCGTAGCCATAGTTCCGGTCGTGCAGAAAAGACCTTATGCCAAGTTCCTTTGCAATGCGCACTGTCTCGTCGGAACTGAAGTCATCAACCAACAGCACTTCATCGACGATGGCGGAGTCGATTTCCGCCACAGTTTTTCGCAAGGTCTGCGCGGCATTGTAGGCCGGCAATACAACGATGATCTTTTTTCCGTTTAGCATGCTTGTCTCGCGGGCGTCATGTTTGGTTGCAGGCGAAGGCAAAAGGTCTGCGCCGCCCTTCAAGGTCGGCAGAGCCCTTATGACTCAGCTATCTGTTCCTTGCCTTTGCGCGCCTTCCCGTTTCGCACACTGATCATCTCCGCCACAATGGAAACAGCTATTTCTTGCGGCGTTTCTCCCCCGATGTCAATCCCTATGGGCGCGTACACCCTCGCCAGGTCCGACGCCGTGAATCCCTCCTTGAGCAGGCCATCGAAAATCAGTTTCGTCTTTCGCCGCGAGCCTATCATCCCTATGTATCCTGCAGGAGTCCGCAGCGCCTCGGCAAGGACTGTGCGGTCATGGAGGTGGCCCCGGGTCACGATCACCACATAGGCGTGGTCATCGATGTCCATACCGGCGAATGCGTGGTGAAAGGAATCGAGGACCTTGGTCTCGTCTGCTTCAGGGATCCTTTCGGGATTGGCGAATTCCGCCCTATCATCGAGCACCACCACGCGGAAATCTGCGAATGAAGCCAGTTGAGCCACGCACACACCCACGTGGCCGCCCCCGAAAATATAGGCGGTGCATTGAGGTCGGAGCCATTCGAGGTATATCACGCTCTCCGAGTTTGGCAATTGCAACAACTGCGCTGAACGCATGAGCCGCACAGGCGGCGCAGCCTCGATGGCCCATTCGTCCTGCGGAAATCCCCCTATTCTGGTCCCATCGTGTCTCAAGAGCAGCCGAGGCAAAGGTTCCTTTGTCTTTCCGCCGATGGGAACGTCAATTCGAGTAAACAGATAGCCTGAAGACCGACCTGACACGATATCCCAAATATTTCGGAACATGCTCTCCTGGGTCTTGTCTGAACCGGAAATTCTCTCGATAAGGACGTCGGCGTCGCCGCCGCAGAGCATATCGCTGGATGACAGCACGTCAGAGCCTTTGAAGGTGAAGTATATCCTCATGGACGCGCCGGCGCGCAGCGCTTCCGAGGCGCTTTCACAGACTCTTGCTTCAAAGAGTCCTCCACCTATCGTTCCGACGAGGTCCCCAGCTTCATTGACAAGCAGCCTCGTACCCGCGTGCCGCGGGGAAGAACCATTTACGGCTAATATTGTCGCAATCACAAAATCCTGACCGCGATCAAAATGTTCGATCGCCGCCTTCCATACATTCGACATCACTCGTAATCCCCTGGTGTTCGTCGTGAACTTCCCGGTCTTCCGGAAGCGACCATTCCAGTCGCTTTCACAGTACGGGCGGGCCAAAAGAATGTCAAGTCCGCCCGGTCCCCGCAAATGGTGAGATGCCAGCCCAAGACAGCCATGTGGGCGCGCATTTCTTAAGGCTTGGGTATTTCCTCGCCAGTCTTTTCCACGCCATAGCCGCCCAACCTCTGCACACGCTCCTTAAAGGATTGACTCCTGAGCGTCTCTAACAGAGTTTGAATAGCGGGGAAGTCCACAAACTCCTCAGGAATGACCAAATCATATTCTTCGGTAGCTACGGGTATGAAGTCGAGCCCAAGGGCCTGGGCTGCCGCAAGTATGCCCATTCCCACGTCAGCCACCCCTGAAAGCACGGCAACGGCAACCGAGGTGTGGGTGTATTCTTCGAGCTCGTATCCTTGGATATGCTCCGGATCAATGCCCCTCT
>Ga0078972_1016257_pt1 | contig 11077 bp, 19 predicted proteins | sample YelNatPaOPGAMG01_FD_67568 | JGI IMG/M metagenome (GOLD analysis project Ga0078972, IMG submission 67568) | Hot spring thermophilic microbial communities from Obsidian Pool, Yellowstone National Park, USA - OP-RAMG-01 (SPADES assembly) (version 2) | ecosystem: Environmental > Aquatic > Thermal...
TACACTAACAACTCCTCAATCTTTTTACTTCTAATCTCTGCTAGTTTATCTATCTTCTTTAAAGATTTTAAAGCAAATATAGTTGCTTTGGTTAAATTATATGGATTTGTTGAACCTATCACTTTACTTAAAATATCTTTTATCCCAGCAAGTTCTACTACAGCTCTAACAGCTCCTGCTGCTACAACACCAGTTCCAGGAGAGGCAGGCTTAAGTACTAATTTTGTTGCTCCATATTTAACAAAAGTTGCATGTGGAATAGTAGTACCACTTAAAGGGACTTCTATAAGGTCTTTTTTAGCATTTTCACTACCTTTTCTTATTGCATCAGGAACTTCATTTGCTTTACCAACACCAACCCCAACATGACCTTTACCATCTCCAACAACAACAACAGAACTAAAACTCAGTCTCTTTCCACCCTTAACAACTTTAGCTACTCTTTTTATACTTACAACTTTCTCTTTAAGTTCAAATTGAGTTGGATCTAACTTTGGCAATATTTACCTCCTTAAAAAGATAATCCTTCTTTCCTTGCAGCATCTGCTAATATCTTAATCCTACCATGATAAAGATAGCCACTTCTATCAAATACAACATTTTTTATTCCTCTTTCAATACATTTCTTTGCTACCAAACTTCCTATTAATTCTGCTGCTTTAGAATTATCACAACTACCACCATTATATTTATCCTTAAACTCCTTTGATAAAGTTGAAACTGTTAAAATAACTTTATTATTTTCATCATCTACTACACTTGCATATATATGTTTTAAACTCCTAAATACACAGAGTCTATATCTCTCTTTTGTTCCAAATATCTTTTTTCTAATTTTCTTATGCTTCTTAATTCGCAAGATATTCCTTGTTTCTTTCATAATTATTTCTTCCCTCCACCAGCACCAGCAGTAGATACACCTGCTGCAGCCTTTCCAACCTTTTTCCTTATATGCTCATTAAAATATCTTATACCTTTCCCTTTATATGGGTCTGGTTTTCTTATAGCCCTTATCTTTGCTGCAATATCTCCTAGAAGTTCCTTATCTATTCCCTTTAATGTTATAATAGTCTGCTTTTCAACAGATGCTGAAATACCAGGAGGTAAAACAACATCAACAGGATGAGTAAATCCCACTTGCAAAGTTAACTTGTTTCCAGATACTACTGCTTTATAACCAACACCTTCTACCTGTAAAACTTTTGTAAATGGATTAACTACACCTGAAACCATGTTTGCTAACTTAGCTCGCAATGTTCCATGTAAAGATTTAACTTCCTTCTCATCCGAACTTCTACTTAATACAATCTTGCCTTCTTTAATCTCTATCTTGATTCTAGGGTCTCCTTTCATACTTAATTTTCCACAAGGACCCTCAACATTAACAATATCATCTTTTAAAGATACTTTCACATTATTTGGAATATTTATCGGATTATTTCCACCTCGAGCCATTTATTTATCTCCTCCTAAATAGTCTTTACCAAATATAACAAATTACTTCTCCACCAACATTCTGCTCTCTTGCTTCTTTATCACTCATAACTCCTTTTGAAGTACTAACTACAGCAACCCCATATCCATCTAAAACTTTCGGGATTTTCTTTACCCCTCTATATATTCTTAAACCTGGTTTACTTATTCTCTTTATACCAGTTATTACCTTTTCTTTATTTAAATATTTTAAATAAACTCTTATTTTATCTCCTATTCTTTTAAAATTTTTTATATATCCTTCCTTATGAAATATCCTTAAAATTTCATAAGATAGCCATGAGTAAGGAACATCAACCTGTTCTTTATATGCATTATTTGCATTTCTAATCTTTGTTAACATATTACCTATTGTATCCATTTATCTTTCCCTCTCTTTTTTTCTTTATTTACTTTCTTTCTACCAACTCGCTTTTCTCACACCTGCTATTTTACCTTCATGTGCTAATCGTCTAAAACAAATCCTACATACTCCAAACTTTCTATAATAACCTCTAACTCTACCACAAATAGAACATCTATGGTATTTTCTTACCTTAAATTTTGGCTCACGAGCACATTTAACTATTAAAGAAGTTTTAGCCACTAACCCTCCAATTTTTTTACTTTTATCGCTACTTTTACTTTTTAAAAGGCATACCAAATAGTTCTAATAGACTCTTTGCTTCCTCATCACTTTGAGCATTTGTAACTATAGTTACATTCATCCCATGTATCTGTTCTATTTTATCTATGTCAACTTCTGGAAATATAACCTGTTCTTTTACGCCAAAATTAAAATTCCCTCTTCCATCAAAACATCTTCCTGTAATTCCCTTAAAATCTCTTGACCTTGGTAATGCTACATTAATGAATCTATCAAGAAACTCATACATCCTATCACCTCTTAAAGTTACCATAACTCCTATAGGCATCCCTTTTCTTATTTTAAAATTAGAAATATCTTTTTTTGCTCTTGTTACAACAGGATGTTGACCTGTTATAGCAGAAAGTCCCGAAACAACTCCATCTATTAATTTAATATTTTCTGATGCCTTCCCTACCCCAACATTTAAAACTATTTTAATTAGTTTTGGAACCTGCATAACATTTTTATATTTAAATCTCTTCATCATTTCAGGAATTATTTCTTTTTTATATTTTTCTTTTAAATTTGGTATCATAATTATCCCTCTATTATTTCTTTACACTTTTTACACATTCTCGCTTTTGTTCCATCACTTAAAAATTTAATCCCTATCTTAGTTGGTTTTGAACACCTTGGACATATAAACATAACATTAGAAATATCTATAGGACTTTCTTTTTGAACAATACCACCCTGTGGTATCTGTTGAGTTGGTCTAGTATGCCTTTTAACAAAATTTACACCCTCAACAATCACTTTTAAATAAGTATGTTTCCCTTTCTTAACTTTTAAAACTTTAAGAATCCTTCCTTTTTTCCCTTTATAATTACCAGATATAACTTCTACATTATCACCTTTTTTTAAATGTGTTTTTAAATTCATTATTATACCACCTCTGTAGCAAGAGATATTATTTTCATAAAATTCTTTTCCCTAAGTTCCCTGGCAACTGGACCAAATACTCTTGTGCCTTTAGGGTTTAATTGATTATCTATTATAACTGCTGCATTATCATCAAATTTAATATAAGAGCCGTCTTTTCTTCTTACTTCTTTTTTCACTCTAATAATAACTGCTTTAACAACATCAGATTTTTTAACAACCTTTCCAGGTATTGCTTCTTTTATGGTTCCAACTATAATATCACCTAAAGATGCATATCTACGCTTAGTGCTGCCAACGACTCTTATACACATTAACCTTTGTGCACCTGTATTATCAGCAACATTAAGTATTGACTGAACCTGAATCATTTTGTAATTTCTCCTCTTTATTTTCTTTTTCTTCTTTTACTTCCTGAGATACTTCTTCTTTTACTTTTAAGACTTCTATCTCATCTTTTAACTCTATCTTTTCTTCTGCAGTCTTTTGAAGAATATTTATTACTTTCCATCTTTTAGTCTTACTAATTGGTCTACATTCTTCAATCTCAACAATAAAACCTACTTTACATTCATCTTTTTCATCATGTGCTTTGTATTTCTTTGCAACTTTTATTCTTTTTTCAAGCACTGTATGCTTCTTTACTCTTTCTACAAGTACAGTTACTGTCTTAGGAGTTTTATCTCCTATAACTACTCCTATTCTTCTTTTTCTACCTACTTTCACTTCTTCTCCTTCTCCTTTTCTTTTAATATAGTAAAAAGTCTCGCTATATCCTTTTTAGTTTCTTTAATTTTATTAGGATTTTCTAAACTCTTCATGGACAATTTAACTTTTAAATCTATTAATTCTTTTTGTTTATCAGATAATTTTGCTTTTATTTCTTCTATTGTTAAATCTCTTATCTCCTTAACTTTCATAATTCAGTCCTTTTCACAAATTTTGTTTTTATAGGTAGTTTATATGACGCTAACCTCAACGCCTCACGAGCAACTTCCTCACTTACTCCTGCTATTTCAAAAAGAATAACACCTGGTTTAACAACTGCAACCCAAAAGGATGGACCTGGTTTACCACCACCCATCCTTGTTTCCGCAGGCTTTTTAGAAACAGGCTTATCGGGAAATATCTTTATCCATAACTTCCCGCCTTTCTTTAAAAACCTTACTATTGCCACTCTGCTTGCTTCAATCTGTCTATCAGTAATCCATGCAGGTTCTAATGCTTTTAAACCATATTCTCCAAAATTAAATGAAGAACCTGCTGTAGCTATTCCCTTTGTCCTTCCTCTCATTGACCTTCTATATTTTATTCTCCTTGGAAACAACATATATCATTCCCTCTTTTTTATTTTTTTACTTTCTTTACTTTATTTGCTTCTCTTCACTTTTTTCACTTTCCTCACTTTTTCCACTTAATACTTCTCCTTTAAATATCCATACTTTTATTCCCAACTTTCCCCAATTACCATAAGCAGTAGCAGTCCCATAATCAATATCTGCTCTAAAAGTATGAAGAGGAACCCTTCCTTCTATATACCATTCTCGTCTCGCTATATCACCGCCACCTAATCTTCCACTAGCCATCACTTTAATACCTTTCGCTCCTGCCTGCATTGCAGAAATCACCGCTTTTTTCATAGCTCTTTTATAAGATATTCTCTTTTCAATCTGAATAGCAATGCTCCTTGCTACAAGTTGTGCATCTAAAGCCGGCTCTCTTACTTCCTGAATACTTATATATACTTCTTTTTTTGTGAACATTTGAATTTCTTTTTTTAATTCATCAACTTCTGCACCTTTCTTGCCTATTATAATTCCAGGCTTTGCTGCAAATACAATTATTAATACTTTCCCTACAGTTCTTTCTATCTCTATCCTAGAAATCCCTGCTTCCTCTAATTTTTCATTTATAAATTTTCTAATTTTAAAATCTTCTATTAAAAAATCAGAGCAATTTTTTTCTGCAAACCATCTTGATTCCCAATTTTTTATAAATCCTACCCTTAATGAATTAGGATGAACCTTCTGCCCCATCAAGACCCTCCACTTTTAGTTTCTTTTTCTTTCTTTTCTGATACTTTTTTCACTTCTTCATCATTAACAACAATAGTAGCATGACAAGACTTCCTTTTAATAATACCTCGCGTTAATCTAGCCCTTGGATGTAATTTTTTATTATACAATGGACCCTGATTCACATAAGCCTTAGAGACATACAAATTCTCTAACTTTACTCCTTGCTTCGCTGAAATATTACTTACAGCAGACCTAAGTAGTTTTCTAACAATCTCTGATGCTCTTTTATTAGTGAACTTTAAAATGTTATATGCTGTTTCTATTTTTTTACCTTTAATCAAATTTAATACAATTCTAACTTTTCTATCAGGTATTCTTAAAAATTTAAATTCTGCTCTACCTTCCATAATAAAGACCCCTCTTATGTTAATGAAGTTGACCTCTCTGTAGGAGCACGGTGAGATTTAAACACTCTTGTTGGTGCAAACTCACCCAATTTATGCCCTACCATTTGTTCTGTAACATACACAGATATAAACTTCTTTCCATTATGAACTAAAAATGTATAACCAACCATCTCAGGAGAAATACAAGACCTCCTCGACCATGTTTTTATTGGTTTTTTCTCCTTTTTTTGCTCCATCATTTTTATTTTTTTTAATAACTTCTCATCTATATATGGACCTTTCTTAGATGACCTTGACATTAATTTCCTCCATCTTGCATTAACCTTCTTTCCTTACTTTTTTTACCTTCTCCTCTTTACTATATATTTATCAGTAGATTTATTCTTTCTTGTTTTATATCCTTTTGTAGGAACATTAGAAAATGAAACAGGATGCTTATTACTCTTCGTTCTACCTTCTCCACCTCCATGTGGATGATCACATGGATTCATAGTCATACCTCTAACAGTAGGTCTTATACCAAGCCATCTTGTTCTTCCTGCTTTGCCAATATTTATATTTTCATGATCAATATTACCTAACTGCCCTATTGTCGCTAAACATTCTATGTTAACTAATCTAATTTCTTTAGATGGTAATTTAAGATGGGCATATTGCCCTTCTTTTGCTACAACTACTATAGCACTACCTGCAGACCTTCCAAGCTGTCCACCTTTGTTCTTAACTAATTCCACATTATGAACAACTGTTCCAACTGGAATATTCTTCAAAGGTAATGCATTCCCTATTTTTATATCAACATTTTCACCTGAAATAACAGTATCTCCTACTTTTAAACCTTCCGGACATAATATATATCTTTTCTCACCATCCTTATAAACTAAAAGACAAATCCTTGCTGACCTATTTGGGTCATATTCAATAGAAACAACCTTTGCAGGGATATTAAACTTATCCCTTTTAAAGTCAATTACTCTATAAAATTTCCTATTACCTCCTCCACGATGTCTAACAGTTATTCTTCCATAATTATTTCTGCCAGATTTTCTTCTAAAAGAAAGCAACAATGACTTTTCTGGCTCAGTTTTGGTAATATCCTCATAAGTATCTACTGTCATTTGTCTTCTTCCAGGTGTAACTGGCTTATATTCCTTTATTGGCATAATCTATTCCTTCCTTTTTTTACTTTTCTCACACTTCCAATTCTTTTATCTTACTATCCTTATGTAATACTACATACGCTTTTTTCCAATCTGGCCTAATACCGATTCTTCTGCCCATTCTTCTATTTAATCTCCTTACCTTCCCATGCATTATACAAGTATTCACAGATTTTACCTTTACATTAAATAATTTTTCAACAGCATTTTTAATCTCCACTTTATTAGCATGAATATCAACTGCAAAAATATAAATATTCTTATTCTTTTTAAGCAAACTACCTTTTTCTGTTATTAATGGTTTTTTTATAACTTGATACAAGTCCATTATAGCCTCACATTAAATTCTTTTCCAAATTAACTATTGCTGCCTTTGTAAATACAATTTTATCAAATTTTAACAAGTCATGACAGTTTATGTTATTCAAATATATTAATTTTACATTTTTTATGTTTCTTGCTGATTTTTTTAAATTATCATCTTTCCCATCAGAGATCATAAGTGTTTTTATCCCATCTAACTTAAAATTTTTTAAAATCTCTACAATGCTTTTTGTCTTAGGTTTTTCAATTTTTATTTCATTTAAGACTAAAACATTATTTTCTTTAATTTTTTCAGATATTATTGACTTATACGCTAATTTTTTCATTTTATCAGGAAGTTTATAATAAAAACTCCTTGGTTTTGGTCCATGTGCAACACCACCACCTCTCCATTGCGGTTCTCTAATAGACCCATGCCTTGCTCTACCAGTTCCTTTCTGTCTCCATGGCTTTCTTCCTCCACCACTAACCTCACCTCTTGTTTTAGTAGACGCTGTTCCTCTTCTTTTATTTGCCAATTCATTTAAAACTGCTTCTGTAACTACTCCCTTATTTGGTTTAATTCCAAATACAGTATCTTTCAATTCTACACTTTCCACTTCTTTACCAGTTATGTCAAAAACAGATACCTTAGGCACTCTTCTTACCTCCACCAGGTCTAGCAGGTGCTTTCTTCTTTTCCTTCTCCGCCTTCTCCTTTGCAATAAGCGCTGCTATTTTTTTCTTCTCTTCCTCTTTTTTCCTTAATTCTTTTTGTTTTAACATCTCATTCTTTAAAGATTCCCTTATAATAAGCAATCCTCCATTTGCACCAGGAGTAGCACCTTTTATAAGAAGTATATTTTCATCCTTATCTACTAACATCACACGTAAATTCAACACAGTTTTAGTTTCATTACCCATATGACCTGCCATTCTCCTCCCTTTCCATATATGCCCCCTTACCCTCACTCTACCACCAATTCCACCAGGTGCTCTATGGAACATAGAACCATGTGAACCAGGTCCTCCTTTAAATCCCCATCTTTTAACTACTCCCTGAAAACCTCTACCTTTTGATAAACCTGTAACATTTACATAATCACCTTCTTTAAATATATCCACTGTAACATTCTGGCCAATTTCATAATTTTTTATATCTTCTTTATTTACCCTAAATTCTCTTAAAAATCTTTTTGGAGTAATATTATTTTTCTTAAAACGACCCTCCTCAGGTTTTGTAATATTCTTCTTCTTATCTAAAAATCCAACCTGAATAGCATCATAACCTTCCTTTTCAGAAGTTTTTTTCTGCGTAACTACACATGGACCTGCCTTTACAACAGTAACAGGTACTGCAGAACCTTCATGAAAAATCTGTGTCATTCCAAGTTTTATGCCTAAAATATTTCTAGCCATCTTAAACTACACTCCTATCAATATTTTTAAGTTTCAAAGTTTTATCTCAACATCAATTCCTGCTGGTAAGTCTAACTTCTCTAACATCTCAACTGTCTTTGGTGTTGGCTCCAATATATCCAAAAGTCTCTTGTGAATCCTTATCTCAAACTGTTCTCTGGATTTTTTATCTACATGCGGTGACCTTAAAACAGTAAACCTAGATATTTTAGTAGGTAGTGGAATTGGACCAACAATCCTTCCTCCTGTTTTTTTCACTACATTCACCACTTCTTTCACTGATTTATCAAGTAACCTATGGTCGTATGATTTCATCTTTATTCTAATTTTCTGTTCTGCCATCTTTCTATCTCCTTGCTCCTTTCCCTGATGCTTTAATTATTATTTCATCTGCAATATTCTTTGGTACTTCTTCATAATGAGAAAATTCCATTGTATAAACTCCTCTTCCCTGAGTAAGGGACCTTAAGTCTGTAGCATATCCAAACATAGTTGCTATCGGTACAAATCCCCGGATAATCCTTGCATTACCTCTCTGCCTCATCTCTTCTATTCTTCCTCTACGAGAATTAAAATTACCTATTACTTCTCCCATAAACTCTTCAGGTATTACAATTTCAATTTTCATTATTGGTTCAAGTAAAATAGGCTTTGCTTTCTTAAAAGCATCTTTGAAAGCCATTGAAGCTGCAATTTTAAAAGCCATCTCAGAAGAATCAACTTCATGGAATGAACCATCAAACAAGGTAACTCTTACATCAATAACAGGATATCCTGCTAATACACCAAGTTCGCATGCTTCTCTTATTCCCTTATCAACAGCAGGAATATACTCCCTTGGTATTATTCCACCTACAATTTTATTAACAAATTCATATCCTTTTCCTTTTTCCAAAGGTTCTATAGATATAACAACATGTCCATACTGTCCACGACCACCTGTTTGCCTAATATATTTACCTTCTGCCTCTGCTTTGGCTGTTATAGTTTCTTTATAAGCAACCTGTGGTTTTCCAACATTTGCTTCTACACCAAACTCTCTTTTCATCCTATCTACAATAATTTCTAAGTGTAACTCTCCCATCCCTGATATAATAGTCTGGCCTGTTTCTTCATCACTTCTAACTTTAAATGTAGGATCTTCTTCAGAGAGCCTTCCTAATGCAATCCCAAGTTTATCCTGATCCGCTCTTGTTTTTGGTTCAATTGCAGCAGAAATAACAGGTTCTGGGAAATGCATACTCTCTAAAACAATTGGATTATTCTCATCACATAAAGTATCTCCTGTAGTTGTATTTTTTAAACCAACTGCTCCTGCAATATCACCTGCATGTACTGCATCTATTTCTTCTCTTTTGTTTGCAAACATCCTAAGTAATCTACCAATTCGCTCTTTTACTCCTTTTCTAACATTGTAAACATAGGAACTTGAGTTTAAGGTTCCTGAATAAACTCTTATAAAAGTTAATTTTCCAACATAAGGGTCTGAAACTATCTTAAATGCTAATGCAGATAATGGCTCATTATCACCTGCTTTTCTCGTTTCCTCAACATTGGTATCAGGATTTACACCTTTCACATCAGGAATATCTAGTGGCGATGGTAAATAATAAACCACTGCATCCAATAAAGGTTGAACACCTTTATTTTTAAAAGAAGAACCACATAATACTGGAACTATTGCATTTTTTAATGTTCCAACTCGAATAGCCCTTCTAATTTCTTCCTCTGTTATTTCTGATTCTTTTCCTTCTAAATACTTATGCATTAAGGAGTCATCAAATTCTGCTATTCCCTCTAACATATATTCACGATTCTTCTTTGCAGAATCAACCAAATCAGAAGGAATTTCCCTCTCTTCAAACTTAGCACCTAGTGTCTCTTCTAACCATATATATCCTTTCATTTTAATCAAATCTATAACACCAACAAAAGTATCTTCAGCCCCAATAGGAAGTTGAATTGGTATTGGCTTTGCACCTAATTTTGTTTTTATTGAATCAACCGACATGAAGAAATCAGCACCAACTTTATCCATCTTATTTAAATAAGCAATTCTTGGAATCTTGTATCTATCAGCCTGCCTCCATACAGTCTCACTTTGAGGCTCAACACCACTACAAGCATCAAAAACTATTACTGCACCATCTAAAACTCTAAGTGACCTTTCCACTTCTGCAGTAAAATCAATATGACCTGGAGTATCTATAATATTAATTTGTTTATTAAGCCAAAAACAAGTAACAGCAGCAGAAGTAATAGTAATACCCCTTTCTCTTTCTTGAGGCATATAATCAGTAGTAGTATTTCCTTCATCAACATTACCTATCTTATGTATCATACCTGTATAATATAAAACTCTTTCAGTTGTAGTAGTCTTACCTGCATCTATATGAGCAACTATCCCTATGTTTCTTGTATCTTCCAATGAATACTGCCTTGTCATTTGAATAAACTCCTTTTAATATATTATTTTTCTCTTATTTTACTAAATTAAAATCCATTTTTCTACTCTTTGTTTCCTTTACTTTCCACTTCTCCAATTAATTTAAATTCTAACTTGGGATTTTCTAAATCATTGGTATATATATATATCCTATAATCTATCTTACCTTTCTTACCTGTTGAATCAAATTCACATTTTATACTCCTGGCCTCATCTGGCTTAATTATATTAACCTCCTCAATTATTGTAGTGCAATCGCACGGTACACCAACTTTTTTTATATCCAAATCTGCTTTCCCTTTATTTGAAAGTTTTATATC
>Ga0078972_1016263_pt1 | contig 11074 bp, 4 predicted proteins | sample YelNatPaOPGAMG01_FD_67568 | JGI IMG/M metagenome (GOLD analysis project Ga0078972, IMG submission 67568) | Hot spring thermophilic microbial communities from Obsidian Pool, Yellowstone National Park, USA - OP-RAMG-01 (SPADES assembly) (version 2) | ecosystem: Environmental > Aquatic > Thermal...
AGCAGGCCCTAAGAGAGACGTTCGGCTCCACCTGTCACGGTGCGGGCCGGCTCATGAGCCGAGCAGCAGCCTTGCGCGAAAAATCCGGAAGGGAAGTGGCGGAGGAACTGCGGGCTAAAGGGATCCTCGTCCGGGCCGCAAGCGAAAAAACCCTCGTGGAGGAGATGCCCGAGGCCTACAAAGACGTGACCGAGGTGGTGGAGGCCTGCCACGGCGCGGGCATCTCCCGCATGGTGGCCCGCATGCGGCCCATCGGCGTCGTCAAGGGATAATCCCGGGCCTAGCTAGAGAGCGGCTGAACCAAGATTTGGGGCGCTTGAAGCGCCCCTTTTATTCTCTTTTCGAGTTTGCTTAACCTGGTTCGGACACTCTATTTTTTGTGCAAGAGATTCTTGCACCTCTGTGCGCCGAAGCCCCCTCATTCTTGTTCGAAGCCACAGTTTTCAAACTTCAAAACGCGGGCATTTTCGGTAACGATTCGTACAATGTCTTCAGGGACACCATCTGGTACAATAGCTTCGATTTCCAAGGTCACTCGCACCTGGGCTTTAGGCAAGCTTGCTAAGCGAGCGATCACCTCTTCGGCTACTCGGCCCGCGGCAGCACCCGTGCGCAAGGGTTCCAAAGAAACGGTCCCATAGAAACGCGTTGGAAGCTTTCGAGATGGCTTAGCTTCTGTATTAATTTTCCCGCCCTTCGTTTCAAGCACCGCTTCGGATTTTGTTCCTTCAACCGCCTTTAAACCCTCTTCCTTTGCTACTTCCGCTTGAAGTTGTGCCCGTGCTACTTCGGGCTTCACAACCAGACCGGTGGGTGATTGAGCGGCTATATCCACTTGTTGGCCAGCCCGGAGCCCGCGATACCTTCCGGAAAGTTCATCGTAGCTATCCGCATAAGCAAAGGCATCCGTGTGCCAGGTGAGAAGTGCCACCCCATCCCGAACAGCTTCTACCAGCACCTTGGGATCCCGTAGCCTGGGCAGATAAATGTATCGGGCGAAGTCCTCCACAAGTTGGGATACCTCTACATGGTTGCCGCGCCAGAGAGGGATTTTGTCCAACCAATGACGCAATGTCGTTCCCGCCAGCTTAACAGTCAAAAGTTCGTCACGAAGCAGTCTCCGACCAGCACGCTCGGCAAGGCCTTCGTTTCCTTGCAGTCGGATCTCCTTCCACTCTACAGGACCGCAAGGATCTGACTGGTAAGGCACGAGGAGCCACTGAAAGGTCTCAGGCAAACGAGCCTGTATCATAGCATCGGCATCATCCCGACGCTGTTCAGCTTGCCGCACCTGATCAGGAGGTAGGTTTAATTGCTCACGCTCTGCTAAGATTGACCCCCATGCAAGATAAATTCGAACGGCTTCGTCCAGATCTTGTAGCCTAGCCTTATCCGGAGCTAAAAACACAAGCGCGTTTCGATAGAGCCTGGGAGCGCTCCCCCTCCATTCCAAGATTTCCTTGGCAAAGCGCAGTGCCTCGCTCTCTTCTCCCTTTGTATGTGGGTAAGCAGTGCCCAGAATAACAAGACGCGTATCTAATTGATCGGGCACCTCCTGGCTCGACTGAGGAAAGGGGTGGACACCACCAAACTCTCCGGGACGCTTTTTCACTGCTTCGCGTACACGCCTTTCAACCTCACGAACTACTTTTTCCGGTTCCCGAGCAAGCAGCTCAGCACGTTCCTCTGCAAGGCTTGTAACGTTGGGTTGGGTTGAATACCAGTAGCGTGCCCCGTCTTGATAAAGATGGGTAGCCTCACTAGCAAGCTTTCGAAGGGCGTCTCCAAAAATAGCAGGGGATTCCCCTGGCATGACACATCCCAACACTACCCTTCGGTCTTCAATTCCTTGCCGGGCTGCTCGCTGAAGAGGAGCGGAGCCGAGAAAAATGGCGCGCGCTACGCGGCGGCATGCTTGATACTTGCCAAAGTTAGGAACCTCAGAGTCCAACCTAACAGGAAGGGAATTTGGCCCGTCCACATCCCTTTCGATCACGGGTTTCCAGTTATCTGACAAATACCGAGCGAGTTCTTCTTGCACCCGAGGATCGTCTAGGGGAAGGGTGGAAGGAAGGATTAAGGGATTTTTATCTCCGCGATCCCAAAGAACATGGATCACCGCGGCCATGAGGCGGAGCACTCCCCGGGTACGCTGGAACTTGGGCAGAGTGGCCCAATCTTCGTACAGACGAGCAAATACTTCCGGATGAATAGGATAGGCCGCCTTTATCTTCCGTTCATAATCGGCCTCCGAACATTCTGCAGGAAACTCTCCTTTATGCGCTCGATAAAGTTCAGCAAATGCGCGAGCCACCACATCACGGGCTTTACACTGCTCAGGATCGGAAATAGGTTCAAATAATCGCCTCCGTACAATTTCGAAGGTCTCCTCCGCGGTAGCGGGACGCCACGGCGACTCGATGCGGCCGATTACGTTGCGCAGACGCTCCAAGGCTTCCCTACCGCGCACCCCGCCGACTTCGATATCTTCTGCCGTGGCATGAGGAGAAGTCGGGGCGTCGGAGGCGGGCAAGGAAATCACCACAAGGCAATTCCTCGCTGCACGGGCACACTCTGTAAGGGCTTGGGCAAAGGTAAATTGGGTGTCAAAAGTGCCACCAGGTAGGTCAGGGCTGTCGTGAAGTTGCCGGGCATACGCCACCCACTCATCGATAAGGATGAGACAGGGGCCGTAAGCATTAAAGAGCTCTCGCAGAGTATCCCCAGGATTGGTGGCGTTTTTGTCATCTTCAGCTACCCGAGCAAAGGCCCGCTTTGCCTCTTCCAGCCCACCCGCAGCAAATCCTAGTTGCCACGCAAGCTCTCCCCACAGGGTCCGAACTTCAGTCCCATCGGGCTTTTTGATTGGGTTTCCCGGAGAAATACGATTGCCAACCAATACTACCCGCCGAACCACAGGAGGAACACGCACACCAGCTTGGGCCATTACCTCTTCCACCCCTGGCAACTCCGCAGGCGAACGCCCACTAAAAAGGTGATAAAGCGCAATCATGGCGTGAGTCTTGCCACCACCGAAGTTCGTTTGGAGTTGCACTACTGGCTCCCCTCCTAACCCCGAAAGACGCTGGACTGCGTTTACCAAAAGCCTTTTCAGGTTTTCCGTGAGATAAGTGCGGCTGAAGAATTCCACAGGGTCCTGGTACTCTGGAGATGCTTCACCCAGGTATACCTGCCAAAGGTCTGCAGCAAATTCCGCTTGTACATAACGTCCACTCACAACATCGCGATGAGGGGAAACCACTTCTCGCCAGGGTTTGAGTGCCGTGGTAGCAGCCTCCACAAGAAAGCCGCCTACTTTCCGCCGTTCTGCCCGCACCTGCTCTTCAAAGCGGATACGTAGAAGCTCCATTTTCATTCGCTCAAGCTCCCCCACTTGGGGCGCAGCGACAGCGGAAAGAAGCCGTGCGGCGGAGTCCAAGACCCGGTAGGCATCGTCCGTGCTAAAGGCCTCTTGATGAGCCCACTTGTTTCGCCAGTTCCGAAGCTCGGCCACCAAGTTACGCTCCGCCTGACCTAGAACGCGCCGAAACACCTCATCCCAGCCAACCCACATTAGTTTAAGAAGCGCAGCAACGTCCCAATCCCTAATAGGCTTCCCAACCAAATTCCACTCGTCCCCAACAAGACGCAGAGCCTCGTTTTGAGCCTGGCCACGAAACAAAGCTTGCAGTTCCCGTTCTACAAACGGCGCTAACCCCATCCGGAGGAGCTCCATGGCCTTGCCAACCCGCTCATAATTCGTCATGGCCATCCCCGCACTCCTTCGCCCGCTCCTCGGGCAATGTCAGACCAACTCCTTCCCTTGAGCTCCTCAACGAAAGCGTCCGCTCCCTGAGCCAGCTCCTGGGCTCGGGCTAGCAGGAACTCAAGGAAAGTCCGCAAATCCCATACTTCGCGTAAGCGCCCATCAATGTGTTCGCACCCGGAGAAAGGCTCAGGCACGCAATGATTGCGCAACTCTCGTTCCCTGATACCGAACCCCCGGATGTAACGCCAAGGCTGCTTTGCCCGCGGTCTCTTTTCATTCCTGTCAGCGTTCGAAGCAGTGATATCGCTTATCACAATTCGCCTCCGTCGGAAAGCATCATTTGTTCTTCTCTCTGTTTCTGAGCCAATTCGGCAATCCCTGGCCAGCCCAGAACCAGAGCATTGTATGCTTGCGCTTCCTGCGACCACTTGCGCTTCTCGCAAATGCTGTAGAGACGGTAAGCGAGCTCGCGCGCCAGACTTCCCTGAGTCCCGAGTTTCTGCAACAATCTTGCTGTGGCTTGGTCCCCGGCCTTCTCGTAATAGTAGACGCGCAAGAGGTGGTGTGTAGCCTCCCAGACCGTAAACCTCCGGTCACGTCTGGGGTCCCAGTCCTTACACAACTCCTCAGGCCGCAAAAGGCGCACCTTCCCCGCCTTGGACACCACAATCCCAGCCTCTTCCAGCCCGCGCACCGAGGTCACCTTGGCCTTGCTGAGGAGTTCCGCCTCCCCGAATTCCCCTTCCTCAAAACCATGCTCTGTGAACCAGGCGATGGCCCAGCGGGTTTCGTTGTCGAACTCGTCCTCCTGCTCGGAGAGGACTTCGGTGAGGACTTGGTTGATAAGGGCCAGGGCGGTGCGCACGGTCATGGGCCGGCCGCTCGCTTCCAGGATCCGACTGTACTTCGAGTAGATGGCCATGCCCGGGCCGATGGCCGCCTGGGCGAAGTCCACCGGCGCGATGTTCCCCTGCTGGAGGCGCCGGAGGGCCACCGGTAACTCCCGCCTAAGCTCGGCCACAAACGACCGGCGGTCGGTCTGCGGGGCGTCGGCGGGCCGGGGCCGGCAGGCCAGCACGATGTAGGAGGCGAGGGCGTTGGTACCCATGGCGATCATCCGCTGCCGCTGGGAGGCCCGCACCGGCCAGGTGGCGGTGATCTGGAAGCCGGTTTCCACCAGGGCGGTGAGCATCGTCTCCCAGCCGGTGGTGCGGTCCACCCGCTCGGCGTTCCCGTTGCCGCCTTCTTCCTCGTCGGCACCGCTCTCCTCGTCGTCCTGCTTGAACGCGTAGTAGACGGTCAAGGGGAAGCGCGGGTCCATCTTCTCCCGCAGCACGGCGAAGGCCCGCCGGAAGCCCTGCTCGAAGTGCTCCTTGGCTTTACGCTTGTCCCCGCCGAAGCGCTCGGGGGCGGCCACTAGCTCCGGCTCCTTGGGCACGAGGATCGTGCCGAACAGGTCCGGGTAAAGGTCGCCGATGGTGCGCCGGAGCCACACGTAGAAGAAGTCCGAGAGGGCGGCGTAGCCGATGTTGTCGTAGTAGGGCGGGTCGGTGGAGACGAGGACGTTCGTAAGACCGTCCCAGGGGCTGGCGGCGTCAATGAGGCGGGCGTGGCCTTGAGTCTTCGCGCCGATCGCTTCGAGCGCATCGGCCAGGATGTCAACCGCGTTAACCCAGCATATCGCCTTCTCCCCCAGCAGATTGGCCTCCGCGAAGTCCCACACCATGGGGATCGCCTGGCGACCGAACAGGTGCATCTGCTGCTGTCCGCTCGGCTTCCACGTACTGAGTGCGCAGTTGAAGTCTCCGCACCGATCCAGGGCCAGGGCTAGGAAGGTGGTCACCGTGGCGGCGTAGTTGTCGGCCTCGGCTTCGGAGAGGCCGGTTCGGAGCGCATCCTGCCGCACGTCCGCCCGCACCTCCCGCACCAGGTCCGACAGTGTGACCATCGCCGTGAGCTGCCGGGGGGTGAAGAGCTGGTACCAGTACTTGAAGCCGTATCCACGGCCGCTCACAAGGTTGATGTCGTTTTCGTTCATCGGCTCCTCCGGCTTCCACGCGGGCTGCGCTTGCCAGGCGAAAGCCTCGTGCTCGTCCGTGGCGGGCAGGTACACCCGACCCCGGCCGGTGTCGGCCACGATCGCCACGAGGCGCGCGTCCATCCGGCCCGCTTTCCCCTGCTCTTTGATGTAGTCGTCGGTGATGGGCGCGCCGGTGAGGAGGCATCGGAACTGCGCCCGGCCCGTTTTCGTCCCCGCCTTCACCGCCTCGCGGTCGGGCGGGGCGCCGGTGCGCACGCGGAAGCGCCACGTTCGCGTCGCCCGGTCCACCACCGGCTCGAGCCAGGCCTCACTCCCTTTTTTGCTCGAAAGCCAGAAGGTGCTCATGAGGGGCACGGGCGCCCCGTGGACCGCCGGGTTCGGGCTCGGCACGGTGCGCGCCCAGATCCAAGCGATCACCGGGAGCTCTTTGCCCACGTAGGGCCTGAGATGGGGGTGCTCGGCGGCCATCTCCGCCGTAACCTTGACGGGCGGGTAGAGGTGGCCGATCTTCTGCCGCGCTCGCTCGAGGATTACGCGGCCGTAGTACCGCACATCGGCAGCTAATCCAGCAGAACCGGACCAGCTCTTTGTGCCGCCCAGATCCGCACGATCCTGGGGATTGACGGGTGGTCGGCCTGCCCAGCGCGGCACCAGTTCCAGATAGCACTTGCACAAAAGCACCGCCACCGGATTGATGTCGCCCGCATAGGCCTCCATCCCGAGCCGCGCCGCCTCCAGGGGAATCGAACCCCCACCGGCGAAGGGGTCGAGCAGAGGGGGGAGCTTCCCATCACAGTGCTTGAGCATCTCCGCCCGCGCCTCGGCATAAACTTCCGGATGCTTGTGAAGTTCCTTTTGCATCAGCTTGCGGATAATCCCGAAAAGTCTCTCCCTCTCCTGGGCTTGCGCTTCCTCGGTGGGGAACTTCTCCGGGTGGCTGGAGGGGTCATCAACCACGGAAGCGAAGATGACCGCACGAGCAACGGGGAGAGGTAGCCTCGCCCACCAGTGGTGGATTCCCTTGGGGTGCGGCCCGATGCCCGGCATCTTGTCATACGCCGATGCGTCGTTGATTTCTGGAAGGGGTAACGCCACCTCGATAAGCTTCTTTCTTGAATTCATCTCGGCTCCTCCGCCCGTGCGAGTAGCTCTCTTAACGCATAATTGACGCTGGTCACCCCAAAGTCTGGCTCACGCCGGAAGGGGCGACGGACGTAATAAACGCGGTGCTCTCCTCCATCGAGAAACTCAACGATGGCCAAAATGTAGTCGTCCGGCTTGTTCAAAGCTGTGAGGATCTCGTTACGGGTAACGGTGATCGTGTCCGCACCGCTCACCCGACCCTTGACCTCGATGAACCGTAAGCGCCCCGTGCGGGGGTCGCGGCTTTCAATGTCGTAACCGAGTTGGTCGCGTTCCCGGTCCACCGGCTCATAGCCCAGCCGCCGCTCGAGTTCCATCACGATCGCCCGTGCCTTGGCGGCCACCTCCTGGGGATCTTCCGGAAAGGCCACTTCCGGCGGAGCCTTGCCTCGCATCTTTGCCAAGAGCCCGGCTGGGACCACCACAAAACCGCCCATCACCACAGGCGGAAGCGGAGAAATTTGGGCTTCCAGGTCCAGCTGCTCCATGCGCTTTTGGAGCCGCGTCAACAGTTCGTCCGCGCGTCGCCGGGCCTCCTGAGAATTGAGGCGCGCGTTGACCTTCCCAGCCTGCTCCTCAAGTCGCAACTCTTCTGCGCGGTGATCCCAGTACGCGATCTCTTTGGTGAGACGATCCTTCACCGCCGCCCGGGTCTTTTCGATCCATTCCAGGCGCCGGCTACGCACCTCTTCCAAGTGCTCCGGCACTATGTGGGTTACGGCATATTCCACAGCTCTGGACTCAAGATCCCGAGTGATCCAAGCGCATTCGGGGCGAGCTAAGATCTCCGCAGGTGAAGGCTCGTCCTCACGGAGGGGGCGGTAATCTAAATAGGGCGCGTAACCCGCGTGACGAGCGTTACCTGTAGGGTCAAGTTCCACGTAGAGCAGGCGCCGCGAGATCACCCGACGTTCACCCGTACGCGTGAGGCTTGCATCCTGGATAGCGTGCTCTAGGTAAAAAACTACCCGAGGCACATCCCTTGGGTCGCGATCGTCCACCAGGACCGTTCCGCGGCGTAGGAGGTCCCGGTGGCGCTCAAGGGTCAGATCCACCACAGCATCCAGAAGGGGATGGCCGGGACAAATGAAGGCCGCAAGAGGCTGGCCTGGAGGAGCAATGAGGTCCTTCTCGAAGGTAATGCGCTCGTAGCGGTGCAAGATAGGCTCGCGAGTTCCCATGAGCCGGTCCCGTCGGCGCACAACTGCTGGCACATGAGTGATTTCATAACGCCGCGGCTCACGCTCCCGCACAACTCCTTCGAGCCTGCGGAAGGCTTCCAAAAAGAAAGACTCGATGTAGTGTGGCTGTAGGCGCCTGACCGTAGCCCTCTCCAAGTCTTCTCGAATCCGCTGCAAACGCTCAGAATCGATGATCTCGTGAACAAGGGCCCTCTCTTCGACCAAGCTCTGGAGATGGGCCACGTCCAGCGCCTCGCCGATAGCTCGGTTCAGTCGAGCTTTAACTTCTGGCCGCTCTCCGTAACGGATGGCCTCAATCAAAAGATCGCGTAGAGGACGACCTTCAAACTGAAGTTTTCCGAGTACATCGAAAACTTTCCCGCCCAAAGCTTTCCCGGCTTCTTCAAGTTTTCTAAGCAACGTGTAGTAAACATCGCCTTCACGGGTTTCAATGGCCACAAGGTTCCACATATGGCAAGGCTCGGTTTGGCCAATGCGATGAATGCGCCCAAAGCGCTGTTCCAAACGATTAGGATTCCAGGGCAAATCGTAGTTCACCATTAGGTGTGCCCGCTGAAGATTTATACCCTCGCCTGCAGCGTCGGTGGCCACCAGAACCTGGACTTCCGGATCGTGCAGAAAGGCTTCTTGGGCTTTAGCTCGTTCCTCTCTGCCCATTCCTCCGTGGATGTAAACGACCGCTCGGGGCCGACCAAGAAGCGTGGAAATGCGTTCGACAAGGTAGTGAAGAGTGTCTCGGTGTTCTGTGAAGATAACAAGCTTCTCCGCAGAAAAAACCGAGGGTTTCAGGGATTCCAAACCGTAGGCTCCTCTGGGCTCCCCGACGCGTTCCGAGGTAGCCCTAGGAATAAAAAGCTCCGTGAGGAGGTTGGCTAACTCTCGCCATTTGCGGTCTACACCACTGGTTCTTACTTGCAAAGCTAGAGCTTCCAGACGTCTTAGAGTAGCGATCTCCGCCCGCAGCTCATCAATAGTACGGGCCGCGGTAGCCTGGTCTAGGATCTCCTGTTCTTTTTGGGCTACCTCCGCATCCGGGGCATCTTCGAGGTCCTCCAGATCCTCCGGTTCGAGTACAGGGCTCAAACTCGTGGGTGCGGCTACTGCGGAGCCGCGCTGTATAACTTCCAACTCACGCAGTCGACTCTCCAGCCTCTCGCGGCGCCGCCGTAGAGACTGATAAATCGCTTCTGGGGAGGAGGCAAGGCGTCGCTGCAAGATGGTAAGGGCAAAGCTCACAGTGCCAGCACGCTTCTCGTCCCCCAGTGTGTCAGCGCGGTTCCACTCCTCTCGCACGTAATCAGTCACCTCTTTGTACAAACGGGCTTCCAGATCTGAAAGTTTGTAGGCCAGGGTGTGGGCGAAGCGTTCGGGAAACAAAGGGGTGCCGTCAAATTTCACTAGTTTTTCCTTCACCATGCGGCGCATAAGGTCCGAGACATCTACCTGATGCACTCCATCCCGAAATCGCCCCTCAAAGCGGTCACCGTCCAAAAGAGCCAAGAATAGTTGAAAATCCTCTTCCTTGCCGTTATGCGGCGTAGCGGTGAGAAGCAGGAAGTGCCGAGTAATGGTTGAGAGAAGTTGCCCAAGCTTATAGCGCTTAGTGTATTTCACTTCGCCACCGAAAAACGTGGCAGACATCTTGTGAGCCTCATCTACCACAACCAGGTCCCAACGGCATTCCGGAGCAGCAAGTTTGGCCTGGATGGTCTCATCCCGGGCAGCTTTGTCCAACCTTAGGATCACAAGGTCGTTCTCGAGAAACCAGTTACCAGTGCGCGCGGCTTCCAATTTGTCGTTAGTGGCGATCTCGAAGGGAAGCTGGAAACGGTGATAAAGCTCATCCTGCCACTGTTCGGCCAAGCTTCCAGGACAGACAACAAGACATCGTTGCACATCCCCACGAGCCATCAGTTCCTTGATGAGAAGCCCGGCCATGATCGTCTTACCTGCTCCAGGATCGTCCGCCAAAAGGAAGCGAAGAGGCTGGCGGGGCAGCATCGTTTCGTAGACTGCGGTGATTTGATGAGGTAAGGGCTCAAGCAATGACGTGTGCACCGCTAGCAAGGGATCAAAGAGGTATGCTAAGCGAATACGGTGGGCTTCGGAAACAAGCCTAAAAAGAGCGCCATCCCCATCAAAGCTCCATGGGCGGCCTTGTTCGATCAATTGCAACCGAGGCTCATCACCTCGATAAAGCAGGACGTTTCCCAACCGACCATTAGAGTCTTTGTATGTGACTTCGAGAGCTTCGGAACCAAACCAACGCACGGCCACAACTTCCACGTCATTGTTGGGCAAAATGCCATGTACAACGGCACCTGGTGTTAATTCTTCAAGCCTGGCCATAGGCAAACACAAACGGATAAAGCGTTGTTAAACCTGATCACCATTCCCAACAAAAAGCCACGGAAAAAGCACAACTTCACAAATGCCGGCCTTCATACCTTACACAGTGTAAAGGATTTGGTTGACCATTGGCAAGCTTGAGGAAAGCGAGGAAAAGAGCCACAGCAAAGAATTTACGACTCCGAAATTTATCAACCCGCAAAACGATTAGCCGCTCTGTGCCACCGTTCCGGCTTTCAGCCCTTTTATTGGAAAAGTCGAAGACCAGGGTAAGATGTTATCCTGTAAGGAGGGGGGATGGCCAAGGAGCAGGTTCCCGAAGTGAAGCTCAAGGTGGCCGAGGCCCTGCAGCAGGACGTGGGCCGCGGCATCGCCCGTATCTCCGGCCAATACCTCGAGCAGATCGGGGTTTCGCCGGGCGAGCCCGTGGAAATTGAGGGGCAAAGGCTTACCGGCGCCGTGGCCGCTTTGGCCTATCAGGCCGACGCCGGTTTAGATATCGTCCGCATCGACGGATTAATTCGCACCAACGCCGGGGTGAGCGTGGGCGATACGGTCAGCGTGCGCAAA